>Ga0307477_10003046_pt1 | contig 12613 bp, 15 predicted proteins | sample atmos_gasesECM2C_FD_203316 | JGI IMG/M metagenome (GOLD analysis project Ga0307477, IMG submission 203316) | Hardwood forest soil microbial communities from Morgan-Monroe State Forest, Indiana, United States - atmos_gasesECM2C_515 | ecosystem: Environmental > Terrestrial > Soil > Temperate...
CAGGTTCACGCGAGTCACCATAGCTCTTACTATCACACCTCGTAAATCTTCCGACTACGGAGCAGACTGGAGGGGGTTCCGTAACGTACAAGGGGCGGCGGGCATTCACTTTTTCAAACCTGAGACATAGAGAAGTTCTTCGCAGGCGATACGGAAATCATTCGAGACCTTGTCGACGTCCTCGCGGTGAGCGTTGTACCTGCGACTGTGAGCGGACTGGTCGCCGATACTCTTCAGCCTCGGAAGACCAAGCTTCGTGTTTCTCCCGAGGTTCCACGCGTTCTCCTGTAGCGTCTTGTCGACTAGGTCGCCGAGGTAGAGGAAGTCTCCCGTGACCGGATTCTTTATTTTGTTCGCGATTCCGTGCTTCTCGAAGCACTCGATTATCAGGGTTTCGACCAGACGTCGCATCATGACAGCGCAGCCGTCGAACCATCCCTTCTCGTAGCAGCCGTTTATCTGGTTGACGACCTTCTCGACGTAGCCCCTGGTTCCACGAACGAGTGCAAACGGGAGAATAAACTCGTTCGCAGGACGCGTTCCTTCCGACGGTGGAACGAAGCTCTTCGGTGCCGATGCCTTCAGTTTCTTGGCAAGAGCCAGCGCGTCTCTAGGATTCACGACCATTCAAATTATCCGCGCTGGTAGATGTGCTTCGCCATGCTCGCAAAAATTGCGTCTATCTGGTCGGGAGTCAAATCCGCCGAGATGTGAATCTCCAAGTTAATGTTGATGCCAGGTACCTGCGGAGCATGCGACGAATGGACGGCAGGACGCCTGACATCAGGCTCCACTGGAGCCGGAGCGGCGGCCTCTGATTTCCTCACAGTCTTTTTCTCCGGGCGAACGCGCTGGGCGTTCTCCTCGGGCTGCTTCGACGCATCTGCTTCGAGGAGCACGCAATAAAGAACGGCCATCCGTCCAACCGCAGCCTTTCCCGCGCCCGTCTTGCGAGCAAACCAGCTTTCGGCTTTATCCCGCTGTGATGCGTCAGCGACCGCATCCCGAAGCTCTTGCGGGTAGACTTCTTTTAGAATCTCCTTGCATACCGATGCGTAGTGGCCGTCATCGCGCCACTGCCTTGCTCGCTCACCAGTCTTTCCTTCCTCGTCGATAATCCCGAGCGTCTTCAGGAACGGAAGCACGTTTGCTCGGGCAGAGTTAGCCCCCATCTCCAGGACAGTAGCGAGATAGTTGTCCGTCACTACTCCAGGGATGCTTTGCTTGAACTTCTTTCTCAGCGCCCACCAGTGTGCGATGGGCAGCATAGGGTAGCTCTTTTTCTGTTCGGCCATTAGCGACTCCTCTGTCGGTAACGCGGCAGACCAGTCTACACAATCGCGCCGAGGACCGCACAGAACTAAGGGCGAACCAGTCGTCTCTAGAAACGTGTAGGGGTTACGTCCGACGCTTCCTTCGAGTCGCTTTCACGGGCTTCGCTTCTTCGCGTAGCGATGGCTCTACGGGCGCGCCAAGCATCAACTGTTCCGCTACCTCTGGCATCGCCCTCGGAGCGCGCTTGAAGGTCACGTTTACAGGATGAGGATAGTCGATTCCTTTTCCATCGAACAACTCGGCGATGGTGAGAATCTGCAGGTGAGGGTGAGTACCCCAGGGAGATTTGTAGAAGCCAGCGGACGCGGCTTCAGTAAGCATTGGCTTCGTCGCTGGCTCTAGCGTGAGGAGCACTCCAATCTGAGCGTGCTCGCGGTCGATTACTCCGCGCAAGTCTCGCACGTCTTTCGCGCTGACGTGTCCAGACTTCACAGACAAGATGATTTGTTTCGTCTTGCCATTCGACCCCGGCTCATCGTGGAACAAGAGCCGTCCGTCTACTCCCTGGTCCGCGCCTTTCTTTTGGTCCGTGCGGCGAGCGCCGACAAGTCCGAGCGCCCACCACTGGAACTGATACGGGTCGTCCTTCGCTAGTTGGGATGCATCAGGTATGGACGTGGGTTCTCCGATGACTTTGTAGGTCTTTCCTATGTCGTCGCCGAACGCGTCGCGCAGACGACTCTTGATAAGGCCGATAGCCAGGTGTGTGATGTCAATTCCAATCCAGTCGCGCTTTAGACGCTGAGCTACGGCGATGGCGGTTCCGCATCCGCAAAAGGGGTCGAGAACACAGTCGCCCTCGTTACTGCTGGTCTTGATTATTCGTTCCAGCAAGGATTCTGGCTTCTGTGTCGGATAACCCAGACGCTCTGCCGCTTGCGCTCCGATAGGTCGCACGTCCGTCCACAAATCCTGTAGTGGCACTCCCGGCATTTCGTCCAGGTATCTCTTGTAGGCAGGAACAGCGCCAGGAGATGTCTGAATAACTCTTCCGTCCTTTATTAGCTCCTCCATTCGTTCTTTGCTGTAACGCCAGTATCGCTTTACGCCCATCACTTCATATAGAGGATTGCCCTTCGCAGCCCCGCCCGGCCCTGTAAGGTCGCCCAGGCGATAGAGACGGTCTGTTCCCTTCTCGGAGTGTCGATAAAACTGTTTGACGTACTCCTCGTCGTAGATTGTGTACTGCGGGTTCCACGTCCAAGCGTCCGTCTTCGAGTAGAACAACAGAACATCGTGAATCCTTCCGTGCTGACGACGGCCCTGTTTTGTATCGCTGTGAGCGCTGCTTCGTTTCCAGATAATCTCAGAAAGGAAGTGGTTTGGACCGAAGACGGCATCCAGAAGCAGTTTTAGGTAATGACTGGCTGTGGGGTCGCAATGGAGATAAATGCTCCCGGTCGGTTTCAACACGCGAAGGAGTTCCTGAAGGCGCGGAGCCATCATCGTGAGGTACGCGAGCATGTCGTTTGTTCCGAGGAAACGCCGGAACGCCTGCATCACGTCCGAAACTCTCCCGCCACTCTCGACGATGCGCTCGTACACAGCAGCCGCGTCTTGATTCCACTCCCATGTGTCCTCGAAGGCTCTGAATTGTGCGGCAGCAGCCGTGCCGTCTTTTTCTGCGAACAGAACGTTGTAATCCTGATTCGAATTGAACGGCGGGTCGAGATAGACGAGGTCAACCGTCTCGTCTTTGACGTGCAGGGGAAGCACTTCCAGGTTGTCGCCGTAGTAAAGACGATTCATCAGCGAGAGTCTAACTGTGTTGCGCTGTGGCGAGCAAGCTTCGCGGAGAAAGGTGTCGTTCACTGGGAAACAGCGAGAGGCGAGCCAAAGCACGAACGGCCTTCTTTTCTTTTTTTCAGTCGCGGCGGACGAAATTTGGTGCCATACTTTGCCCGTAGATTCTTGCCGCTTGGAGAAACGCCATGAGCTGTTTATGGGTTGACTACGTGCAGGAGCAAGTCAAGGTGCTGGACCGCCAGCTAGAATATTTCGACCGCAAGCAGCTTGAGGAGTTTCTTCCGTCTTGTCGTTCGATTTATGTTTGGCGCGACGCCTTGGACGTTTGGGTCGGTGCGCCCCCCTCTCTCCCTCGGGATATTTAATCCAAGGTACTATTCCACTCATCCGGCCCGAACGGGAATGTGTTCCTCGGAGGCTGCCAATGACACCTTACTTCTCGCAGCGAGATTTTCGCGCCTTCGTTTCCTCCACGGTCGGCGAGGTCAAAGTATCCTGGCTCGCGCTCGCGGGCGAGACTCTCGATGAGGCCGCCCGCACCGAGCTAGAGCGGTTGCTGGAAGACTTCTTTCGCGCGCGCGGAAACCGGAGCTTCCGCAAGCATCGCGCGCCTCAGAATCCTCTCGCGTAAACGCACGGCAGTAGTGCAGGACCGAGACCCCGCCCCCTGGTTTTTGGAATCTATCCCCGACGCTGTGTTGTTCTCCCCGCGTCTTCTTTTTGTAGCATGTTAGAATTCGGCGCAGCAAGATATGCACATGCCACTAATTGACCCCAAGAAGCGCGAAACACTGCTAGAAACGGTGAGGAAACTTGCTGAAGTTCCGACAATTCCTATGGGGTCTCTATCGGAAGCTTACGACATCTTCAAGCAAATCGAAGCTGACTTGACAGCCGCTGAGGATGACCCCGAACTCTACAGCGCCTTAATGCTCTGGCGGACAAGACTCAAGGAGGCTATGGAAGTCCGCGCCCGAGAATTGGGCAAGTCCGACGACTGGGCAGAAGCCATGAAGGGACACGACATGATGCTCTTGCTTCGCCCGCTTTTCCGTGCTCAAAATGACGCACAAGAATACATAAATACCTACTGCGGGCTGTCTGCTGAGCAAAAGGCCGCGCTCGACTACTGGGGAAAGAAAACAGGAATTCATCTACCCCGCCCTGAAGTTGTCGAAGCCGAACTTCGATGGAACAGCATCCGCCGTGGAAGTATGTTGAGACTTATTCCTGACCCCGAACTCAATCACACATGGTTCGCGCGTCTTAAAGCTATTCTTCTAGGACTGCTGCTGACATTGGGACTTGGATTCGCAATCGGGAGCAGTTCGTGGACTGCTACACTAATTTTGCTCGCGCTGCTTGTTGTCGTGGCGGCCACTTGGACGCGCGATTTCATAAGTTTCATCCGAAAAAGAAGGCAAGCAGTGGCGCTTCGCCCCCTCGAAAAGATTTAGAGAGGCGAGCCGTAGCCCGCCCCCTGGATTTTGGAATCTATCCACGACTTTTAATCACTCGTTTTTGCATGAGGACTTGCTGCTGATAAAGAGCATATGCACGCCAGCTATCGCCTCCGCCGAATGACACGGGCGGTGGAGGCGGCGCGGGCAAGCTGGTTAAGAAGAATTGCGAGCCAGACATTCCCCAAGTGAGGCCGCTGTTAGGGGGTCCGAAGGAAAGGTCTGGGCCTGCGGGGTCCGAAAGAACAGAGGAAAGCATACTCTGAACGCCTATGGTGCAGTGGGAACCGCCGATGCTAGCGGCTGCGGCACCATCCAGATTCCAAGAACCATCCGTCGTAGGAGCACTCGGAGAAGTTAGCGTGCTGCCGTCGTTTGTCAGTGCCATCCCGCATTCGACGAGAAAAGCACCGTAGGGCGTACCGCTCCAAACCAGTTCGCCTGTCATCCCTGTTGCAACAGGAAAAATGTTGCTCACACCTGCTACACGCCACGCTTCAGCGCCAAAGGCTCCATCGAGACCGAGGGGTCCATCGAGGCCGTAGACCTCGTAAGCGACGAGGCCGACCTGACAGTTACTTGCGACGCTAATCGGAGTGAAGTCGAAGGTGACTGTATCGGCTCCACCAGGCAAAAAGTCGCTGTAGTGCGGTGAGACGATGTAGATTCCCGACCAGAACGTCGCATGGTTGGCGCTATCTTTATAAATACGAATGTTGGAATAGTTGGGACCCGCGAGGAACCAGGAGTGAAAGGTGTGCCCTTGCGTATCGGAAATGCTCCCGTAGGCGTCGCCGTTCCCGTCCGCGCCGACAGCCGCGCCAACATCGACAGCGCACGCGGCTACGACGATGCAGTTACCTGTGGTCAACGGTTTAGAAAACGTAGCGGTTGCTCTTGCTCCCGCGACGGTATTCATTTGAACTGCTTTCTGAACGATATAAGACATCACTAGTTTCCTTTGTCCGACGAAAACGTCGGCTTGATTTTTTCTGCTTGGAAAAACGAAGGAGAGCGAGTCGCTCCACTCTCCCGTAAATTCTTTCCGCCGATGGCGGTCTTACTTCTTGTCCGGCTCGTCTCCGCACATGCTGAGACCGCCGTACGTTGCAACGTAGTCGCGACCTACCTCCCAAGTCGGGGTTCCGGCCTCGCCACCAGGATGGTGAGCGAAGCAAAGGCACACGCAGTTCGAAGCCTTCAGAAAAAGGCCAGGACGAAGCTTCGGGTCAATTAAGTGGTGCAGGACGCGCGAAAATTCCGTGCAACGAATTCCGTTCTCAATCCGCTGGCACTGAGCATTGCGGCACATCATAAAGTTCCGAAACTTCAGGTACGCCGTCGAGAAATAAAGCTGCCTGGTCTCGTCGTCGCGACGCGCCGCATCGTACGCCTTCACTGAATTGCTTTTCTGGTGCTGAGGGCACCACCCGTCTCGCGTATAGTTCGGACACCCGGTCTGTCTACACGGGCGCATCGCTCTCTGTAGCATCGGCTTTTCCTTAGAAACTCTTGACTTCCCACCAAGCAGTTTTTGGAGCGGACTCTTCGAGAGGAACCATAGCGATACTGCGAAGCGCCATGATTAGAGCGGCTGCCGGGTCAATTTTTCGTTCCCGATTGTTTTCTGGTCTGCATGGTTGCAACCAGTTCATCCCGAAATGTTTCACTCGCAAATTACCGAGTGCCCACAAGAGGCAGGTGTCGCTGGTGTGCAGTCGACCGTCGAGAACCAGTTCCTCAAGAAGGCGCACGCCCGGTGTCAGCTTCTGAGCCGTCTGCGCCAGTTCGACGAACGCGTCCTTCTTGCCGGTCCTCTTCATCAAGTGACTTATCAGCATCGAGGACTGCGTCGGGTCAAAAGAGACGTCGCGGATGCTGTGCTTTTCCCAAACCTCCGTGTACAGGTACTCTTCCAGGGCGTCTTGGTCGATGATGTCGCCGTCGCTCAGGACAAGCTCTCCGCGCGATTTGTAGCCGGGCAGGGCAGCGACCTTCGAGCAGTACTCCCGGTATTTGATTTCGGGAAGCCAGTTCCTTCCGAACGCGTAGACGTGCAATTTGCCGTTGACGACCTTCGTGTGGACCCGGTAGACGCTCGAAAAGTCAACGCGACTGGAGAAGTCGCAGCCTACGGTTGCCGGTTGCTCGGTGAAGGATTCCTCATCTAAGTCCGCGTCGTAACACTTGCGAAGATGGTTCTGGTCGAGAAAGCTATCCTGGCCGCCGTTCAGGACCCACTCGTCCAGAACCTTTGCGCGGTACTCGGCTTGCTGCGACGGAATCTGTTTCGCGCGATGCAGCAACGTTTCGACGACAGACTCTTCTACCGAGACGTTGAGGTTCGGATTCGCCATTCGATACGCGAGCGGCGAGTCCCAAGAAATATCCGCGTCGCCAGTGTACGTATAGATAGCCCCGAAAAAGGTGTCGTCGGTTGCGGTCCCTTCGAGGATGCTCTGCAGGAACGAATGTATCTCGTAGCAAACGCCACTGGAATCTTGCCCGGCAGTCGTGATTAGGAAGAGCAAGCTAGCCTTCCTCTTGCTCGTCGCGTGAGAGAGCGAGTCCACGACCGAGCGCCCTTTATGCGCCCACAATTCATCGACCACGCCCATGTGCAAGGAAGCGCCTTCGAGGGTCGCACCTTTGCCGGGGGCGGCGCGGAGCCGAGAGTCCGTCCGCTTTTGCTCAATCTTCTTTACTTCAACCTTCAGGCCGAGATTCTCGCAAAGCTTCTTGCTGTGCTGACACATCGCGCGTGCGGTGTCTAGGAGTAGCTTCGCCTGAGATTCCACAGTTGCTGTTGCAATGGAATCCGCGCCAGGCTCTCCCTGCGCGAACGTAGCGTAGAGCGCGCAGCCTGCAGCCAAAAGGGTCTTCCCGTTTCCACGAGGCAACTCTAGAAGAACCTGGCGGTAGCGCCTGTGCTTCGTTCCCGTTCGGCACCATCCGAAGATGCTCTCGACCACCCACCTCTGCCAATTTTCCAAGACGATACGCTGCCCGCCTTTGCTGCCCTGGATGTGCGGCAGGCTCTCAATAAATTTGCAGGCAACGGTTGCTTCCTCTGCATCGAAGTAGAACGGAAAGTCCGGCGTGTTCTGTCGCGCCAGGTCCTTCTTGGTTCTCTCAATCGCCAACTTAATCCACAGGCACGAGGGTATCGAGCCATCGGAAACGCCTTCGATGTACGAAGCCGCCTTTTCCGAGTATTCGCTCACGACGGGTCTTTCGGGTCCGGGTACAGCACTTGCGAGGAGAGCCTCTCCCCCGGCTCAAAAATATTCTTGACGCGCTCCAGGTCACGAATCCGGTCGACGAGAAGATTCACGGCACAGCGGCAGTGATGCGCCGCGAACAGAACGTCCTCAGCTATGCCGTGGTCCCGACCGGCATCAGACGAGTTGGGGTCGACTTCCAGGTCGACGCGAATTTCCTCTTGAAGACAGTACGCTTCGTCTCTCAGAGCGAGCATCGCCTCTTCCAGATTCGGAACGTGTTCCAGCAAAACTTTCTTGAGACTCTTAGCCTTGACTTGCAGCATTTCGGTTCTCCTTGAGATGGTTCAGAAAAGCAAATTCGTCTGCCTCGGGATGTGCGGCTGCCTGAAGTACCCGAAATCTTTCTTCGAGCGCCGCAATGCGCTTCTCCATCGAGGACAGCGTGCGTGTGGCTTCGCGCCAAACTTTCAGCGCGGTGCTCATGGTTTTCTTACGTTTGACTTTCCCGGCGTGAGAGACCTCCTTCGTCTCCATAGCGCCTTGCTTGGCAATTTTGCGACTCGCCTCGCGCGCGTCTTTACGAAGAGCGGCCATCGCAGACCGGGTTTCATCTATCTCAGCCCGGACTGACTCCGGCGTCTCGATTAGGCCCTGTTCCGTACCCATTTGCCCTACCTTTCCGGGTCATTCCCTAGGGGTACCCGTTTCGTTTCTTGGCGCGAGGAAAAATCCCCCGAGCGCGCGGTCTGGAAAAGTTCAAATCAAAAGAGCCGCAGACCCCCCTCCCGGTCGGGGGTCTGGCCAGTCTCACGCTTGGGGGTAGTTCGCACACCCTAGATACGTGCCGGGCGATAGCCCACGCCTGGACTCACCGCCTCATCCTCTGGCTGTATTCCGCCGTGACAGGGTCCGGCCCGTTAAGGTGCCACGCGGGACGGACGGGGACAGCACGTAGGGGGACCGTAGTGCAGTCCCCTACGTCCCCGCAGGCAACGGGGTATCCTTTTCTGAACGAACGGCTGTGTATATAGGGAAAAAACCGTTCGTTCAGGTTTCTGAATGCCAGAATGACCGTTCGGAATGGGCTTTCTGCCGTTCAGGTTCTTTAATAGCTGCCGCTGGCGTCCCCTTCCAGCGAGGTGCGGATGGGTAGTATCGTCGCTTGCTTGGCCGGGTTGTGATTCCATTCCTCGGACTGAGCGTCCCACGTGTATCCCCGCGTTGCCGCGAGCTTCTCGACCCGTTTGGCGTTCATCATTGGCTTGAGAGCCTGACCTAAGGTGCTTGGGGTCCGTTCCGGGTCGGTGCGTATCTCGACTACGACGCGCTCGGTATCTGCCTCAACGCGGTCGGCCTTGTCACGCTTCTCGATTCCCTCACGTCTGGTGACAGCCGACAGTGATTCGTCGCGCAGGGTCTCCAGCGAGTAGTACTCTGCCCCGAAGGTTATCTTGGCGTCGATTTCCCAACCGCCGCACATGCGGAACCGTTCCTCGCGGATTTCCAACACCTCGTCGTCGTTCTTCTTAACTAGGATTGCCATGTCGGGAATGGCGACAATTGACGTCGCGCCCCGATACCCCGACTCGCCATATTTCGACGCGTGGTGGAGCAACAGCACGCCCGCTCCGCGACGGGCGAGGTGCTTGAACTTGTTCATCAGCTTAGCCATCGCTGTGTTGTCGATTTCGAGCGCGTCGCCGTACCAGTCCTGCAGGGAATCGAAAATGATGAATCCGCCAGCGTCGGCGAATGAAATCAGACGCGGGTCGTCCACGATTGAAGGCACGGCCTTGTCAGCGTGTTCCCATTCACCCCAATAGTGGAAGTTGCGCCGTCCGAGGATACCGATTTTCTGGATTCTGTTGCTGACCTCGCTCTGCGGGTTCTCCGCGTCGACGTACAGCACGGGAACCTCATGCAGGATTTCCCGCCCGAGGAACTTACCCTTGCTGTCGGTAAGTCTGTTGCCCATGCCATCGAACGTTGCCGAGTAGCCTTTACAAGCCGCACCCGTAATGGCCTTGGCCGCGAGCAATCCAATGAGAGACTTCTGTGCGCCTTGCTTGCCGCAGAGAAGCGAGAGGCAGCCGTACGGGAACAAGCGTTCCACGACCCATTTCGGCGGGGTCTTGTCTAGCTGCGATACTGTGGGAATGTTCTTAATGACCCACGGCGTCAGCGCCTCGGTTCGAAGGTCCGCGATTGTTTTCGAGAAGGATGGGCCTTTGAGCCGAGCTAGTTCCGATACGTCGTGCGCATCGTCAAAGGTGATGCGGTAGATGTTGGCCGCGCCTTCCGCCCGGAGCAAGCGTTCGAGATTGTCGATACAGTTTTGGCCGGGGTCCTCATCAGCCTCGTCGTCATGCGACGGCATGTCACCGACCAGAAAAATTCGGTCCGCCTTCATCAGTCGCCGTAGCGCGCGCCGTTCGACCTTGGTCTGAGAGCCGCCGATGACGCTGACGGCCCGATATCCCGCTTCTTCCATGACGGCAACATCAGGCTCGCCCTCGACCACGAACACGTCCTCGAATCCACTAACCGTATCGCGGTTGAAAATCCCTTGCATGGACGCGTTGTACTCGATTCGGATTTCCTTCCTGTCCATGTGGCGCAAGCGAACAAGGTCGTACTTCACCTCTCCTGATTGCGTCGTGTATCGGTTCGGGAAGCCGATGAAATCACCTTGCACGCGGCAGCCGAGCTTTCTGAACGCTTCGACGCCAGCGGTCTTATCCTTGCGGCTCATGGCGAACCGTGCGACGTCGTCCGCAGTTATTTCGCGGCCCCAGGCGCGCCACTGTTCGTCCGTCATGCGCTGCTTGGGAGTCTTTTCCTTTTCCTGCGGAGGTTCAGCCGCTGGATTTCTCTCGCGCGGAGTATCACCGCCCAAGCTGCGAATCGCTTCGGCTGTGCTCACGGAGTCATACTGCTCAACGAAGGCAATCGCGTCCCATTTTTTCTGGTTGCACGCGCTGAAGCACGTGGCAATCCACGCGCCGTCGTCCATTTTCTTGAGGTGCATTGATTTCTGACCATCGCCGTTGTGGAAGGGGCACGCGCAGAAGCCTTGCCCATCGAAATCCAGACGGTTGTCGAACGGCTGGCGTCCGACCCTTACTTTCAACTGCTGCAGTCCATCGTTCATTTTTCCTTTTCCTCTCCTTAACAGAGGTTCGCAGGAGCCGAGGTTAAGGCTCGGCCCCTGCTTCCTAATCGACGGTCGCTCTCGCGGCTCGCCGAAACTCTTTTTTCTACGCCCGCAACTCTGCCTTGATGGCGGGCCGCTTCGCAGGGGCCACGTGTGAAATCACTCCGGGCAACTTCCTCGAAAACTTGGCGGACACCAGATTGTAGAGTCGCAATCCGTACACAAATTCTTGGAACTGTTTCGGACTCAGCGCGTCTATTCCGCCGACGGCATCGTAGAAATCGCCGATGGGAACCCAAGCCTTCTTCCAATCGTAGAGCGCGCAAAGGCGCACCATCACTTCCACATGGAAGCGATGCTCTGAAAGCGCGAGACTGAGTGGCTTGAATTTCGGTTTTTGCTTTCTCATTCGTCCTCCTCATTGCGTTTCACGTACCGCCATCTTCGTTCCCGCAAGAAGTCCACGTATTCCGCCGGGCCGCGTTTAATCATCAAAAACTCGTCGGTGCGGTCGGGTGCTACTGCGATGGCCTCATTGATATGTAGCGTCAATCCCTTTCCCGCCTCGGCATCGGGCAGGAACATACCCTGGTTGGCTGCGAGACCCAGGCCCTTTAGATAATCGTCCCAGGCTGATGGGTCTGTGCAGGTTGCCCCCGGCATCGGGACCTTCGGTCCCTTCCGCCGTCCATTGAATGGACTGTCCGGGGAACGAGGGGGAACTAGCCTTACATGACAGGGAGCTTTCGCGTCACGGATATTCCGGGTAAGTTTTGACACACTTCGGCGTCGGCTCGCCCGGTCAGCGTTAGCACATTTCTGTGAGCAATACTTGGGCGGGCGTCCCGGCCCCTCATGGTCCGTCAGGTTCTCGTAGCAGCCTTCGCGCATACAAATCGAATGGCCCTCGCCTGGTTTGGCAATCTTGGACACGGCTAGGCGGCCTCTCTCGCGGCTGTACATACAGCCGGACCGACCTCTATAGCGTCCTCAGCCTTGAACGGCGATTCCCATTCGAGGTAGTTCGTGATGACCTTCTCTAGAAGTTCGTCTGGTGTGGTGCCTTGTATTTCAGCGAGGACCCGTAGGACGTCGTTCTGGTCGTTCGTTAACTTGACAGCGAACGAATGCAACTGCGGGGGGCGTCGGCTACCGCCTGGACGGGCAGCTACGACCTCTGCTTTCAGTTGGGCACAGGTCCAGTTGTTCTCAGCCGCGAGGCTTAGGAAATGGATTTGTTCGCCGACAGTCTTGAGGGACTCTACCGCGCGATGGTGGTTGAACTCCAAGTCATCTCTACGGGACTCTGGCGGGACGTTGCGGGCGACACGGGCGTAGTCGACCAGCGTTTTTCGGCAGCGCTTAGCGAGCTTACCTAGAACGTCCTCACCGAACCTACTGATGCCCTTATTCACGAGGCTGCCCAAGAAGAACTGACAGTTCGTCATACGAGCGGCTACGGACTCGACCGCGAGTAACCACTCAGCCTCAGAAATGGCGTCGACAAAAGCCATCAGCGTTTCGTCGTCTGAATGGACTGAGAGTAAATCTATATCCGGCGTCGGCGGTAGCGCGAGAGCGTCCACTACCTCTGGCGACAATAATGCGTTCACGCGGCCCGCCCTTAGCTCAGAGGCCGACGGGTCCCCCGAGCTATTCATCGAAGCCTCGCCGCGAACTTCTCAAGCGCCACG
>Ga0307477_10003047_pt1 | contig 12612 bp, 7 predicted proteins | sample atmos_gasesECM2C_FD_203316 | JGI IMG/M metagenome (GOLD analysis project Ga0307477, IMG submission 203316) | Hardwood forest soil microbial communities from Morgan-Monroe State Forest, Indiana, United States - atmos_gasesECM2C_515 | ecosystem: Environmental > Terrestrial > Soil > Temperate...
TGTCTCTTCGATCGGCGCGCTGGCCGTTTCCGATTCTGACCCCAATGTGATCTACGCAGGCAGCGGCGAAGCCTGCATTCGCGGCAACATCTCCTACGGCGATGGGGTGTACAAATCCACGGACGACGGCAAAACGTGGACGAACATCGGTTTGCGCGACACGCGCCATATCGGCGCGGTCATCGTTCATCCCACCAACCCGGACATCGTTTACGTTGCCGCGCTTGGCCACGCTTATGGCCCCAACAGCGAGCGCGGCGTCTTCCGCACCCGCGATGGCGGCAAGACCTGGGAGAAGGTTTTGTTCGCGGACGACCGCACCGGCGCCATTGAGATCGTCTTTGACCCAAAAAATCCGCACGTGCTCTTTGCCGCCGTGTGGGAAGGCTGGCGTACGCCCTGGACGCTCAACAGTGGCGGCGCGAAGGATGGGCTGTATCGCTCCGGCGACGACGGCACCACTTGGAAACGCGTTGAGGGCAACGGCATGCCCGAGGGCCCGCTCGGCCGCATCGGCGTGGCTGTTTCCGGCGCTGATTCCAACGTAGTCTACGCGCTCATCGAAGCCAAGGAGGGCGGATTATATCGCTCGGAGGACGGCGGAGAGCACTGGTCGCTCGTCAATCCCGACCATCGTTTCCGCCAGCGCGCTTGGTATTTCACCCACGTCTGGGCCGATCCCAAGAGCACAAACACCGTCTACATCGCCAACACCGGGCTCTTCCGCTCCACCGACGGCGGCAAATCGTTCGAGCGCCTCCTGGCTCCTCACGGCGACCACCACGCTCTGTGGATCGATCCCAACGATCCTTCCCGCATGATCAACGGTAACGACGGCGGCGCCACCATCAGCGTCGACGCCGGCAAAAATTGGACTACGCAAAACAATCAGCCCACCGCCCAGTTCTATCACGTCGCTGCCGACAACGATTTCCTCTATCGCGTCTACGGCTCGCAGCAAGACAACTCCTCCGTTGGCATCCCCACCCGCACCGATCACGGCTACATCGATCGCGGCGATTGGACCGCCGTCGGCGGCGGCGAAAGCGGTTACATCGTTCCCGACCCGCGCGATTCCAACATCGTCTATGCCGACGACGAAGGCCCATTCTTGACTCGCTTCGATCGCCGCACCGGACAGGTGCAGAGCATCCAACAATGGCCCGAAGACATCAGCGGCCACGCCGCCGTCACGCAGAAATACCGCTATACCTGGACCATGCCCATCGTCGTCTCCTCGCACAATCCCGACGTCATCTACCACACTTCGCAGTTCGTCTTCCGTTCCACGGACGCGGGGCATAGCTGGCATGAAATCAGCCCCGACCTCACGCGCAACGACAAATCCAAGCAGCAAGATTCCGGCGGGCCCATCACGAAAGATCAGTACAGCGTGGAATACTACGACGTCGTCTTCGCGCTCGCCGAGTCGCCGAAACAGGAAGGCCTCCTGTGGGCTGGAACCGACGACGGGCTGATTCAACTCACCCGCGACGGCGGCAAGAACTGGTCCAACGTCACGCCCAAGGAAATTCCCGAATGGTCCGCGATCAGTCTCATCGAAGCCTCGCCGTTCGACACCGCCACTGCGTATGTCGCCGTGGACGCGCACAAGCTCGACAACTTTCATCCCTACATCTTCAAAACCTCGGACTTCGGCAAATCGTGGACCAAGATCATTGCCGGCCTGCCCGACAATTCCTATGTGCATGCCGTGCGCGAAGATCCCGCGAAAAAAGGCCTGCTCTATGCCGGCACGGAAACGGGCGTCTGGGTTTCCTTCGACGACGGCGCGCATTGGCAGCCGCTTCAGCTTAATCTGCCCGTCGCTCCGATACACGACCTCATCGTTCACAACGATGATCTCGTCGTGGCCACGCACGGCCGCTCGTTCTGGGTGCTCGACAGCATCGCGCCGCTTCGCCAGCTTACTGCCGCGGTTGCCAGCGAGCCCGCGCATCTGTTCGCTCCCGCCACGGCCTCGCGGTCGCGCATGGGTCACATGCAGCCGCGCCGCTATCCCATCGGCGAAAATCCGCTCGAGGGCGCCTACATCTATTACTGGCTGAAAGAAGTTCCCAAGGAGCCCGCCAAGCTCGAGTTCCTGGACGCCCAAGGCAAGGTCATTCGCAAGTTCACCAGCGAAGTGAAGAAGAAAGCGGAAGATAAGGATGAGTTCGACCGTGATCCGGAAGTCGAACACATTCCCGCGGAGGTTGGTCTCAACCGTTTCGTCTGGGACCTCCGCTACGAACCGCCGGCGAAGATTCCTGCCGCCATTTACGATAGCGGCCAGCCCGCCGGCCCGTTGGCTCTTCCCGGCGCCGGCTTTCAAATCCGTCTCACCTCCGCCGGCAAATCCTATACCGCTCCGCTCGAAATCAAGATGGACCCTCGCGTCAAAATCTCAGCCGATGAATTGCGCGCGCAATTCGACCTGCTGCTGAAACTTCGCGATCGCGAGGAGGAAATGAACCGAGCCATCCTCGCCATTCGCGATCTGCGCAATCAATTGCAATCGCTCGAGAAGCGCCTGGGCGCCAAAGAGGAAACCAAGACGGTTACCGGCAGCGGCGCGGAGCTGCGCAAGAAAATCGCCGCCATCGAAGAAGAGCTGATTCAGGTGCATGCCACCGCCCAGGAAGACGAGGCCAACTATCCGACTAAGCTCAACAGCAAATTGGGTTACCTCACCGGTGTTGTGGATAGCGCCGATGCCGCTCCAACCGAAGCCGAGCTGGCGGTCTTCGCCGCGCTGGACAAGCAGGTAGAAGCACAGCTTGCGACATGGCGCGAGATCCTGTCGAAAGACCTGCCGGCGCTAAACGACTCCATGCGCAAAGCCAACATTCCGTCGGTCGCGCCTGCCGAAACCAAAGCCGACTAAATAGTCCGTCCCTCTTTTCGTGGCACCGCCAAACTCCACCCCATCGCGTGCGAATTTTGGCGCGCGATGAATCTCAGCGGTGCGCCCTCGCATCTTCTGTAAGAACCCCTCGCCTTCAGCACCGTCGTCGCCAAAATGCAGCTCCCTTCGGTTTGCGAATCGTCTCGCGCGTCCACTGAAACAAGGCGTAAACCATGAACCCGCCACCGAATAAACCAACCGCCGCTAATCCAATTACAGTCATCGCACAATCCTGGAGCCGCAGCCTTCAGGCTGGACGCAGAGAAACATCTCTGAACATCAAAAAGTACATAGCAGCGATCATGGCAGTCACGACGATCAATCCCCAAAAAAGAAGTTTGTTTCCCCGGCGCTGCCAAGAAAAACGCGCAAGAACGACGAAGGAAATAATCTCAAAAAGAATGAGTAGTGCGGTCGGGCGCTCGCGCCTTGAATGCCGGCGGGGAAACGCTGATGTGATTGATTCGTTCTCCATTTACGGTCGCCACTAAATTGATGCGCCTCAGCAGCCTACCGATACAGGCTTTTTTGCGAATGCCTGCCCCGGTTATGATGGTGCATAAAAATAAACTCGCTATGGCATCAACCGACGCGCTACTTATCATTACCGGCTCAATGGGATCAGGTAAGACAACCGTGCTGTCCGAAGCGTCTGACATTTTGTCTGTTCGGAATATCCGGCACGCTTCAATCGACTTGGACGCGCTCGGAACGGTGCATCTCCCAGATTCGGTTGAGGACAACCAGTTGATGTACCGCAATCTTCGATCCGTGTGGGAAAACTACGCTCAGGTTGGCTTGAGGCGGCTTCTGCTGGCGCGGGCAATAGAAGACCGGGCAGAACTGGAGCGCTGTCGTGAGGCTGTATCAGCATCGAACGTTGTCATTTGCCGCTTGACCGCCAGCATAAAAACAATGCAAGACCGCGTTCAAAGCCGCGAATTAGGTACATTGCAAGGCAGCTACGTCGCACGTGTCGCGGAACTGAATTCCATCCTGGACAATGCCCATCTGGGGGATTTTTCGTTGCTGAACGAGAATCGACCCATTACCGACGTTGCGCACGAAATGCTCGTTCGTGCAGGGTGGCTCTAAAAAAGCATTATTTTGTGAACGGTTCGTAGACCGCTGGTAAGTCGATCTCAAACTTCCTGCATAAAGCAGACACGTCTCGAAAATCTTTTTCCTTGAGTTGATAGCCGGAATGAAATTTGACCATCCATTCGGGCGAAATACATCTCACTTTGGTACCTTCTATCTCACCCTTTCCCGTCAATGAAGCAGCGGGGTACATCTCTCCTTTTTCTGCCGGGCCGTACAATCCATCTCCCTTGGCATCAAGCACGATAACGTGGACATCGATCTCTCTACTGTTTTCATCACGCAAGACAAAATTCCAAGCTTTGGCATCCTCCAACTTTATGTCCCTATACCCTCGCGTTTCCAGGAACTGACGCAGCGTCGGGACATCCTTCTGCTGAATAGCTATGTCCAAGTCTTTGTGAGCGCGAGTCTGCTCACCAAGGAGTGCATCGACGCCCCATCCACCATCGATCCAGATTTCGACGCCCAACTCTTCAAGGGTCGTGTACAGGGCAATGACTTCAACGGAGTTCATACCACTTTTGAAAACCTTGTCCCACCCGTCCATCTGTGGAAAAGCGAACAGCAAGCGAATTGTGTGGAAAACGGCAGGAAAAATATTATATGTTAGTAGCGCCTTTTAGGGGAGGCTCGTATGCCGCACGCGCCAGCGAATGCCGGGTACGATTTCTCTGCCTCTCACCCGCAGTATCCACTTCATTAGAATCTTGGGTTGGAGGTGAAGTATGTCATTCGATAAAGCTATGGAGATCGCCAGTCGGGATGAGAGGTTTATGGCGACCGTCTATGCGATGAATAGTCTGCTCATCCACAAACAGGTTTACACTCAAGAAGAGTTTGAGACACTCTTTGTCGAGTGGATGAATAAAGAGGAACGCAAAAAGTCGCGCTTAACTACTCGCGCTTCGCGGGCGGCTTTCTCTCAGGCTTAGGCTTCGTATTTCCCCACTGACAGCCTTTGGACGCCAATCGACAGTGCCGCCCAATGTCGCATTCCACGCATTCGCAGTCACAGGGCGGTGCTGGCGCAATCTTCTTCCGCATCGGCCACATTGAAACGCTCCGTTTCGCCCGACACTATATGATGAGTGGCGTTAGGTTGGCAGAGCGACCGTGCCCGCGTCAACGAGTGAATAGCGAACGAATAGCGAACGGGATGGGCTTTAGCTGACGGTTTTCCAGTAGAGGCCGTGGACGATCTTCCACACCGTAGAACGGCTCAACCCATAACTTCTGGCGAGTGAGCCTATGCTCCCCCCCTGTATTATGGGCGTTACGTATGTCTTTGACTAGAACAGGGGTGAGTTTGCAGCGTCGATCAGGATTTGTCACATCTTTGGCCGTCTTTCGAGTATGTCGCCGGTCCAATGTAATATAGCGGGCCAGTTGCTTTCTGTAGAGAATTTCCAATTCCTCGTGTAGCTCGCAGTCCCGCGTAAGTTCCTGTTTTTCTCGAATGAGTTCCTTGCTTTCCTGCAAGAGTGCAGCTACGTTGTTCATCCACATTTGCTTGTGTTCCTGGAGTTCTGCCACGGTAAAATCGGTCGGCCCGAACAGTCTCGTTTGGGATGCCATTGCGCCTGTGCCCCCTTTACGGGGTTATGGTGACAGAAACCGGGGCAGTGTCAACGGTAGGGGGTGTGCATTGATCCGGAAAACTGTGCAAATGCTGTCACAAAGCTATGGGAATCCTCATCTGTGGAAACTGCATTGCGTAGCCACAGCAAGCGTTCCGAGCAAAAAAAAGGCCAGTTTTACGCGAAGAAATGAGGTCGATAAAAGAGATTGCGGACTGCGGTTTACCAGAACTGCTCCGTCAATTCCGGGATATCGGAAGTACTTCGCATGATCGCGATCCTTGTATCCAACTGGTATCCAACTGCTTTTTTCGGCATCAAATTGAGTTCACGGTTTCGCCACAAGGAGGAATAATCATGAATTCCAAGCAAGTGGTTCTCATCACCGGCTCCAGCACCGGCTTCGGCAGGCTGTTCACCGATACCCTGGCTCGTAAGGGACACACCGTTTTCGCGACGATGCGTGACCCCGGAGGCCGCAATGCCAAGAATGCCTCCGAAATCCGAACGCTTGCGGAAAAGGATTCACTGCCCATTCACGTCCTTGAACTGGATGTGACCGACGACGCCTCGGTGGAGCGGGCTGTGGATGCCGTCGTCGCCAAAGCCGGTCGCATCGACGTCGCCATCAACAATGCCGGTTACTACCTTTCGGGGCTGGAGGAAGCTGTCACTACCGAACAAGCGCGGCGGCTGATGGACACGAATTTTCTTGGCCCGGTGCGCGTAAATCGCGCCGTGCTCCCGCACATGCGGCGCCAACGCAGCGGCGTGCTCATACACGTCAGCAGCGGCGCCGGCCGCGTGATTCTTCCTTCTGCGGGTTTCTATTGCGCCAGCAAGTTTGCACTGGAGGCGCTGGCCGAGGCCTACAGCTACGAACTTGCCGCGCAAGGAATTGAATCCGTGATTCTCGAACCCGGCCAATATGAGACTCCCGTTTTCGGCAATACAGTGAAAGCCGCCGACGAGGCCCGCACCAGTACGTATGGCGCGGCCAAGGAGATTCCGGCGAAGATCAACGCGGCGCTTTCCTCCACGGCCGGAAATGCTCAGGACGTCGCGGACGCCGTTCTGCGGATTATCGAGACTCCCGCGGGGGAGAAGCAGTTGAGGTATATCGTCAGCCCCCAAGACTTCGGTCTCAACGAGATCAACGCCCTCTCAAAGCGAGTGCAAACCAGCGTACTGGAAGCCTTCGGCCTCGCTGCCGACACCAAATTCCGCAAAGGTAAAGCGGCCGGCTCCGTTTAGATTCTCTCTCCGTGTACGCTCAAGCGCCGCACATGCCGGCGCGAACTTCCGGCGTGCATTCTTACGTGCCGATTTGACGCCCGTCTGTCGCCACCTTATGCTCTGGCGTCGGTACCAGGAGCATTGATGCTCGTCCGCAACTTTATCTTTTGGCTTTCCACCAAGCGCAGCGTCACCGATTCCATCGCGCGGCGCGGCATGAAGCTCGGCTTTGCGCGACGCTTCGTCGCCGGGGAGACTCTCGCGGAAGCTCTCACCGCCAGCCGCGAACTCTGCCGGCAGGGCCGCAACGTGAGCCTCAATCATCTCGGCGAAAACGTCACCACCGAAGCCGCCGCCCGCGAAGTCTGCGCCAGCTACATCGAAATGGTCGAAGAGATGCACGCCAAGAATCTCAGCGGCAACATCTCCATCAAGCTCACCCAGCTCGGCCTGGACCTCGGCAACGATCTGTGTGCTTCCCTCGCCAACTCCATCGCCCGCCGCGCTCGCGATCTGGGCCGCATCATCGAAGTGGACATGGAAGGCAGCGCCTACACCGACGCGACCCTGGACATTTTTGAAGCCGTGCAGCGCGAGTCCGGCAACACTGGCCTGGCCATCCAGGCCTATCTCCATCGCACAGAAAAAGATTTGCAGCGCCTCGCTCCGCTAAAACCAAAAATCCGTCTCGTCAAAGGCGCCTATCGCGAGCCCAGGAAAATCGCCCTGCAAGGCAAAGCCGCGGTCGACGCCAACTACAAGCGCCTGACAACGCTTTTGCTGGAAGGCGCGGCGCAGGGAATTTTCCTGCCCGCCATCGCTTCGCACGACCCGTTCATGGTCGCCCACGCGCGAGCCGAAGTCTCGCGCCTAAAGCTGCCGAAAGACCGCTACGAGTTTCAGATGATTTATGGAATCCGCCGCGACTTGCAGCAAGTGGTGCACGCCGCCGGCCATACGCTGCAGGTCTACGTACCCTTTGGCACCGACTGGTGCCCCTACTTCATGCGCCGCCTCTCAGAACGCCCAGCCAATTGCTGGTTCGTCCTACGCAGCCTGCTGGCCGAGTCCGGCCAGCCCCGCGCCCGCACCGCCTGAGTAGGGCGTCGGCACTATAGTGGGCCATGCGCAGAGCGCCAATCGGGAGATTCATCCCGCTGAACCCGCGGGATGGGGCAGAGTTGGCGTTCCCGGTAAGCGCGCCCTACAACGAAAAGACGTCGTCACAATCTTGGATCAGCTAGTCGGTAATGTCGAAGTCCACAGTGCGATTTGGGGCCTGATGCTTGGCGCTGTCCACCGCCTGTACCACCAGGCGATAGCTCCCCGGCGTCAGGTCCTTCACTCTCACCACCAAGCCGCCCGCAATCACCGGATTGCCCTTCTGGATGAAGTCATCCGCCGGCGCCAGCCCGCTAAAGAGGACATCCTTGTTACTCGCGCGTTCATAAATGTGGTACGCGAAGCCCACGCGCGGCGGCGTCGCCGAGGCCAGCCCCGGCTCGTAAATTTCCGTATACAGGATCACGTTGTCCGTGCGCTTGAATCGGTTGCTCGCCGAGGGCACAATCTGCATCCCCTTCAGGACCAGCGGCGTGCGGTCCTCCAGCAGCACTGAATCCAGTCCCGACGGAATGTCCGATATGCGCACCGGGGAATTCGTCAGCGCCACGCCGCCCAGGCTGAAATGTTGTCCGTCGTAAGCGTCAATCTGCAACGGCGACTCAAATTTTCCAAACGTGTCGCCGCCTCCGCTCAGCACCACGGTCAACCTATACGTGCCCGGAGCGGCATCGAACTGGTTTTGGTAGCGGTAGGGAGTTTTCGTGAACTGCTTCCACTCATCTTTTTCCAAATCCAGACTCACTGTGTCGCTGAATCGCGCTCCCACCGAGCCATCCGCGTTGTATGCAATCCCCAGGATGTTCACGTTGGCGTGATACTTCCCCTTCTCCTTGTTGAAGTTCAGCGAATCCGGCGGGATCTCCATGGCCAGATTGACGCGCGCTACATTTGGCGCAGTGTAGAAATACGGCACCTGCAGCGCGCCGTGGATCGAGCCCACACTTGCTCCCGCCGCCTGCAATTCCATTTGCTTCTCCAGCGGTTTGCCGTCCAACGGATTCACCGTGCGCGCGTTGCAGTATCCGCTGCGCGAACGCACATTCATTCCGCCACGATTCAATTTCACTTTCAACGTGTGGCAACTGCCTTCCGGGGTTTCCGGCGGCACGTAGCCCAAAATATAAAACTCACTCTGCTCGCGTCCGATCTTCTCCAGTCCGCCAAGCAAATCGTTGGTGTTGAAGATGGAAAATCCGCCGGTGCCGTCCGCAAGCGCCGCAAGGATCTGCTGGTTCGTCGTCGCCGAAGGCGGAAACTGCGGCACAATCGTCCGCGACAGGTTGTACGGATTGTTTAGCGGATTCCCGTACGGATTATTGTTGTAGCCGCCCCCGGTCCCGCGCGTTCCCCCGCCAGTGCCGCCGGCACCTCGGCCTCCAGCTGCTCCCCCTGTGCCACCGGTTCCTCCCGTGCCACCCTTGCCACCGGTTCCTCCGGTGCCGCCCGTTCCACCGGCTCCGCCTGTTCCGCCGCGGCCGCCGCCTCCGCCCGCGCCTGCGCCTCCTGCCCCTCCAGTCCCGCCGCCCGCGCCTCCGCGCCCTCCGCCTGCGCCACCACCGGCGCCGCCGCCTGCACCGCCACCGCCTCCGGGACGCTGCGGTTCACCGAACGCGTAAGAAGTCAGCACCAATCGCGCGCGACGGTCAGCTCTGGGCGCCGCGTGTTGCGCGACATCGCGTCCCCGGCTGCCCGCACCGTTCCGCGCGCTGCCTCCGCCTCCGGCCGGCGGCGCCGCGACCAGCCCGCGCACATCCAGCGAATAGATCGCGACGTTGGCTTTGTTGCAAGCATCGATTGTGGCGGTCAGTTCCGATTCATTTTCCGGGGTCAGCGCGAAGCCGGCGGAAAAAAGCACCAGCATTTTTCGCCCTGGGACTGTGCGCAGATTTTTCGCCAGGCTGCGCACCGCCAGCAGCATGGTACGCGCGCCAAAATCCGCTTCCGCATTGCTAAGCGAAGAGAGTCCGATCGTAGCGACGGTCACGGGCGCCATCGAATTCGTGGCATCCGAAGGATTGGAATCGACGCTGGAATGTTTCACTCCCTTGACCGCCGCCGTCAGCGCGTCGGCATTCGCTGTAAAATTCTGCACGATCTGCAGTTTGCCGCCGAAATCCACGACCGCCATCATGCGGTCCGGTCCGGAGTTCGCCTGCACAAATTTTGCCGCCGCTCCGCGCGCCTGAATCTGGTCCGGAGCTGCCATCGACGAATTATCGAAAAACAGAATCAAGTAATGTTTTTGTCCCTTCGCTTGCACGGAAATATCCGAGCCTGAGGAAAAATTCGCGACCGGCTGCTCCTTGTTGTCCTCATAAATTTTGAAATCCTTGTCGGTCAGGTCGCGAACGTAGTTTCCTTTTTTGTCCGTGACCACGGCGTCCACCAGCACTAGGCGCGATTCCTTCCTGATCACCACCGGCGACGTCTGGGGCTCGGAAGGAGCTGCGGGCGCGGCCTGTTCCTGGGGCTGCGCCTGCGCTGCCAAGCGCGGTGCGCTTCCGGAAAAAACGAGTAACGCCGCGCCGAATCCGAACCAAGCAATTTTGGCCATGCGATGAGTTTTCATGTGTGCCCCCAAAACCCACAAGCTAATACGGAATGCTTACCGCGCCGTTGCGCGCGGCCATCTGCGAGCCTTCCGCGTCGCGGACCACCATGCGCACCAGGTACGTCCCCGGCTTGATATCGAAGCTCGATTTCAGCGTGAACCCCGAGCGGCTCATCCGTTCGACCGTTTTGTCCAGCAATTTCATTTCGACAATCTTTTCCCCGCCAGTCACAAAATTTCCGTTCTCGTCAAAAATCGCCGTAGCCACGGTCAGATCGTCGCGGTTGCGCCCGTCCGCTTTGCGAAAACGAATGCCTTTCACATCCACGTGGGTCAGCACCGCCAGCCGCGCCTGCGATTGGTCTTTCTTGAAGAATTGCGTTTGCAGCTCCACAGGCAAGTCGTGGATCTCGTCTTGGGAGAACAGCGCTTCCTGGATCTCTTCCTTGGCGGCCTCCACCGGATCCTTGATCGTGCGCGGGGCATAGTATCCGTGGCGCGCCTGGACGCTGAATTTTTGCTTGCCGGCCAGCGTTACTTTGAGCGTGTGATACGCTCCGTTGACCTTGAGGTTTTGCGGAGAAAATCCCAGCACGTACGACATGGCCGGCGCGGCCACAGCCTCGCGCAGTCCTTCATCAATGTCGTTGCGATTGTGAAAAAACGTTCCTCCCGTTCCGTCCGCCAATTGTCCCAGAATGTCGGATTGCGCCAACTGCGCCTGGACCCGATAGGAGCTCTTGATCCCGACCGTCCGCGTCGAATCATGCGGGGGATCGCTGATGTCGCCCATCAAGTCCGGCGTATAGAGTCCGCGCGCATCGATGGTATTGATGACGATGTTGGAGCGATTCGCGCGGTCGATCAGAGACGAGGAGTCCGAGGTGAGCATGGTGGTGATGATAAAACCTGGCGATACAAACGCCATGACGCGCTGCCCTGGCATACCCGCCAGCCTTCTCATGATCTCGTCGAGATGGCGGTACACGTACTCGGTCTGCGAGTCGCCGCTGGCCACCACACGCTGGCTGGTCGCTGCCGCCAAAGCTTGCGCCTGTGCGGTGAAGCGCGGGTCGCCGCCGTACGCGCACAACAGCGCCTCTTCCGTGGCGACCGCCAGGGCTTGTGCATCCTGCTTGTTCTCGATCTGGTCGGCCTGGTAGTAGCTGATTTCCGGGCAGTCATGAAAACCATTCCCGCCGGCCATTACTGGCCGCGGAACCACGCTGAGCAGCGATTCCTGCAGGCGTTCGTGTTCTTGGGTGAACTCCTGCGTGATCTGCCCAGAGGTCGAATAAATTCCGACGCGATCGGTGGGGGCCAGTGATGAAAAGAGGCGCGTCGCCGCACTGCGCACCCACACGGTGTCCTCGATCAGCATGTCCGTATCATCGAACACTACGGCCACAAAGCGCTGCGGCAAGGCCGCGATGGCCGCCGGATCTCCGGATACGTTTCCGTCAGGGTTCGGCGCTGGCGTCGCGGGCGTAACCTTGTGCGATTCCGGGGTTTCCGTGCTGAATGTGGAAATGACCTGCGGCTTGCGGTTATCAGAGAGTTGGAAATCTTCTTTCTTCAGGTTTGTAATGACTTTTCCGTTGCTGTCGCGGACCACCACGCGCAGCAAAACCAGGTTTACGCGTACTCGAAATGTCGGTGGAGTGTCGCGAGTGGAAACTTCCGAGGTTTCGTTGCCGGGAGCCTGTGCCGCAGGCGCCTGCGGTTGCGTTTCGCTCTTAGCGGGTGGTTCCTGCGCGTGCAGCTGGAACGCTGCGCAAGACAATGCCAGCAAAGCGTTTAGTAAGAGACCGGAGGTGCGCCGAGTGAACGCGAATCGCAATGGGTTCTGCATCCTACCCTTCCTTGCATTCTCCCCTTACTTCCCTGCGAAAGCACACACCTGGAGAGCACTCGACACTGGGCGGTAGCTCGACTATACGCTTCGGTCAATTTTAGTGTCAACGAACGGCTGGCGCGCGTGGTGGGTCAGCTTCTGAGTAGCTGTCCACATGACCTCTGGTAAGGAATCATTACCCCTACGGAGGGGCAAGCTGATGGAGTTGTTGCCCCAATTGCAGCCGTGCGGCTTCCAGGGCGTTCGGGCTCTGACT
>Ga0307477_10003048_pt1 | contig 12611 bp, 12 predicted proteins | sample atmos_gasesECM2C_FD_203316 | JGI IMG/M metagenome (GOLD analysis project Ga0307477, IMG submission 203316) | Hardwood forest soil microbial communities from Morgan-Monroe State Forest, Indiana, United States - atmos_gasesECM2C_515 | ecosystem: Environmental > Terrestrial > Soil > Temperate...
CACGATACGATTCTCTCTTATTCAAAATCTAATGACTACTTTTGGAAAGCGGGATACTCTCCATACTCGGAGCATTATGCCAAGAAGGGTTTCCCCTTCAAGGAGGAAGGGACAGAGAGGTATTACCAGTTGAATGCTATCACCGGGCCTGGCGGCGCATCGAAGGGCAATCCGAATTACGAGTTTCTTGGGGTGAAAAGATACTGGCGATTCAGCAGGGAGAGCATGGAACGCCTGTATAAGGAAGGAAGAATCGTTCAAACCAAACCCGGAAACGTTCCGCGCCAGAAGCGATACCTTGACGAAATGCCGGGGGTGGAACTTCAAGACCTGTGGTTGGACATCAAACCGGTCAGCAATTCAAAGGAAGCTCTCGGATACCCAACTCAGAAACCCTTGGAGTTGGTCGAAAGAATAATCGAAATGGCCTGCCCTGAGAACGGGTGGGTTCTCGACCCATTCTGTGGGTGCGGAACGGCTGTCATTGCGGCGGAGAAGTCGAAGCCGAAGAGGCATTGGATTGGAATCGACATCACTTATCTCGCAATCAACATCATGCAAAACCGGCTACGCCATTCGTTCCCACACAGCAAGTTTGACATTCAGGGCGAGCCAAAGGACGAGGGAGCGGCAAGAGAACTCGCAACACAGGATAAGAAGAATGGCCGTTATCAATTCCAGTGGTGGGCTCTCTCTTTGGTAGGCGCTGTTCCAGTAGGCTCAAGATCGGGGAATCCCCAAGAAGGAAGGAAGGGCGCGGACGAGGGAGTCGATGGATGGTTGCGATTCGCCGACGGCAATGGGAACATCCACAAGATAGTCGTTCAGGTGAAGAGCGGCCATGTGGGGGTCAGGGATATTCGAGAACTTGAAGCGGTCATATCAATGCAACATGCCTCGATGGGCCTCTTCCTCACTCTTGCAGAGCCGACCAGTGAAATGGTGAGGGAAGTGAAGCATGTCGAACCTTTCAGGCATCCAACATGGGAGCACGCGTATCCCAGACTCCAGATTCTGACAATAGGCCAGTTGATGAGGGGTCAATTCCCAGACATTCCTCCCACCATCAGTCCATTTCAAGAGGCTCACTTCACGGAATCGCTTCCTGAAGTCGGCTACGGAAGTCTATACTGACTCGCCTGCTCTGACCTCAACCTTCTTTCCCTTCACCTCGAAGGTTATCGCGTCGGGCGCCCCCAATCTTTCCATGATTGGTTTTGGCACGTAGCACTGGTATCCTCGCTTCTCTTCATAGCTGACGCTGACGGTGAACTCTGTAGCTCCTTTCTTCCATCTGGGCATGTCTGAAGGGTCGATTATCCACGTATATATTTATGGCCTATCCACGTGGAATCCATAACCCTAATATAATCCACGTGGATATACTCAGGACATGCAATCGGCAGATTTCCGCGAACAGAAGGGCGAGATGATTGCCAAACAGTTCGGATGGGTCAGAAGGATTGACGAGCACCAATACAAGGTTCACTCGCAGAGCAGGGACTTTGAGTATGAAGTCCAATCGGGAGAACTCGGCTGGCTCTGCTCATGCCCCGACTCAACGTATCGACACGCCGAGTGCAAGCACATCATCGCCGTAAGGCTCAGTTTCATCCTTCGGAGGATAGTCGCAAAGGAGCCGATTGTCATTCAGGCCGTCACGGTCACGAACTGTCCCAAGTGCGCGTCCGAGTCGATCAAGAAGCACGGCATACGCCACAACAAGCACGCGAACCTCCAGAAGTTCCAATGCAAGGCGTGCCGATACTGGTTCACGGTCAACCTCGGCTTTGAGGGGATGCACGCGACTCCCCAGATGATAACGAGCGCGATGCAACTCTACTTCACTGGCGAGTCCTTCCGAGGGGTCAAGAACTTCTTGAAGCTCCAAGGCGTGAAGTTCTCCCACCAGTCCGTCTATAACTGGGTCGAGAAATACACGGAGTTGATGGAGAGCTACCTTGAGCAGATTAGGCCCCAACTCTCCGACACCTGGAGGACGGACGAACTCTACATCAAAATCAAGGGCAACATGAAGTATCTCTTCGCCATGATGGACGACGAGACCAGATTCAGGATTGCTCAACTCGTCGCGGAGCACAAGGGAAGGGACGACGTTAGGCCCATGTTCAGGGAGGCCGTGAAGGTAGCAGGCAAGAAGCCCGACAACCTCATCTCCGACGGGGCGGCGAACTTCCACCGGGCCTTCAAGAAGGAATACGCGACTGTCTGGGCGGAGGGGCCGAACCACATCAGGGACGTTAGGTTCGACGGGACAGTCCACAACAATAAGATGGAGCGCCAAAACGGGGAGTGGAGGGACAGGGAGAAGGTCATGCGGTCGCTCAAGAAGGACGACTCGCCCGTTCTGGGAGGTATGCAAATATTTCACAATTACTTCCGCCCTCACATGGGGCTTGGAGGGAGGACTCCGGCGGAGGCCGCTGGAATCAAGATTGAGGGGGTCAACCCAATGATAACGGTCATTCAGAACGCGGCCAAGAAGGGCAAGACAATCTCAGAACCTAAACCCTCCAATTGACGGCCCGCTTCCCGCCCGTCGGAAAAATTCTTGGGATAGAGATATCTTTTAGTCCTTAATCGCATCAATGATGAGGCGAACTACTTCTTCTCTATCTTTTTTCTTGATTGCAGAGGCGAGTTGGTCTCTGAATATGCTGTTTCTGTTCGAGTCGATCAAGACTCGTTGAAGGGCTGTATCGACTAATGCAACGGAGAAATCGACTGTTTGGCTCATGGATTGTGGATGTTGGGAGACCGCCATCATTCTTCCTGTCGCGCCCGCAAGCAGATTGTATGTCTCGTCCCTTACCGCTATGACTTTAGACATTATCCTGCGCAGGATAGGCGTTGTATATATTGTATATATGGCTTGCGAACATAGTTAAGCATGTGGATTATAGTTGACCTGTTATTCCCAAACGAGATATCTACAGTTTACTTCATATATATGGTCTTTATTAATTATTCAACCACTTCAAAAGACAGAAGAGGTGGGGGCCGGATTTGAACCGGCGTATAGCTCCTTGCAGGGAAGCAACGTTGCCGCTCCGTCACCCCACCAACTTATTTCTCAATCATCCGGACTATATAACCATCCCTCCTCTCAGGTGACGAATCTTGACAACCCTAACTTAGGGCCGAGGAGCCGAGTTCTTGACAGAACCTTAAAATCGCCCGGTCGCGGGGATCCTCGATTGTTGCCCCCAGACGCCTCGGCCCTTCTGAGCTGCATTCTCCACCCTCAAAAAACCATGATAGACCGGCCAAGTTACGTAAGTATCACACTATTCTAATCAAGTTCTATGGAGAATACTAGAAATTCCAATTCCATTCGAGATACCCTAATAATCGGCACCCGACCTAACGTCTGCTGAGGTAACAAAAGAAATGGACCGAAGGGCCTTCCTGAAGATTTCAGCGGCCGCCGCGACGGTGGCCGCGATGAGCGCCTATGGTATGGACATGCTCAGGGTGACGAACGCGTCGATGAAGTCCTCGAGCGCCTCGACTTTGCCGAGCTCGAGCTCCGCCGCGACCAGCGCGAGGCCAGCCAACTCGACCAGCTTGGTGTCAAGCCTCTCGAGCGCGACCAAGCCGATCTCTGCCACCTCGAGCACATCGACCGCGTCGAGGAACTCGAGCCTCTCTAGTCTGATCAGCTCCTCGCAGACCACGAGAAAGACTTCGACAACTACGACCACCACCCAGTCCACTACGTCCACGAACCCGGTCCAGGCCGACACGATCCCGGCCCTCTTGCAGATCCCCCACCTTCTGAGAAGGGCAGGCTTCGGCGCCAGCCCTACCGAGCTCGCCCAGTTCCAGGCGATGGACTTTGACTCGGCCGTGGACTACCTGGTCAACTACGCCCAGATAACGCCGAACCTTACCGACGTCCCGAACATCAGACCGTCCTACTCAGGGCAGGTCCCATCAGGGCAGAACGAGCTGAACAACCTCGCGACCTGGTGGATGAGCCACATGGTCCAGACCAACAGGCCCCTGGAGGAGAAGATGACCCTGTTCTGGCACAACCACTTCGCGACGGCCTACTCGAAGGTCCAGAACGGTTTCTTGATGTACCAGCAGTACCAGTTCCTAAAGGCCAACGCCCTCGGGAACTTCCACGACATGCTCATGGGCATCGTCTCGGACGGCGCCATGCTGATCTGGCTCGACGGGAACGCGAACAAGGCGAACAACCCCAACGAGAACTTCGCCAGGGAGGTCATGGAGGTCTTCTCGACAGGGAGGGGCCCCTACACCCAGACCGACGTCACCATGGGCGCCAAGGCCTTCACCGGATACTCGATAAACTCCAGCGGGCAGGGCGTCTTCAACCCCGCCCAGCACGACAACAGCGTGAAGACCTTCCTCGGCCAGACGGGGAACTTCGGGCCCGCCGACATTATCAACGTCCTGGTCGCGCGCCCTGAGACCGCCACGAACCTCGCCACCGAGCTGTTCGAGTTCTTCGTGTACCCCAACCCCACCCCCGACGTGGTCCAGAGGTTCGCCGACGTGTTCACGTCGAGCAACTACGACATGAAGGCGGTCGTCAGCGCGATATTGAAGTCCCCCGAGTTCGTCTCGAACCAGGCGTACCTGGCCAACGTGAAGAGCCCGGTCGAGTACATCGCCACCGCCCTCCGCTCCCTCGGCGCGACAGCGACGAACAACTCAGAGCTGGTCACCATGACCAACCAGGGGCAGTTCCTCTTCAACCCGCCCTCGGTCTTCGGCTGGCCTGCGGGGACAGGGTGGATCAACACCGGCGTGATGATGGAGCGGTTCAACTTCCCCATCGGGGTACAGACCTCCAAGGAGAACCCTGCAAGCACCCTAGACCCCGGGAGCATCGTCGGGACGGGGACCCAGGAGGACAAGGACGTGGTCGCCCTGGTGAGCCGCCTCTTCCCGGACGGGATGCCCTCGGAGGTAACCCAGGTCATCCAGTCCGCCACGGTGAACATCAGCGACCCGGCGCTGAGGGTGAAGAACGTGGTGAGGCTAGTGATGGCCAGCCCGTTCTACAACCTGAATTGAGGTGAAAATGAGATGAAAACAACCCGAAGAGACTTCCTGAAGGGGCTCGCGGCCTCGGTCGCGGTAATCCCCTCCCTGGCCCCCCTGAGCCTCGGGCCGACGGTCATCGAGGCGAACGACACGGCCGCTGCGAGCCCGCTCGTGAACTCGTCCAACAGGACCCTGGTGGTTATCCAGCTGATGGGCGGGAACGACGGCTTGAACACGGTCGTCCCCTACGCCGACCCGGCCTACGCCACCAACAGGCCTACCCTAGGCCTGCAGCCCGCGGAGATACTCCCCATCGACGGGAACGTGGCCCTCAACTCCCAGCTCACCGGGATGATGGACCTCTACAAGAGCAACAGGGTCGGCATCATCCAGGGCGTGAGCTACCCCAACCCCAACCTCTCACACTTCCAGGCGACCGCGATCTGGGAGAGCGCCTCCCCAACGATGCCGTTCACGAACGGGTGGCTGGGCCGATACATGGACGTCGCGAACAAGCTCGACGGCCCCATCAACGTGATCAATCTCCAGGACCTACTTCCCCAGGTCCTGACGAGCCAGCAGTCACAGGCCTTGTCCTTCAGCAGCGTGCAGCGCTTCGCGGTCCAGCCGCTCTTCAACGGCGACACCACGACGGGCTCGGTCATCCAGCAGATCAACGAGACAACGTGCAACGCCTGCGATGAGTACAACACACTGGTCAACCAGATGATGGGGCTCGGCCTCAACGCGATAACCGCATCTGCCCTGATAGCAAAGGCCGCAAGCGCCTACACTCCGCAGGCGACATACCCCAACAACGACTTTGCGAACAGGTTGAAGCTCGCCGCCGCGATGGTGACGTCCAACCTCAACCCCAAGATAGTCTACGTGACGCTCGGAGGGTTCGACACCCACGCGGGCCAGAAGGCCACCCAGAACAACCTCCTCAAGATGCTAGGAGACGGCGTCTCAGCCTTCTACAACGACCTCTCTGCCCAGGGCAGGGCGAACGACACCCTCATCATGACCTTCTCGGAGTTCGGGCGGCGGGTCAAGGAGAACGGGAACAAAGGCACCGACCACGGGACCGCCCTGCCCCAGTTCATGATAGGAGGGCAGGTGAGCCCAGGCCTGTACGGCACCTACCCGAGCCTGTCCAACCTCGACTCTTCCGGGAACCTGATAGGCAACGTCGACTTTAGGCAGACCTACGCCTCGGTCCTCGAGGACTGGTTCGGGATCCCTCAGACCGACGTGCTCGACACTACCTACACCAAGCTCACGGTGATATAGAGAGCCGGGCAGCACAGCGGGGTTAGCCTCTTGTCCCCAAGGCAAATCAGGCCAGGGCTGTCTTCCAAGTCCGCCGCGATCGTCGCGGCCGCGGCGATAGTCCTGGTCGTCGCCGCCCTCTCCCTCCCCTCTCCCCCGCATAACACCAGCTCGACCAGCGCGAACACAACTTCCCTCACCTCCACCTCTTCCACTCCGTCCTCGATTACAACATCGTCGAGCTCGCCCACGACGACAGGGACCTCCCTCACGACTGTTTCCTCGAGCTCCAAGTCTACTTCCACCGCCTCATCCAGCACTTCGCAAACGACGACCTCGACGACCACGACAAGCTCGACCACGACAAGCTCATCCCGGACGACCTCATCTTCCTCGACCACCACCTCATCGACAAAGACGAGCTCCAGCACGACCTCCCGGACGACCACCTCCAGCTCGACGAGCACCAAGTCAGGGGCGTCGGTGACGGTCGTCCTCCCAGACGGCGTCGGTTCCGACGTGTCGTTGAACTTCCAGCCTTCGATGATCAAGGTCGTCGTCGGAGTGAACAACACGATCGTATGGAACGACCTCGACCCCGTCCAGCACACCGTGAGGTCGCGCGCGATCCCGAGCGGTGCCACCCCATGGGACTCTGGGATTCTGAACCAGGGTCAGACCTACACACTGACCCTCACCGTCCCTGGGACCTACCACTATGACTGCTCGATCCATCCCGATTGGATGGTCGGGACAATCGTGGTCCTCGCGTAGCTCTCAGACAGTCTAGGCTGAAGATCCACCGAGCATCAAACTCACTCGACGATTGCCCTCAGAGCCTCTCCAGCCACCGTGATCGTCAGACCGTCTTCCCCTGCCGGGCAAGCCAACTGCAATCCCGTGGGAAGCCCTTTACCTCCCGGGTTGGAGGGGACGCTGACCGCTGGAAACCCGCAAAGGTTGAAGACCTCCGTGTTCCTGATCAGCGACTGCCTGATTTCTCCCGCCTCCTTCCCGACGACCTCGCCGAGCCGCGGCGCCACTATCCCGGTCGTGGGGGTCACGACCGCGTCGAACCCTTTGAGGAGGCGTCCGACCGCCCCTATCGACTCGAGCCGGACGAGATTCGACTCGAAATACCGGAGGTCGGCCGTCTTCAAGCCCCGCCTCAGCAGCGCCAGGACTCCTGCGTCCATGCGTGCTTCCGCATCCCTCGAGGAGGCCAACTCCTCGTAGAACCACGAGCCCTCTCTGACGAGGATGGTCCCCCGCGCCCTCCCATACCTGGCGAACTCGGGGCCCGCCTCGACCTCCTTCACCGCGAACCTCCCGGACGCTCTCATCATCTCGACGGCCCGCCAGAAGTTCCTTGAGACCGACGCCTCCGCCCCCTCGATGAAATGCCCTTTGAGCGCGGCCACCCTAATCCTCCTCCGGGGAGTGGGACTCACCTTTTCGCCGCTGAGGGCCTCGAAGGACGCGACCATGTCGGGCATCGTCCTAGTGAGCAAGCCCATGTGGTCGAGCGTAGGGCTAAGGGGGAACACCCCTTCGAGGCTAAGGCGGCCCAGGGTCGGCTTGAACCCGATCAAGCCGCAAAGAGAAGCTGGGACCCTTGTCGACCCGCCGGTGTCAGTCCCGAGGCCGAGCATAGGCCCCTTGGCCAGGGCGACCGCGACCGCCGATCCTCCGCTCGACCCCCCTGCGATTCTCTCCGGGTCGTGGGGGTTCCTGACCGGCCCGAAGTACGACGCGGCGGAGGTCGCGCCCAGAGCCAGCTCGTGGAGGTTAGTCTTTCCTATCGGGACGCACCCCAGAGCGAGGGCGCGCTCGACCAGCTCCGACGTGATCTTCGGGACAAATTCCCGAAAGTAGAAGCTAGCAGCGGTCGTCCTATGTCCTGCGAGGAAGATGTTGTCCTTTATCGCGAGTGGTAACCCGAAAAGCCCGGATGGTGCCTTCGCCCTCCCGGCCCGGAGCCTCGCGTCGAGCTCGCGCGCCCTCGAAAGCGCAACCCCGTCCCTCCCCTCGAAGGTCGAGATGAAGGCGTTCAGCCTCTTGTGACGCTGGACGTTCTCAAGCTCATCTCTGACCATGCGCTCGCAGGTCGTGCTCCCTAGCCTCAGGGAGTCGTGATACTCTGAGAACTCGGATTCGAGAATTCCCGCTTTCGTGGCCCGCGAGCCTCCGCTGGCCTATTAATCCGATTCTGTGAAGAAGAAGGGGAAGAAGGCGCGGCCCTAAAAATGCTGGCCGTGCCCCCAATTCAGTGACTAGTTGTTGTTCTAAGATCCGCCCTTGTCCGTGCCCTGCTGGCCTTGGGCGGTGTGGCTTGGCTGTTGGCCGTCAGTTGCGGTCGGGAGTGGGGATGAGACGATCGTTCCTTGGCCAGTCTGTAGCACCAGAGTGCTGTGGCCAGGGTTCGTCGAGGCGTCGAAGATTTGGATGGAGACGACATAGGTCCCGGTCGCGAGGAGGACTTGGTTGTCCATCTGCCCGGCGCCGCTAGGCCCCGTCACCATGCTCCCCAGCGCGTAAGCCGTTCCGTTGGCTACGAGGACGGCGTTGTACTGGGTCAGGGGCTTCGTAAGCCGCAGAGCAATCTGGACGTCGAAGACACCCCCGGCGCTCTTTATCGATGCGAGGCAGCCCTTGCTGTCCGAGAAGGAGATGGTTCCCGTCGAGGACCCTGTGGTTGTGATGGGCAGAACGAGCTTACCAACTTGGCCGGCCGACGTCGACTGGCACAGAGTGTAGCTCGTGGTAGTCGTCGTTGTCGTGCTCGTGGTAGACGTGGTCGTCGAGGTCGTTGTCGTCGCCTGTGCGATCGGCGCCCCGGCGACCGACGTGTTGGCCGTTGCTGATTGGTCCTGTGCGTAAGCGGCGATCCCGCCCGAGATGAGGACGAGTATCGCTGACGCAGTCAGGATCTGGAGGTTTCGTGCGGTGACTTGCATTTTACTTCGGAGATTCGTTCTCTCCCGGGTGATATAATCCGCCGCATCCTGGAACTGGAATTCCCAGAATATTTGCAAGAGTCGCGTACTAGAGCTGGAATTGCTAGAAGTCCCCTGTGGGATTCCCGCCCTGAGCCTCGAACCTGAACTCGACATAGTCCTGCGCTGGGAGCCCGAACATCGACCCGCTTATGACGCCCCTCGTCTCGCCGGAAGTCGCCTGCGGCCCAGCCGACCCTATGTAGTTGTTATCGTATGCGTGGTTCCATATTGTGTCGTTGTCCTCCCAGGGCAGCACGACAACGGCCCCGTTGATGGTCATTGTGATCTGGTTGGCGGTGATCGAGTAGTTGGAGATCTTGATCTCGTGGTTCTGGACCAGGTCTTTCCCGGAAAGGAAAGTGAAGAGGACGGTACCGACTCCCTTCTGGACGGTCAGGGTCGCGTTATACGAGGCGGTTGGCCCTTTCCCAGAGGCCGCCAGCCCACCCCCGTCGACGTAGAGCGTCCCGAACATCGTCCCCGTAGTCCCGGGCGAGAGAGCCTTGAACGCGAATCCTATGAAGATCAGCGCGACGAGGAAAGAGACCGCAGAGAGGGCCAGGAGCCACTTCCCGCTGACTGTCTTCTCCGGCTTCAAGCCGGGCGTTCCGCCTCGAGGGGGGTCATTAATCTTGCCGAAACGTCGCGCAGACAGAACTTGTGTCCCTTGTTCAGGAAAGATGACACGGATGGCTATTGAGCCTGGACGCGTCAATGCCCCGTGCCAGAACCGCAGCCTCTGCAGACGAAGCAGCTGAAGCAGGCAGCGCCCGAATCGCCGGCCTCCAAGCTGAAGAAGATAGAATGGTACGCCGCCCACCTGATGAACGAAGCCGTCGCCAAGGAAAAGGCCGGACGGACGGGCGACGCGACCGTAGACTACCTCCAGGCCGCAGACCTCCTGCTCCTCCTCGCCAAAGGACAGCAGGGCTACTCTGCGTGGAAGGGGTACACCGACAAGGCAGTCTCCTGCCAGCAGAGGGCGCGCGCCCTCATAGCTTCGAAGAAGCGCGCCGACGGGGAATAGCCTAGCTTCCCAGAAAGTATAGATTCGCCGCGTCGTTGTTCGCTCTAAGATGAGGAGGATCGTGACGGTCGTCTCCAAAGAGGGATGCCACCTCTGCGAGACTGTCATCTCCGGCCTCCGCTCCCTCTCCTCGCGATATCGGTTCGAGGTGGAGGTGGTCGACATCTCGGAAGACCGGGAGCTCCACGACGCCTACCACCTGAGGGTCCCAGTGGTCAAGGTCGAGGGTAAAGAGATCTTCGAGGCCAATGACATTGACAACCTGCTAGATTGCGGCGCTGAACTCGAAAGGCGCCTGGCTCCGTGGGCCTGGTCGCCCTAGCGGGATCACTTTTTGGTGGCAGCGGCACTGGCAAAGTCGCTCGCGACCTTCCTCCTCCACGCGAGGATTCCGCCCAAGATCAGGACTATCACCAGGACGGCGACGATTGCATAGATCGTGGTCGTCCCGATTACTATCGGGGGCGAAGACGCCGAACTAGTCGACGAGGTGGTCGACGTGGAAGCCGTGGTGGTGACGGTGACAGTGGTAGTGCTCGTCTTGGAAGTCGTCGAGGTCGTCGAACTGGTCGAGCTCGTGGAGCTGGTCGAACTCGTCGAAGTAGTGCTGGTGGTGGTGAGTTGCACGGTGAGCGCGGCGCTCCCGGAGCTGGGACCGTTGTTCGTGTCGCCAGGATACGAGGCGCTCAGGGTCACGCCCCCCACAGTCGCCCCGACGACCATAATCGTGCAAGACCCTGAGGCCAGGCTGCAGTTCGCAGGCGAGGGCAGGGTCACGCTTCCGGAGCTCCCGGAGGCCATTGAGACTGAGACCGTCCCACCGACCGCTCCTCCGGTCCCGGTCACAGTCGCAGTGCAGGTCGAGCTGGAGCCGATGGCTATCGTGGACGGGACGCACGCGAACGTGGTGGTCGAAGAGCCCGTGATGACTATGGTGGCCGTGCCGACGCTGCCCGCGTTAGCTGTGTCTCCGGAATACGTCGCCTTTAGCGTGACGCTCCCTGCGGTCGCGCCTGTGACCGTCATACTGCAGCTCCCGGCCGCCGCCAGGGTGCACGCGGCCGGAGACGGGAGGGTGACCGCTCCGGTCCCTCCCGTCTGGACCGTGAGTGTTATGATGTCAGAGGTGATCGTACCGGTCGTACCCTTGACCGTCGCCGTGCACAAGGACGAAGCCCCGACTGCTATCGGGGTCGAGCACGCCAGGGTCGTCGTGGTCGGGTTCGGCGGCGCCGTCCACATGAACGTGGTGAGCATCGATGCCGTCCCGCCGCTCCCGCCCCAAGTCGCGTTGACCTTGTAGATCCCTGTAGTCCAGTTGCCCGTTCCCCCCGGGACGAACGTGTACTTGTAAGAGCCAGATGTGGCGTCGGCAGCGACGCTTCCGAAGTCGACCGCGACCCCGCTGGGGTTCTTGGTGACTATCACGACCCCCGTGTTGGTTCCCGGGGCCGGCGAGACGATGCCTGAGACTGTAATCGGCTGCGAGCCAGTGTAGGAGGGGGCGTCGGTCTGCACGGTTATCGTGAAAGTCGCACCGAACGCGAAAGCTGAGACGAGCAGCATGAGCATCGAGGCTGATGCGACAGTCCTAGGAAGCGCTCGCGACAAACTTCTCCCCCTTATCCCGCTGACCTATATTCGAATTGGTATAAGTGTTGAACGAACATTGGTCGCGGTTTCGAACCGAATGGCAAGTACGATGTCTCGTCTTCCAGAAGGTCGCGGCAGGCCGAGTCCTCCCTAATTAGTCAGCACCAAGGGGCCCTACTCATGAGGCTGCGCAGGGCCGCGAGCATAGCCGTGGTCCTTCTCCCTCCACTGTTGTACTCTTTCTACCGCTTCTCCATAGGTGCGCTGATCCCCACCTTCGAGTCGGTCTACTCTATCAACGACGCCACTGCCGGCGGGATAGTCTCGGCCTCAGTCGGCCTCGTCGCGATAGGGGTGCTCTCGGGAGGCATCTCGGCGCAGAGGTTCGGCGACCCGAGGACCATACTCGCCGGCCTCCTCATCTTTTCATGCTCTGAGGCGGCCATCCCCGCCGCGCAGACCCTCTGGGAGTTCTCGGCTCTCTTCCTTCTCGCCTCCTTCGGGACGGGGCTCTTCATCACGCCGAGCTACGGGGTTGTGGCGTCTCTCCTCCCTGGTAGGAGAGGGCTCGCCGTCAGCCTCATCAGCGCAGCCTACAGTTCGGGGGGCTTTGTGGGCCCGTCGCTCGCGGGCTACCTGCTGGTGACATACGGCTGGATATCTCCCTTCTTCGCGCTCGC
>Ga0307477_10003049_pt1 | contig 12609 bp, 10 predicted proteins | sample atmos_gasesECM2C_FD_203316 | JGI IMG/M metagenome (GOLD analysis project Ga0307477, IMG submission 203316) | Hardwood forest soil microbial communities from Morgan-Monroe State Forest, Indiana, United States - atmos_gasesECM2C_515 | ecosystem: Environmental > Terrestrial > Soil > Temperate...
CTTGAGGATGGCGCTCTTTCAGCTGCACCAGGCTCTTCTCCGAAAACATTTCGTGAACCATGCAGCTGCCCGGCCAAAGCTTCATCTCGCGGCCCGTTTTCTTCATGATGAAGCGTCCCAGGTGCTGGTCCGGAGCGAACAGAATCGGCTGCTCCGACGGAATCTGGCGGACGATTTTCTCCGCGTTGCTGGACGTGCAGATGATGTCGCTCAGCGCTTTGACCTCGGCGCTGCAGTTGATATAGGTAATGGCGACGTGATCGGGATAGCGCTCCCGGAAGGCCTTGAAGAGCGGCGCGGGGCAGCCGTCGGCCAGCGAGCAGCCGGCGTTCAAATCCGGGAGCAACACCAGCTTGCCAGGATTCAGGATTTTGGCCGTCTCCGCCATGAAGAGCACCCCGGCAAAGACGATAACGTCGGCCGAGGTGGAAGCGGCCTGCTGGGACAACTGCAGGCTATCTCCCACAAAATCAGCGAGATCCTGGATCTCCGAATCCTGGTAATAGTGCGCCAGGACCACGGCATTCATTTCGCGCTTCAGGCGCGCGATCTCATTCTCGAGGTCGAGATGCGATAGGGATTCCTGAATTCCGAGTTGTGCAGGAGCGATCATGGGGGTGGTTAATCAAGTGTATTAGAGTCAACATCCATTATAGCCGTCGCATTCGATGGACACAAACCCGCGCGTTCATAAGGTAGGATGTCCGCTTGTGTCGATTCGATTCCTGCAATAGCATTGAGTGGGCGGATACCCGAAGGTCAGGGGCGTGTCTTGGCGAAAGAATCTAAGGGCAGATCCACGAAGAATCGGATTTCAGCTCGAGAATTCAGCAAGGAATTCACCGCAATCGTAGCCGGCTACCTTGCAACCTTGCCCGTCGACGAACAAGACCGGCGGATTCGTTCCGCACATCGAGTGCTCGCCAATCGTTTCCACAGCACTTACTCCACCAAACGAGGGGCTGGCGATACTCCTCGGACTCGACCAACCCGTACTCGTGAATAACCTCCAGCCACGCCAACGCACCTTTTGCCAGTATCTGCGCATGTCGGTTAGAATGCAGCGTTTGCCATGAGCGTACAGCCTACACTGAGCGGCGGGGACCGCACGACGAAGGCGGAAATCCGGCTGCATAACACCTTTTCGGGCGAGACCGAGCCGTTTGTTCCGCTGGTCGCGGGCGAAGTCCGGTCGTACACGTGCGGGCCCACGGTCTACGATTTCGCGCACATTGGCAATTTCCGCACCTTTGTCTTTCAAGACATCCTGCGGCGATATTTGAAGTCGCGAGGCTACCGCGTTATTCAGGTGATGAATCTGACCGACGTGGACGATCGTATCATTCAGAAATCGGCCGCGGCAGGCGTCAGCATCCGAGACTACACGGACAAATACATTCAGGCGTACCTGGATGACCGCCGCGCCCTGAACCTCGAGCCGCCCGAATACATCGCGCGCGCCACCGAGCACATCGACGACATGGTAGAGCTGATCCAGCGGCTCACGGAAAAAGGGTTCACGTACACGAGCGAAGGCTCCACGTACTACCGCATCGCGAGGTTTCCCGCCTACGGCAAGCTTTCCAAAATCAACGTTGCCGGAATGCAGACCGGCGCGCGCGTCGATATGGATCGCTACGACAAGGACAACGCGCGCGACTTCGCGCTCTGGAAGGCGCCTAAGCCCGGCGAGCATTTCTGGGACACACCGATCGGCCCGGGGCGTCCGGGGTGGCACATCGAATGTGCGGCCATGGCGCTGAAATATCTGGGGGACACGCTGGACATCCACAGCGGCGGCGTGGACCTGGCCTTTCCGCACCATGAGAACGAAATCGCGGAGTCCGAGGCGGCCACGGGCAAGCAGTTCGTGCGCTACTGGCTCCATGCAGAGCACCTGCTCGTGGATCAGGAGAAGATGTCGAAGTCGCTCGGGAACTTCGCGACGCTGCGCGAGCTGTTCGTCCACGGGCACAAGCCGTCTTCGATCCGGTTTTTGCTGGCTTCCGTGCCGTACCGGCGCCAGCTCAATTTCGCGCCGGATGGCCTGCAGGGCGCGGCGAGTTCGGTGGAGCGGCTGAGAAACTTTGTTGCTCGCCTCCGCGAGGGAAAGTTTCCGGAAGGATCGACGCCCGCAATGGCCGCGCGCGCCGAAAAGGCCCGCGAGGACTTCGATCGCGGCCTGGCGGACGATCTCAATACCGCCGTCGCGCTCGCGGCGATTTTCGATCTGGTGCGGGACGCCAATACGGCGATGGATCGCGGCGAATTTCGCCAGGGCGACGCCGCGCCCATGCTTGCGGTCATGGAAATGTTTGACGCGATTTTCGCCGTCCTGCGCGACGACGATGCCGAGAAGCTGAGCGCGCTCGGCGTTTCGCCGAAGTCTCCCACGCTCAGCGATTCCGAAATCGAGGTCCTCGTCGCCGAGCGGCAGGCGGCGCGCAAGCGCCGGGATTTCGCCGCTTCGGACCGCATTCGCGACCAGCTTGCCGCCAATGGCATCATTCTCGAGGATTCGCGTGACGGCGGAGTTCGCTGGAAGCGCAAGTGAGTTCTGCAATCCATTTGCCCGAGAACTTGTAGGTTAATGCACCTCTGCACTTCAATTCTCGACGCTTCGGCGGCAATCGGCGTAGATTAGTACCCGGGCCCTCTCTTTCGATCTCGATCTTCAGAATGAGCACGCCGTCGTCTGGAGAGGACCGCCGCGGAGAAATCTGTGAGCGCAATAATGACTGAAACGAAGCTGCCCGCCCTGGTCACCCAGCTTCCCGGCCCCAAAGCCAAGGAAGTGATCGCGCGGGACGCGCAATTCATCTCGCCGTCCTATACCCGCGGGTATCCGATGGTGGCGAAGTCGGGACGCGGCGCAATGGTCGAGGATGTCGACGGCAACGTGTTTCTCGACTTCGCCGCGGGCATCGCAGTTGTTTCCACGGGGCATTGCCATCCCCGCGTGGTCCAGGCGATTCAGAAACAGGCGGCCGAGCTGATCCACATGTCGGGCACGGATTTTTATTACCCGAACATGGTGGAACTGGCTGCGCGCCTTGCGAAAGTTGCCCCCGGATCGGAACCGAAGAAGGTCTACTTCGGCAACTCGGGCACGGAAGCCACCGAAGCCGCCATCAAGCTCGCTCGATACCACACGCGGCGTGACAAGATTATCGCCTTTCACGGCTGCTTTCACGGGCGCACGCTGGGCGCGCTTTCGCTCACCGCGTCAAAGGCCGTGCAGCGCAAGGGATTCGGCGCCCTGCTGGCCGGCGTGTTTCACATTCCGTATCCGAATGCGTATCGCTGCCCGTACGGGAATCCCGCGCCGTGCTCGTGCGTCGAATCGGCTACCGTGCTCGAGCGCGAGACGTTCAAGCGCCTGGTCGATCCCGAAGAAGTTGCCGCAATTTTCATCGAGCCGGTCCAGGGGGAAGGCGGATACGTTCCCGCACCCAGGGAATTCTTTGTGGAATTGCAGCGCATCTGCCGGAAGTACGGAATTCTTCTCGTGTGCGACGAGGTGCAAAGCGGCATGGGGCGCACCGGAAAATGGTGGGCTTGCGAGCACGTGGGAATCGAACCGGACATTCTGTGCGTGGCCAAGGGCATCGCCTCGGGAATGCCGCTCTCCGCGACGATTGCGCGCGCCAGCGTGATGGACTGGAAGCCGGGCGCGCATGCATCGACGTTTGGTGGCAACCCCGTTTCGGTTGCCGCGGCGCTGGCGACCATGGACCTGCTCGAATCGCAATACATCGAGAACGCGCGCCGCATGGGCGAATTCTTGATGAGCCGTATGGCGGACTGGCCTGCCCGGCACCGCATCGTCGGCGACGTACGCGGCAGGGGACTGATGATCGGCGTCGAGATCGTGCGCGATCAGAAGACGAAAGAGCGCGCCGGAGATCTACGCGAAGCGATCGTGGACCGCGCCTTCGAGAAGGGCCTGCTGCTGCTCGGCGCGGGAGAAAATACAATCCGCATCGCGCCGCCGCTCCTGATCGATGAAGAGCAGGCCGACTTCGCCGCGCGCACCCTCGAAGCCTGCATCGGCGAAGCCGAAAAATCCGCGTAATCTCATGTTTTTTTCTGTATTCTCTGTGCCCTCTGTGGTGAATGCCTTGCCGCGGAACGAGCGAGGCTTTCAACACGGAGGGCACAGAGTTCACAGAGAAAACCTTTGAGATTGGCTTGACGAATCTGTACCGCTGCGAATAATAGGAACCGCCATGCCGCTGATTGCTCACGCCATGTTCGGCCTCGTGAATTGGGCCGCGCGTAAGGGCCTGGCCGAATCGGCCGCCGTTCCGGCGCGCACCGCCGCCGCGGGACGCAAAGCGCGGCGCACGGGCGTGCGCGGCGAAACGTATGCCTACTGGTACCTGCGCCGCCAGGGTTACGTCATGGTGGCGCGCAATTTTTCCGTGCGCGGCATGAAGGGCGAGATCGACCTCGTAGGATACGACGGCGAGACGCTGGCCTTCGTGGAAGTGAAAACTCGCACCGGCGCCCACGACGATTTCGGCGCGCCCGAGGACGCCGTCACTTCCGAGAAGAAACGAAATCTCTCGCGCATGGCGCGCCGATTTCTTCGCGACTACAAAACCGGCGCCGCACCCTTCCGATTTGATATTCTCGCGATCGAATCCCGCCCCGGCCAACGCCCCGCCGTGCGTCTGCACAAGGGAGCCTTTGCGCCCCAGTGAGAAGGAAAGCTTTGCTAGGCGTTCGGCAAGACATCGCGGGCGAACTATGCTTAAAATAACGCTTTTTCTCGCCGTTCCGATGTTAAGTTGATGGCAGCAGCCCCCGGAAAGAGGAGGAGTTTTTGCCCGAACTAAGGAAAGACCCCATCACAGGGCGATGGGTCATCATCTCCACGGACCGCGCCAAGCGTCCCAGCGATTTTCTGCGCGAAAGCGTCGAGATCAAGGGAATCGGCATCTGCCCGTTTTGCTACGGGCACGAATCCAAGACTCCGCCCGAAGTTCTTCAGTATGGGCGCAACGGGAGCGGGCCGAACACGCCGGGCTGGCAGGTGCGCGTGGTGCCGAACAAGTTTCCCGCGCTGGGCATCGAGGGGAACCTGGACCGCGAGGGCGACGGGCTTTTCGATCGCATGAACGGCGTCGGTGCACACGAAGTGATCATCGAAACCCCCGATCATCGCAGCACGCTCGCCACGATGACGGAGAAGCAGATCGAGGACGTCCTCTGGGCCTTTCGCGACCGCATGCTGGACCTGAAGAATGACCGGCGCTTTCGCTACATCTTGATTTTCAAGAATCACGGCGAAGCCGCCGGCGCCTCTCTTGAGCATCCCCACTCGCAACTGATCGCTCTGCCGATCGTTCCCAAGCGCGTGCGCGAGGAAGTGGATAGCGCGAAGCACTATTACTTTGATAAGGAGCGCTGCATCTATTGCGACATGATCCGCCAGGAGCAGGAATCCACCGTGCGAGTGATCGCGGAGACGGATCAGTTCATCACCATCGCTCCCTACGCGCCGCGCTTTCCGTTTGAGATGTGGATCCTGCCCAGGCAGCACGCTTCGGCCTTCGAGAACCACCAGAGCCTCACGTATGTGGGCCTGGCCAAGACGCTCAAGGACAATCTGTCACGTCTCGATGTGGTGCTCGACCGGCCGGCCTACAACCTGATGATTCACACCTCGCCGATTGGCGAGGAGACCACCGGCTACTACCACTGGCACATCGAAATCATTCCCAAGCTCACTAAAGTGGCAGGCTTCGAGTGGGGCACCGGGTTCTACATTTGTCCCACGCCGCCCGAGGAATCCGCGCGCTTCATTCGAGAGGCGCAAGTTATTCCCACCCTGACGCGCTGAAACACATTTTCCCGAGGGCGCGTGCGCGCCCTGACAACTCCACTCCGGTTTCGCTATAATTCGTGGTTCGGCGCGGTACCCAAGAGGCCTAAGGGAGAGGTCTGCAAAACCTCCATTCGTCGGTTCAAATCCGACCCGCGCCTCCAAGCTTATCAAGCTTTTACGCTTGGTGCTGCACCCGTACCCTGCGTCCTGCTAACAAAACCCGGCGATTTGCGAGTCTTGGTGACCGTCCGCATGCGGCGCGACACCGCGTTTGCGGCCTCCGCATCGGCCTGCTGCGACAGGTGTATGTAGTGCTTCATGGTCGTTTCAGCGCGAGAGTGGCCTAGCCTCTCCCGTGTCACCTTGATGGATACTCCCGCATCATGCAGAACGGTCGTATGCCAGTGACGCAGCAAATGCCAAGTCACATGCGCGATTTCCAATTTTTTCACGGCGGGTTGAACAATCCTCTCCAGCACGGTGTCCGCTAGAAAGGGGGCCGTACCGCGAGTGTTTACAAAAAGCCAGTCTTCATCCTTCGATTGGGGACGTACCTTCCGAAATTCTTTGAGCCTAGCCAGGTCGCTTTTGCTCAGTCGGATCGGGCGTTGGCTGCGGTGCGTTTTCGGGGAATCGATCTTCCCGTTATGCACTGCTTCCCTCGCCCAAAGGCAGTTGTGTTCCCAGTCGATCGCACCCCAGCGCAGAGCCAACAACTCGCTGACTCGGACGCCCGTGGTACGGCGGCACAAGCATGCTAATTGCCCTCTAGCTTGACTGCCCACCACGCGATGCTCGGACGCATTTGTGAGAACCTGACTTCAAACGATGACGAACGCAACCTTGATGTTGAAGCATGCCTAGGCGGAGCGCGGCGCTGGTAGCGCCTGCCCAGGCCCAGGTCGCCCCAGTTTCAAATCCGGGACCCCGAACAACGACCCGCAGCAGAAACAGTAGAGCCTGCAACGGAAACTGTGCTGCATGGTCATGCACTCAGAAACATCCAAGTGTGGATCGTACACGTTCCGCGAAAATGAGCGTTGAACGTGTCAACGGATTAAAGTTGTGTCAGGCTATTTGTTTTCATTTCTTTCAAGGGCTCCTAAGAGATTGTCGAAGACAGTGTCCGCGACATCGCGTCCGAGTCGGCTACCAGCCGTGAGGTCAAACCGGAAATGTTGTCCGGCAAAAACTCGGCTGAAGGTTGCTTCTTCAGCTGCTGCTGAGAAACTCTGGAAGGACCGCACAACTCCAGGCAAGACCTCGGACGTCACGTCAAAGTCGAAGTGGTCTCTGCGGAAGAACGAGCGGAGCGCCTCTGCGGCAGCGGCACTAAGGACGGCATGCGCTCCTGGATAGGATGGATCAGGAGCAGTCTTGCCCACTTCAGGGAGCCACCCCGCGTTGGCCAATGTCTCCGGGTTGCCATCGGCGCCGGCTGCGCGAATCGCGGTAACTGGTCGCCAGAAATTATACGTATATTTTGCGTCGTAAAAGGCTATTACTCCGTCTGCGAGGCTGAGGTTCAGCAGTGCGAAAAGACGTGCACTGTCCGCAGTTCTCAAATTGTGAGTCTGCGAAGCGGTTTGCGTGATCTCGTTCCAATAGTCTTGGATGGCCCCGTTCCAAAACCTCCCCGTTAAGGCTTCGTCGGCCGTCGCGATTGTGCTGTTTTCAATGCCCAGAGATTCTATTTCATTAAAGGCATCGGTGTACTCGTCGCTGGTCAACTTTGGGGGCGGGCCCGGACGGAACTGGTTCGCGCGGCTCAGAGCAAACGGGGTGACATGGGGCCATTGAGTGAGCTGCGGCTGGGGCGGAAAGTTCGGAGGTGTCGATTGGTAATCGCCTGGAGCGGTCCCGAAGATGTAGGGAATGGGCGGGGCATTAGCGCCGTCATTGCTTCGCAGCGCCAGAATGCGATCGGCGACGGCCAAGCCTATGGCAATCCCTTGAGTCTTGCCCTTGCCATCTGCAATCTGGGCCAATGATTGCTGAAGTGCGACATCGAGCGAAGCCTTGAAGGCGGGATATAGTGCGACCAATACCTCGTGCGCCGCAGTGGCGGCCGCGGCTTCCTGCGAAGCGCTTGGCGGCACATCCGGCAGCGTTACAAGATAGGGTTTATGCCTCTGGTCTATCGCGTTGACAGCGTCATAAATCGCTGCGTGCATGATTGCAAAGCTACGTGTGGAGTGCATACTTGCCGGCTGAGCGCCGGGCGTGCGGACAATTACAAGAAGCGTTTTATTCCATTGGATAACCGGGTTCAATGCGTTTGTCGGAGAATTTCCGTCGCCCTCGGCAAGAGAAGATGCTTTTGCCATGCTTGCATGGCTGGAAAAGGTGGCGCACACAAGCAGGAAGCTGCTGAGGAGTTTCTTCATTCGATTTGCCCCTTCGTTCGAATTTGCGCGAGGTGAATTTAGCCCGTGACGACGTCGGTCGGCAGAAGCCGCCTCACGCCTGCATAGACCGGCAGGATGGCGAAGATATTCCCGAGTCCAAGCAAAAAGTATGAGGTCACTAGCCGGACGGCACCGGGCGAAGGAGGGAAGGCCCGGGAGGGGTCCGGGCCTTTTGGGGACGGGCTACGGGGTGGAGGTTGGAGACTCAATTTGTAATTGGGTCGATGTCGAAACCTATTTTTTCCGGCACGAACATGATTTATGGGCTGCGGCGATCTTGCGAGCCTTTCTGTGTTCCAACCAGGCCACTATGGCGGTGATCATTCTCTCGCCTCCGTACTTCTTCTCTGCCTTACACTCATATAGACTTGATGGGCGGTTATTTTATTCCACTGCGTTTCGGCGCCTTTTGATTTACTGCCGCTGCCAGCTTCAATCCGAATCGACAAAGGGAGCACTTTCGATCGAGAATGATCTAGTTCAGAAGTGCAATCGCAAACGCCACTTTGACCTCGTCCTTGACCTTTACAGTCCCTCCCGCAACTTTTACAGGCGTGATTCCGAATCCGGTTTGCTTTAGCACCGCCGATCCCTGATACAACCCATCTTTGAGCGCGACTTCGAACGAAACTGGATGGGTCTGCCCGTGCAGATCCAAATTCCCGTGAACCATCCAATGATCCGTCCCGTTGGGTTCCACGCCCGTGGACCGAAAGTGAATCTCTGGAAAGTGGCCAACGTCGAGAACGTGTGCGCCCTGCATCGTCGCTTGAATTGTGGCACGCGTGCCGTCAGACGCTTCTGGATCCAATACGCGAAGCTTAGTCGAGTCGACCCGCAGCTCTACCGACGGAACGTCGGAATCTTTGACTTCGCCCCAAGCGATTGGCGCCTCGATCTCGTGATTGTGTGCAAGGCCCGATAGGATCCCCGTCTTGTAGACGTACACTGTAATAGTCGAACGAGTGCGGTCGATGGGTCGGTCCTGGGATCTGCCAAAAACCGGCCGGGACAACGACGCGAGCAGTATGATGACAGCCAATGTCGTCCGTTTCTTCGGCCGTTCGATTAAGGTCTTCAAGTCTAGTTCCTCCGCCCGCGAGAGCAGTTTTCCAAAAGATTCCATCTTTCCCTCGCCAAACCGTACTAGCAAACACACTTCCTCCTGCGCAACTATTTCCGCCGAAAATTCAACAAGCAGCAAGGATGATTAGCTCGCCTTTGCGAGACGGCTTGGCAACAGTTGTCGAAGCCGCATGTGAGCCCTATGCAACTGGGATTTGGAATTTTCCACAGAGCAGCCCACCATCCGTGAGATCTCGTCGTGTCTGTATCCTTGAATGTCGTGCAAAAGGAGCATTTTCCTGCAACCGCGGGGCAACTGGTTGATAGCCTTTACCAGATTGATGCGGTCAATCACGCCATTCAAGTTAAGATCAGGCCGACTGAATTCGACAGTTGGTTTCCGAGATTCCTCGTTGAGTTCGAGAGCCTCGTCCAGCGATATCCTAGGACGCTTCTTTCGACGAAAGGCCATCAGTACGACGTTCACCGTCAATCGGTGTAGCCAAGTCGAGAAGAGCGCATCACCTCGAAACCTTTGAATATTCCGGAATGCCCGCAGGAAGGCATCTTGAGTTAAGTCCTCTGCTTCAATCGGATCCTTCGACATACGGAGGCATAGACTGTAGACTCGCCGGCTATGTAAGTGATAAAGACGCTCGAAGCCTTCGGAATTGCCTTCCTGTGCCAAGCGAATTGCTTCGTTCTCAGATAACTCAGTCGTGGCCGACGCATTTGAGCTGGTAGAGTCCATACTTTCCCTCATTTTCAGTCGCCCGACTTACAAGGATGTATTTATCTTTATCCCCTTCAGTTCATCAGACCTCCTTTTGACCAGGTTTATTCCCTTTCCCAATTAAAAGGGCTTTTGCGGACCGGGCAGGAATAAAAACGAGGTCGCGTCAGTCTAAGCGGTGAGCGATTGTGTGCTCACGGCGCGGCCCAATTCATCATGTCAGGGGGTCTTCGTTGCGCCGTTCGCCCGTCACTCAATTATTCAGGAAAAACAAAGGAGAAAAAACAAATGTCGCAATCGGAAAGTCTTCTCAAGGGTACGGCGAATCGCCGGTCGTTCCTGAAAAACGGGATGATCACAGTTGGGGCAGTGACTGCAAGCACTGGGCTGTTGACGGGAGGAATGCCAGCTTTCGGCCAGGAAGGATTGGGAGGCGGGAACGATCTCTCCAAAGGGGACGCAGCGATTCTGCAGCTTCTGCTGGCGGCGGAGATCATCGAGACTGACCTGTGGCAACAATACAGGGAACTTGGGGGAGTGGAGGCCACCAACAGCGTAAGTCAACCCTACATCAACGCTCTTCAACAACTTGATGGCGATATGCCGCAGTACATCTCCGACAACACCGATGATGAAATCAGCCACGTCGCATTCCTGACAGCGTATTTGAAATCCAAGGGCCAGAAGCCGGTCGACCTAAGCAAGTATGCAACCCTAACTCCGAGCACAGTGCCAGGAGTTCCGCAAACGGGGCGGCTCACGAACCTTAAGCAGCTCAGCGTGGACACGAAGTGGTGGACTCGTTATCGAAGCAAAGAAAACCCTGATTTAGGCGCAATGTTTCCTCAAGCTGTCCCCAGTTTGGCCGTTGGACAGCATCCGGCAATTCCCACATCTCAAAGCGACTTGAACGACCCGAACCATATCCAGGCTATCGCCAACACTGCCGGATTTCACTTCGGTTTTATCGAGCAGGCCGGCACCAGCCTTTACGCCACTCTCAGCCAGCGAGTGTCCAGTCCGGAAGTGTTGCGAATCACGATCAGCATCGGTGGGTCGGAGATCATGCACTTCCAGGTTTGGCACGATAAGGCAGGCAACGCGATTGCGCTAACGGACAATCAACCCGGCGGTTCGTTGACCTTTGTAAACCTCGCGGTGGGCCAACCCGAATCGCTACAGGCCAATCTGATCATGCCAGAGCCAACCGACTTCATCAAAGGACTGCCAGAGTGTGCAATTATTCGCCCGACAGGTCCCGGGCAGCTGGACGCAACGGGCGCCATTAACGGATTTATAGCTGATGGTCTCTTCATCGGTCAGCCCAAAGAGTTCATTCAACTCCTCCTCGATTTGGCAGCAGAAGCGGACGAGGCCAAGCGCGAGCTGTAGGTCAAGGCGGGAACTGCCAGTGGCAATCGACAAAGAAGGTCGCAGGGGGCGACAAGACTGCCAAAGCACAAATTGCGGGATTTGGATCACTGTCTTGTCGCCACAAGCGACTTTTTTACTTTCTCGTTGACCAAACGCTCGAAGCTTCTTCCCGTCCCAGGATTGCCAAAGTTCTGCGGGGATGTTTTCAGAAGAAACCACAAGCAATTTGGACTTCGGCCGATCTCACTATAGCCTGGCAAGGCAGGCGTCGCGCTGCGATCGAGTTTCTAGTGCGAAACGATCGGTCATCGGGAGTAGTTGAAGGGACATTGCGGGAATTCGACCCGTCAGTATGGCTGATCGTTCATGTGAGATGGGAAAGATCTCGCCGGCAGCGGCGTCTCGCCGCCGCCGGCGATCTAGCGGCCCGGAATTGTGCTGACTGGTTTTAATCCCCGGCGACGGTGGTCTGGCGCTCGTTTTGTACCTTGACCATCTCTGTGTGGCGCTTGGCTTGTGCAAGCGTCTGTTCTTCCACCTTGGAGTATACGAATTGATGGCCGGAAGTTCGCCCAGGATAAAACCAGGACAAGATCGTCTCGGGTTCCATCTGTTCGCGCTCCGCGAACGTGATCGTAGTTTCGTTGGTTGCCGTGACGGTCTCGACATTGTTGGTAAACACCGTTGCGTACAGCTCGGATCGATCAGAGTTGAAAATCTCAACGATATTGCGGGAACCAAGGCTGTCCGCCAACACGAACCAGTAGGTTCCCGCAGGCAGAACGCGCCCAGGAATCTGGACCTGCCGACTGAAGGTAAGCTTCGTAGCCTGATCGTGTTGGGCCGCCCGTGCGGATGGCAGCAGGATGGTCAATGCGAGTAAAGCTCCCAGGGTGACGAAAGTTTTTCGATTGTTCATTTTTTGTTTCTCCTTGCTCTGACTGACCGCCGCCACTGTCGATTTATTCCCGTTTCGCTATCTAACAATTTTTATAACTAAGCGCCCGGGTGTTTGAGTCCACTTATTCCGGACAGGCGGCATTTTCCCGTGATCGGGAATAAAAACGGTCGGGCTGTGGTCTTAGAGTCGGATAGCTGTTGGACTACGGAAAGCCACTAGGATGTCGGACACCGCGAGACGCGAACGCTTCGAACAAACTGTCCTGCCTCATCTGGACGCAGCGTATAACCTGGCA
>Ga0307477_10003050_pt1 | contig 12608 bp, 14 predicted proteins | sample atmos_gasesECM2C_FD_203316 | JGI IMG/M metagenome (GOLD analysis project Ga0307477, IMG submission 203316) | Hardwood forest soil microbial communities from Morgan-Monroe State Forest, Indiana, United States - atmos_gasesECM2C_515 | ecosystem: Environmental > Terrestrial > Soil > Temperate...
GGTCTTGCCGACTCCGCCCTTTCCCGCGCTGATCGCCACAGCGTTGCGCACGCCGGGGATCTCCTGGCGGCCGGGAACGCCACGGGTTGAGCTGACGTCCGAGTCCCACGTGATGTTGATCCGCTCGATCCCGGGAACCGTGCCGATGACAGCCGACTCGAGATCACTCTTGATCCTGTCCTTCAGCGGGCACGCGGGCGTGGTGAGGACCACGCGAAGCGACGCTGCGTCTCCGTCGATCGTGATGTCGCGAAGCATCCCGAGCGCGAGCATCGGCTTGCGCAGCTCAGGATCGATGACGGTTGCCAGCGCGCGTTCCAGGATCTCTGCTGTTGCAGTGCTCATCTCACATCGAGCATACAGCCCACTACCATTCGACGTTCATGCTCGAGGATCGCGTGCTGCGCGCTCTCGCGGGCCAGGTGGACGGCCCGCAGGTGTACGCCCGCCCCGCAGACCTCGCCGCCTACGCGTACGACGCCTGGGGTGCGTCGGGCGACCGGCACCTTCCCGACGCCGTGGTCTTCCCGGGCTCCACCGAGGAGGTCGCGGGGGCGGTCGCGGTCTGTGCTCACTACGGGGTCCCGGTCATCGCGCGCGGAGCGGGGACCGGTTACGCCGCCGGTGCCCTGCCGGTCGGCGGCGGGGTCGTGATCAGCCTCACCCGGCTCAACCATGTACTCGGGGTCGAGGCCGACGCGCTGCGACTTCGAGCCGAAGCCGGCACGATCACGCATGAGATCCACGCGCGGGCGGAGCGAGCCGGTCTGTACTACCCGCCCGACCCGGGGTCCTCCACCACCTGCACCATCGGCGGCAACGTCGCATGCAACGCCGCCGGCCCTCACACCCTGCGCTACGGTGTGACGGCCGACTACGTTGTGGGCCTCACTGCGGTGCTCGCGAACGGGGAGGTCGTCCGCCTTGGTGAGGGGGGGTCGAAGAGCGATCCCGCGCTGCTGTCACTCCTCTGCGGGTCGGAGGGGACGATCGGCGTGATCACGGAGGTGGTGCTCCGGCTGCTGCCCGCTCCGCCGGCGCGGGCGACGCTCGCGGCGACCTTCACGAGCATGGACAACGCCGCCGAGTCCGTCGCCCGGATCACGGCCGCGGGGCTCGTACCGGCCGCGATCGAGTTCCTCGACGCCGGGGCGCTGGCCGCGGTGCGGCGCGCCGGCGGCGGTGACATCGGGGGTGACGCCGCCGCCCTGGTGATCATCGAGGTCGAGGGCGATCGCGCCACCGTCGACGCCGAGGCGGACGCGGTGCGAGCGGCGATGGCCAAGGCCGGACCGATCGGTGTGGAGCAGGCCAGGGACGCCGCCGAAGCCGCGCGCCTCTGGGCAGCCCGCAAGGCCGTGAGTGCCGCGGTGGCCAAGGTGATGATCGGCAAGGTCAACGAGGACGTGGTGGTGCCGCGCGATCGGCTCGCCGAGCTGGTCGGCCTCACCGGAGAGATCGGTGACCGTCACCACCTCCCGGTCGTGAACTTCGGACATCTCGGCGACGGCAACCTGCATGCCACGTTCCTCATCGACCCTCGTGTGCCCGGCGAGCGGGCTCGCGCCGAAGCCGCCGCGGCGGAGCTGTTCGGCGTGGTGCTCGACATGGGCGGATCGCTCAGCGGTGAACACGGCGTCGGCGCGGCCAAGCTCGAGTACGTGGAACGCCAGCTCGGTCCCGGCGGGGTCGAGCTGGAGCGGCGGATCAAGGCGGCACTCGATCCCGCCGGCATCCTCAATCCGGGGAAGAAGGTCCCTCAGCCGTCCAGCGCGGCGAGCAGCGACGCCGCGTAATCGGTCTCATTGATCACGCCGGCGAACTCCTGGCCGTCGTCGACATCCGATTCCATGGCTGCGTCGTACACGAAGCTGTACACGTTGGCGAGATTCCACTCGCCGAAACCGAGCTCCGCGAGAGCCCGGCGGAGGCGGACGTTGTCGTCGCCTGCGGCCAGCGTCTCGCGCGCAGCGTCGTACAGCGCGGTGAGGTTGCGCAGCTCGCCCTCGTATTCGTCGATCAGCCCCGGATCAGCCAGTTCGGCGCGCAGCCGCGTCAGCGTCCGGCGCAGCGACTGGATCTCGAGCTGGTACTCGTCCATCGCCGGGGAAACCTCGGGCCCACCGAACGTGGCTCAGGCGCGCGCGGCCGCGGCCGCGAGCCGCGCGAACCACAGCATTGAAAGGCTCGCGAAGAGTATCCAGAGAGCCGCGACAGAGAAGCCGATGATCGTGACCGCCTGTCCCGCGCCGAACGGTCCGGAGGTGAAGAACGCGGTGAGCACGTACGCGACCAGCAGCGCAGACACCACCGCGCCGAACCGGCCGAGATACAGGAACGGACCGCCGATCGAGAGCATGCACGCCGACGCGCACGCGACGAGGAGGAGGATGCCGAACCCCGCGAAGACGAAGCCGTAGTTCACCACGTCCGACAGCGTGGTGGCGACGGTGGCAACTATCGCAGCGTCCGAAGCAAGCGTGAACCATACGACCGACGTCGCGATGATCACCGACGCGGAGGTGACAGCGCCGGTCAGCATCGACGTGGTCAACCAGCGCTCGGCGCCGAACATGTCGAGCCACTGCCTGAGACCGGCGACGAATGCCAGGGATGCAGCAGCGCCGAGGGCGAAGACAAAAGCGGCGACGCGGTCGTTGGTGGCGTACCGCACCGCGTGGTCGAGAACCGTCGACGCGCTCGCGCCGGCCGGCGGTGGCGTCGGATCGACGATGAACCCCATGAAGAAGCAGACCACAGCGCTGATTCCGATGAGTCCGCTCAGCCGCACGTAATTGTTGCTCATACCACTCCACTCACACCGACAAGCCGGCCGACTCCGTATGCGACCGAGGCCGCGACGGCCGCGAAGAACAATTGCCGGACAGCCGAGCGCATCCGCGAGCGACCCGTGAACACCGCGACCGTCCATCCGACCGCGAACACTGAAACAAACCCGAGCGCTATGGAGATCCCCACCGCCAGCGTGCCGCCGGTGAAGAACCACGGCAGCAGCGGGATGACCGCGCCAACCGCGAAGGTCACGAACGACGACAACGCCGCCTGACGGGGCGAGCCCGTCCGTCCGGGACTGAAGCCGAGCTCCTCACGGGTATGGACTTCGAGGGCGACCTCCGGATCCTTCATGATCGCGGCAGCCAGGCGCTGCGCATCCGCATCGTCAACGCCACGGCGCCTGAATACGGTGGCGAGCTCCCTGGTCTCAGCTTCGGGGTGGCGCTCGATCTCGCGGCGCTCGACGTCGACCTCGCGCTGCAGCAGCTCGGACTGGGCCGACACCGAAACGTATTCGCCGGCTGCCATCGAGAACGCGCCCGCGACCAGTCCGGCCAGCCCGGCGAGCCGGACGACCGACGGCGACGTTGACGCCCCGGAGACGCCGAGGATCAGCGAGATGTTGGTGAGCAGCCCGTCGCTGATCCCGAAGACGGCAGCGCGCGCAGCGCCACCCTGTACGTCGCGATGATGGGGCACCACGCCCTGCGGGTGATGGTGCTCGCCGGCCTGGGGCTGTCGTTTTAGAGCAGACTCGGCCATGCAGTCAGTGTGCCCGAATCAGTAGAAGAGATGGTGCATCGCGACCGCCGGCGCGGCCAGGATCGCGATGATGTTCATGACCTTGATCATCGGGTTGATCGCGGGGCCCGCGGTGTCCTTCTCCGGGTCGCCGACGGTGTCGCCCGTGACTGCGGCGGCGTGCGCGTCCGACCCCTTGCCGCCGTAGTTGCCCTCCTCGATGTACTTCTTCGCGTTGTCCCATGCACCACCGCCCGTGGTCATCTGCAGGGCGACGAAGAGACCCACGACGATCGTGCCGAGCAGCATCGCGCCGAGCGCCTGTGGTCCGAGGATGAAACCCACCGCGAGCGGAGCCACGACCGGCAGGAGACCCGGAATGATCATCTCCTTCTGTGCCGCCGCAGTGACCAGGGTCACCGCGCGGCCGTACTCCGGCTTGACGGTTCCCTGCATGATCCCGGGGATGTCCCGGAACTGGCGGCGGACCTCGGTGACGACTTCCCCCGCCGCACGTCCGACCGCGAGCATGGCCAGTGATCCGAAGAGGAACGGCATGATGCCACCGAGGAACAGTCCGACGATGACTGGCGGGTTGGTGAGGTCGAAGAAACCCTTCCCACCGGAGCCGTGCCTGGTCAGGATGTCCGTGTAGCTGGCGAAGAGCACCAGCGCGGCGAGCCCGGCGGAGCCGATCGCGTACCCCTTGGTCACCGCCTTGGTGGTGTTGCCCACCGCGTCGAGCGGGTCGGTGACCCTGCGAACCGACTCCGGCAGGTCGGCCATCTCGGCGATGCCCCCGGCGTTGTCGGTGATCGGGCCGTATGAGTCGATCGCCACGATGATGCCGGTCATGCTCAGCAGCGCCATCGCGGCGATGCCGATCCCGTACAGCCCGCCGAGCGCGGCGGACGCGAGGATGCCGATGCCGATGATCAGCACCGGTATCGCGGTGCCCTCCATGCCGATCGCGATGCCCGCGATGATGTTGGTGGCGTGACCGGTCGTCGAAGCGCGTGCGATCGTGCGCACCGGCCAGAACTGCGCGCCCGTGAAGAATTCGGTCACGGCAACGATGAGCACCGTGATCACGACACCGATCACCGCGCACCAGAACAGGTTGATGGCGGGGTGGTCGAACCCGCTGAAATGGCCTCCGCCGTCGAGCACGAGCGTCACCGAGATGAACCCGACCAGCGCGATGACCGCGGAGACCAGGAGGCCGCGGTACAGGGCGCCCATGATCCAGCCGCTGCGCGGGATGCGCACGAACCACGTGCCGATGATGGAAGCGATGATGCTGATGCCCCCCAGGATCAGCGGGTACACGATCAGTGTGACGTTGCCGTGGTAGAGCAGATACCCGAGCAGCATGGTGGCGACCGCGGTCACCGCGTATGTCTCGAAGAGGTCCGCAGCCATCCCGGCGCAGTCGCCGACGTTGTCACCGACGTTGTCGGCGATCACGGCCGGGTTGCGTGGGTCGTCCTCGGGGATGCCCGCCTCCACCTTGCCCACGAGGTCCGCACCGACATCCGCCGCCTTGGTGTAGATGCCACCTCCGAGACGGGCGAACACAGATATCAGCGACGCTCCGAACGCGAAACCGACCAGCGCGTCGAAGTCCTGGAATATGCCGTAGGCGATGCACACGCCGATAAGCCCGAAGCCGACGACGAACAGACCGGTGATCGCGCCGCCGCGGAACGCCAGCTGCAGCGCGGGATTGAGGCCGTCGCGGGCGGCCTCGGCGGTGCGCACGTTGGCGCGCACGGAGATGTTCATCCCGACGTAGCCCGCCGCCGCGCTCAGCACGGCGCCGATGAGGAAGAGGACGCCCGTCTTCCAGCCCAGCGTGAGGCTGAGGAAGATGTAGATCACCGCGCCGATTCCCGCGATGATGGCGTACTGGCGGTTCAGGTACGCGGACGCGCCTTCCTGGATGGCGCGGGCGATCTCGACCATACGGTCGTTGCCCTGTGGCCGCCGCAGGACCCAGACGATCAGGACGACGGCGTACGCGAGGGCTACCAAGCCGGCGGCGCCGACCGGGATGAGGACGGCGCGGTCGAGTTGAGGCATGCGTTCCTAACTAATGCGGATGGCGGGGCTGCGTCGAGGCGCTGCCGCCGACGGGCCGCAGGATTGTACCGGGCCTGCCTGCCGTCGCGGCCGTGTGTAGGCTCTCTCGGCGATGAACCGGGCGCCGTCCACAGTGCTGATCGCCGTCGGCGACGAGATCCTCAGCGGGCACACCTTGGACACCAATTCGCAGCTCCTTGCTCGCCGTGCCTTCGCCGCCGGCCGGCCGGTGCGCCGCATCGAGGTGGTCGGCGACCAGAATCCGGCGATCGCCGCCGCCATCCAGCGCGCGCTGGTGGATCCGAATGTCGACCGGATCGCCGTCTGCGGAGGGATCGGCCCGACACCTGACGACCACACCTTCGAGGCGGTCGCGGAAGCGCTGGAGCGGCCGCTCGAGATCAATGCAGCGGCGCTGGCGCACATCTCGGCGATCGTCGAACGCATGCACCGGGCCGGCTGGGTCGACACCGCCGAGGTCAGTGAGGCCAACCTCCGCTCCGCGACCGTGCCGGCGGGGTCGACGGTGATCCCCAACCGGCGCGGCATGGCGCCGGCTCTGGCGATATCGGTGGGCGATGATCGCTGGCTGTTCGTACTGCCCGGCATCCCACGAGAGTTCATGACCATCGTCGACGAGGAGTTGGTCCCGCGCTTCTTCACGGGCGGGAGTGAGCCGGTGGTGGTGGAGGTGCACTACCACCACGTGCCCGAGGCGGAGATGTACGGACCGATGCGCGTCCTCGAGGCGGAGTTTCCCGACGTCCGCGTCGGCTCCTATCCGCAAACCGAGCGACGCGAGTTGATCATCCGGCTGCGCGGGGACGACATCGACAGAGTGGAGGCCGCCGCAGCCCGGCTGCGGGTGCTGCGGAGCGACTCGTGAGCGAGCTCAGCCGACCTTCTGCAGGTTGCGCGCGCGCGGTCCCTTCGGGCTCTCGATGATGTCGAACGTGACCTGTTCGCCCTCTTGCAGGGCGTCGAAGTCGACCGTGGTCAGCTCGGTGCGGTGGAAGAACACTTCGTTTCCATCGTCCGAGCGGACGAAACCAAAGCCACGATCCGGAATGATTTTCTTGATGCGTCCAGCAGCCACGGCACTGTCCTCCAGGACAATTCGCTGACAACGGATAGCGGCAAAACCCGCAGCGACTCCAGACCTCATGAGGGCGCCCCCGTGCCAGCAACGGGATTCTGGAGACCGCCATGGGAGCGACAGCCGACCGACGGATGCCGCTCAAACGAGCATACCAGGGTGGTCGTCAGTCTCGCGACGCCACGCAGCGTAGAGGTCGTGCAAGCTGTCCGGCAGATTCGCGTAATAGGTGTCCACATCGAGTCGCGCAGGCCACGGGGAGCGCGCGCGGCGCTCGTGTTCGACTCGCGCGTTTGCAGACCACACTCGGCCGAAAGCCGTGAGCTCTCCCGTTGAGTCGACGACTCCGCGCTCACAGAGTCCCGGAGCTCGATCGAACGGCGGTACGCCCGACACGCGCGCACCGCAGTTCGACCACTGCGTCGCGTGGACACCCGCGCAGCCCACCTCCACCAGGCCGCTGAAGGCATCGGCTTGTGGCGAATCGCCGACGTGTATGGACAGCTCCGCGTCGTCGCCGGCCAACCGCTGCCCGAGCTGTGCCACGAACCGGGTCACCGACGGATCGAGAGCGGCGTCGCCCAAGGGCACCCCGCCGGGATCGACTTCGATGCCGGCGCGACCGAGTTCCTGCGCGACCGGGCCGATGCGCACGCCTCGAGCGGTGGTCACGTCGCGCGACCCCATCGTGAGCGTGCCGCGACCGTCACGCTCGCGCAGCTGCACGGCCATGGCCGCCACCCAGTCGTGCAGGTGAGCGATGCGGCGCGGCCGGACAGTCGATGCCGGGTCGCTACCGAGGTCCCACATGGAGATCGAGGGATGTCCGGCAAACGCGGCGAGCATCTGTTCCAGCCACAGCAGCGCCGGCTCCAGCATCCTCGGCTCGGTGTAGATGTCGCGAGGGCCGCCCGGCTGCACCACCCCGCCGGTGAGCACGCGAACGCCACGACGAGGATGATCGACGTCGATCGCGTAGCCGGGCAGCATCACGCAGTCGCCGAACGACTGCACGAACAGCACCGGGATGACCTCCAGCGACTCGGCTGCGGCAACGGTGAGCAGCACCTCGAGGTCGCGCATGCGCGCCTGGTCCACGCCGCGTGGCGTCGGCATGAACGCGTCCCACGGCAGGAGTGTTCGCAGCACACGGAATCCGGCCGCGGAAATGCCTCGCAACTCGGCGGCTGTGCGTTCGGTGTCGAACTCGTGCCAGACGTAAGGGCCGACCTCAGAAGACCAGTACGTCACTCCGCACTGGACTCGCTCGCGAGGCGTGTCCACGCCCGCGGTCACATTCTCAGTAGACGAAGAGGTCGATGCCGCCGGCGACGGTGATCACCTGCCCGGTGACGTATCGGGCTTCGGGCGAGGCGAGGAACACGATGGTGTTGGCGACATCCTCCGGCTCTCCGGGGCTGCGGGAAGCGGTCCGCAGCACCATGCGATCGTTCATCTTCGCGTCGCCCATCTTCCAGGCTTCGGTCGCGATGATCCCGGGCGCGATGATGTTTGCGGTGATACCGAAACGCGCGCCCTCGAGCGCCATCGACTTGCCCAACCCGACCACCGCTGCCTTGGTCGCCGAATAGGAAGCCTGACCGAATCCGCCGAGCGTTCCGGCGACCGACGCCATGTAGACGATCCGTCCCCAACTCTTGGCGCGCATGTACGGCCACGCGGCCTTGGTGCAGTTGTACGCGCCGCTGAGGTTGACGCGCAGGTCGCGGTCCCACAGATCGTCGCTCTGATACTCGATCTGTGCGACGTGGTCCAGCGTGGCCGCGTTGTTGACGAGGATGTCGATGGATCCGAACTCCTTCGCGATCCCGGCGAAGACGTCGCGCACCTGCTCGCGGTTGGTCACGTCCATCTTCATCGCCGCGGAGCGCCTGCCCATCTGCCGGATCTCCTCGCTGGTCCTCTCCGCGTAGACGACGTGCTGCGACGTGAAGAGCTGCGCCAGCGCGGACTGCGCGGATTCTGCAGTCTGCTCCAGCGACGGGTCCGACTCGATGAGAATGTCGGTGACCACGACATCGGCGCCGGCGCGCGCGAGCGCCAGGCAGTCGGCGCGGCCCAGTCCTCGCGAGCCGCCGGTCACAACCGCGACCTTCCCGGTCAGATCGAACATGCGCGTCTCCCTGTCTAGTGCGGACGACCGCGCGAGAGCTTAGCGCCGGTCGGTCAGCTTGCGGCGGCGATCCGTGTGGACGGCACGTCGCGGACGAGCTTGGGACGCGCCATGGCGGTGCGCTCGCCGAGGATGTACCTGCTGATGACGAGCCGCTGGATTTCCGCGGTGCCTTCCCAGATCTGGTAGATCTTGGCGTCGCGCATGAAGCGCTCCACCGGGTAATCCTTGACGTACCCGTAGCCGCCGAGCACCTGCACGGCGTCAGTCGTCACGCGCATCGCCATGTCACCCGCGAACAGTTTCGCCATCGAGCCTTCGCCACGCGCGAACGCGATGCCGTTCTGAGCCATCCAACCGGCACGCCACGCCAGGAGGCGAGCCGCATCAATCTCGGTGGCCATGTCGGCGAGCTTGAACGCGATGGCTTCATGCTTCGCGATCGGCTTGCCGAACTGGACCCGCTGCTGCGAGTAGTCGCGGGCGAACTCGAACGCCGCGCGGGCGATGCCGATGGCACCCGCCGCGATCAGCGGCCGCGTGGCCTCGAGCATCAGCATTGCGCCGACCGCGCCGGGACCGGTCGCGTTGCCGTCCTTGTCGTACCCGAGCCGCGCCTCCTCGGGGACGAAGCAGTCTTCGAAGATCACCTGCGCTGTGTGTGACGCGCGCACTCCCAGCTTGCGCTCCTTGCGGCCCTGACGCATCCCCGGATTGCCCTTCTCGACAGCAAAGCCGGCGATCCCCGCCGGGCCGAGCGACTTGTCGGTCGTCACGAACGCAACCTGGATGTCTGCGATTCCGCCGTTGGTACAGAACTGCTTCGTGCCATTGAGGACGTAGCCGCCGTCGACCTTGGTGGCGGTGGTCTCGAGCGCGAGCGAGTCGGAGCCCGAGTTCGGCTCGGTGAGCCCCATCGCCGCGATCTTCAGCTCCTTCGGGTCGCAGAGCATGCCGATGTACTTGTGCTTCTGCTCCTCAGTGCCCATCGCGATGATGCCGGCGCCGGCGAGGCCGCTGGCGTTGATGGCGACCGCGATACCCGCGTCCCCCCAGGCCAGCTCCTCTTGCAGGATCAGCGACGAAAGGAGGTCGACGCCACCACCGCCGTACTCCTCTGGGAAGCCCGCGGCGGGATCGATGCCGAGGTCGTGTGCTTTGCGCATCACCTCCCACGGCGTTTCCTCGTTCTCGTCGTACCGTTCGGCGACGGGGCGCATCTCCTTCTCGGCGAACTCGTGGGCCAGGTCGCGAATCTCCTCCTGCTCGGGCGTCAGCGAGAACTCAAGGGCCATCGTGGGCTTACCTCTTCTGTGTTAGCCGGACCGTTGCCCGGCCGTTGGTCAAAACGTGTTCGCCACGAGAGGACATGGCTTCCACCTGGAGGGTGGCGATTCCTTCCTGTTCGTTGACGTCGACAACTCTTCCGGTGACTGTGATGCTGTCCCCCGCCACCAGCGGCTTGCTGAACCTGCATTCCAGGCTGCGCAGCGCCTCACTGCTCCCCGCCCAGCGACTCAGCGCGTCGGCGACGATGCCCAGCGACAGCAACCCGTGCGCGATGGCGCCAGGCAGACCGACCGAGCGGGCGAAGTCGGCGTCGACATGGATGGGGTTGAAATCACCCGACGCTTCGGCGTACGCGTTGATCTGGTCCTGGTTGACGGTGCGCGTCAGCGGGGTGACCTCGTCGCCGACCCGCAGCGAAGACACCGCTGGAACACTCATCTAGCTGCCACCTCTGATGATCATCAGCGACCGGCCGCGGCACACCACCGCGCCGTCGCTGGGGCGAACCGTCTCCACCTTCAGTCCTACGAACGTCATCCCCCGCTTGTCCTCCACCGAGACGATCTCGGCGGTGGAGTCGACCACGTCCCCCGGCCGCACCGGAACCGGCCACTCGAAGCTCTGCTCTCCGTGGATCAGCCCCGCCAGATTCACGCCGACCTCTGGGTCGCCGAACATCTGCGCGAGGGTCGGTGCGAGCGTGTACACCGCGGCAAAAGTCGGCGGCACGACCCCCGGCTCCGCGACCCCGTCGCGGCCCGCAATCGCGGCAGCCAACTTGGCGCTGCGTTCTGCGTCGACGACCTGACCGGGCGCGCTGTAGCGCTTACCCACGTTGCTCTGGTCGGGCATCTCCTACCTTCCTTGGCGAAGTCTGGCCTGCATCCGCCGCACCGACGAGGTCCGGCAGACCCGGGCTAACGCGTCAGACGCATCGCAAATTGACATCTGTATCAACATGGCCCCTCGCGCACTATAGACCGCGGTGCGGCGGGAGTCAAAGCGCCCTGGCGGACGCCAGAGCGTCGAGCTCCGATGCGTTGACGCGCGTCTCTCCCACCACGTCCCCGGCCCAGTTGCGCAGTGGGGGGTGGGCGTGAGCCTCGAGGGAGGCGGGTGGCGGGTCCGGAATCGCGCCAAGCCTCTGGAGGGCAGCCAGGGCAACCGGCGCGACAGCCGTGTCGACCCCCGCCTCGATCTTGATGGCGATGCCGGGACCGGACGGGCGGACGGTGGCAACCCACACCGCCGCACCACCGATCTTGGCGGTCACGACGTCGCCGTATGCCTCGAGCAGCGCGGTATCGAACCTGCCGGTGCCACCCACCAGCATCGGGTGCCCGGCCATCGCCTCCTGGCACCGCCGGAAGGCGCGGTCCGATTGGGCTCCCGCGAAGCCTCCTGCCAGCGCTGACAGCGGCATGCCGTAAGTGGGAAGCCCGCAGCCGTCGACTGCTCGTGGCGCAGTGTGCAGATCGCCGACGAACGCGCCCATCGCCTCGGCAACGGCTGCCTGCAGCGGATGAGCGACGCGCTCGTAGCCCTCGGTGGGCCAGCCCCGCACGACGCACGCGGCGAGCATGGCGGCGTGCTTGCCTGAGCAGTTGTTGTGTATCGGCCGGGGTGGGAGGCCTGCCGCGACGAGGTCATCGGCCGCGGCCTGGTTGATCGGCGGCTGCGGGCCGCACGCGAGAGCGCCTTCGTCGAGGTGGGCTCGGCGGAGCAGCCGGCTGACGGTACGCACGTGGATCGGTTCCCCGCCGTGCGATGCGCAGGCAACGGCGATCTCCTCGCTGGTGGCCCCCAGGCGGTCGGCGGCGTCACGCAGGAACGGCAACGCCTGGAGCGGTTTGACGCAGCTGCGCAGCGTGGTCAGCACATGCGGATCGCCGATCGACGCCAAAACGGTCCCGTCGGCGGCGACCACCGCCACGTGGCCCCGATACCGCGCTTCGGGAACGTCGCCGCGATACACGGTGGCGAGCACAGGCGGCTCGAGCGGAGCCATCATCACGCAGTCTGGCAGCGAGGCGGCGGCCTCGAGCAGCCCTAGAGCAGTTGAACCGTCGGCGCCGGGCGGTGGAACCGAACCCGGCAGCGCTCGCAGCGGAACACCAGGCGCAGTCCGAGGCGCCCGATCACGGTGGCTTCGCCATTCAGGCAGTTGGGGCAGACGGCTCGCTGGCCCTCGAACTCCGTAGGTACATCCTTGAGTGGAAGTTCTACGGGCTTGTATTTACGCATTCACACCTCCCGAGCCGTGGCCAATCTGTATAGCGGAGATATAAACTAACGCACGACTGGGGCGCCTGTCCAGGGGGTTCTGCTTTTGACGGCGGCGCGGTCACTTTGCTACCGTCCCGCCTAATTCGCGGTTCGAGACTGCGCCGGCTGCGGTTTCGGCACCTGCGGCGACTCCCTAGGAGGGGACAGGTATCGGCGGACACCTCCTCAGACTTGTGCGGCACT
>Ga0307477_10003051_pt1 | contig 12606 bp, 7 predicted proteins | sample atmos_gasesECM2C_FD_203316 | JGI IMG/M metagenome (GOLD analysis project Ga0307477, IMG submission 203316) | Hardwood forest soil microbial communities from Morgan-Monroe State Forest, Indiana, United States - atmos_gasesECM2C_515 | ecosystem: Environmental > Terrestrial > Soil > Temperate...
TACCAAAAGACCTGAAGCCTCTCCTTCGGGCACAGGAACTTCTCCGGCGCCTGGCGCTTCAGGGAACTGAAGACCTCGACGCCGTCGTATAGATCGGGCTGCAGCAACCCACGCAGGTCATTCAGGCCGACAAATTCCCAGTGCACGTCCTCCCCATCGGCGTTCTTGTAGCATTCTCCTTCGGCGGTCCCCAGTTCGAGGGCTCGCCGATAGGCTCCCTCCGCGTCGGCCGCCTGGAGCAACCGGTACTGCAAATCGACCAACGGGGTGGTGCGGGAGTGATCGCCCCCGCGCGACGCCACCACCAAGACCGCCAGGTACCATTTCTGGGCCCGTTGCTCAGCCATTCTGCGATTGTACGCCGGTCGGCACGGCCGTCGCAACCAAGCGCTGCAGACGCGACCGGCTGGCAACCTCGGTCGATGATATCATGTAGAATGAAGTGCGGCAGATTCGCAGGGGAGCCCAGAGGGTCAGCCATGGTTCAACCAGGGAGGGCCGGAAAAGCTTACGCCGCTTGCCCACTTGGTGGCATCGGGGGCTCCTGCCAAGCCGGGCGTGCCCCCCAGGCGGTTGGCGAACTGGCCTGGGAAGTCCTTGCCCGGTAAGGCTTTGAATACCCGCCAAGGGAGGCGATAACTTGGCGAACTGGCGCACAGCCACGCGGCTGGCGTCGCGTGCCAGCGCCCCGTAGCAGAAATCGGCTTGAGGAACTCAACTATGTCTTCTTCCCTGCGGGCCAGCGCACAAGCCTTGGCCAGCCTCCTCCTGGGCAGCCTCGCGTTCGTGCTTGCCGTCTGCACGAACATCACGGGCTCGCGCACGGCCCTGGTGCTGACCGGCATCTCGTTCCTGCTCGCCATCGTCCTGGGGGCGCTCGCCAGGATTGAGGCCAACCGCAGCGGCGGCCAGCTCGCCGGCGCCGGCCGGGTCCCGATTGGCATCGTCATCGCCGTCTGCGCGGTGATCCCGGTCTTCGTGGGAGCGGCGGAAGCGGTTCGCTGGGCGACCGTCCGGATGCAGGGCATCAATAACCTGAAGTCCATCGGCCTGGCCATGCAGGCTTACCAGGAAGAGCACGGCCGGCTTCCGCCCGCCGCTGTCCGCGATAAAGAAGGCCGGCCGCTCCTCAGCTGGCGCGTGCTGCTCTTGCCCTACCTCGAAGACAGGGAACTGTACAACAAGTTCCGACTGGACGAACCCTGGGACAGCCGGCACAACAGGGCACTCCTCGACCGCATGCCGGGCATCTACCGTGCGCTGCCGGGCAACCCGGAAAGCGAGCCGAATACGACCGTTTATCAGGTGTTTGTCGGCAAGGGCACGGTCTTCGAGAGGGAGGGACTGACCGCGGAGAAGATCAACGCGGCCGACGGCTGCGCGAATACGATCCTCGTTGTCGAGGCGGGTGAGTCGGTGCCCTGGACAAAGCCGGCCGACCTGCGTTATGCGGCGGACCAACCGCTGCCGCCGCTCGGCGATCTCTACAGGAAGGAAAACTACGTCAACCCGAGGGGCCGCTTCCTCGCGCTCTTCGCGGACGGCTCGGTCCGCTGCTTTTTCCACGACACGCCCGAGCGACTCATCCGCCCACTCCTCACTTGGAAAGGCGGCGAAGAAGTGGACTGGAACCAGCTGGAGCCCTGGTGCCGCGGCATGCGCGGGGAGGCGACGCTGGGGAAACCAAGGCCCTGAGAGTTTGACCCAGCGTGCGGGGACAAGTGGTCGGCACTTGCCCGGCACCGGCGGGCTCACGCCGCGCCGCACCCCCGTTTGAGCGCCGCGCCAATTCCGGCCGGTGCTTGCGTGCGGCTCGACGAGCGGTAAGATGCGCATACACCCCTGATCGTTGCGTGGCGACATCGGACGGCACGTCGGGGGCAAAGTCCGCGAGCACGGGTGAGGGACATGCGCGACCTTCTGGGCGAGCTGGTGGCGGCCCTGGAGCAGGGCCGGGACTGCGTGTACTGTGCGGTGGTGGAGACGCGCGGCTCGACGCCGCAGAAGGCGGGCGCGGCCATGCTCGTGTTCCCCGACGGCAGCCAGCGCGGGACGCTGGGCGGCGGCTGTGTCGAGGCCGAGGTGCGACAGCGCGCCCTCCAGGCGCTGGGCGGCGGCCAAGCGACCGTCTACACCTTCGCCCTCGACGACAACTACGGCTGGGACGACGGGCTCGTCTGCGGCGGCCGTATGCGTATCCTGGCCGACCCGCTGGCCGGCCGGGGCAACGGCAGCCCACGGGGTCTCGACTATTACCGCCCCTTTCACGGGCTGGTGGAACAAGGGCACGGCTGTACCGAGGCGGTGGTCATCGCCGAGCAAGACCACGGCGCGGCGGTGGGCAGCCGGTACCTGTTTGACGCCGACAGCCGGCTCGTGAGCACGCTGGCCGAGGGGCCGGCGCCCGAGCCGGTGCTGCGGCACTTGATTCCGGTGCGTCAGCGGCCGCGGCCGGCGGTACACCAGGGGATCGCGTTCCTGCCCGTGCTGCCACGGGTCACGCTGCTGATCGTCGGCGGCGGCCACGTCGGCCAGGCCGTGGCCGAACTCGCCGCGCGGGTCGATTTCGACATCTGGGTCCTGGATGACCGCGAGCGCTACGCCAGCCGCGAACGGTTCCCCGCGGCCAAGCGGCTGCTGATCGGCGACATCGGCAGCCGGCTCAACGAGGTCGCGCGGACGGAAATCGGTGCCTCGACCTATTGCCTGATCATGACGCGCGGCCACGCCCACGACGAGGAAGCGCTGTACCACTTGGCCACATCGCCGGCCGGTTACGTGGGCATGATCGGCAGCAAGCGCAAGAAGAAGCTGATCTACGAAGACCTCCTGGCCAAGGGGGTCAGCGAGGCGGCCCTGGCGAAGGTACACTGCCCGCTGGGCTTCGACATCGGGTCGCAGACGGTGCCGGAGATCGCCGTCAGCATCGTGGCCGAGCTGATCGCTTGCCGCAACCTCGCCGGGGGGACCGGGTCGTGCCGCTGACCTTCGCGGTGGTCCCGGCTGCCGGCCACAGCACCCGCATGGGGCGTCCGAAGCTCAGCCTGCCGCTCGGCGACCGCAGCATCCTGGAGAACGTGGTCGGGGCCCTACGGTGGGCGGAGGTCCAACACATCGTGGTGGTGGCCGGGCCGCACACGGCGGAGCTGGCGCCCTTGGCGGAAGCGGCCGGCAGCCACGTGCTGGTTCTGCCCGAGGCGACCGCCGACATGCGCGCGACGGTCGAGCGTGGCCTGCGCTGGCTGGAAGAGCGCTTCGGCCCGCGGCCCGGCGACGGCTGGTTGCTGGTGCCTGCCGACCATGCCAGGATTGAGGCGGCGGTCGTGCGGCAGCTCCTGGAGTCCCGCGGCGCCCATCCGGGGGCCTCAGTGATCATCCCGACTTACGGGGGGCGGCGCGGCCACCCCGTGCTCATTGACTGGAAGCACGTGGCCGGTATCCGGGCCTGGCCCGCAGGCCAGGGGCTGAACACGTATCTGCGCGGCCAGGCGGCGGAAACGCTAGAGTTGGCGGTGGCGGACGCCGGGGTCCTCTTCGACATGGACACGCCGGAGGATTACGAGCGCTTGCGGCGGGGATGATCATCAAAGGTCAGCGGGCGCTCAGGTCGCGTGTCAGCTTGACATAGAGCGGCTGTTCCAGCGGGTGCAATGTGGCCTGGGCCAGCTTGAGGGCCCTGGCCTTGTGCAGCGCCGCGCCGGCCTTGTCCCAGTGGTCCGCCGCGCTTTCGGCCAGGGCAAGGTGAAAGTAGAAGGACGCGCTGGGTGGGGCGTAGCTCTTGAGCTTGTTCAGGTCCCCGAGCGCGCGCTCCGGGTCTCCGGTGGTGAGATAAATGACGGCCCGCGTGTCGAGCACGTCGGGTGCCGGCCCGCGCACGTCGATGGCCTTGTTGATCAAGTCCAGGGCCTCCTCGCCCTTGTTCTCCTTCAGGGCCAGGAACCAGGCCAGGTTGTTCAAAGACACCACGTTGTTGCCATCGCGGCGCAGGATACGGCGGTGCAGGGCGATGGCGTCGGTGAAGTGGCCCTGGAGCTCCTGGACCTGGGCCTGGAGCTGGAGGAAGGCCAGCTGTTGCGGGTCCTTGCGGGCGGCAGCGTCGAGCCAGCGTTTCACCACGCGCAGCTGGTGGGGAGTGGGCTGCCCGGCAAGCAGCACGCCGACGCTGGTCTGGACGACTGCCAGGGGCGGGCAGGTCTTCAAGGCGCGCTCGCAGATCTCCAGGGCGTCGGCCGGACGCTGGTGCCGGCCGAGGTATTGTGCCAGGAGCAGAGCGTTCTGCGGCGGCTTGGGGTCGGCGGCGATAGCCCGGTAGGCCTTCTCGGCGTCGGCCGACTGGTCGAGTGCATCGAGCAGGGCGGCGGCCGCGGAGCGCGCCTCGGCGTGCTTGCGGACAAATTGGTTGAGGGTGCGAACGACCTCTTCCGGCCCGGACCGGTCGTGGAGCACCCGAGCACGCAGGGCGACCGTTCTCCAGGCGTCGGGCTCGACGGCTTCCAGCTTGCTCACCCAGGGGTCGGCGCTCGCAGCTTCCTTACGCACCAGCAGACGATCGGCGTAGTAGGCGATGTAAACGGTCGTGTCCCGGTGGGCGCCCAGCAGCTGGAGCATTTCAGCGCGGGCCTTGCTCCACTCGCCTTCCGCCTCATAAAGCTGGGCGAGGATGAACTGTTCAGTCGCACTGAGAGAGGGCGAGTGGCGCAAGCCTTCCAGGAGGGTGATGGCTTCGACGCGGTGTTGGACCTGGGTGGCGAGCACGGCGGCCTTTGCGTGGGCGTCGTCCTGTGAGCCGCTGTCGTGGGCGACGTTCTGGTCCACGAGGTCGCGTGCTTCAAGGAACTGCCGGTAGTCGCCGCTGGTGGCCAGGAGGAGCGCCAGCTGGCGGCGCGCCGCGGGCAGCGCCGCCTCCGGTGTCTTGGTCTTCGGGTCAAGCAGAGTGCGTAAGCAGGTCTGGGCCTGGGCGGCGCGGCCGTGGCGGGCGTAGAAGGCGGCCGCAGCCTCCAAGACGGCCACGTCCGCCGGCCGCGTGGCCAGGGCGGAGCGGTATTGGCGGTCAGCCTTGTCCGCCTGCCCCGTGGCCTCGTAGGACTGGGCGAGAGCCAACGGGGCCAGTTCCGGTGGCAGCTTCCGCCGGGCGCGTTCGATGGTCGCCAGGGCTGCCTGCCGGTCGGTGCCGGCGAGGAAGCCGACCAGGGCGACCCAGGTGGCAGGCACGTCGCCGGCCAGCGCGCAGGCGCGTTCGAGCATGCGGCGGGCTTCCGCCGGCTGCTTGGCTTCCGCGGCCATCTGGCCGAGCCACAGGTAGTCGCGGTAGTTCTTCGAGCCGGCCGAGACGGCACGCCGCGCCAGCTCCAGCGCGTGCTCGGCCGTCCGCTGCCAGTCTTCGGGGCTGGCCTGTCGGCCGAGGCCCGAGGCCAGGAGCGCCTGGTCGGAGAGCTGCACTTTGCGGATCAGGTCGCGCGCTTCAGTGTAGCGGTGGCGCAGGTACAGCAGCTCGACGGCGCGTCGGATTACCGACGGGCGCCGCTCGCCCAGGTCGATCGCCTGCTGATACTTCTCCAGGGCGCGGTCGGGCTTGGCGTCGAGTTCCTCGATCTGTGCCTCGACCACGGACACGGCGGCCCACGAGCGTCGCTGCTTGCGGGCCTCTTCGGCGCGTTGGCGGGCCTCGGCCAGCAAGGCCGGATCGCCCCGCCTGGCCAGCAGGACCAAGCGGGCGGCCTGGCCGTAGCACCAGAAGGCGCCGCCGCGGCCTTCGATCTGCTCCATCTCATCCAGCCGGCGCCGCAGGACGGCGTCGTCGCCGTCCTTCAGCTCCGCGTCAAAGAGCAGCAGTCGCAGGCCGAGGTCCGTGGGGTTCCGCTCGGCCAGCCGGCGCCACAAGCGGCTGGCGGCCCGCGTGTCCCCGAGCTGGAAGTAGGCGGTGGCAAGGGCCCGCAGCAGGCCGTCCTGGTCCGCGGCGGCATATCCGGCGAGAGCCGGCTCGAGTTTCCGCAAGGCCTTGCGGCCCTCCTCGCCGGCCTTGCGGAGCCAGAAGTGGATCCAGGCGTGCTGCCATGCGGGCCGGTCGCCCAGTTGCCGCCGAGCTTCCTCCAAAACCCGGCGATAGTCCTTGTCCCGGTCCTTCTCCTTGCCTTGCCGCTCGGCAAGGGCCGCCAAAGCTAGCCACGGAGCGGCGTCCTTGGGATGCTCGACGGTTGCGGCTCGTAGCTTGGCGCGAGCGCCTCCAAGGTCGCCACGGGCGCTGAGCACTTCGGCGTCCAATGTCTGGCCGGCCGCTGACGCCCGTGCCGCTTTCGGCAGCCCGGCCAACAGGTCGTCGACCTCGGTCCAGCGGCGTTCCTCCGCGGGCAAGAGCAGGTTCGCCCTCAGGAGGAGTCGGATCAAGGTGGCTGTCAGCTCAGGCGAGCCGGGGGCGAGCTTGCGGTACAGGGCGATCGCTTCCTTGGTCTTCCCAAGGCCGAGCTGTGCGGCGGCCAGCAGCAGGTGCGCTTGGGCCGACGACGAGTCGGCGCGCAGGGCCCGCTGGGCAGCCGCCGCTTGCTGGTCGGGGTTGCCGAGGCGGCTGTAGCACTGGGCGAGCAAGAGGTCGGCGTCGCGGACCATGCCGGGCGAGTCGAGCTGCGGGCGGAGGGCCTCCAGGGTGGTACGCGCCTCGCCCCAGCGGCCTTTGTTGACAAGAATGCGGGCACGGAGGAAGCCGGCCGGCGCGGCAGCTCCTTTCTTGGCCAGCTGGTCGGCGACGCCCCCGGCGTCGTCCAGAGCGCCCGCATCCACGAGCAGGCTCGCCAGCCTGAACAGGTCGTCGGCCCTTTCGGGCAGGGTCTTGAGGGTGTGGCGGAGCACTTCCGTGGCCCTGTCACGGTGTCCCTGGCGCAGCTCCAACTCGGCCAGTGCGTGGTTAAGGTGAGTATCGTCAGGGTACTTCATCAGACCCCGCTCCAGGTAGCGGCGGCACTCGGCGTCCTTGCCCCGGGTCCTGGCCACGCGGGCGGCCAGGGCGAACGCCTTGCTCGTGTTCTCGCCCAGCTCATCGAGGGCGATCCGCAGGGCTTCTGCGGCATTGCGCCACTGTCCGAACTGGGTGTAATAAGTGGCGGCGGCCATCCGCGCCTCGGCACTGCGCGGGTTTTTCTTGAGCATGTCGCTGATTTGGCCGTCGGCATCCACGGGGTTTGGCGGTTCGAAGCGCAGCCGCAGAAGGTAAGCGTGAAGGACGTAGTCCTCATGCCGGCTGGCGTCGTGTTCGATCGCCCTGCGGAACCACAATGCTGCCTTCTCGTACTTCCCTTGCCCCTGTTCACACAAGGCCTGAAGGTGTTCCAGCTCAGGATCGTTCCGCCCAGCTTTCCGGAGAACCTCGAGATGTTGGCGGGCGTCCTCGAAGCGGGCCAGGACGGGCTGGACGGCGACGCGGACGGCCTCCCGGCGGACGTCGTCTCGCGCCCCGTCGTAGCGGAGGGCGCTATCGAAGGCCATCAGGGCCTGGAACTCCGTGGTGGCCGGGTGGGCCTCGTCCCTGCGGAGCAGGAAGCCGTAGCGCGCCCAGGCGTCGGCGTCATGGGGAACGAGGCCGACGTAGTCGCGGAGCAGCCGCAGGGCCTGGGCCGTCTCGCCCTCGGCCTCCGCCCGCGTTGCCTCCTGGAGCAAGTCGCCCGCGTTGCGCCGCACCTGAAAGGCGTGGACGAAGTGGACGGCGGCGCCGAGTAGGACTGCGGCCCCCAACAGCACGAAGAGGGCGCGGGCGTTGACGGTGCGCGACGGCTGGCGGTGGCTGCTACGGAGAGTGGTCATCAGCGAGATTCCGGCGTCAAGGGGCAGCGAACAGGGACTTCTCAAGCTCGGGGATGAGGCGCTGGATGAACTCCAGGGCCGGCTCCTTGTCCAGGGGCTCGTCGTCCCGGGGCGTATGGCGCACGACATACAGCTTGTACAGCGCCGCCGACCGGGAGAACTCAAGCCGCGGGTTGTCGGGCGCCTGCCAACCCCCGCCCGCGTTCCACGACCACAAGATCCGCAGGCGGTCGGGCAAGGCGTTCTCACCGGAGAGGTAGGTGGCCACCTTGAATGTGGCCGGCGCGGCACTGCCTGCCATTGGGACGGCGTGGTTCACCGGCTTGGCCACCTCCCGGTAGCCGGCGCTGGGATAGCACACTTCCGGTGAGTGGACGCAAATCGGGCCGGGCTGTCCGCAGACGACCAGGACCGACAGCGCGGCGCGCGTCCGCCGGTTGACGTAGTTACGGTACAGGTAGCCGGCGATTTGTCCCGCCTCGGTCTCCCGCGGCGGCAGATCGCTCGCCGTCGCCTTCCACTCGCCGATGGTCATGGGGACGTCGTTGAGCCTGGCCGCGGCCGATTCAACGGCCTTGGAGGGGACCCAGCGATTGGTCCAGAAGCCTTCCACCAGGCCGTAACCGACCAGCAAGGACAGGGCCGCGACGATGGGAATGGTTCGCCACATCGAGAGTTATCTCGTTAACGAGGAACGCCGCTGGGTTCCAGCCTTGCCCCGCCGTCGGCCTGCGCCGTGCCCGGCCCGAAATGGAGCGCCAGGGGGGCCGCAGGCCGGCGCTCGACCAGCACTAAGGACAGCAAGCGGATCTCCACCCACAAGAGTACGAGTGCCAGGGGCATCATCAGCCAGCCCGCCCAGTCATGAAAGACGCGGTCGGCGAGATCCTCACTGACCTTGGCGTGCAAGATCCCCGTGACCGTGATGCGGGTGATGTTGCAGACGAGGGCGATGGGCACGGCGCTCAGCACGATCAGGGCCTTGTCGAGCCAGCGCCGCTGCACCACCAAGGTGACGGCCACCGAGATGGCGACAAAGATGACGAGCATGCTGAGCCCGTTGCAGGCCTCGGCTACCCCGATCGGCTTGACTTTGCCGAAGACGATAACGTTGCCCTCCGCGTGGGCCGCAAAACCGCAAGTTTGCAGGGCGTAGGTGCTGGCCCGGGTGGCGACCCGCTGGAGGGGTTGGGCGAGGGCCACCTCGAGGCGGTAAGGCAAAGGCAGCATGAACAGCAGGAACGCCACGGCCGGCCAGGTCCAGCGCAAGGCCGGCCAGCCGCCGACCAGCACGCAGAAGCCTGCCAGGCAGGGCACGATGGATACTTCAGCGAACCAGGGGATGTACAGGTAGGTGCCGACGGCCCGCACCGCCAGCCCCGCCAGCAACAGCAGCACGCCCCACGCGCTCGGCCGGAAGCTCGCGACGCCCGGTGCGTGCTCCCGGCGCAGCCACAACAGGGCGACCGAAAACGCGGGCACCAGGTAGCCGTGCGAGTACTTGGCGTCGTGGGACCACACGCTCAGGAGGATGCGGAAGGTCGGCCAATAAACCCAGACCAGGGCGCTTCCCACGGCCACCCCGCCAAGGAACCGCAAGGGATGCTGCCCAACCTGTTGGCGTATCTGCTGAAGAAACTTCAAGAGCATGCGAATCTTTGATAGACGGACGAGCGAGGCACGTCGGTGCCGCACGTCGATTGACCGACGGAGCGTCTGCTTGAAAACATCGGGGACTCAGCCACGGTTCTAGGCAACTTCCAAGCCGTTTACGGGTTATTTGTTCTGATCGCGCGCTGCTCGATCTCAACTTATTGAGGCGGACAACTTTGCATCATCCCAGGATGTCACAGGCAGTGAAGGCTCGGCTCCACGGGCCTTAGGGGGCGCTAACCGATGTAAACTTTTGTTAGCGCCCGAAGACGAAAGTGTAAACTTCAGGAATCAAATCGGTCATGCGCTGACCCCCGTCGGGAGCGGACGCAGTGCGGGAACAAGCGCCCCTGATCGAGGTGGCCGTCGGCGTCAAACGGGAGGGGTTGGGGGCTGCCGGCGCTTTCCAAGTATGGCTTGCCGCGGGCCTCTTCCTGGAGCGCCGGGGAAACCCACAATTCATTCAGCTCCAGCGTATTGGGGATGACTGCCAGGCGCACGGCTTGCGGGTCGGGCTGCCAGCACGTCGCCAGGCCGGCCTCGACGCAGGCGCGGTCGGTCGGGAAACCGATGGGCAGCTTGCAGCGCCACAAGAAACAGGCGGTCAGGTTGTTCATGCGAAATGATGCGGGGTCGATGGCCGCCAACAGTCGGTCCGTTGTCAGATCGGCAATGCCGATGCCGGTCGCATTGCCGTGGCTCTCGGGGGAAAGGTCGAGTGCACAGATGCGGGTGATCCGCGGGGCCTCGGGCTCGGGCTGGCCCTCCATGAGCAGCCGGCCGACCACGTTCGGATCGATGCCGCTACCGCTGTAGTTTTTGCCGATCTCGCCGATCACCAGCAGGTCGAGCTGGTCGAACGGCAACCGCGCCATCAGGGCCCTGGCTTGCTCGAGCAACCGGGGCTCCGCCTCCAGCAATTCGTCCCGGTCCACGACCCGGACCAGGGCGGTCTCCTCCTGCGCGTTCTCCAGGACGGCCAGCCCGGCCGCAAACCGCGTCTTGTCCAGAACAACGCGGGCAGATTGCGGGATCATGTCGCGTAAACCCCGGACGCCCCAGCGGTGGTGTCGGGCGGCGCCGTGCCGCTTGCCGAGGCCGATCACCAGCATCTTGACGATGCCGCTCTCGTAGGCCCCGCGGAAATCGGTATGCGGCTTAATCCGTGACACGGTGACGACAGCGTCCGCCTCCCAGGCGTTCTTGTCCCAGTAGACCGGCTCGCCCCAGCTGTTGGTGCCGATCTCGACTGCTGTCATGTCGGTCAGGACCGGCACGCGCATGGTCTGTTCGCTGACGCCGTAGTCGGCCAGGAGCTGCCGCTGCCCCTCCGGGGTGCCGCCGCCGTGACTGCCCATGGCGGCCACGATGAAGGGCCGCATCCCCAGGTCGCGGAGGGCTTCCAGGGTGGAGCGGACGATGGTCTCGAGGCGCGCGATGCCGCGGCTGCCGACCGCCACGGCGACGCGGTCGCCGCGGTGCAGTCGGGCCGGTAGACGCGAGGCCAGCCATTGGTGGTGGACCTCGGCGGCAAGATCGGCGAGGCGGGGTTGCGGGGTCGTCTGTCGCAACAGGGCAACCGGCGGGATTTCCATGAAAAGCAGGGGGCAGGGGCCGGCGAGCAGGGAGGAGCGACTGCTGACTCTGGTCGCTCATTATAGGGCATCGGCGCGCCCCTGCAAACTGTCGTTGACCGTGGTCCCCTGTTCTCGTACTATCCGCCGCCCAAGACAGGGATCACAGATCAGGAATGCTTGCTCGCTGACCCCTGACTCCGGACCCCTGACCCCTGTTGGCTGGAGTGACGCATGTGCTGGCGGAAGTGGCTGGTCCGGGGGTTGGTGTTCTCCGTCCTCAGCGGGTTTGGGGCAGCCGGCTTTCTTTACCAGCGCTGGACCAACCCCCGTGCCATTCGCCAGCAAGTCCTGGAGCAGCTGGGGCGGCACTTCCCCGGCGCCGTGGTCACCCTCGAAGGGGCACACCTGCGGCTACTCGGTGGCATTGCCATCAACGACCTGCGGCTGTGTCGGCGCGACGACCCGGCCAAGGGCGATCTCGCCTACTTCCCGACCGGCACGATTTATCACGACAAGGAACAGCTGGTGAGCGGGCAACTCGCCGTTCGCAAGCTGGAGCTGCACCGGCCGCGCCTGCGGCTCATCCGCGGCCGCGACGGGAGCTGGAACGTGGCCGGCATCATCGGCCCGGTCAACCCCCGCGAGACGATCCCCACCATGGTCATCCAGAGCGGGACGATCCTGCTGGAAGACCGGCTGGCCGCCCCGGCCGCGCCGCCCGTCCAGATTGACGATGTCAACCTGACCATCGTGAACGACCCGCGGCCGACGGTCCACTTCGAAGGGACCGGCCACTCGGCGCTGCTGGGCACCATCCACGTAACCGGCACCTGGCAACGCGAGTCCCTCGAGACCGTGGTGTCCGTCCGCGCCGGCCAGATCCCGGTGGGCCCGGCGCTGATCCAGCGCCTGGGGGTGTACTGCGCCACGGCCGAGGAGCACGGCCGGCACCTGGAAGGCACCTGCGATCTGGAGGCGGAGATCGGCTACCACCCGGGAGCCGTCCCGCCCTGGACGCACGACGTCCGCTGCCACCTGAGCGGGGGCAAGTTCCGCCACCCGCAACTCCCCTTGCCGCTGGAGCAGCTGGAAGCCACCGCCCGCTGTCTCGACGGCCAGGTCACCGTGGAGAAGCTCACCGCCCTCGCCGGTGGGGCGCGCGTGGAGGTCAAAAAGGGCAAGGCCCTGGCGCTGACCCCTGACGCGGACCTTGAGGGCACGGTGGAGGTCACGCACCTAGCGCTCGATTCCCGGCTGTTCGAGCGGCACCTGCCGGCCAACCTGCAAAAGATCAAGGACGATTATGCCCCGGCCGGCGCCGTCAGCTTGACGCTGGAGCTGGCTCGCAAGGCCGGGTGCTGGTCCAAGCGCTGCCGGGTCCACCCTGAGGACCTGACGGCCACGTTCCGCGGGTTCCCCTACGCCCTGGAGCACTTGACCGGGATCCTTGAGCAAGAGATCGACCCGGCGCGGCAGCTTGACTTGCTGAAAGTGGACCTGCTCGGTTACGCCGGGGCAAGGCGCGTGTACATCCAGGGGAGCGTGACGGGCGACGGCCCGGCGGCCGCGGTCGATCTCCGCGTCT
>Ga0307477_10003052_pt1 | contig 12606 bp, 10 predicted proteins | sample atmos_gasesECM2C_FD_203316 | JGI IMG/M metagenome (GOLD analysis project Ga0307477, IMG submission 203316) | Hardwood forest soil microbial communities from Morgan-Monroe State Forest, Indiana, United States - atmos_gasesECM2C_515 | ecosystem: Environmental > Terrestrial > Soil > Temperate...
CGCCGGAGGTCGCCGCAGTTACTCGCGTGCGCCTCATGGAAACGACTAGGGCAAGCAACACGAACTGGGCCCTCGGGATCGCGGCACGTTCGGAGGCGCTGTTAGTCGAAGGTCAGCGCGCCGACGACCTCTACGTCGAAGCGATCGATCGACTCGGTCGATGTCGAATCGCCGTCGACCTCGCCCGCGCACACCTCCTCTACGGCGAGTGGTTGAGACGTCAACGTCGACGTCTCGACGCACGCGGTCAATTGCGGACGGCGCACGACCTCTTCTCCGACTTCGGCATGGAGGCGTTCGCCGAGCGCGCACGCGTCGAGCTAGAAGCGACCGGCGAGCATGTTCACCGACGCACGGTCGATAGCCTTACTCAACTTACGCCGCAGGAGGCGCAGATCTCGCGCCTTGTAGCGCGCGGAAACACGAACCGAGAAATCGCCGCCCAACTGTTCATCAGCCCGAGCACCGTCGAGTACCACCTGTACAAGGCGTTCCGCAAGCTCGGAGTGAAGTCACGGACGCAGCTTGCGCAACGCAAGTTCTAGTTGCCTCGCCCGCTCCCAGGTCGGAGGAGGCTCACCATGAAGGCATTCGCATTGGCGCCGCCGAGCGAAACCTTATCGAAAACAACCTCCAAACGAAACCGGGTGCTTCGGAACGAGAGTTTGGGCTCGATGATTTCGCACAACGCTAGCTCCGAAGAGCGTTGATTTAGGTTCACCGTGGAATTGGGTGAGACGCATTCGGTGCTGCGCTCAGGGGCGCGTCAGGAACCTCAATTAGAAGTCTGCGAACACCGAGACAATTCCGCGTTACCACGAAGCCTCAGGGCACGCCAGAAGCTCCTGATAATCGAGCGCGGGGGATTAGTCATTATTTCTGCGGGCCTTAGAGTACTCATCCCCGGAAAACAAAAGCACGTGCAGCGGAGTGGAGTGCGCTGAAATCCGCTGCAGCGCAATACAAATAGGGGAGACAGGACTCGAACCTGCGACCCCTGGTCCCCCAGACCAGTACTTATTTCTCCGAGCTGCGCTGAACTGGGATTAGAGTGCTTTCGTCGGGTTTTGGTTGGAAGGAGCACTAGTCCCCGCAAGCTGGAAAGCGCTGGAATCGAATGTTCACAGCTGGGACGGTGACGACCAACTGAGGTGGCCCGCTCACTCCCATACTTCTGCGGCCGCCCGCGGCTCGGGCGTGCCATCCACACTCTACTGAGGGTGCTGGCACCCTTCCCAGGATGCCGGGCGCGCCACACAATGTGCCAGTCGCAGCGTGAGGCAAAGGGGTCCCAATACGTGAATGATGCGCCCGCGTTCGCTGCAGGCCGACGCCGGCCGCAGCTGGCGCGGACCGCGGCTTTGGCCATGGCGGTGGTCTTCGCCGCAGCGGTGGCCGCCGACGTCAGCCTCGTCCTGATCTTCCCTGCGGCGGTGCCCAGCTTCGACGCCACCCAACTGTCATCGCTGAGCGCCGGGCTCATATCGGTACCGACCGGTGCCATCGGCGTGCTGCTGGCAGCGCGAAGGCCAAGCAACCCTGCGGGATGGCTGCTCGGCGCCTTCGCGGTGCTCTACGCCCTTGGCGGTTTGGGGTCCGACTACGGCTTTCATTGGCTCTACGGCCACGACCTATCGCGGAGCCTCGTCGCACCAATGATGCTCCTGGGTGCGGCGGCGAGCCAACTGGCCTTCCCGCTTCTGATCACCGTCCTGTTGGTTTTCCCAGACGGTCACCTGCTGTCGCGGCGGTGGCGTCTCGTAATCTGGCTGAACACGCTTCTCGCGGCTCTCGCCACCCTGGCAGCGCTCCTCGACCCGAATGTCGTTGGCGACGGACACCGCCAGCTCCCCAACCCGATCGGCGTAGCCGGCGCGCATCCGGCGCTGATGGCGATCAACAACGTCGTCGGAGGGGGCGCGTTCCTTCTTCTGACTGCAGTCGGACTGATTTCGCTGGGCATCCGTTACCGGCGCGCAGATGGCGACACGCGTCAGCAGGCCAAGTGGCTCGGAGCCGGGGTGGTGGTGCTTGTTGCGGCGGTCGTGGTGGGACTGATCACCTCGCCGACGTCGACGTGGACGACACCGATCCCGATCGCTGCCGAGACCGTCGGATTCACCGCCTTGCCGTTGTGCCTCGGTGTGGCGGTGCTCAAGTACCGGCTCTACGGCATCGACCTCGTCGTCAATCGCGCGCTCGTCTACGCCGCCCTTGCGGTCTTCATCACCTCGGTGTATGTGGGCATCGCTGTTGGAATCGGCACGCTTGTGGGCAGCGGTGGCAAACCGAACCTCGGCTTGTCGATTGTGGCCACGGCCATCGTGGCCGTCGGCTTTCAGCCTCTGCGGGAACGCCTGCAGAGGATTGCCAACCGGCTGGTGTATGGGAAGCGGGCCACGCCATACGAGGTGCTCTCACAGTTCTCCGAACGCGTTGCCGAGTCGTACGCGAGCGATGACGTCCTGCCTCGGATGGCACGAGTCCTCGCGGAAGGCACCAACGCCGACCTCGCGGAGGTCTGGCTACGCAGCGGTGACGCACTGCAGCGTGCGGCGGTCTTCCCACTCCAGTCGTCCGCGCCACCCGCGGTGCACCTCAACGTCAGCGCAGAACTGTCGATCCCCACCGCCGACCGCTCGGTGGAGGTGCGCCACCGGGGCGAGGTGCTCGGCGCTCTCACCATCACCAAGCGGCACGGCGAGTCGCTCACACCCATCGCGATCAAGCTGATGGACGACCTCGCTCACCAGGCCGGACTGGTGCTCAAGAACGTGGGACTCACAGCGGACCTGCAGGCCCGCCTGGACGACCTGCACGCGTCCCGGCAACGGCTCGTGGCCGCACAGGACAACGAGCGACGCCGTCTGGAGCGGAACCTCCATGACGGCGCCCAGCAGCACCTGGTCGCGATCAAGGTGAAACTGGGGCTGGTGGAGATGCTCGCGACCAGGGATCCGGAGAAAGCCAGGGCAACCGTCATCGCGCTCAAGCACGACGCGGATGAAGCGCTGGAAACCCTGCGCGACCTCGCCCGCGGCATCTATCCACCCCTGCTGGCCGAGAAAGGACTCGCCGCAGCGCTGCAATCGCAGGCGGGCAAGGCGACGCTCCCGGTACACGTCGACGCGGACGGTGTCGGACGCTACCCGCAGGAAACGGAGGCAGCCCTGTACTTCTGCACCCTCGAGGCACTGCAGAACGTGCAGAAGTACGCGGAGGCTTCAGCCGCCACAGTGCGGTTGCATGAGGATGCAAATCAGTTGCTTGTCGAGGTTACTGACAATGGATGCGGCTTCGATGTGACCACTGCCGCCCGCGGCGCAGGGCTGACCAACATGGAAGACCGCTTGGACGCCCTCGGAGGCACGCTGCAGATCGAATCGACATCGGGGGTTGGGACGACGCTTCGTGCCACAGTTCCCGTCCCTGTGATCATGGTGGCCAGCTGAGGCCTGTCTGTGCACCTGCCAAGTTCAAGATTGACACGCTGGGTGGATGAAGCAGCTCGCGCCCGACAGCCTTGAGGCGTGCATTATTTGTGGTGACGAAAACTGTAAGCGCTATGTAAGCGCTGGGGTGCCATGATCCGGTGCTATGAGCAGCGGAATCCCGCCCTGACCGTCGGGAATGATCCCTTTTGCGGGGAAGGTCCTTATTCGCGGTTAGAGCACTACACCACGTAATGCGCGGCCGCCACCCCACCCCGCGCAACCGCTTGTTCTGAACTCAAACTGACGAAAGTCGGGGAGACAGGACTCGAACCTGCGACCCCTGGTCCCCAGACTAGTACTTATTTCTCGGCGTAAGTCCGAGTTCAGTTAGAGCGGTTTTGTCGGAATTTGGTTGGAAATAGATTTAGTCCCTACATGTTGCAATGCTGTGGAATCGGCTGTAAGTATGTGGAATCCGGTGCTCTGGGGTCGCCGGTGTTTATCAATCACCTCCCCCACTCCAGAACGTCAAGCACCCTCCATCGGTCCTGACATTCTCCTGCCCAACGACATCTGGAAATCGACCGATTTAACGAGGGCCGGCACCCAGCCCGCCGGATTCGTCTGGGCCGTCGATCCGCAGCAACTCCTCAGCGGTCAACTGCACGGAGGCAGCAGCGACATTCTCCTCCAGATGGACGATTCTGCTGGTACCGGGAATCGGAAGCATGATCGGCGACCGATGCAGCAGCCAGGCGAGCGCGACCTGAGTCGGTGTCAAGCGACGGCGATACGCGACCTCACGGACAGGGTCGTTCGCGCGAACGGCAGTGCCGCGTGCAACGCTGCCGCCGCCGAGCGGGAACCATGGCAGATACGCGATTCCCTCGCTCTCGCAGCGTTTGAGCACCGCCTCGTCGCGGCGATCGATCACCGAGTACGCGTTCGAGACGGTGACCACGTCCGTGTGACGGCGCGCGCGGTCGAGCTGCCCGGCGGTCACGGCGGACAGCCCGATCCGCCGGATCCGTCCCTCCCGCTGCAGATCGATCATCGTCCCGAGCGCGTCAGCAAACGTGGCGCCGCCGTTGTCAGCCCAGCGTAGGTGGGTCACCGGGATGCTGTCGAGGCGTAGCAGTCGCAGGTCCGCCTCATTCCCCGCGCGGAGTTCATCCGGAGTCAGAGCGGCGCGCCATGACCCATCCCGACCACGTGCCGCACCGAGCTTCGTCACCAGGACCACCTCGGGCGCGTACGGGTAGAGCGCGTCGGCGACGATCTCGTGCGCGGCATACGGGCCGTAGTACCAGGAGCAGTCGAACACACCGACGCCGAGCTCAGCGGCACGCCGCACGACACGTATTGCCTCGTTGCGGTCGGCAGGCGGCCCGGAGAACCCGGGCCCGGTCAGGCGCATCGTGCCGAACCCCATCCGGGGAACCTCAAGGTCGCCGAGGCGAACGGTGCCCGCGGCTGCCGTCGGTGCCGTCATGCGTCGATCAGCGCGACGCCGCCATCACAACGGACCTGCCCATCGACCCCAACGTACCGCGGTTCGCCGACGATAGGAGGTCGTTGCGCCCGCGCCGGCGCGTCTTCATCGGAGGGCTAATCAGAGGTTGGCACCTTCGCGGAGGTACTTCAGGGCACAGGTGAGCACGTCGATGGGAGGGTCGTGCGCCGGACTGTGGACGGCGGTCTCGACCGCGATCCGTAGGGCTATGACGATGGCGGCGGCGGTGATACGCGCCTGTTCGTCGCTCACAGGCCGGCGGGCGCGACGCTGAACAACAGGGATCAGCGCGTCCTCGATCGTTCGCAGGTCGCTGAGCCATCGCGCGCGAAGGGCAGGAACGTCGGTCAAGAGGCCGATCAGCGCGCGGACGCCCTCCGGCCCCTGTTGGGGTCTGATCTCCTCGTACGCCCGCTGCACCGCCGTCGCGAAGCCTTCGCGAGCGGGGCGGGCAGCGATCGCCGCGACGACCTCCTCGGTCGCGTCGGTGATGATCGGTGACAGCACTTCGTCCTTGGTCGAGAAGTAGCGGTAAAAGGTCCGCAGCGAGACGCCCGCCCCGGCGGCGATCGCCTCCGCGCTGACGTTGTCGTAACCGTCACGCGCGAACAGCGCGAGCGCGGTTTCGCCGATCTCGCGGCGAGTCTGCGCTTTACGTCGTTCGGTGAGAGCGGGTCGGGCCACGGCCCCAGCATAGCCTGTTTTTGGCGTGGCTTGCCATTTACGACCTATCCTGCCATCATGGCACTACGTGCCGCTAACCGCGACGACAGAGGAGACGAGGATGAACGCGATAACGACCGCCGTGAGAGGGCCGTCGGCATTGCGGCCCGACGTCGCCGCTGGTGACGCGGCATCCCCCAGGAGGAAACCCTCGCTGCTCGGGGCGTTGGTCCTGCTGGCGGCCGTGCAGCTGATGGTCATCCTCGACACGACGATCGTGAACGTCGCGCTGCCGTCGATCCAGAGAGGCCTCAACTTCAGCATCAGCGGCATCGCCTGGGTCGTGAACGGGTACGCGTTGACGTTCGGCGCCCTCCTACTGCTCGGCGGGCGCAGCGGCGATCTGCTCGGCCGACGCAACGTCTTCATCGGCTCGCTGGCGGTTTTCGCCCTCGCGTCTACGCTCGGTGGCCTCTCTTCTGGCCCCGCCACGCTGGTCGCAGCCCGCGTTCTCCAGGGCGCCGCCGCCGCGTTCGCGCAGGCCACGGCACTATCGCTGATCGTTTCCACCTTCCCCGCCGGAGCAGCGCGCAACCGAGCCGTCGGTGTCTTCGCTGCGATGGAAGGGCTCGGCGCCGCGGCCGGCCTGCTCCTCGGCGGGGTGCTCGTCAACTCCCTGGACTGGCGCTGGGTGTTCTTCGTCAACGTGCCCATCGCCGCTGTCGTCGCGGCACTCGCGCCTCGCTTCATCCCCGCGGCCGCGCGCCAGTCGGCACGATTCGATCTCCGCGGTGCCGCCAGCGCCACCGTCGGCCTCGGCCTCCTCGTCTTCGGCTTGTCCCGCGCGGCGGAACACGGCTGGGCCGACATCACCACCTTCGGCCCCATCGCCATCGGCGTCCTGGGGCTGCTCCTCTTCGTGCGGATCGAGGCGCGCAGCGCGCAACCGTTGATGCCGCTGTGGGTCTTCGCCGACCGCAACCGAGGCGGCGCCTACCTCATCCAGGCGCTGCTGGGGGCTGCGCTGTTCGGCATGTTCTTCCTCAGCACGCTCTACCTCCAGAACGTGCTCGGCTACGGGCCGCTGAAGGCGGGCGCTGCGTTCGTGCCCGTCGCGATAGCGATGATCGCCGCCGCCGGCGTTGTCTCGCGGATTGTCACCCGCATCGGCGTCCGCCCGCTCGTCGCCGTAGGTACCGCGACCGCTGCGTTCGGGATGTTCCTCCTCGGCAACCTCAGCGCCCACAGCACCTACCTCGGCGGCGTGCTCCCGCCGCTGATCATCCTCAGCGTCGGCCTCGGGCTCACGTTCGTACCGGCCACGCTGGCGGCCGTCTCCGGCGTCAGCGAGAAGCACTCCGGGCTCGTCTCGGGCGTCTCGACCACGGCGATCCAGATCGGCGGCGCGATCGGACTCGCCGTCCTCGCGACCATCGCCGCCACCACCACCAGAAACCAGCCCGCCGGAACCGCAATCACGGACGCACTGAGCGCCGGGTACACGCGGGCATTCCAGGTGGGCGCCGTGATCATCGCCCTCGCAGTTCCGATCGCTCTCGCTCTGCTGCGGCTGCGTCCGACCAAGGACACGCCGCGGGCTGTAAGTGATCGCGGGGACCAAAGACTCACGTTGACCGACAGGCGCGACCTCACAGTTCCCGTTACGGTGCAAACCTCGGCCGCGGTCGCACATGTCGCCGCACACGAGCTTGGTGCTGCGGCCTGCGCGATCAAGGCCGTGCGAGCGGCGGCCGCCGGACTACGAGGCTGTCGGCGACGCCTCTGGACACACTGCCTCCGTGGATGAGATGGCAGCCTACGACTGTCTTGAGTAAAGAAATTGGCGGGGTCGGCGTGTGTCGCAAGCCGATCCCCTAACGGCCACGGGATCCTTCGGTGGCCCGAGCCCGCGCCGATCCGAGGTCGGGTATTCAGCGCCTGGTCTCGAGCAACGCCGTCGGGAAAGCGTCCGCGTCTCCACCAGATTCAGGGCCGGTTGACCAACGCGCAGGGCGGCCCCAGGCCTTTGAGCCAGTGTTGGCAATAACAAGGCGTATCGCGCGATCGAAACATATTTGCCACTCTTGGCCGGATCTCGGGGAGACAGGACTCGAACCTGCGACCCCTGGTCCCCCAGACCAGTACTCTAACCACCTGAGCTACTCCCCGATCCGCGGGTCGAGTGTAGTCCATCCCCGCCGAGCCCCCGCAGCTCCTCGGCGGGATCGCGGCCCATCAGATCCGCCAGCGCGTCGGACACCGACTTGCCCTCGAACAGGACGGCGTTGACCTGATCAGCGATCGGCACCTCGACGCCGTGCTGCCGCGCAAGCCGAGCCGCGACGCGGGTCGCGTTGACTCCCTCTGCGACCATCCGCGTCCGACCCTGTACCTGATCGAGGCTCAGCCCGCGTGCGATCGCCTCGCCAAGCTGCCGGTTTCGCGAGTGCGGGCTCATGCAGGTGACGACGCAATCGCCGAGCCCTGTGAGCCCGGCGAACGTCAGCGGTGTCGCGCCGGCAGCGACCCCCAATCGCGTCATCTCGGCGATGCCACGCGTGATGATCGCCGCCTTGCCGTTGTCCCCCACACCCATGCCATTGCAAGCCCCGGCGGCGATGGCGACCACGTTCTTGAGCGCGCCACCGTACTCGACGCCGACGCAATCACCGGTGCTGTAGAAACGCAAGTGGCGGCCGGTGCACGAGTCGCGGACGAACGCCGCGGTTTCTTCGTCACCCGCGACGACGGTCGCCGCAGGGAGACCAGCCGCCACCTCGACAGCGATGTTCGGCCCGCTCAGCGCCGCGATGCGCCGCCGCCACTGTTCCCCCAGCACGTCGCCGAGCACCGCCGTCATGGTCAGCCCGGTCGCTTCCTCGAAACCCTTCGCCGCGCTCACCACCACCGCGTCCGGTGGGAGAACAGGTGCGGCCTGTTGAGCAACACCTCGCATCCCATGGGTGGGAACAGCGAATATCGCGATCGCGGCAGCGTCGAGCGCCTCGCCGATGTCGCCGGTCACGTGCACCCGAGCATCAAGCTCGAGGTCAGGAAGGTATTCGGTGTTGTGCCGCGATGACGCGATGCTCCGTGCCACGTCCGGGCGGCGCGCCCACAGCGTCACGTCACGCGTGGCGCCGGCGAGGATCTGTGCCAGCGCAGTGCCCCACGAACCCGCACCGATGATCGCAACGCGCACTGCCGCGCCGTCAGTCATCGCGCCCGTCGCGCTTGCGCGTGACCAGCCGCAACCGCACACCGGCAAACCCGAACACGGCGCGGATGCGATTCTCGAGGTAGCGCGCGTACGCGAAATGCAGCAGATCGGGATCGTTGACGAACAGCACGATCGTGGGGATCGCCGCTCGCGCCTGGGTCGCATACAGGAGTTTCAGCCGCCGACCATGATGCACCCGTGGTGGCCGCTGGTTGACGGCGGATTGCAGCAGCGTGTTGAGCGCCGGCGTGGGGATGCGCGTCGCTCGAGCGGCCGCCACCAGTGCCGCAGCGTCGAGCACACGGGCGACGTTGCGTCCCTCGGTGGCGCTGAGCGTCAGCACGGGTGCACCGGGGACGAAATCGAACGCCCGAGAGAACGCTTTGAGAAACGCGGGGTCGGCGCGTTCCTCCTGCGGGACCAGGTCCCACTTGTTGGCGGCGATCACCAGCCCCGCGCCGGCGTCGGCCGCGTAGCCGGCGATGTGACGGTCCTGGGCCACGACGCCCTGCGACGCGTCGACGACGAGCACGGCGACATCACTACGCTCCAGCGCTCGCAGCGCGCGTAGCAGACTGTAGTGCTCGATGTCGGTCTCCACGACACCACGGCGCCGGATGCCTGCCGTGTCGACCAAGCGGATGATGCCGTCGCCACGCGTCAGCATCGTGTCGACCGCATCGCGCGTGGTGCCGGGAACCGCGGAAACCAGCGCCCGCTCCTCCCCCACCAACGCGTTGAGCAGTGACGACTTGCCCACGTTGGGCTTCCCAATGATTGCGACGCGAAGCTCGTCCGTGCTGACCGCCATCGCGGCGTCCGGAGCGGGCGGCAGGGTGTCGACGATCACGTCGAGCAGATCCCCGGTGTCCTGGCCCTGCAACGCGCTGATCAGCAGCGGGTCGCCGAGGCCGAGCCGGAGCAGCTCGTGACCCCAGTGGCGATCGCGGTCACCTTCTGCCTTGTTGCCAACCACCAGCACCGGTTTGCCACCGGCGCGCAGAGTCGCCGCGATCTCCTCGTCGAGCGCGGTCACACCCTCGCGCACGTCGAGCATGAAGCAGCACACGTCCGCCTCTTCAATGGCCAGGCGCGCCTGCGCCTGCGTGCCGGCGGCGAGCTCCGCCATGTCGACGGCCATGCTGCGAACGCGCCGGCCGTCGAGTCCGGCGGTGTCCACCACGGTGAACGCCCGGCCGCGCCACTCCACGACGCCGTAGAGTCGGTCGCGCGTCAGCCCGGCAGTCTCGTCGACGATCGCGTGTCTTACACCCGTCAGCCGGTTGAACAGCGTCGACTTGCCCACGTTGGGCCGGCCCACGATCGCCACGATGCCGCTCGGCGCGACCTCGGGGTCAGCGGCGCCGCGCCGCCGCCGCGTTCTGCGGCCGGCTGCGCTCGCCGGCGTCATCCGCCGCCGGTCGCCGCGCTCGGGGCCACCTGCAGCGGGAGCGGCTCCAGCGGTCCCGACTCCACGGTCTGCGTGAACGCGTTGCAATCGCCGATGCCGTGGGCGTACGCCGTGCAGATGATGTACACGTAGTCGATCCAGGCGCGATTGCTGTCCAGCGCCGACGGCCGCGCCGGGTGATCCGGGTGGCTGTGCCAGATGCCGACGACGTCGAGGCCGCGAGCGCGTGCCTCGCGATCGGCGCGCACGATGTCGCCGGGGTCGAGGTCGTAGCGGTCCCGCCTGCGGTCGGTCACCATGTTGCGGCCAGACGTGGCATCAACGATGGCGACGGCGTCGCCGCTGCGGGCTCCGATCAGCACACCGCATCCCTCGTTGGGATATGCGGCGGTGGCGAAACCAGCAATGCGGTCACGTACCTCCCGATCGCAGCGCGCGACGGCGATGATTCCCATCAGGACCGCTTCAGGTAGAGGCCGGTGGAGACGTAGCGGTCCCCGCCATCGGCCATCACGGTGACGATCACGCCCCGCTCGATCCTGCGTGCCACCTCGCGGACCGCCCACAGCGCTGCACCGCTCGAATGTCCTGCGAGTATCCCCTCGGATCGCGCCAGCTCGCGGGCCAGCTCGTAGGCCGGCTCGGTTTCGACACCGATGTCCTCGTCGGCGAGCGACGGGTCGTAGATGCCGGGCACGATCGCCGTGGCCATGTGCTTGAGCCCCTCCAGCCCGTGCCACGGCTCGGCCGGCTGCACGCTGATGCACGCGATCGCCGGGTTGAAATCCTTGAGGCGGCGGGCGCAGCCCATGAACGTGCCGCTGGTACCGAGACCGGCGATGAAATGCGTGAGCGTCCCCTGCGTCTGTTCCCAGATTTCGCGGCCGGTGCCGTCGTAGTGGGCGCGCCAGTTGGCGTCGTTGTTGTACTGGTCGGGCATGAAGTAGCGGTCGGGATCTTTGTCGAACAGCTGATGAGCGAGACGGATGGCGCCGTCACTCCCCTCGAGCGGATCGCTGTACACGATCTCTGCACCGAACGCGGTCACGAGCTGTTTGCGCTCGTCACTGACGTTGGTCGGCATGACGAGGCGCACCGGGTAGCCCCTGGCGGCGCCGATCATCGCGTAGGCGATGCCCGTGTTTCCACTCGTGCTGTCGAGGATGGTTCGCGACCTCGTGAGCCGTCCGGCGGCCTCACCCTCTTCGATCATCCGCAACGCGGGCCGGTCCTTCACCGAACCGCCCGGATTCATGAACTCGGCCTTGGCATAGACGGCGACGCCCGGCGTTTCGTGCTCGAACAGCCGCAGGCGCAGCAACGGCGTGTCCCCGATGCGATCGAGGATGCCTTCATCAGGGATGCGCTGGACGAGGTGGAGAGCGGGCGAGCCGGGCGTTTCAGACGCTGCCATGCTCAGCCGCTGGATGCGTCGCCTCCCGCGATCCGAAAGCCGGCGGTCCCACGACGCTCGTCCTCGATCACGGCGATCACGCCGCTGGGACGGATGAGCACGGGACCGTCCTCGCCGGGCAGCTCGACGAACTCCGGGCCTCCGGCCGTCACGCTCAGCGCGGTGAGGATCTCGTCGACGGTCAGCTTGACGCTGAGATCGCCGCCATTCGCAAGGCGAAGGATCGCCATCGATTACCTCCATGCCGCGCCGGCGATGATCACCGGCGACCCTTCCATAGTACCCGTGGTCAGCCGCCGGGTCGCTCCGCCTGATGCGCTGCGGTGAGCGCTTCGCCGAACTCTTCATAGAGGTCGTCGATCGCCTCCACCCCGGTCGAGATCCGCAGCAGCCCGTCAGTGATCCCGAGCGCAGTGCGCTGCTCCCGGCTGAGCCCGCGGTGCGACGTCAACGCAGGGTGGCTCACCGTCGTGGCAACGTCACCGAGGCTCGGGGCGAGCCGAACGCCCTGCAGGCGGCGGACGAATGCGTCGGCCCCGGCGAGACCCCCGTACACCTCCACGCTCAGCACGGGTCCACGGCCCTTGGGCAGCAGGCGCTCGGTTCGCTCGGCGTCCTCAGGTCCGCGGCAGCCCGGGTAATGAACAGCTGCGACCCCCGGCCGGCCCCGGAACCAATCGGCGAGCGCGGCGGCGTTGCGGCTGGATGCGTCGACGCGCAGCGCGCCGGTGCGCAGACCGCGCAATGCCAGCCAGGAGTCGAATGACGAGAGCCCCGCCCCCACCAGCCGCGCGTGAGCGTCGAGCCAGTCGGCGGCTGGATGATCCTGCCGCACCAGGAGAACTCCGCCCAGGACGTCGCTGTGGCCGCCCAGGTGCTTGGTGAGGCTGTGCATGACCAGGTCGGCGCGATGCGCGAAGGGCTGGAAGAGAAACGGGGTCGCGAAGGTGG
>Ga0307477_10003053_pt1 | contig 12605 bp, 11 predicted proteins | sample atmos_gasesECM2C_FD_203316 | JGI IMG/M metagenome (GOLD analysis project Ga0307477, IMG submission 203316) | Hardwood forest soil microbial communities from Morgan-Monroe State Forest, Indiana, United States - atmos_gasesECM2C_515 | ecosystem: Environmental > Terrestrial > Soil > Temperate...
CCGAATCATCAGGCCGGGGTGAGATTTTGCACGTTATTTCCATAGGTTCGGACGACAAGGAGACGACATGCCGGAAACAAACGACACATTGATCAAGCTTGAGGGAGTAAAAAAGGTCTTCTACACCGACGAGGTGGAGACTCATGCACTCTCGGAAATTCACCTGGAAATAAAGAAAGGTCAGTACATCTCGATTGCCGGACCTTCCGGGTGCGGCAAGTCGACACTGCTTTCCATTCTCGGGCTGCTGGATTCCCCAACCGGCGGAGATTATTGGCTGAACGCACAGCCGGTCGCGAAACTTACCCTCAGCGAGCGCACGCGCATCCGCAACCGCGAGATTGGTTTCATTTTTCAGGCGTTCAACCTCATAGGCGATCTCACCGTCTACGAAAATGTTGAGCTGCCTTTGACCTATCGCGGCACGGGCGCCGCCGAGCGCAAGCAGAAGGTCCAACACGCACTCGAACGCGTTGGCATGGCCCACCGCCTACGCCATTACCCTTCGCAACTCTCGGGCGGTCAGCAGCAACGCGTGGCGGTGGCTCGCGCGCTTGTTGGAGATCCTCTAATCCTGATGGCCGACGAGCCGACGGGTAACCTGGACTCGAAGAACGGTGAGGCCGTGATGGAACTGTTGCGCGATCTGCATCGCAACGGCGCAACCATTTGCATGGTCACGCACGACCAACGCTATGCTAATTTCGCGGAACGCACGATTCATCTGTTTGACGGTCGCGTGGTCGAAGAAACACAGGAAGCGCACGCCTGAGCCTAAGTACAACGGAGGCGGTGAGCTGCTGCGGCGCTTGCTTCGCATCTCCCGTCACACGCATCATTTGCGTCTACCCAGTAGTCGCGCTGCTATACGCCTGACGGATGATGGCGTGCGCGCCTTGACAAGATCTGCACTGAAGCTAGGGAGCAAACGTGGAACCATTGATTCAGCTGCGAAATCTTGAAAAGGCATTCGAAGCAGGTGGAAGCAAGTTTTTCGTCTTGCGCCGCATCACGTTGGATATTCATCAAGGGGAGTTCGTTACCTTCATGGGCCCTTCCGGCGCGGGAAAGTCCACTTTGCTTAGTATCATCGGCATGCTGGACAGCGCATGGAGCGGCGAATATTATTTCCTCGATCAGCCCGTCCATAAGTTGAACGTCAAGAAGCGCAACGAACTGCACAAGGCCAACATCGGTTTCGTCTTTCAGAGCTACCACCTCATTGACAATTTGACGGTCTTCGAAAACTTGGAAATTCCCCTTTCCTACAAGAACGTTCCTCACAAGGAACGTACCAGCCTCGTGTGCGATACGCTCGACCGCTTCAACATCGTCGGCAAAAAAGACCTCTTCCCCAATCAATTGTCTGGCGGTCAGCAGCAACTCGTGGGCGTGGCGCGCGCCGTCATCCAGAATCCGAAGCTCATCCTCGCCGACGAGCCTACCGGCAATCTCCACTCGGCTCAGGGCGAAGAAATCATGCAGCTCTTCAAAAGGCTGAACGAAGCCGGCACTACCATCATCCAGGTTACGCACTCGGAGAGAAACGCGGCGTATAGCAACCGCGTTATTCAATTGAAGGATGGCTGGATCGTCAGCGAAAGTGCTACTGCCGCTCGCGTTGGGTGACCCGTGGGTTGAAGTCGCAGGATGTGAGTCTGTCATCGGAAAGCAACCTCGGGAAGCTTTGCTTAGGGAAAATCTGTAAAATCGATTTCACTGTCAGATTTGAATGAAGACGACCAGCAATCACGCCTATCGCATTCTCCTGGCGGATGATCAAGCCGACATTCGCGATGCCCTCCGCCTCCTTCTGAAAAGGGAAGGATATGAAACTCATGGCGTCGCCTCTCCCGCCGAAGCTCTTTCGGCCATTGAGTCGCGCGAGTTTGACGCCGTCCTCATGGACTTGAACTACGCCCGCGATACAACATCAGGCCAGGAAGGTCTCGATCTCCTTAGCCGCATTCAGATGGTTGACAGCACCCTTCCGCTCATCGTCATGACCGCTTGGAGCAGCGTGGAAATCGCCGTCGAAGCCATGCGCCGCGGCGCGCGCGATTTCATCCCCAAACCATGGGAAAACAATCGCCTGCTCGCCATCCTTCGTACCCAGATCGATCTTCGCCAGGCTCTTCGCAAAGCCTCGCGCCTAGAAGCGGAAAACCGCCTGCTCCGCTCCGAATCGCGCCCCACCATGATTGCCGATTCTGCAGTTATGCAGCCGGTGCTCGAGCTCATCGGCCGCATCGGCCCGTCGGACGCAAACGTTCTCATTACCGGGGAGCACGGCACAGGCAAGGAAGTCGTCGCTCACACGCTGCACGCCCTCTCGAATCGGGCGAGCAGACCCATGGTCACCGTTAATGCCGGCGGTCTCTCCGAAGGCGTATTCGAAAGCGAGCTCTTCGGCCACGTCAAGGGCGCTTTCACAGATGCCCGCTCGGATCGTGTGGGCCGCTTCGAACTTGCCGAAGATGGCACGCTTTTCCTCGATGAAATCGCCAACGTCCCGTTGAATTTGCAAGCCAAACTTCTTCGCGTTCTGGAAACCGGCGAGCTCGAACGTGTCGGCTCTTCCACCACGCGACGCGTTGATGTGCGCGTCTTGGCCGCTACGAATGCCGATGTGAACGTCGAAGCCGCCGCGGGACGATTTCGTCAGGACCTATTATTCCGCCTGAACACCATCGAGATTCATCTGCCTCCCCTGCGGGAACGGCGCGAAGACATCCTCCTCCTCGCACACCATTTTCTGCGCGGCTACGCCCTGCGCTATCGCAAAACCATCTCCGGCTTCGATCCGGTCTCCACGCAGTCGCTCCGCGAGCATCCCTGGCCAGGTAATGTCCGCGAACTGGATCACGCCGTCGAGCGTGGTGTGCTCCTCTCCACCGGCCCGCTCGTGCACGCCGCGGATCTGGGTTTGCGCGCGCCGGCTCCGGCGGGCTCCCCGCGCCTGGAGGAGATGAGCCTCGATGAGGTAGAGCGTCATCTCATCCAGCGCACGCTTGCGCGCTACGATAGCAACGTGAGCCAGGCCGCCAAGGCGCTTGGCCTGAGCCGCAGCGCCCTTTATCGCCGTCTCCAAAAATACGGCCTGGAATGAAGCGTCTGACCTACGAGCGCCGGCTCCAGCTTCTGGCGTTGGCTGCGGGACTCCCTGGCTCGCTGATTGCTCTCATTCTCCTGTGGACAGGCAACTACTCGTCTTCAACCGCCTGGACTCTGACGCTTCTCATCGTTTGTTTTTGGCTGGGCTTTGCTCTCTCGCTCCGCCATCGCGTCGTCTTTTCCTTGCAAACACTTTCAAACCTTCTCGCCGCCTTGCGCGAGGAGGATTTTTCCTTCCGCGCCCGCGGCGCAGGCCGCGAGGACGCCATGGGCGAAGTCATGATCGAAGTTAACGCCCTCAGCGAGACTCTTCGCCAGCAGCGCCTCGGCGCCATGGAAGCCATCGCCTTGCTGCGGACTGTCATGGAGGAGATCGACGTTGCCATTTTTACCTTCGACAATGAAAACAAGCTACGCCTCGTCAACCGCGCTGGCGAGCGGCTCCTGGCCAGGCCCTCCGAGCGCCTCCTGGGTTTCACAGCCGACGAATTGGGCTTGGAGGCCTGCCTCCAGGGCGAGCCTACTCGCACCATGGAATTGAATTTTGCCGGCGGCTCTGGACGCTGGGGCATGCGCCGTGGCTCATTTCGCCAGGGCGGTCTGCCTCATCATTTGATCGTCCTGAGCGATCTCAGCCGCACATTACGCGACGCGGAGCGCCAAGCTTGGCAGCGGCTGATTCGCGTTCTCGGCCATGAACTCAACAACTCCCTCGCGCCGATCCAGTCCGTGGCGCAGGGCCTCGAAGCCGGACTGCAGTCCGCCATCAAAGCGTCTGAATTGCAGAAGGAGCCAAGCAATGCCATCTTGGAGGACCTTCGCCAGGGACTTGGGATTATCCGTTCCCGCACGGAGGCGCTGGCCCGCTTCATGGCCGCCTACGCGCGTCTCGCGCGCTTGCCTCAGCCGAAATTGGCGCCCATGAGCGTTCCGGACTGGATTGCCCGCGTGGCTAAACTTGCGACTCGCATTCAAGTCAAGGTAGTAGACGGGCCTGCCGTTGATATTTCCGCGGATGCCGATCAGTTGGAGCAACTCTTGATCAATCTCATCCGCAACGCCGTGGATGCCGCACTGGAAACCCGCGGCGGTGTTGAGGTGGGATGGTCGCGCCAAGGCTCCCAACTCGACGTCTGGGTTCTCGATGAAGGCCCGGGGATCACGAACACGGCAAACCTCTTTGTTCCCTTCTTCACCACTAAACCCGGCGGCTCGGGTATCGGTTTGGTCCTCAGCCGGCAAATTGCGGAGGCTCACGGCGGTGAGTTAACGCTGAAGAATCGGGCCGATGCGCGCGGCTGCGAAGCCCGATTGCGTTTGCCCTTCTGAACCGCGGCTATTTCTTAAGCCGCGAGAAATCGCCAGCCCAAAAGCGCGCCCGTGGCGGCCAAGTGCCTCGGCGAAGTTTCTCCTACGTGCACGGCCAGGAGTCTTCTGAAAATATCCGGCTCGCCCGAGAGGGTGCGCAATACACGCTTGCGCAGTGCTGGCCGCCCATCCAGTGCAAGCAGGAGACACCCCATCAGCCGTGGTCGCTTGGCCAACCGACAGTGCGCGGCGTTGTAGGCTTGGAGTTTATTCTCCTGGAGAGCTTCCGCAAGCGCTTGTGCCTGACGGAAGCCCAGACAAAGTCCATCACCGGTGATGGCATCTACCCCGCCGGACGCATCTCCAATGAGGGCCACCCGGCCGCGACAAACTCGCTTCAAGCTGTGCATCGCAGTGACCGCTCCGCGATCCGCGCTCGCTGGCTCCGCCATTTCCAAACGTGATGCAAGTTCTGGAAACTCCCGAAGCGCCGTTTCCATGGGGACACCTGGTTCGCGCGAAATGATCGCCACGCAGACCTCTGCTCTCCCCACCGCCGTAACATACGCTTGTACGTCCCGGCCCCAGTACAGCTCCATGCAATCTGTCCAGGGCTTCAGTTGAAAATGCCGGCGAAGCGCGAAACGACGCTTATGCTCCCGATGCGCTTCGAGCCCCGCCCACCTTCGCACTCGCGAATTGCTGCCGTCCGCTCCAATGATCCACTTCGCCCTTACTATGCCTCCCTTTACCGCGACGCCTTCAGCGCAGATTCCCGTCACCGGCGTGTTCCATAGCATTGAGACCCCGCAATCTGCCGCTCGTCTCACGAGCTTTTGATGCAACACCGTGCGGCGCACACCAATTCCCCTCCCGCCGGGGAAACTGGCGTCCACGCTGCAAGTGCTCTCGATGAAACGTATCCCGCGAAATGCCTGCCCATCTGCTTCGCCTATTTCCACTCCAAGCGCCCCCAGCGCTTTAATCGAATCGGGCATCAATCCTTCGCCACACGCTTTGTCAATCGGAGGCTTCACGCCATCCGCGACGCACACCTCAAATCCTTTCATTCGCATGGCAATCGCCGCTGCAAGTCCCACCGGCCCGCCTCCAACTATGAATACATTTGTCTGCAGTCCCACCCATCCCCCTCACGAACTTTCTTTATTATCTCTCGCACTCGAGCGACGTTTCTCCTCCTGTTAGACGCAATCGCCGCGCCGGGGATGCCCGGCGCCAATGCGCGATCGACACGTCCAGTGCCAAGCCGGGCTTTCTTGTCGAATAAGTGAGACTTATCTAGCACAACATAACTATTAATTTGACTCATTGACCCTTCCGGCCCCATCCTGTATTCTCTTTGGCGATCGATATGTCTCGTGTCGCCATCTCGGACGAAGGCACGCTGACGGCTGGTCTCGCGGTTGGCGGCAGTCTCCCTACCGTCGTACGAGTTTTCCCCGTCATCGTGCGGGGTTTCACAGCCGGATGATGGCGGCCTAGCACAGTAATACCGGAAAGATTCGGGGCCATCATCCAACGCAGGGTGATGGCCCTAAGTTTTTCGACTCGAAACCCGGCAGAGTCAGGCCGCAATTCATCGGAAGAGGACAGTCGAATTGACCGAACAGTTGCCCAGACCGCGAAGCCGCGTGCTCACCGACGGCGCACACCGCGCTCCGGCGCGCGCCATGCTCCGCGCCGCGGGACTCCGCGATGAAGATTTTTCCAAGCCTCTCGTCGGCGTCGCCAACACCTGGATCGAAATCGGTCCGTGCAACTTTCATCTTCGCGAACTCGCCGAACACGTGAAGGCCGGAATTCGCGCCGCCGGCGGAGCTCCTCTCGAATTCAATACCGTCTCCATCTCTGACGGCATCACCATGGGCACGGAGGGCATGCGCGCTTCCCTCGTCAGCCGCGAAGTGATTGCCGATTCCATCGAACTCGTCACTCGCGGAAATCTCTTCGATGCACTCATCGTCCTTGTCGGCTGTGACAAGACGATTCCCGGCGGCGTGATGGCCCTCGCACGGTTGAATATCCCTGGTCTCATTCTATACGGCGGCTCGATTGCCCCCGGCCAGTTCGAGGGACATTCCGTCACCATCCAGGATGTGTTCGAAGCCGTGGGTTCGCACTCGCGCGGCGCCATGACCGATGCGCAGCTCAAAGCCCTGGAATGCGTGGCGTGTCCTGGCGCAGGCGCCTGCGGCGGACAATTTACTGCCAATACCATGGCTCTGGTTTGCGAATTTCTTGGCATTGCTCCGATGGGACTCTCCAGCGTTCCCGCGACCAACGTAAACAAAGCCAGCGCAGGTCATCGCGCCGGCGAGCTGGTCCTCGATCTTCTTCGAGACAACATCACTCCCTCGAAAATCATCACCAAAGCAGCGATCGAAAACGCCATCGCCGGAGTGTCGGCGACGGGCGGCTCGACCAACGCTGTACTCCACCTGCTCGCCATTGCCAACGAGGCACGACTCCCTCTTTCTATCGAGGATTTTGACCGTATCAGCTCGCGCGTTCCCATCATCGCCGATCTCAAGCCTGGTGGCCGTTTCATGGCCACGGACCTCTACGCTGCCGGAGGCACCGCGCTGGTCGCGCGGCGTTTGCTCGATGCAAGAATTCTTCAAGGCGGGTGCATTACCGTGACCGGCCGCACGCTCGCCGAAGAAGCTTCCGTCGCGAAAGAAACACCAAACCAAGAAGTCGTCCGCAAGCTCGACAAACCGCTCAAGCCGACCGGTGGTCTCGTCATCCTGAAAGGCAATCTTGCGCCCGAGGGCTGCGTCGTAAAAGTTGCGGGTCACAATTTGCAAAATTTTCGCGGCCCGGCGCGCGTCTTCAATAGCGAGGAGGCTGCCTTCGCCGCCGTCGAAAACCGCGCGATTAAACCTGGCGATGTTGTCGTAATCCGCTACGAAGGCCCCAAGGGTGGTCCAGGAATGCGCGAGATGCTCGCCGTGACGGCCGCGCTTGTCGGTGCCGGACTCGGCGATAGCGTCGCCCTGCTCACGGACGGCCGCTTTTCCGGGGCAACGCATGGCTTAATGGCGGGGCACGTCGCACCGGAGGCCGTCAACGGGGGCCCTATCGCCGCCGTTGCCGACGGTGACATGATTGTCTTCGACATCTCCAAGCGCACCTTAAGCGTCGAGCTCAGCGCCGCGCAATTCCAGAAGCGCCTCGCGGCGTGGAAAGCCCCTGCACCGCGCTACACAAACGGCGTGATGGCAAAATACGCGCTCTTGGTGTCCTCATCTTCTCTCGGGGCGGTTACCGCCGTGCCCACAAGCTTCTTCACTCCCATGCAACCTCGATCGAATGCGTCTGCCGCTTCGCGGCCACGCGGGAAGAGGACCCGATGAAACTCACTGGTGCGGAAATTCTCTGTGAATCTTTGACGCGCCTGGGCGTGCGTCACATCTTCGGCTATCCCGGCGGCGCGATCCTTCCGGTTTATGACGCCCTCGGCAAATCCAAATTGCATCACATCCTCGTGCGTCACGAGCAGGGCGCCACGCACATGGCCGATGGATACGCTCGTGCCAGCGGCGGAGTCGGGGTGGCCATGGCTACTTCCGGCCCAGGCGCGACGAACATGGTCACCGGTATCGCCACCGCGATGCTGGATTCCTCGCCCGTCGTTTGCATCACCGGTCAAGTCAGCAGCAAGCTGCTCGGCTCCGATGCCTTCCAGGAAATCGACATCACCGGCATCACCATGCCCATCACCAAGCACAACGTCGTCGTCTCCCGTGCCGAAGACGTCGCCCGCACCGTCCGCGAAGCCTTTCTGATCGCGAATTCCGGACGTCCCGGGCCCGTCCTGGTGGACATCACGAAAGACGCGCAGCAGGCCTCTACTGAATTCAACTGGGACGCTTCCGCTCCCCAGCTTCCGCCCAAGCGTCATCGTAACAATCACGACCAGGCGGAATTCGATCGCGCTGTTGAGCTCCTCAATTCGGCGAAGCGCCCCATCATTCTCGCTGGGCGCGGCATCATGCTGTCCGGCGCCATGCAAGTCTTTGAGCGGTTTGTTCGCGTCGGCAATTTCCCCGTGGCCATGACTCTTCTCGGCATCGGCTGCTTCCCTGCCAAAGATCCGATGAATCTCGGCATGATGGGCATGCACGGAGAAGCCTGGGTGAATCACGCCATCCAGGAATCCGATCTGCTCATTGCCGTTGGCATGCGTTTTGATGACCGCGTTACGGGCGACCTTCGCACTTACGCCAAGGGCGCGCGCAAAATCCACATCGAAATTGACCGCGCGGAAATCAACAAGAATGTCCCCGTGGACGCGGCCCTTATCGGCGATGCCCGCGAGGTTCTGGAAAAGTTGCTGCCCGCTCTCGAGAAGCGCGAACGCAGCGACTGGCTCGCGCACATCCGCGAATTGAAGGGCGACTCTGCCGTCCGCGATATCCAGAATCTTCCGGACAGCGGTCATCTCTACGCCGCTCACGTGATCAACGACCTCTGGAAAGAAACTAAAGGTGAAGCCATCGTTGTCACCGACGTCGGCCAGCACCAGATGTGGGAAGCACAGTATTACCACCACGATCAGCCGCGCACTCTCATCACCTCCGGAGGTCTCGGCACCATGGGCTTCGCTCTGCCCGCCGCCATCGGAGCGAAGTTTGCCAAACCCGATTCCGAAGTCTGGGCAGTGGTGGGCGACGGCGGATTTCAGATGACCATGAGCGAGCTCGCCACCATTGTCCAGGAGAAAATCAAAATCAACATCGCCATCATTAATAACGGCTACCTCGGCATGGTCCGCCAATGGCAGGAATTTTTCTATGATAAGCGCTACGTAGCCACGCCACTCGTCGCACCTGATTTCGCCGCGCTGGCAAACGCCTTCGGCATTCGTGGCGAGCGCATCACTTCGCGCGGCGATGTGACCCCCACGATCCGCTCCGCGCGCGAATCTTCCGAGACTGTGATCATTGACTTCCGCGTCGAACAGGAAGATTCCGTCTACCCGATGGTCCCCGCGGGCGGATCTCTGCACGAAATGATTCGCCGGCCCAACAATCCGCTCGTGGAAACGGCCACCGAGCCATGAAGAAGACTGAGGCATCCATGCAGACGCTTGTCGCTTATGTCGAAAACAAACCTGGCGTGCTCAACCGCGTCGCCTCACTCGCGCGGCGGCTCGCCATTAACATCGATTCGTTGACTGTCGGCCCGACCGAAAATGAAGAAATCGCCCGCATGACGATCGTGGCCCATACCGACGAAAAAGGTGCGCATCGCCTCGAAGCCAGCCTCGAAAAACTTGTTGATGTCCTGCTCGCCGAAAACATCTCGGGGCGCTCTGTTCTCGAGCGCGATCTGGCCCTAATAAAAGTGCTCGCCGATCAGCAGTCGCGTCCGCATCTGATGGAGCTCATCAAGGTTTTTCGGGCTCGCGTCGTGGACGTCGCTCCAGAATCCTTGATTCTCGAAGTGTCCGGCACCGTGGACAAGATCGACGGCTTGCTCGAAGTCCTGCGTCCTTTCGGCGTTCTCGAAATGGCTCGCACGGGCCGCATCGCCATGACCCGTGGTGGTGATCTGCTGCGTCCGCCTGTCGCATCCGGACAGCAGGAATTTCCAGAACCCGTGTGCCGGAAGTGATACAAGATTTTGTAGAGGTGGGCTTGCCCCATACGGCTGGCGGGGCAGCTGCCCTGTCATTCAAATCGCTAAACTAGAAAAGGAACCCTATGGCCAATCTTCACTATGACGATTCAGCGGACCTAGCGCTTATTCAATCGAAGAAAGTCGCCATCATCGGCTACGGCTCTCAAGGACACGCCCACGCTCTCAATCTTCGCGACAGCGGCGTAACCGTCCGTGTCGGTCTCCATCCCGGCAGTGCGTCGCGCGCCAAAGCGGAAAAAGACGGCCTCACGGTCGGTACGCCTGCCGAAGTCGCTGCCTGGGCCGATGTCATCATGATCCTCGCTCCCGACACCAAGCAGCCAAAACTTTATCGCGACGCCATTGAGCCCAACCTCAAACCCGGCAAGACTTTGATGTTCGCCCACGGCTTCAACATCCGCTTCGGCACCATCAAGCCTCCGACTTTTGCTGACGTCTCCATGATCGCCCCGAAAGCTCCCGGCCACCGCGTTCGCGAAGTTTTCGCCGAAGGCGGCGGCACACCCGCGCTCCTCGCCATCGAGCAAGACGCCTCCGGCAAAGCCAAAGCTCTCGCCCTCTCCTATGCCAAGGGGCTTGGATGCACTCGCGCCGGCGTCCTCGAAACCACATTTACCGAAGAAACCGAGACCGATTTGTTCGGCGAGCAGGCCGTCCTGTGTGGTGGCGTCAGCGAACTGATTAAGGCAGGATTCGAAACCCTCGTCGCTGCCGGCTACCAACCCGAAGTTGCCTACTTCGAGTGCCTCCACGAATTGAAACTGATCGTTGACCTCATCTATCGTGGCGGGCTCAGTTACATGCGCTATTCCGTGAGCGATACCGCCGAACAAGGTGACTACACCTCCGGCCCGCGCATCGTCACCAAGCAAACTCGCGAGGAAATGCGCAAAATCCTCGCGGAGATCCGCGACGGCAGTTGGGCCAAGAAGTGGGTGGAAGAGAACGAGAAAGGCTGCCCGAATTTCCTTGCCACCCGGCAGCGCGAACAATCGCACCCGGTCGAGCAGCTAGGGCCGAAGCTCAGAGCGATGATGCCCTTCCTTCAGCCCATCGTCGCCCCGGGCCTCGAAAAAAAGGCGGCTACATAATACCCAGGGTCAGCGTACCCTCGTCTTCCTGCTAAACTTGCGCCGCCATGGGAATAGTCTATGCAGGCACTTCGGGATGGGCGTACTCGACGTGGAAACCAGACTTCTATCCAGCGAAGCTTGGCTCCGCCAAGTTCTTGAGCTATTATGCGAGCCGCTTGAACTCCGTTGAGGTAAATTATACATTCCGAAGTTTTCCCACGAAGAAACTGTTAAAAGGTTGGATTGAGGCAACACCTCCCGGTTTCAAGTTCGCTGTCAAAGCACATCAATTCATCACGCACATTAAGCAACTCCGCAATGCTACCGGGCTGACTTCCAAATTCCTCGCCTCTCTAAAGCCACTAAGAATGACACGCAAACTGGGCCCTGTTTTGTTTCAGTTGCCCCCTTTTCTGAAGTGCGATTTGGAGCTGCTGAAGGAATTCCTGCAGGTGTTGCCAAAACAAACGCGCTGCGCATTTGAGTTTCGACATCCTTCGTGGTTCAGCGACATGGTTTTCTCTGCTTTGCAAGATGCAAATGTCGCGCTTTGCCTCGCGGAAAGTGATGCTCTGGAAACCCCGAATATCCGGACCGCTGACTTTTCCTACCTGCGTTTGCGAAGAGAGAAATACCCACCGAAGAGTCGTAAGGCAGTCGCAAAGCGCGCTAACGGTTTCGTCAAGAAAGGCGATGTCTTTGCGTTCTTCAAACACCAGGAAAAGTCGGTAGGTCCACTATTCGCCGAGGAATTACTCGCTGCAGTCAAGCATCGGTGAACCGCAAACACATTCCAGAGCGAAGCGCAGAAATGCGATTTAGCTTAACGAAGTATTGCCCAATTCCGCCAAGCGTCGTTCGTAAATCATTTCCACGAATCCATGTTTTCCGTAATAGCGGAAAACGATCTTATGTCCCGGCGCGATCTTCGCGCGCGACTTCACCGACGAATCCGACAATTCCACCCACGACCCCTCCACCAGGTAGCTGCCTTCCCAGCCGCGCAGCTCAAATTTTCCGTCACTTTTCAGCAGCAGCGGCGCTCCGTTGCAGGGCACCGCCTTACCTCGCACTTTCGCCTGAGTACACTCGTAACGCCCGCTAACTTCCGTCGTTTGTGCCGGGCTGACTGGTATCAACGCGAGAAGAATTGCCAAAATGCTCAAGAAGCGTACTGCCTTCAGAATGACCCAACCGGACCCCATTTGAACCTCCAGCACCGGTAGGGCCCGCGGGGTCAAGGCTCCGGCCGCGGATAATATCTGCAACCCGCCAGCCAGTGCTTGCATGTCTAACCTATTCATTTAATGGGCATTAGCTGGGACAATCCAGGAATCCGCATTGCTCAAAGGGACATTTGCTTCCATTTGTCGCGCCTGGGTGGAACTCTTTTGCAGATTCCCTCGAAAGTCCGTCTAGTGCTTCGCCGAAAGCAGCTCGATC
>Ga0307477_10003054_pt1 | contig 12602 bp, 12 predicted proteins | sample atmos_gasesECM2C_FD_203316 | JGI IMG/M metagenome (GOLD analysis project Ga0307477, IMG submission 203316) | Hardwood forest soil microbial communities from Morgan-Monroe State Forest, Indiana, United States - atmos_gasesECM2C_515 | ecosystem: Environmental > Terrestrial > Soil > Temperate...
TTTGGCTGGGCGATGGAGTGGTTGTCGTCCCGGGTGGAATGGAATGTGAAACGACTGAGTTTGCTCCGATGATCCTAACCTCTCCAATGGACCCGAGCTGAGTCCGCGCAACAAGAATAGGGAACTCCTGAATCATCATCGTGAAGGAGAGTAATGGCTCCCAGGGCACACAGGGGAATTCTACAATACATTGTCTCTCCGTACGGATTGGCAGCGGCGTCATATCTATTTTTTCTCTTCTGTTGTCTGCTGCCGCCGGTTTGGTACAAGCACCACTTGAACGAGCCCGACCTCATGTTTATGGACGTTACGACCATATTGTTCTACAGCCTATGCGTCGTGTGTTTTCTGGCGGGAGTTCGCCTGGTAGATGGCTGGTCTCACGCGGAACTTGTTCCCGAACCGCAAATTGAGACGACGGTATCGCCGATTCGGTTTGTATTGGTCCCGGTCCTCATTACGCTGACATCGTGCTGCGTGTCAATCGTTCTTGTGATGAGGAACTACCCGGCGCTGGTGCAAGCGCTCCTTTCGCAAAGTGGCAAGGACATCAAGGGTACCGACGTGGGTCGGATTATGCCGCTGTCGACAGCGAACATGTGGCTCCTGGGGATTATATGGTGGGCCACCTGGCGTTCGCGTCAGCTTGGCATCGGCGGGTACCGCGGCCGCCTATTACGACTCGTCCTGTATATTGCCACTCTTGCAACAATTATTGGGGCGACTCTTAAGCTGACCCGAGGCGAGCTGATGCTTATTGTGATGAGTGTGGCGACCGTTTACCTGTTGCGACGTAGTATAGAAAGAGAGGCTAATTTCGCATTTGCCGCTCGCTATAGCATGGTGATTACGGCTTGTGTTCTCGTGTTGTTCTTTCTTTTCTCGTTCGCGAGGGGCAGTGACTGGAACGAGCTTCTTTCGTCGGCGGGAGGGAATACCGGCAACGCCTTGGTAACCAACCTACTTACGTATACGGCTTCGTCATACAATCGGCTAGCTGCACTTTTGCATCACCGGCTCAGATATCCATACGCAGGCCGCGGCATCTATCTGTGTGCTTTTTTGAACGGAGGTCATACGTTCAACAGGGTTATCCCGTTCAATAAAACACTGGGATGGCCAGATTTTAATGATGTGTGGCAGTCTGAATTTGGTGCAGCCTGGAAGGCTGGACTCAACGGAACCGCAATTACCGCCGGCACCTTTGGTTATATCTTTTCGGAGCTCGGATGGTACGCTCCATTGTTCGTGTTTGCCTATGGCCTGATGTATGGTTGGGTTTGGCGAGCAGTCAAAATGGGTAAGGTCTTTGGTGTCGTGCTGTATCCTTGGTTTGCGTTCTGCATTCTGTTCTGGTTCGGCACGAACTTTTTGCTAGACAACAAGATACTCATCTTTTTTTTGACTTTCCTTCTGCTTGGCGCTTATGAACGTTTGTATTTGCGGCCAAGGGCAAGCGCCGAAACCGCTATACCGGCCATGCTGCACACGAGTTTGTGAAGCCCCTGGTGCTGGTGCCCGGCGCTTGTGAGCATGCGTTTGCTCCCCGGTGATCTCGGATTGGAACTACCTGATGTGGAACTGGGTCCTCACCGCTTTAGCGTCTTTCGTTGGCGGCTTTTGGCTCGCCAAGGGGCTTTTGAGCACGGTGGACGCGGTGCCTGCTGGCAGCCCGCTACCAAACCGGAAGACGCTTATTCTGTGGGGTTGTGCCTTGGAGGTGGTATGGCTGTTCTAGCTTACGAATATCATCTGATAAGGCTAAGAGCGCGGAGGAAAGTAGCAGCGGATTTGGCTGTATGGTCGAACGAAAAAGGGGCCAAGTCACAGATGTTGGTGAATGCTGGCGAGTGGCCACGCGCAAGAAGCGAGGGGGCGCAAGTCAGCCGTCCATACAAACGGGTCGTAATGGAATAAGCATGACGGGGTCTCTGAAATTGAGCAGGATTTGATGACGAGCGTAGAGACAACATCGCTCCTGGTGGAGAATCCCGGAGTTGTTCGTGAGGAAGGAACCAAGTCGGAGCAATGGAAGCCAAGTGCAATCGTATCAGACTTTGCCACGCTCGGAGCGGGGACGGCGCTGGCCGCAGTGTTCAATACTCTGATGGTGTTCTTGATTCCGCGGCTGGTCAGCGTGGAAGAGTACGGGTACTGGAGACTGTTTCTGCTTTACGCGGGTTACGTTGGGTTTCTGCATTTTGGGTTTGTAGACGGAGCGCTGCTGCGGTGGGCGGGACGAACGCTGGAAACGATTCATCACGATGTGGGGCCATCGTGGAAGTACCTGGTTCTGCAGCATGCAGCAGTAATCCTCCCGCTCTGCGCCATTCTCGGGGTGGTGCCAAGAGTGCCAGGGCATATCCGCATCGTGTGCGCCGGGGTTTTGGTTTTTGGGCTGATCGTGAACTCAGTGACGCTGCTGCAATACAGTCTTCAAGGAGCCCGAGTATTCCGCCCGGTGGCAGTAGCTGCAGCGATTCCACCGGGCGCGTTCGTCGCACTGGTATTCGTCTGCAGGTTGCGGAGCACACCGACGGCGAACGAGTTGACGGTGCTGTACGGCGTCGCTTGGATGGTGGTTTTGCTTTATCTCTGGGCGCGGGTAAGGCCGCGCCTTGGAAGTTCTTCCGAATCCTCTTGGAGCTTGGGGAAGAAGCTGACGGCAGTGGGCTGGCCGGTGGTGCTGGCGAACACCGCGTTCGGACTGGTGCAATCCGCCGACCGGCTGGTGGTGAGCTCGGCAATGCCGATCCACGATTTTGCGCAGTACAGCCTGGCGGCGAGCACCATGTTCGTTCCGGTGACGGCGATCCTGGCGATTTCGCGGGTGTTCTTCTCGCACGCGGCGGTGTTGGAGCACGAGGACCGGGCAAAGATTTACGCCCGCGTGTCCAGACTCCTGCTGGCCGCATGGAGCCTGTTGCCGCCCTATTTTTTCGTGCTGCAAGCTTTCGTACAGCGCTTTTTGCCGAAGTACATTCCGTCTTTGCCTATGGCCGGGGTGCTGCTGTTTGCGGTGATTTTTGTGGCGGGAATCCAGATCCTGCATACGAGCTATTTCTATCTATACGAAAGACAGCGAGAGTTCCTGTACTTGTCGCTGGGCGCGCTGGCGGTAGGCCTCTTCGTCGCTTTAGCAATAACAGTGAAGCTGAGATCGCTGTTCGCGATAGCGGTCGGGCAAGTGGGTGCACTGGCTTTCTGGTGGCTGCTGAATGAGTGGACATTAAGAAGAATCACGGGCCAGTCTGGAAGGGATTGGTTGCGTGTTTTTTCGGTGGTGGGTTGGTCAGCAGCGAGCTTTGCATTCACGCTGTGGAGCGTGGCGAGGATGAGCCTGCGGATTCCCCTGTATTACGCCCTGGTGGCCTGCATTTTGTGGTTTTGTCTCGGTGACGACTTGCGCTTCAGTTGGAGATTGGTGCGAGCGAGTGCGGCAGGAGCCAGTTAGATTTTCGGAGGTGCCTTTCTGATGAGAGGTTCAAAACCTTCTGTTCGAGCCTCCGATTCGCATGCTGATCAAGATCATGTTTTCCAGCGGCGGGGCTCGCCGTTATCCATTCGGTTGATTCATACGTTTGCTGGGCTCCGGAGAACTTCAGAGGGCGAGCGAGAAAGCTGGGAATTCGGTTTGGTGGCGGTGCGATGCTAGGGAACTGCGGCAGCAGCTCCTCTCTCTCCAATGAAATCTGCAACTGATTATTGAGGACAGCATAAATATAGTGACGTTTTCGAGACCCGCGGTCCCGTACAGAAAGGGCACTTCTGGGCCGGTAAACGTCGCTCAATTGTATATCTCCTGAAAGTCGCGCAGGTTGGAGCATTAAAGAAGCCTTCGAATGCCTGAGATGAGCGTCATCGTCGTGAACTGGAACGGAAAGCACTTTCTTGAGGTGTGTCTGACGGCACTACGGCGACAGACGTTCAGCGATTTCGAAACGATATTGGTCGACAACGCTTCGGAGGACGGCTCGGTGAAGTTTGTGCGTGAGAAGTTTCCGGAGGTACGGGTTCTTGTGCTAGGGATAAATGCCGGGTTCGCGGCGGGGAACAATGCGGCGTACGAACAAGCGCAAGGGGAATGGATCGTTCTGCTGAACAACGACACGGAGGCCGACGCGCATTGGCTGGAAGAGATCCACAAGGCGAGCCTGGGTTTTCCACGCGTCGGCAGCTTTGCCAGCAAGATGCTGTTCTTTGATGATCGGAAGCGAATTGACAACTGCGGATTCGCTGTTACCAAGGCTGGAACACCCGTTGACCTCGGTCGTGATGAGCGAGACGGGCCAGCTTGGGCGGAACCTCGCAAGGTCTTTGGCGCTTGCGGAGGAGCTGCGGCGTACCGCCGCAGCATGCTGGAAAACATCGGCTTTCTGGACCCCGAGTTCTTCATGACTTTCGAAGACTTAGACCTGAGCTTCAGGGGACAACTTCAAGGATATGAATGCATTTTTATTCCACGCGCGATTGTTTATCACCGCCTGGGCGCGACGAGAAAGAAGAACCCGGCGCATGACGTCTTTTTCTCCCAGCGCAACATCGAGCTCGCCTACCTAAAAAACATGCCTTTCGGCATGATACTGGGCTCACTGCCCCAGCGCATCATCTATGAACTCGGCGGCGCGGCCTACTTTACCAAACTGGGCGCTGGAACTGCCTTTTTCAAGGCAAAGATCGATGCCATTAAACGACTCCCTTCGATGTTCCGGAAGCGGAAGGAACTCCAAAAGAGAAGGATTCTCACGAACGAGCAACTTCGTTCGATGCTGCTGCGTTACCGGCTTCGGTCGAAATGGAAGAAATTCTCTTCAGCTTGGAGCGTATCGTTTGAATCAGCAAAGCGAAAGTCTCAAGAAAAACTCTCCATTTGAGAACGCCAATATGAAACTACTGATCGCCGTGGAGCCGGATACCTGGGCTTGCTTCTGATTTCGAAGCTGCTGGATCGGGGCTATCACGCGGCGGCGGTGGACCTATTGTGATTCGGCAATCACCCTTCCGGTGGGGCCGGGAATTATCCGCACAGACGTGTTCGAAATTTAGAGAGCCAGACCTGACGGGTTAAGTGAGGATTTCTGAGATGCGGCGGTATCCCAAACATATCTCGATAGCGCTGAAGAGATGGCTACCTGAGTGGCTGCACAGACCACTACGCTACTTCGGTCTTCGCTTGCTGGCTCTAGCTGAATCGATCAAAGACCGATCAATGGGGTTTGAACTTGGTGTGGTTCCTCTCCCACCTCCGCTGCTTCGCTACAGAGTCCACGGCTCCTTGGATCGCGACAGCTTTTTAGGTGTGGGGCGAACTTGCGTTGAAGATCTGAAGAACTCGCTCAGGCTTGCCGGCAGGGACTTGTATTCGTTTCAGAACGTGTTGGACTTTGGCTGCGGGTGTGGCAGGGTTCTGCGCCACTTTTATGATCACCCGCCCTCCTGCCACATGTTTGGAACAGACGTCGATGCTCAAGCGATTGCCTGGGGCCGCAAAAAGCTCCCGTTTGTCACGTTTCTAGTGAATGATTCTCTTCCTCCGCTTCGCTTTGCTGCCGGTACGTTTGACCTGATTTACGCTGTTTCGGTGTTCAGCCATCTCGATGAAGCTCACCAACTGGCTTGGCTGAAGGAGTTGAAGCGAGTCTCTAAACCTGGAGCTATTTTGCTATTGAGTACACATGGGCGCTTTGCCCAGCTAAGTGCTTCACAGAATGGCGGTCTCACCCCTAAAGATGCGGAGACGCTTCAGACCAAAGGTCTCCTCTTCAAAGTTTCGGAAAGGGGCAGGTTCAAGCTAGACGGGCTACCAGACTTTTACCAGTGCACCTTCCATACGAAGGAATATGAACTCGAGGTATGGTCTCAATTCTTTACCGTCAAGCATTACATTGAGCGCGGTATCAATAATCATCAGGATCTCGTGATATTGTCCGTCGAGTGACCTGGCGTGCCCAAAGCACAGCAAATGGCCGTCGCCTGTAAGTCCTAGCACTGCGCGAAAACGCTCCTCGTTTGCCCACTTGCGCCGGTCGCTTTCGCAACGAGGATGCCAAAGGCCCCAGGTCTGGGACAAATTGCCTACAAGATGCGCATCCTGGCAGAGAAATAGATCGCTGAAACACAGGGAGGATTTTGAATGGGAAGAGTGCTGGTAACGGGGGGAGCGGGATTCATCGGATCGCACCTAGTGGATGCGTTGGTAGAGCGTGGTCACGACGTGGTGGCGTTCGATAACCTCGACCCGGCGGCACATCTGCAGCCGCCGAAATGGCCAGCGTATGCGAACGCGAAGTGCCGGTACATTCTGGGGGATGTGCGAGACAAAGGAGCATTGCGGCGGGCGTTGGACGACGTAGACGTCGTGTTCCATCATGCGGCGGCCGTGGGTTCGGGCATCTCGATGGTCGACATCGGACGATTCGTGGAGGTGAATTCGCTGGGAACGGCAAACCTGCTGGAATTGGTGATCGAGAAGCGCGACAGAATTAAAAAGCTGGTAGTGGCGTCATCCATGACGGTGATGGGAGAAGGCACGTACGAATGCAGCGCGCATGGAGTGTACTACCCGTTTCTTCGCCCCATTGACCAACTCGCCCGAAAAGAGTGGGAGGTGAAATGCTTGGAGTGCGGCGCGTTCTCGAAGCCGCTGGCGATGACCGAAGAGCGGCCGTTGCAGCCGCTGACGATCTATGGACTGACCAAGAAGGATCAAGAGTTGGAGACGATGCTTGTGGGGCAGTTCTACAAGATTCCCGTGGTGGCGTTCCGGTACTTCAGCGTGTACGGGCCAAGGCAGAGCCTGACCAATCCCTACACGGGGGTGATCGCGAGGTTTGGAACGAGACTGATCACGGGCAAAACGCCGCTGATCTACGAAGACGGCGAGCAGTTGAAAGACGTGATCCATGTTCGCGACGTGGTGCGAGCCAATTTGCGTGGGATGGAATGCGAAGCGGCGGACTATCAAGTTTTCAATTTGGGGAATGGGGCCGGGCTCAGCGTGTATCGGATCGCCGAATTGATCTCCCAAAAGCTAGGGAGCCCGATCCGACCTGTTTTGACAGGCCAATATCGCGGAGGCGATGCGCGACATGGCTGGGCGGACATTTCCAAGGCGCGACGCTTGCTGGGGTGGGAGCCGTCTCTGTCGGCCGAAGATGGATTCGCGGATTTGTGCACTTGGTTGCGAACTCTTCCCAGTGATCAGCTTGAGGAAGCGACCCATGCTTATGAGAGCGCCGAGCGCGAGTCGGAAATGCGGGCGGTGGCTGTCTAATTGAGCGCAACGGGGGACAGCGTGCTGGCCAGTATCATCATTCCCACGAAGAATGAGGAAGCTAACATTCGCCGCTGTCTTGAAGCGGTATATGGTCAATCCGTGGATTTCCCATTCGAGGTCGTCGTGATTGATTCCGGGTCACGGGACCAGACGACGGAAATTGCCGGAAAGTACCCGGTGCGCCTACTGGAGATTGCTCCTGGCGAATTCCATCATGCCCGGACGCGAAATCTTGGTGGAACGGTAACCTCGAGCAAGTACTTAGTTTTTCTTTCGGGTGACGCGTTTCCGGCGGACAAGGGGTGGCTAAGCGCCCTGCTGAGGAATTTCGATGACGCCGACGTTGCCGCCGTATATGGACGGCAATTGCCCAAGGAGGATGCGACTCCTGAGCGAGTCTTTTTCATGCAACACCGATACGGAACGGAAAGGCTGGTAAAGAGCGCAACCAACAGTGGGACAGGAAAGTATCTGCTGTACCAGTTCTCGAATGTGAATTCGGCGATTCGGCGGGAGGTTTGGGAGCGGACGCCTTTTCCGGAAGACATCAACGCATACGAGGATTTCTCGTTCGCGATTCAGGTTTTGCGGCAAGGGTATTCGATTGCGTACGAACCCCAAGCCGCGGTTCTTCATTCGCACAACTACACCTTGATGAAGTCATTCCAGCAGTATTTCGACAACGGAGTGGTATACGGTCGGCGGCGAGTATGGGATGGACAACAAAAGGATCGAATGCGCTCCGACGGTTTACGTTACCTTTGGCGCGAAATGAAGTATCTGCTGGAACGCGGAGCGGGACACAGGTTGCCCTATGTTTTGTGCTACGAGGCTGCAAGGTATGTGGGGATTGTTTTTGGGCGGCAGGAAGGCCTGTTGCCGGAAGCATTCAAGAAAATGGCCAGCTCGCACCACTTGTTCGGCTGATAGCAATCCCGAAGCGAATATGGCGCACGGCGAATTCTCAAGGGATTATCCCTACCCAGAAATAAAGAGTGCTCGAATGTTCATGGAAGGGATTTGCGTTGTTCCCTTTGTTCGATTGGCGTGTGGCTTTAGATTCTGTGTCATGACTGCTGCGCAGCGGCGGAGAAAATCCAGCGATGGAATTTAGTGTCAAGAAGTCTGCCCTGCTAGGGGAATTGGGTCGCGCCGAAGGCGTCGTCGAGCGCAAGACTACCATTCGCCGTCAACTGAACTACGTCGGCTTTTTACTTCGTTTGACAACTCTGCTCTTACCTTTCTTGGCATTTGCGGTCGCGGGTTACGTGAGCTTTTCCTCTCACTTGGTCCCAAAGCGTGCCGCAGAGGTGATTCCAAGACCTTATTTTGAGCTCCTTTTGATGATGGGTATCGTGTGGGCGCTGGCAACCGGCCATTTCGGTTTAGATCGAGTTGAGAACCTGTTTGCGGCCAAAGGAAAAGCTCGCAGATTGCTTGCGGCCTGTATGTTCAGTTATACCGCTGTGATGGCGGTAGCCCTGTTCGACAGGGGAGCACACTACTCGCGACTGTTTATTACACTAAGTGCAGTAACTCTTTTTGTCATGGCTAATGCGACCAGAGTGGCATTTCTGGTTGCCCTGGATTCAAGGCGAAGGAACGGGCAAGGGGGAGTTCGGATACTGATTGTAGGGACGGATGAGTACGCGCGGAAGTCCGTGTGTTCATTGCTGCAGGGGCAAGTTATGCCCTGTCGAATTGTTGGCTACGTGCGTCTCCCAGGTCAGGAAGTTGTCGTGAAAGACAGTCCTGTATTCGAAATAGAACAGATTGGTGCATTAACAAACGGAAACGGGGCAGACGACGTCGTCATAGCACTTCCTGTCTCGAGGCTCGGCGAAATCCAGAAGATCATGCCGACCCTGGAAGCCTTGTGCGTGCCAACGAGGGTAATTCTTGATCTTGGCGTAGGAGTTTCGATTCGAGACAGGCTCTTTGATTTCGGCGGGGTTCAGATGCTGGACCTTGGGGCCACGCCGGCTGAATCTGCTTCCTATATCGTGTTTAAGCGCATCTTTGACGTGATATTTTCCACCTTGGTCCTCTTGGTCGCAGCACCCCTGATGCTTCTGATCGTTCTAGGAATTCGACTCGGAAGTTCCGGCCCGGTTCTATTTGCACAGGACCGAGTCGGGCTAAACGGTAAAATCTTCCGCATGTTTAAGTTTCGGACGATGAAGGTCAGCGACTCACAGGACAGTGACACCCGATGGACGGCTTGCGACGATCCGCGGCGTACCTGGCTTGGAGCGCTCCTTCGGCGAGCCAATCTTGATGAACTGCCCCAGTTCTTTAACGTTCTGAAGGGGGATATGAGCATTGTTGGACCCCGGCCAGAGCGGCCCTACTTCGTCGAAAAGTTTTTGCATGAAATCGATAAATATAATTCCCGCCACGTTTTCAAGGTTGGGATTACTGGATGGGCGCAGGTGAATGGGTGGCGGGGAGATACTTCTATAGCCAAGCGGATCGAATACGACCGTTTCTATCTGCGTAACTGGAGCATGACATTCGACTTCCAGATTATTTTTCTTACTATGCTTCGAATGTTTGCAAGCAAAAACGCCTACTGATTCGGGGCAACGCTTTAGGATGCACGAGCTGACGGCGGTACTCCAGACCGTATTTGCCGGCGCGATTATTTACATGCGCTGGACATCGCCGATGCACATTTTCTGGTGATGCGGAAAATGGGCAAGCCAGTTTCCGCGCTCACATCATCGGACCCGGCAAACAGCCATTCGCTCAAAGAAATTCAAAGTTGCGATTCAGGGCGCAGTGCGGCGGGCCGGAGATCCACCGGTGCTGCGAGCCAGCCGCAAAAGCTGTTGCATGAATTCGGTTGGACTCTTTAGCACTCGAGGGTAGAGAGCTATTTGGCCAGAGCGTGGAACTGAGAGCAGCATCAGTGCAGGCGGTGGTTTGCCGGAGACATGAGAAGTAGTTCCATTTGTTGATAGAGGAGACATAAATCCCAATGCAAATTAAAAGGGAATCGACACACCTAGGGGAAATCGTGATCGTAGCCCCGGAAATATCCGAGGACGAGCGCGGCTTCTTTATGGAAACTTACCGCGCCGACCAATTCAAAGCCTTGGGCCTGCCCACAGACTTTGTGCAAGACAACCACTCTCGTTCCAAGCAGGGCGTGCTGCGGGGCCTACATTTTCAGTACGAGCCTCCAATGGGCAAGCTGATGCGCGTGACCTACGGACGTGCGTTTCTGGTTGCCGTGGACTTACGGAAGGGGTCTCCTACACTCGGGAAATGGTGGGGTACAGAGCTTTCCGCGGAGAACAAGAAATGGATGTGGGCCCCGGCAAGTTTCGCGCGAGGTTTTTGTGTGCTGTCGGAGTGGGCCGAGGTGCAGTACAAAACCACGGGAATCTACAACGGGCAAACGGACATTTCCATCCAGTTCGATGACCCGGACATCGGGATAAAGTGGCCCATCTCCAATCCACAAATCTCCGAACGCGACAAGAAGGCCATAACGTTCGGGCAGTGGTTGCAGTCTCCTGAATCCGATCGCCTTCAGTACGAACACATTCCGGAAGGAAACGTTGGGAGCAGGAGTTACGCCGCAGCAAGGCCTTAAGACGAGGGGAAAAATGAAAACAAATAATCACGATAGATCTCTGGTACTGGTGACGGGCGGCGCAGGCTACATTGGCTGCCAGTTGGTGCCAACTCTTCTTGAGAGTGGTTACCGAGTCCGCGTGTTCGACGTGATGTTTTATGGAGACGCGGGGCTGGATCGCGTCCGTGACCGCATAGAAGTGGTGGATGGAGATATCCGCAGTGTTCCGGCGAACCTTCTCGACGGGGTCTCCGCCATCATCAATCTGGCCGGTCTCTCCACTGAACCGGCGGCGGAGTATCGTCCCGAAGCCAACCAAGAAATCAACTTTAAGGCCGCCGTCGGTCTCGCCAGAGTGGCTAAGGAGAAAAAGGTCCGCAGGTTTATCCAGGCATCGTCCGGCTCAATCTATGACGTGGGCGCCGGGCACCCCGAGAAAGATATTATGCACACGGAAGACTCGCCCGTAGCCCCTTTTCGGATTTATTCGATCACGAAGCGCGAGGCAGAAAAGCAGATATTAGTCATGGCGGATGACGGTTTTACTCCCGTGGTCCTGCGTAAGGGATCCGTCTACGGCTACTCGCCGCGCATGCGCTTCGACCTGGTCGTAAATGCATTCGTCCTGAACGCTCTACAGACGGGCAGCCTCGTTCTTCACAACGGCGGGGAAACGTGGAGGCCGCTGCTCAGCATCCAAGATGCTGCGGCAGCCTACAAACTGATGTTGGATGCTCCAGCCGACAAAGTAAGCGGCGAAATCTTCAACGTGACGAATGGGAATTACCGCATCTCCGAGCTTGCGCTGCGCGTGCGAAACAAACTGGGGGAACTAAACATTCCTTGCGAACTTCAACCCGATTACAACTATCGAAATCTCAGGAGTTGTCAGGCTTCGGGACAGAAAATCGCACAACAGTTAGCATTCACTCCTAAAGTAACGGTGGAAGAAACTGTAGAAGACTTGGTCCAAAAAATCCGTACTGGAGCTTTCCATGACGTCACTGATCCGGTGTTTCACAATATCCGATGGCTGGATCTGTTGGAGGAAGCGAGAACTAGACTCGGCTATCCGGACTCGGTGCTGAGTCTCAATCCGCAGCAACTCAGACGAGTGCGCGCTGCCACGACACAAGCGAGTGCGGTCGCGTGCGATTAGTCATCATTGGAGGTGGTGGACAGCTGGGTTCCGATCTAGTGGAAGTCCTTCGAGATACCCATGAGGACGTAGTGTCTCTCAGTCGGAGAGAACTGGACATCACCGAGGGGTCCGCACTGCGAGAAAACCTTTCCCGGTATAACCCGGACGTCATCATCAACTGTTCGGTTTACCACCCAGTCGACGAATGTGAAAACAACCCGGAACGTAGCTTTGCGGTGAACGCAACGGCCGTCCGTGACCTCGCGCTTGCCGCCAAGGATCTTCAAGCGGCGGTCGTGCATTTCAGCTCTGATTACGTTTTCGACGGAGAGCTTGGACGTCCCTATCAAGAAGGGGACACCCCGACTCCGGTTAGCGTGTTCGGGGTTTCCAAGGTCGCTGGGGAGCAACTTTTGCGAGCCGTCCTGCCTTCCCACTTCATCGTCCGCACTTCGGGGTTATATGGTCTCGCCGGTAGCCGTGTGAAGAGGGGTAACTTTGTGGAGACGATGCTTCGTCTAGGGAAACAGGGCGGACAGGTTCGAGTCGTAAACGATCTTCGAATGGCGCAGACTTCTACGCAAAATCTTGCTCGCCAAGTT
>Ga0307477_10003056_pt1 | contig 12598 bp, 8 predicted proteins | sample atmos_gasesECM2C_FD_203316 | JGI IMG/M metagenome (GOLD analysis project Ga0307477, IMG submission 203316) | Hardwood forest soil microbial communities from Morgan-Monroe State Forest, Indiana, United States - atmos_gasesECM2C_515 | ecosystem: Environmental > Terrestrial > Soil > Temperate...
ATTTCAAAATGGGGCTCCACATGCAATTTCATTCGCTGAATCTTAATCAGTAGGTTGAAGGTTCGATTCCTTCCGCGCTCATCAAACCCCGCTTTCTCTGCGGTATTCGACATGTACGCAGATGGTCCACGTTAAGTTCAAGCTCGACTACCAGGTGATTGTGCTGCTATCACCAACGGCTGAATTGTCTCACTCAGTGGCAGGGTTACTCGGAATAACGAACCCTTTTCTAGCGTACTCTCCACTTCAATGCTGGACTGATGGGCATCAGCGATCCATTTTGCAATCGAGAGTCCGAGTCCGGCGCCGTTCATCTCTCGCGATTTATCTGCGCGATAAAATCTTTCAAATATGTGAGGTAGGTCCTGCGGCGATATTCCTGCACCGGAATCAGTGACCTCGAGGACTGCGGAAGTTGCGGTTGACTTCAGTAACAATGAGATCGAGCCCCCATATGGCGTGAATTTCGTGGCATTGTCCAAGAGAATCCACATCAGCCGACGCAACGCTTGTCGGTCGGCATAGACAAGAACGCTGTGATCTGGCGCGGAGACTGCGAGTGAAAGATTGTGGCTCTGCGCTAGCGATGCAGCGCTTGAGCCCTCCTCACGCACGAGTTCGGAAAGGTTAACAATCGAACGGCTAAGCTCCATGGAATGAGCGTCCGATCTGGCAAGCATCAACAGGTTCTCTATTAAATCACCGGTAGCTTCAGCTTCGACAAGTATGTCCCGAACAAGTTCTTCATATTCCTCCGGGCTTCGTCGCTTTTGCAGGATTAATTCCGCGGTTGTGCGAATCATGGCAATCGGGGTTCTCAAGTCATGCGAAGCGTCGGCAGTGAACTGAGTGATCTTTTTGAACGCAAGATCGAGGCGCCCAAGCATGTCGTTCAAGGTTTCTGAAAGAACTCTTAACTCATCCCGCGCTTCCGGAATGGTCAGGCGGCTGGAGAGGTTCTGTTCGCTGATGGACCGAGCAGTCTTGGCAATATCGTAAACCGGGCGCATAGCCCGTCCGCTCAGCCAGTATCCGCCGACTCCCGATATAAGTATCACAATGGGAAAAATACTGACAGCGATCCACCTGAAGCGATCAAGGATATGGTAGAAGGGATTCACAAAACTCACGAGCTGTACTGAGTAATCCTGTCCGGATTTTTCAACGGTGGAAGACAACCAGCGGAGTTCGTTTTCTTCTCGATGAATGGTGTTGTAGTGCAGGCCGCTATGTGGTCGCGGAGCTTCGCTTGGAATGTCCATGCGAGGCATCGTCGGTGTGCGATAGACCCACACGCCTTGCGAATCCAGAACCTGGTAAAGCTCGCCCCCGAGACGCACGCCGGAATGTTCGACGAAAAGATCGTGAAGCTCGCGAGAGGTATGCACTTGCGGGTATTGCAACAGGAAGTTCTGAATGCCCTGAAGGCGTGTTGCAAGGGCCTTGTCAACGGTCGCATGGATTGAGGCGCGCATCCCAACATACATTCCGACGGAAGATGCCAGGAAGGTGACGCTCATGACAGTGAGATACCACGCCGTCAGTCGTACTCGAATCGGCAGAGCCCTCACGATTCTCCATCCTGTTGCAGACGATATCCGAAACCCCGAACGGTATGGATGAGTTTGACTTCGTGCTGATCGTCGATTTTTGCCCGCAACAGCTTCACAAATGCTTCGACGGTATTTGGTTCAACCCCGTCTTGCCCGCCCCAGACACCCTGGATAATCGTCTCGCGGCTGAGGATTCGATTGGGTCGTCGCATGAAGAACTCCAGCAGAGTATGCTCCGTTTTCGTAAGAGAGATGGTTTTGCCCGCCCTTGTGACCTCCCCAGTTGCGGGATTCAATTTGAGATCACTGACTTGCAACTGCGCACCCTGAAGGACGGGGCCGCGGCGAGCGACCGCTCGCAGTCGAGCCATAAATTCGGCGAGAGCGAAAGGCTTGGTGAGATAGTCATCTACGCCCAGATCGAGCGCGCGTACTGTGTCCGAGACAGTATCCCGGGCTGTGAGCACCAATATGGGTACTTGGTTCCGAGCCTCGCGGATTTTCTTCGCGACCGCAAAACCATCGATGTCAGGCAGCATGAGATCCAGAACAACGGCATCGAAGGCGCCGGCTTGCACTTGTGCGAGCGCATCCTTACCTGTGAAAGCGAGCACCGCAGAATGGGTCTTTTCTTCGAGTGCACGCTTCAGCATCTGAGCCATATTCCGCTTGTCTTCGACAATCAGAATGCGCACTTCCTTCGCCCGCCTTGACGCTACGAGCTTAACCGAGCATGCAAGATTCGAACGAGCAATTTGTTGGCTTTTTCAGCCAATTTTCAGCTTTCAGCAACTTTTCAGTCTCGGTCCTTACAATCGGTGCGCTGGCCGATGCCCGCAGAAGCGCCGAGTTCCGGCAAATTGTACGCGCTGTATATCCGGCTTTGCTGGCTGCGGTCAAGAGCGTTCGGCAGAGGTGAACGATGGAGAGTTCTTTGAGGTCTGGCATCGGTTGTGCTGTTGCGATCGCCTTCTTGCTGCTGATCTGTGTTATTGCAACATCTGTGAGCGCGCAAGTGGTCGGGGCAATCCTCTCGGGTTCGGTAACCGACAGCACAGGCGCCGCAGTTCCAGGTGCCCAAATCACCGCGACCAGCGTAGATAGCGGAATTGCGCGCTCCGTGCTGACAAACGACAGCGGCTTTTACAACATCCCGAACCTCGCGCCGGGAACGTATTCCATTTCGATTTCCGCAGCCGGTTTCGCGACTGTACAGAATCCAAGTCTGGCGCTGACGGTCGGCGAGAAGGAAGCTTTCAACGTCCAATTGCCGCTCGCGAAAGTGGCGCAACAGGTGGAAGTGACCGGGGCCGCACCAGCGATTGAACTGGCGAGTTCCGAGATCAGCGACGTCGTCGACGGCACAACTACCCGTGAGCTCCCGCTCAACGGTCGCGACTGGACACAGTTAGCCGCGCTCCAGCCGGGAATAGCCAATATCCGAACGCAACCGTCTGCCACCGGACTGAACAATCGCGGCAATCGCGGTTTTGGCAGCCAACTGACAATCAATGGCGCACGTCCGCAGCAGAACAACTATCGCATCGATGGAATCAGCGTGAATGATTACGCCAATTCTGCGCCGGGCAGCACTCTCGGCCTCAGCCTGGGTGTGGACGCGATCCAGGAGTTCTCCGTTGTTTCCAGCAATTACTCGGCCTCGTATGGTCTGACTTCAGGCGGCGTTGTCAATGCCAGTACCAAAGCGGGAACCAATGCATTCCACGGCACTGCCTACGAATTCCTGCGCAATGACAAGCTGGACGCGCGCAACTACATCGACACCATACGTCCACCTTTCAAGCGCAACCAGTTCGGCGCTGCCCTCGGCGGTCCCATTGTGAAGAATCACACCTTTTTCTTTGTCGATTACGAGGGCCTGCGCCAGGTTCTGTCCACCACCAATATCGTTACTGTGCCATCGAATAATGCGCGCAACGGCATCCTGACAACCAGCAAAACGCCCATTACAGTCAGTCCCGCTGTGAAACCGTATCTCCCGTTATGGCATGTGCCGGATCCGGGAACCGAGCAGGGCGATGTCGGCACCTACACCTTCGTGGGCAAGTCCTATACGCCCGAGAATTTTGTCACTGGCCGTGTCGACCAGAGCTTCTCCGACCACGACAGCGCTCACGCTACTTATCTCTTTGACAGCGCCACCACTTCTCTGCCCGATAACCTCAACGTACTCGCTAATAGCAACAGCACGCGGCGGCAGACATTCTCCATCGAAGAAAACCACATTTTTTCGGCGGCTTTCGTCAATGCGGTGCGGGTCGGCCTCAATCGCGTGGTTGCGCAGACCTTGAACACGAGTCCCGGAGCGAACCCGCTGGGCACGGATCAGTCCCTGGGCGCCGGGCCTGGGCTCTACGCTCCGCAGATCCAGGTTGGGTCAGGGATTACGCCATTTCAAGGTGGCCTGAACGGGACTTCTTTCGCAAACTACGGTTTCACGACCCCTCAGCTCTATGACGATGCCTTCGTTACCAGAGGTCGGCACGCGCTGAAGTTCGGTTTTGCTTTCGAGCGGATCCTGTCAAACATGACGTTGACTGCCTCCCCAGACGGCATATTCCGCTTCAACACCCTTTCCGATTTCCTGCAGAACAAGGCGCTGTCGTTTCAGATCCAACTGGGCGGCGCCAGCCCGCGCGATCTGCGACAGAGCGCGTACGGAGGATATATCGAGGACGACTTCCGGGTGCTGCCGAACCTGACTATCAACGCCGGAGTGCGCTACGAACCCGCCTCGGTGCCCACTGAGACACACGGAAAAATTGCGAACCTCCGCACCATCAGCTCGCCACAGGTATTCACCGGCGATCCGTACTTCAATAATTCGACGCTACGCAACGTCGAGCCGCGCGTCGGCTTCGCCTGGGACCCGTTCAAGACTGGGAAGACTGCGCTGCGTGCCGGCTTCGGTGTCTTCGATATGCTTCCTCTCATTTATCAGTTCAATCTGATGGACGGCTTCTCGGCGCCATTCTTTCTGTTTCCCACCGTGTCGTCCTTGCCCGTTGGCTCCTTTCCCACTGGATCGCTTCCGCTCATTAAGGTAGGCAGCGGTTTGCGGGCCGACTTCGTCGATTTCAATCCGCCACGCTCATACGTGATGCAATGGAACTTTAATGTCCAGCAACAACTGGCTCCCAGTCTGACCATGATGATTGGGTATGTGGGCTCACATGGAGTGCACTTGCCGTATCGGACCACGGACGCTAATGCGGTGCAGCCGACCCTCACTCCGGCGGGGTTCTTGTGGCCGTGTGGCGGGGCGATCGTTAATGGCATCTGCTCCAAGCCCGGAACGGGAACAAAGATCAATCCAAACTTCGGGCAAATCGATGGGCAGATTTTCACTGCCGATTCTGTCTATGACGGTCTGCTGTTTTCGATAAAGAAAGCGATGGCACACGGGCTGCAGGTGCAGGGTTCGTTCACCTGGTCGAAGAGTCTCGATACAAGCTCATCGGTCATCGCTGGTGGGCCATTTCAGAACTCGATTTCAGGAAGCCTCTTCGCGGTCCCATTGCGCGGGCCCTCGGATTTCAATATTGGGCGCAATCTAGTGATCAATGGCCTCTGGCGACTGCCTGGGCAGTACTCGAACAGGCTGCTACGCGGGGTAGCCTCCGGCTGGGAAGTCGGCGGCATTTTCCAAGTCAGCGACGGTCTGCCCTTCACCCCTCAGATCTCCGGCGATGCACTGGGTTTGACCACCACCAGCACCATCGATCTCCCGAATCGCATCACAACAGGTTCCTGCGCGACGGCCGTGAATCCCGGCAATTTCACCGCTTACCTCAAGACCCAATGCTTCACATTCCCAAATCCCAGCACGCTCCTGGGCAATGCCGGTCGCAATAGTCTCGTCGGGCCCGGTGTGCTGGACCTCGATTTCTCGCTCTACAAAGATTTTCCTCTGGGTTTCATCTCCGAGGCATCGAAGCTGCAATTTCGTAGCGAATTCTTCAACGCCACGAATCACGCTGATTTCGAGCCGCCGATCAGCAACAACAAGCTTTTCGATACTAAAGGCAATCCCATTGCAGTTGCCGGAAAACTCGACACTATGGCGATACCGGCGCGCCAGATTCAGTTTGGTCTGAAAATCATCTGGTAATTCAACCTTTTCGGAACTGCAATGAATAAAATTCGCATTTCAGTGTTGCTCCTGAGCTTGGTCGGCACCTTCCTGTTCTTAAACAGACTGAGCGTTGCGCAGGAGGTACCAACGGATGAGACCATCCCCAGAATCGCTACGAATCAAGAAGCCAAGGACACCGAGACGAAGCTGGATCTGATCCAGCAAGAGCTCGAGGAAGAGGCGCAAGAGACCACCGTTCTTGCTTTCCAGGAACAATACAAAGATCGAATACACATCGACCGCTTTCTATATCCCAGCGACAAGCAATTGGTTCCGGGCTATGTGTTTACTTCAGCGCATCTGGACAAGAATAAAAAGTACCCAGGACTAGTGATCGTTCACGGCGCGTTCCACGGACGCCTCGACTGGCGCTTCTTCGATCTGATCGATTTTGCCGTGTCGAAAGGCTACGTCGTCATATTCCCGGACTATCGAGGCAGCCGTGGCTACGGAGATGTGATTTACAAAAATGATTACGGGATCAGCGATACGGCTGATGTACTGGCAGCGGCTGACTACCTGGTGAAATCGCGCCCCTACGTTGATCCCAACCGCCTTGGGATCTTTGGACACAGCAGGGGTGGTATGGTTACGTTGCTGGCGATAGAGCATTCTCCCAAGAAGTTCAAAGCGGCCGTAGATGTTGCTGGTCTCGCCGACTTCCTGGCGTTTATGGCATACAAACCTGACTTCCGTCGGATGGAAACCGCCAGCGAGTCCTATTTCAAGGGCAAGTTACCCTCGGAAAACCTGGGGCCATACATGGAAATCTCGCCCCTCAATCATGTCGATGAAATCGAAACCCCTCTTTTTATTGCCGCAACCACCGGAGACAAGACCGTTCCTCTGACTTTGCACACTGGCAGACTGGTCGACGCGCTGAAGGCCCGAGGCAAAATATTTGAAGTCAAGATCTATGATCAAGCGCCGGGCGATCACATTTTCCTGTTCGGAGACAGCGAAGAGAGGCGCGATCTCTTTCAGCGGAGTTTTGATTTCCTGGGTAAGTATCTCAAGCCTTGAAAAGATCAAGCAAAGCAAGCTATGTCATGAAAATCTGCCGCTCCCTCTTGACCAGCTTAGTCCTGCTTTGGTGTGCGCTGCCGGTGTATGCACAGGCACCTTATTCACAGTTGCTCTCCCAAGGTCCACTCACGTTGTTAATTGCCTATAAATGCAAGCCGGAAAATCGAGTGAAGTTGCGAGATCGGATGATTGACTCCGAAATTGCCAATTTGGCGAAGTGGAAGCAGGCGGGCCTGCTCGCAGGGTACCGCATTCTTTTTAGCAGATATCTCGACACTGACAACTACGATATGTTGTCTTTTTTGAGTTTCAAGAGCTATTTAGAAGTCTCACAATGGAAAAGCGTCGAGCAAACGTCGCCCGGCGGACTTTCCCAAGTTGCTCTTACACTCGTTACCTCTGCCACAACCTATGCGATGGATCGCGTACGTTATGCTGCCCCAACGCAACCTCAAACATCGAAAAAAGAGCCGGTCTTCCTGATTGTTCCATATGATTACAGCGTCTCGGCAGACCAATACGTCTCATATCTCGACGGCTATGTCCTTCCACAATTGAACGGTTGGATGCAAGAGCAGGTTCTGTCTGGGTATGACATTTACCTGGCCAGATACGCTGCAGGTCGACCCTGGAGTAGCATGCTCGTTCTCGAGTACGCCGACGATGAAGCTCTAGGTAAACGCGAATCAATTGTCGCGAAGGTCAGAAGTCAACTTCAGGGAAATGCAGAGTGGAGGGCGCTCAGCGAACACAAACAGTCGGTGCGCGTAGAGAAAGAGGCGATTATTGCAGACCAGCTTGCCCCCAGATGAAACCTTATGCGGTAAGTTCGGGACCAAGGTGGAGAATGCAGGAATGGAGCAACCCTTGCATGAATTCATCGGAAATGCTCAAGGCTTCTCTTTTTTCTGTAATTGCGATCTTCGCAGGTCCGGCGCAACTTCTGGGTGCGAGATGTGAGGATCTGCAAAAACTCAGTTTGCCGAACGTCACAGTATCCTCCGCCGTCAACGTTCCTTCAGGATCGTTTACACCTCCAGGATCAACAATTGCGCTTCATGTTCAAGAATTTTGCCGCATCTCGGCAATGGCGAAACCCGTATCGGAATCAGTCATCAATTTCGAACTATGGATTCCGCCGGCGGGGCGATGGAACCATAAGCTCGAAGGCGTCGGTAACGGCGCTTACATTGGAGCAATCAGCTATGGCGCCCTTGCAAATGCGGTCGAGCGAGGCTTTGCTGCCGCCAGTACCGACACGGGGCATACCGAAAGCGACCTGTCGTTCGCTATAGGGCACCCGGAACGAATTGTCGATTGGGGCTACCGCGCCGTGCATGTAATGACAGATGCGGCAAAGCTGATCATCCGTGACTACACCGGAACTCTTCCTCGACACTCCTACTTCAATGGCTGCTCGACCGGAGGAGCACAAGCGCTCTCAGAGGCGGAACGTTTTCCCGCAGACTATGACGGAGTAATCGCGGGCGACCCCGGCAATGACCGCGTGCACTTGAACGTTGGATTCTTATGGGCGTTCGCTGCAACCCATGATGCGAATGGAAAGTCGATTCTGCCCGCGTCCAAATTGCAGTTGCTGTACGGAACGGTGATCTCAGCATGCGACGCGATCGACGGAGTCAAAGATGGCATTATCTCCGATCCGCCGGCGTGCCGGTTCGATCCGGGAAGCCTGCTCTGCCGGGGCGATGAAACCGACAGTTGTTTGACGTCCTTACAGGTGGAAGCGGTAAGAAAGGTTTATCAAGGTCCGCGAAATCCCAGAACTGGCGAGCAGATCATTGCCGGATATTCTCCTGGCAGCGAAGACCCACCCGGAGATGAGTATCACGGTTGGAAAACTTACATTACCGATCCGAAGGAACCGATGCGGATCGACTTCTGGAGAGATTGGGTCTTCAATAATCCAAATTGGGACTGGCGGACGTTCGACTATGATCGCGACGTGGCCTATGCCGACGAGAAGCTTGCATCGGTCAACGCCAGCAGTGCGGATCTGAAGCCATTCAAGGCGCGCGGGGGAAAGATCTTGATGTACTCTGGCTGGGCCGACCCCGTCGGTCCAGCCTTGGATGCCGTGCAGTATTACGAGAGAGTGACTTCAGCTATGGGTGGTCGTAGCCAGACTCGAGATTTTTTCCGGCTATTCATGGTTCCCGGAATGGGCCACTGCGCCGGCGGTGTCGGTCCGGCAATATTTGGGGGCGCGCGGGGCGGAAACGATCCGCACCTCGTTCCGCCGCAAATAAATGTGGATCCGGACCACGATCTGCTGAGTGCGCTCGATCGCTGGGCGGAGAAAGGTACTGCTCCCGATCACATCTTCGCGATGCATCTGGGACCGAACAACGTGCCTGACCGTACGCGACCGCTTTGTCCCTATCCCTCCAAAGCCACATGGAATCGGCGGGGAAGTACGGACGAGGCGAGAAACTTTACGTGTACTGATGAGAAGCTCCCGCGCGCAGTCGGCGAACAGTAGTTCGAGGATGCACGCGCTCCGGATGACGATTTTTCTGGTAATTGATCCGCAAACGCGCTTCGCCGTACTAATTCACAACCGCCATAACTTCCGGGTTGCCCGTCATTTGCTCACAGTGGTTCATTAGCATCAATGACCTTCAACTTCTCAATTGAAGTTATCAGGAATAGTTCAACCGCTTTAGCTACCCGCAATCTCCAATAACTCATTGGCGTGTAGCTTTGCCCAATCCTTTAGCAACAATGGTTCGCGACCTAGAATTTTCTTCGTATCGTCCACTACCGTTCCAATGTAGGCCATTCTTCCGTGTTCGACCTCGCGGAAAAATTGGGGTTCGCCCTTTGCGTACCCGGACTCGTATGTTGAACCAGGCCCACCCACCTCTTTTGCGAAACTTTCGACGTCACGAACTTCCGCTGTGAACTTGTGACCGGTAGCCGCAGTGAGAGTTTCAGCTACTTGGTCCGGAGCGAGTGCGTCCGCCGAAAACCAGTAGTCTTTTCCACCGTGTTTTTTCGGCCCTTCCATGAGAATTACGGCTGCAGCTTCTGATATATCTTCCACAGCGGTAAACCCAATCGGCTTCGAAGTAAACACGCTGTACACACCGGGTTTGACGACCCACTCGGTGAGAAAAGTCTGCATGAACATATTCGGATGCAGATTCGTCCATGCTATGCCGCTGTCGCGAAGATATGCTTCAATCAACTGATGCCAGGAGAAAACGATCTGGTATGAGTCATGCTCTCGGGTGAATACGCCCAGGTGCACTATATGCTTCACGCCGTTACGTCTTGCCGCATCGATTAGCGTCTTACTTTGCACAAGCATGTCAACCGTATAACCAGTTATGAGAAAGATGCCTGTGACGTTTTTCAATGCCTCATCGAAGGTTCTTGGATCATCGAGATCGATAAAGCGCGACGCTCCAAATTGATCTGCAAGTTCTTCCAGATTCGATTTTCTTCGCGACCCTACCGAAAAGTTTGCTTCGCTCCTTTTTAAATGTTGAGCGACATGTTTTCCTACTTGTCCTGTTACACCCAACACGAGCAGGTTGCTTGAACTGTTCATTTTGAAATTCCTTTCATTTTGAAATCTCCTTTCTCGAAGTCAGTGCCAGCGCCATCAGCGAAGAACTACGCTTTCGCACTATTGTTGCCATCCGCCACCTAGCGCCTGATAAAGCTGAACGAGTGCGAGTCGCTCGTTCAGTTGCGCTTGCACGAGATTGAGTTCCGCTGAGAAGTAGTTCGTCTCATTGGTCAACACTTGGAGGTAACTCGCGCCGCCGTTCTTGTAAAGGACCTCGGAGAGTTGGTCGGAGCGCTGTGCCGCCTGCGTGAGCAGTTCCTGCTGCTCGCGAAACTCACGGTCTTTTTGAGAAGCGACGAGCGAATTGGAAACCTGCTCAAGAGCGTTCTGAACAGTCTGCTGGTAAGAGAGCACGGCTTCCTGCCACTGTGCCCGGGCGAGCCTGAGGTTTGAGCGGAGTGCTCCGCCTTGGAATACTGGCTGACTCACACTGAACGCGCCCGACCAGGTTTCCGAAGGCTGGCTGATGAAGTGGTGCAAGGCATTGCTCTCTAGTCCTCCCAATCCGGTGAGAGACAGGCTGGGAAAGAATGAGGCTTTCGCAACACCGATCTGCGCATTAGCCGCGACTATGTTTTCCTCTACTTGACGGACGTCCGGCCGGCGCTCCAGCAATTCCGAGGGGATGCCGGCCGGAACGTTCTGGGGGACAGGCTGTTCGGTAAGCGCGCGTCCGCGGGGAATGGATTGAGGACTTTCGCCGAGCAAAATGCTAAGCACGTTTTCCTGTTGCTGAATCTGTCGCTCCAAATCGGGAATCGTCTCTGAGGCGGTGTAAACGAGTTGTTGCGATTGACTTACGTCCAGTCCGGAGTTGGAGCCGTGACTTTCGAGGAATTGGGTTAGTTTGAGCGATTCTTGCCGTGATGCCAGTGTTCGGTTTGAGATTTCGAGCTGGCTATCCAGTGCTCGAAGCTGAAAGTAAGCGGTAGCGACGTTAGCAACGAGCGAAGACATGACCGCTCGCTGCCCCCACTCAGTGGCGAGTAATTGGGCGCGAGCCGCTTCGGTTTGCCGCCGATATTTTCCCCAGAAGTCGAGATTCCAAATCACCGATAGATTCAGTTCGCCGGCGTTGACCTGGTAGGCGGGAAAGACGTTTGTAGTCTTGGCATTTTGCTGGCTGAAGATATCCGCGCCGACGCTTGCCGAGGGGAACTGGTTGGAGCGCGTAATCCCGAGTTGCGCTTGCGCCTCGAGCACTCGCGTGGCGGCGATTCGAACGTCATAGTTTTGCGCGAGGGCCTTGTGGATCAGTTGGGTGAGCACTGGATCCTGGTACACCTGCCACCACTGTTCATTACCCACCGACGATACTAACGTGGCCTGTTGCGGAGGCGGAGCAGGTGCACGATATTCTTGCGGGATATTGACCGCGGGCCGCTTATAGTTCGGGCCCATCATGCAGCCGGTCAGCAGGCTCAGCGCAGTAAACATTCCTAAGAGCGCAGTCTTCTTCATGATTTAGTCACCTTCGCTGAGCGCTGCGGCGGGAGTGATTGGTAATGCACTTTGTCGCTTAGCGCCTGAGAACCTCTCAACTACGTAGAAAATTGCGGGAACAAAGAATCTGCCGATAAAGGTCTCCGCCACCATGCCCCCGATCACGGTCGTTCCTATAATCTGTCGTGCGATTGAGCCTGCACCGGATGCGATCCAGAGCGGCACGCAACCGACAATAAAGGCGAGCGCGGTCATCATGAGCGGCCGAAAGCGAAGCCTTGCGCCGTCCAGCGCAGCATTGATTAGGGGCTTGCCGCGTTCGTACTCTTCTTTCGCGAACGCGACGATCAGAATGGAATTCTTGGCGCCCAGGCCGATGAGCATCACCAGGCCGATCTGGGTGTACACATCGTTTTCCATTTGAATCATGTACGGCGGCAGGAACCAGCCGAGCACGACGCGACGCAGCCAGAGCGCGGCAACTGCGCCGAATACTGCGACCGGAGTGCTCAGCAGTACGCTCCATGGCAGCGACCAGCTCTCATACATCGCAGCGAGAACCAGAAACACGAAGAGGAGCGACAGGCCAAAGATTGCCCAGGCAGGCACCCCTTGCCGTGCTTTCTGCTCTTGATACGACATTCCCATGTAGTCGAAGCCCATTTGGTGGGGCATGGTTTGCCTGAACACGTCTTCCAGTGCCGTGGTAGCCTGCTCCGAGCTATAGCCGGGCGCAGCGCTACCAATAATTTCGGCAGAGCGATACTCGTTGTAGCGAAGGGTGAATTCCGGGCCGTAACGAGTCTCGAAGTTTGCGAGTGC
>Ga0307477_10003057_pt1 | contig 12597 bp, 9 predicted proteins | sample atmos_gasesECM2C_FD_203316 | JGI IMG/M metagenome (GOLD analysis project Ga0307477, IMG submission 203316) | Hardwood forest soil microbial communities from Morgan-Monroe State Forest, Indiana, United States - atmos_gasesECM2C_515 | ecosystem: Environmental > Terrestrial > Soil > Temperate...
CGGTTACGGGATGGCGTGGCGGCGACGGCGGGTCGGGCCAACTTGCAACGGATCGCCAATGCCGCCGACAAACTCTTCGCTGGCGATCCGAACGCTGCCGGCAACAACGTCAGCGTCCTCGCCGCGCAACGTCCGGTGCAGATCGTGAACTACAAGAGCATCGGCGCGACCCCGGTCATCCTCGCCGGAGGGCTCGGCGCAGGCGCGATCGTCGCGTTAGGCCTCACGCTCATCGCCTCGGTCCGTCACCGACGACGGGACCTCGCCCTTTTAAAGGCGCTCGGCTTCACGCCGCGACAGCTCGCGGGTGTGGTCGCGTGGCAGTCGACGGTGACCGCGGTGGTCGGCGACATCGTTGGAATCCCACTCGGGATCGTCCTTGGACGCGAACTGTGGGCCCTCTTCGCCCGCAGCATCGATGCGGTACCGGACTCGACCGTGCCGGTGGTCTCGGTGATCCTCGTTGGCCTCGGTGCGCTCGTCTTCGCCAACCTCGTCGCCGCCCTCCCCGGCCAGATGGCAGCCCGCACGCCGACGGCTCTCGTCCTCCGAGCGGAGTGAGCCATAAATATCCCCTAATGCCCCGTATTCCCAAGCGGGATGTGTGGATAAGTGCCGTTCATCGGCATTCGCGAATACAGAACGCGGCGACTGAACGACAGCACGTTCGTCGTCCGGAAGAGCGCGGACGGCTACGCGCTCGACGACGGGGAGATCGACATCACTCCAACCGGCAACAGAATCCTCGAGTCAGTGCGACGTCAGCAAAGCGCCGTCCATGGCGAACTGCACCGGCCTACGCCCGGCTGACGCCCCGGCGCCTCCCGTCCATCGTCGACGTGTGTTACCCGACTTTGGATCCGGATGCTTTGAGGTTAGAGCCCTCCCCCGGTAGCCCAACCGGGTCCTCAAGGCACGGTAGGCAGCCCGCCATTTTCAGGTGCTTACCCCCACAGCTCAAGTTCTCGCGCCGCAGGGTCGTACTCCACGCGAGGAGGGAGGTCGAAGACCATCGTGGCGCGCTCGCCGGCGCGGTACTCAGGCCAGCCAGGGGACATGTCCTTAACGAAGGACGCAAAAGAAGCGTGCATGAAATCGGCGAGTTCTTGGGGCGGGTTCGCACCGGCGAGCGCCTCCATTCCCTCGACCCCCAAGAGGTCGAAGGCGAAGGGAAGATCGACAGCGTGCACCGAGGTCCCGGCCATTTCCCCATCGGAAGGGGCCCAGCGGAACTCGTAGCCGAAGCCGGTGCCCGCGGCCTCGCTCCAGGCCTCGAGCAGGCGGTGAGCAAGGACCCTCAAACCACGGTCCGTCTTGATCTGCCCGGCAGTCTCGGCGGGATTGTCCATACTGTGCATTGCCAAGTACTGGTCAGCCAGATCGGGCCGAACACCGCTGCGGACCAGCGCATCCCGCAGCACATCAGGGGTAATCCAGTCCTGGTCCAGCATGAACATCTTGAACTCGTGGGCCGTCGTCCCCACCATAAGAGTGACGTCCTTGTTGGCAGGGGAGGAGGCGGCTTGGAGCACGGTCTCGGTCATGACGTCGCCGTCCACCACCGGGGCCAGGGTCAGGTAAGCCCCCTCGAGCGACACGTCGAGTGCGGCCACCTTGTCCATTTGTGAGCGAGCGTCGAGGATCTCCGCCTGTGCCGCCAGGAGAGCCTCATCCGAGAGCCGCTCGAAATCGTGGCGAGTGAGCTCGACGCCAGCGATAGCAGCCATCCGAGTGGCCACGTCTGTCGCTCGTTGAGTGCTCATCTCCAGGCCCGCCGAGCCGCTCATGAAGATCGCGCCCCGGAACAGACCCCTAGCACGTGGGACGGCTAACAGCGCGGAACAGACACCAGCTCCTGATGACTGGCCTGCGATGGTCACCCTGGCGGGGTCGCCGCCGAACACGGCAATATTTTCCTGCACCCATTGGAGCCCGGCCACGCAGTCCAGCACAGCCCGGTTGGGAGGTGCACCGGGGAGCAGCAGGAAGCCTTCGGCTCCCAAGCGATAGTTAATCGCCACCACGACCACGCCATCCCTGGCGAACTTCGCCCCGTTGTACCAGGGAGAGGCATTGCTGCCATGCACGAACCCGCCTCCGTGGACCCAGAACAGGACAGGCAGCCCTGCGGCGTCCAGGGCCGGCGTGAACACGTTGAGGTTGAGGCAGTCAGGGCCCCTTACATGCGGATCGCGAGTGAGGCTCACACCGCGCTCGACCTGGAGGGCGGCCGCTCCGAACGTGTTCGCGTCGCGTACCCCGTCCCACGGCCTGGCCGGCTCGGGCGCCGCGAACCTGCCCGTCTCCGCAGGAGGCCGGGCGTAGGGGATGGCCAAAAAACGATAGCCGTAGCCTGCCGGCGCTCCCCGAAGGCGGCCCTGGCGGATCCTTACGACGCTATCGTCCACCAGTAGGGGCCTCCTCAGCCAGCACAGGTAGTCGGTCCCACCTCGAGGGTGCAGGGCGTCGCGACACCCACCGCTCGCACGAGCAAGTCATAAAGCGTGCTGCGCTCTTCGGCGCTCAAGGCGGTCAGCAGTTCGTCCTCCACGCAGCTGAGCCGGGCGTTGGCGAGTTCCAGCTCTTCGTCCCCAAGGGAGGACACTTCGACAATGTGACGGCGGCGGTCCTCGGGGTCGCGTCGGCGCGTGATCAATCTGCGCTCCTCGAGTTCGTTGAGCAACCCAACGACGTTGCTCGGGTCAAGGCTCAGCGTTTCCGCTAGCGCCTGTTGGCTCACCGAGCCCTGCTCGTGGAGCAGTTTCAGGGCGATGACGTGACGGGGACGAAGGCCGCCGGGGGCCATGGAGGCCTCGGCGGCGCGGCGCCCAACGCGTGCGAGATAGTCGAGCAGGGGCAATAGGCGCTGCTCCTCGTCCGTCCGCGTCTCGGTCATCACAGGATTGTACACTCCCGACAGATAGATTGCGTATTACAATTCAATGGTGGTACACTAATGATCTATGGCACACCTACTTCACCTCGACTCCTCCCTCCGTAACGATGGATCCCGCAGCCGGAAGCTATCGGCACACTTTGCTGAGCGTTGGCGGACGGCCAATCCGGACGGCATAGTCACCTACCGCGACCTCGCCGCCAACCCGGTCCCTCACCTAGACGATGTCGCCTTCTTCGCACAGTTCGTCCCTGAACCCGATCGCACCCCCGAGCAAGCCGCCGCAGTCGCACTTGGCACACAGCTAACCGACGAAGTCCTGGCCGCCGACACGATCCTGATCGGGCTCCCGCTCTACAACTTCGGGCCCCCGAGCACCTTCAAGGCGTGGTTTGACCGGATCGTGTCGGAACGTACCTCGGGCAAGCTCGGTGAGAAGGAGTTCGTAGTCGTATCTGCCCGCGGCGGTGGCTACGGCCCCGGCACTCCGCGCGAAGGGTGGGACCATCGAGAGCCGTGGCTCCGCCACGCGCTCACCTCGCTCGGCGTCGACAACGCGACCTTCATCAACACCGAGCTCACGCTCGCTCGTGAGTCGCCCAGAATGATCCCGCTCGATCTCGGTGCCGCCGAAGACCAAAGCCTGTCCGACGCGCTCGCCGCGATCGATAGCTTGTTCGTTACGGAACAAGTTGCCGCATATGCGCTCGGCGTCTAAGAACATCCGAAAGTATTGAAGAAGTGAGCCCGAGCATGACCTGGACAGCCCGTCGCGGACGGGCACTTCGCTAGGCGCTCCCAGTCGGCTGTCCCGCCGCGGTTGGGTGCGCGCGGGCAGCCAGCACGGCGTTCAGTTCGTCGCGAGAAGTGACCCCGAGCTTGCGATAAACATTTCTCTGGTGGTACTCGACTGTCTTGGGACTTAGGAACAGCGAACTAGCCGCGTCGCGAGTCGTGCGGCCGTGGGCAAGCAAAAGAGCGATTTGGAGCTCCTGGGGAGTCAACTGGTCACGCGCCCCGGGCCCGCGCCGGTGCGCCGTTTCACCCGTCGCCGCTAGTTCGGCCCGGGCCACGTCCGACCATGGGTGGGCACCCAGACGATCGAAGGCGTCGAGGGCTGAGCGCAGGTGCTGGCGCGCCCGTACCCGTTGCCGCCCACGACGAAGCCGAGATCCGTAGGCGAGCTGCGTCCGAGCGGCCTCGAAAACATCCGGCGTCTTGCGGTGCCAGCCCAGGGCGGTGTCGAAATGGCTGTCCATTTCATCATCAGGAGCAATGAGGCCACGAGATCGCGCCGCTCGGGCGAGCGCCCACGGCTGTCCTTTGGTGGCCGCCTTCTCTTCATAGGCAGCGATGAGGGCGGCAGCGTCCTGCGGCCGGCTTACCCTCAGGTACAGCTCCGCCAGCTCCGGCGCCGGAGACAGGTCGACGTCTCCGATCCCACAGCGGACCAAGACCGCCTGCTGCTCCTCGAAGCGGGCGATCCCCTCCTTGGGGTGCCCGAGGGCCAGCTCGAGCTCGCCAACGGCGACGATGGCCCAGATTTGGCAAAGGCGGAAATCAAGTTGGCCGGCCAGCGCCGCAGCCTCCGCGGCGTGGGCGCGGCAATGCTGTTCCCGGCCTTTCCTTGCCTCCAGCCAGGCCAAGCGGGCCAGTGCCAGGGCGAGGTCGGTCCGCTGCTGCGTCTCTCGGGCCAGGCCGATCACCTCGTGGAAGCCAGCTTCGGCCTCGGCCCATGCGTCGGTCGTGGCCTGGTCAATCGCGACGTAATTGAGCAAGTGCGGTAGGACGCCAACGGCCGCACGGTCCCGGGCCACCTCTACCGCACGCTGGAGCAAAGCCCTACCGGCGTAGGCTTCCCGCAACCAGAGCGGGCCCTGGGCCGCCCACGCCAATAGGCGCGGGTCTTCGGCTAATTCGTCAGACTCTTCCAACAAAGCCAGGGCTTGGCGAAGCATCGGTGCGCCACCTTCGGTCTCACCGGAAAAAGTGAGCGCCATTCCCCGAGCAAAGGCCCCGTAAAACTTACAGCGGCGGCTCCCGGTAGGGGTCGCGATAGCGCGGATGCGAGCCTCCGCCGCTCGCATGGCCCCTACATCGCCAGAATAGAACGCGGCGTTGGTCAGCTCCGCGAGCATCATGACGGCGCGCTCCCCGTCAATCGCGACCGCCTTGTCGGCTGCGAGCGAAAGGATTTGCTGCCCGGCGCTCACCGGCCCGAGGCGGGTGGCGATATGGCCGCGCAGATGGTCGAGGGCGACGGCCAACTCGGGCGGCGGACCATGCTTGAGTACCTCATCGAGGATCTCTATGGCCCGCGACGGAAGACCGCTCAACCAGGCGGAGTCCGCCGCGGCGTACAGGAGCCGAGCACAGCGCCCCTCCTCGGGCGCCAACTGGGCCGCCCGCTCGAACGCTCGGGAGGACACGTCGTACGCATTGCGTTGCCGGGCGCGCTGGCCTGCCTGCTCCAACGCCGCGCAGGCGGCATCGTCCGGGCCCAAGGTCGACAGGGCGAGGTGCCAGGCACGACGGTCGACTTCGACGTCGGGTAGTGCGCCGGCCAGGGCGCCGTGGGACCGCCGCCTGCGGTCGGGCGACGAGTCCCCATAGATGGCGGAGCGCATAAGCGGGTGGCCGAACTCGAGCCGACCGTTTGCGAGCACCACAAAACCGGCCGCCTCAGCCGGGCCAAGATCGGCCAGGTCGAGCCCGAGAGCACCCGCAGCTCGGGCGAGGGTGGAGAGCTCGCCCGTGTCGCTCGCGGCGGCCAGGAGCACCATGTCACGGGCCTTGGATGGCAGCGCCCGGAACCGCTGAAGGTACACATTGGCGACGCTGGTTACCACGGGTAGGGGTGTCCCGAGGAGCCCGTCGTAGCCGACCCGCCGGGCCTCGACCGCCATTTCCAGTAACGCCAGCGGGTTACCCCCCGACTCTCGGTAAAGACGGTCGACCACGGCCCGTGAGAAGGTGCTGGCGGCGTGATGCCCGAGCAGTGTCGCCGACGCGGCGCGGTCCAGGCCCTCGAGCTCAAAGTGAGCCAGGTCAGCCCCATCGAGTAGCGATGGTTCTCCGCTGCGCACAGCGAGGATGACCGCGATGCGGTCGGCCACCAAACGGCGGAAGGCGAACAGGAGGGCATCGGAGGTCGACCCGTCGACCCAGTGAGCGTCGTCTATTAGGACCAATAGGGGCATTGCTTCGGCGGCCGTGGCCAATAGGCTCAAAGTGGCGGCGCCGACCGCGAAGCGGTCCTCTGCTTGAGGGGGCCGCAATGCGAGCGCTCCTTCCAGGGCCGCCGCCTGGGGCCTGGGGATTCGATCAAGAAAATTGAGCACCGGACGGAGCAGCTCGAAGAGCCCGGCGAACGGGATGCTGGCTTCGGACTGCACCCCGCGTGCCCGCAGGACATGCATGCCTTGCGCTTGTGCGGCGTAGCCCAGAAGAGCCGACTTGCCCATCCCTGGCTCAGCTCGGATGGCGAGGACGCCGCTGTTCCCGGCGCGGGCGCGTTCGAGCAACCGGTCGACCAAGCGCTGTTCCCTGCGGCGCCCTACCAGCATTTGCGCCCAGTCTAGAGGGGGGCCCCCGGTACGAGCCCTCCCCTCACGCTCGAACAACTAGGGGGATGCCCGGAAGCGATCCCGAGTACCCGCTCCTTACCCTTTGCTCGAGGAACATCCATCCCGAGGAGGACGTCATGGCAACTGTGCAGGAGCAACCCATTATCGACACCGACAAGCTCATGAGCTTCGTGTTCCGTGCCGTCGACGAGGTTGGCGCCACTCTCAACACGGCCCTTGTGGTTATGGGCGACAAGCTTGGCCTATACCGGGCAATGGCCGGTGCCGGCCCGCTAAGCCCGGCCGAAGTCGCTCAGCGGAGCGGCGTTGCCGAACGTTATGTGCGTGAGTGGCTGAACGCGCAGGCTGCTGGCGGGTTTGTCGAGTACGAGCCGGACAGCGGCCGCTACACCCTCCCGCCGGAGCAAGCGGTTGCCCTCACCGACGATCGCAGCCCGGCGTTCCTCCCAGGGTTCTTCCAGATCGCCCTCGGGTCTGTCCTCGACTCCCCCCGCGTCACCGAGGCAGCCAAGACGGGTGCCGGGATCGGCTGGCACGATCACGTGGCTGATGTGCACGAGGGCTGTGAGCGTTTCTTCCGCCCGGGCTACAATGCGCACCTCGTTGCCGAATGGTTGCCGGCGCTCGACGGCGTCGTCAAGAAGTTGCAACAGGGCGCAAAGGTGGCAGATGTGGGGTGCGGCCACGGGGCTTCGACGGTGCTCATGGCGCAAGCGTTCCCCGCGTCAACGTTCCTCGGCTCCGACTACCACGACGGTTCCATCACGACGGCGAGACAGCGAGCCGACGACGCTGGGGTGCAGGAACGGGTGCAGTTCGAGGTGGCGCCGGCCACCGGTTTTCCCGGAGGGAATTACGACCTGGTAACCATGTTCGACTGCCTCCACGACATGGGAGATCCAGTGGGCGCCGCCCGGCACGTCCGGCAGTCTCTCGCGCCCGATGGAAGCTGGATGATCGTGGAACCCGCGGCGGGAGACCGGGTAGAGGAGAACCTGAACCCAGTCGGGCGGGCTTACTACGCCTTTTCTACGCTTTTGTGCACACCCTGCTCCCTTTCTCAAGACGTGGCCATGGCACTCGGCGCACAGGCGGGAGAGGCCCGCATCCGCAAAGTCGTTACAAGTGCAGGGTTCAGCCAGTTCCGAAGGGTGGCCGAGACGCCGTTCAATCTCGTCTTCGAAGCAAGGCCCTGAACGTCTTTTCGCGACTCGTTTGGACGGGGATCGTTCAAAAACCGAGCCGCGCGAGGCTGCTCCCGGCTTGGTCTGCCAACCGTTCGACGAACGACATATCCTCGTCCGAAATGAACCGGCCGACGCCCTTGGAAAAGCTAAGCACCCCAAGCAGCCTCCCGTTATCGCGGATCGGGAAGACCCCAGCTGAGCCCACGGCAAGCCGCCGGAGCCGCGCGGCCTCGTCGTCGTCCGCCGCGCTAGCAACTATCACCTCTTCCGGGAAGAACTGGCGCACGGACGGCTGCCCTGTCCTTGCGCACTCCGCGATGATGTCGGTCACGCTGCCGATGCGTTTATGGAGCACCTCGGTTGCATCAGCGACCCAGGTCGGGTCGCGATGGTACGTGGTTAGGTAACGGAGCGTCCCATTTTCTACAAGGTGCACCGACGCCCCTTCAGATACAAGCGACGCTGTCGCCTCAACGAGCTCGCTAACCAATTCGTCAGTGCTGTCGGCCAAACCGAGCTTCCCGCAAGCGTCCTCGAGGGCCCGTTGGCGAGAGGCCAAGCGCTGCGCCGCGTCCCGGCTACCCCACACTGTCAGGTAAGAAGCGACCTCGTTGGCTAATTGTGTGAGAAAAGCAACCTCCCTCCGGCTGAAATCGCGCGCCTTGGGGAACCCGAGGACCAGGCACCCGACCGCCGGTCCCTCTGCGCCCACAAGTGGTACGCAAGCGAGGGCGGGGTCGCTCTCTGATGGAGTCGACAGGAAAATCGGGTACCGGTCGTCTAATTCGGCAAATGTCCGGAACAGGGCGGGACGGCCGGTCCGGATGACTTCGGAGGAAGGAAGGTCCGCCGAAAGCGATACTTCCTCCCAGTAATCGGCGACTTCATTACTGAAACCGAGCGAAGCACCGAAGTTCACCGTCACGTTGTCCTCGGCGAGAAGGCAAAGGGCTGCCCTCCGGGCTCCCAGGTAGGCAATGATGCGCCCGAGCGCATGCAACATCAACTCGTCCTCACCGAAGCCTGGGCGGACGGCCATCGCTGGGTCGCCGCTGCGATGCGAAGGCTCCCCGGCGAGGAGGGAACGCAGTTGCGAAACGGCGTCTTTGCGAGCCGCGTCGAGCCTTTGCCAAGAAGGGCCAGTCTCGGCCGAACCGACGGCGCTGACGGGGAACGGGCAAGCTCGAGGGGGCCTTCCCGCGATCTGGTTCTCCATCTCGTTGCGAAGCCATTGCCGCCAAGCGACCACTTCGCGGCTCGGGGGTTCGGTAAGCAAGAAGCCGCGACGAGCGCCCAGAGCAGACTCGGTGAGGAGCTCAGCGAGCATTTCGAACACCGACGGCATGCCGGCGTCTGCCAACAGGTTGAGGTCGATCAGGCGGTCACCGCGCCTGACGGCTTCCCAGATCGCTCGCCTGACCGGCTCGCGCATGGGAGCAAGCCGGCCCTTTACATGTTCAGCGAGCGGCGCCAACCTTGCAACAACCTGCCGGGCGTCGGGCCTTGCAGCATCACCAGGGCCACCAAGGCTTGCCATCTGGAGCTCACGGAACAGGTCGTCGAAGTGGTCTTCGGACTCTCTCACAAGCCGGAGCGGGGCAGCGACAACCCGCACCGGTCGCATCACGTGGGCCTGCCGCTCCGATAAGCCACGAGCGGCCCCTTGGCCGTCCGCCTCGACAGTGCCGAGCTCCGCCCAGACGATTTTGCCGCCTCCAGCCTCGGGGTACCACCCCCACGCGCTGGCCAGGGCGTTTACGATGGCGAGCCCTCTGCCCGTAGCTGCCGGGGGAAACCACGGGCCTATGAGCTCCAACTGCTGCGGTTCGTCCAGCAGGCTCACGGGCGCCTCGACGGGCTTGGGGGGCGGGATCAGAGGGGCAGGGCTCTCGTCGTGGACCTCCAGGCGAAGCCCTTTGCCGCGGCGGCTTATGACGACCCTCATTTCGGTGCAGGCGTGGAGGACACCGTTGCTCATGAGCTCCGACAGGACCACGCGCGCGTCGTCGAGCAGGTGCCCCGGGCAACGCCATATCCTGGCGACTTCGGCCAGCTTCGCCCGAGCTTGGCTGACGCTGTGGAGATCTGGCGGAAGGCGCAAAACCAGGGCCTCTCCACCAGTCAGCCCGTCGCCCTCGGTAGTGGCGGTGGGCGCCTGGTCCCGCGCGCTCTGCTGCCTGCCCTTCTCCTGCACTCCTTAAAGCATGGCAGCTTGCCCGCCATTGTGAACGAACCGTCCGAAGATGTAGCTGATCCTCCGGCGGCCGGCCGTTACGCTAGGCAACGTGACCGCAACCGAACCACGTCAGGCGCCCGAGCGTTGGAAGTTGGAATGGGCAGACCTTTACAACGAGGTCGTGACTTCGGGCTTGTGCACGGGGTGCGCCGCGTGCATCGTGGCCTGCCCGCACGACGTGCTCGGCTACAACACCTCCGACGGCGTGTACAGGCCCTTCCACCTGGAAGAAGAGCTGGGGCCCGGCGGTTGCAGCCATGGCTTGCGCGGTTGCACGAGCTGCACGCGTGCCTGCCCACGCTTCAGGAACTGGGAGACCGAAGCCGACACCTTCGCCTTCGGCCGGTCCCGGCTACCCGAGGAGCAGTCAGGCGTCGCGCGGTCGGTCTTCCTGGCGCGGGCGATGGACCCCGAGCTTCTGGCGTCCGGTCAGGACGGCGGCGTCGTGTCTGCACTGTTGTTGTGGTGCCTCGAGCACGACCGCATCGACGCGGCACTCGTGTCGGCACTCGAGGGCGATGGCTCAGGCTGGCGCGCAGTCCCAGCCGTGGCGCGAACGCGCGCCGAACTGATGGCGACGGCTGGTAGTCGCTACACCTACTCAGCAAACACGCTCGCCTACGCGGAGGCTGTGGCCGGAGGGGCCGAACGGATAGCTCTCGTGGGCATGGGTTGCCAAGCCTCCGCCCCGGTCGTGATGAGGGCCCGCAAGGCCGGCAAGGTCGGACGGCGGTTGGCACTGTCCATAGGGCTTATGTGCTCGAAGACCTTCGATGACTCCATCTTCGAGGAGTTCTTCGATGCCCATTACGGGCTGAAGAGAGCAGACATCGCCAAGATCAACATCAAAGGCGTGTTCCAGATCTGGTGCCGGGACGGCTCCTACCACGAGGTACCCCTGAAGGAAGGGCACGCCTGGACCAGGGAGGGCTGTAAGTCCTGCCCGGACTTTGCTGCAGAACACGCTGATATTTCGACTGGAGGCATCGGGGAGCACTCCGACTGGACGCTCACGGTTGTCCGGACCGAGCTCGGACAAGAGGTCATCGACGAAATGGTGGCCGGCGGGGCACTCGAGGTCCGGCCCGGCGACGACGACCCGGGGGCGCTGGCGCTCATGGCCAGGCTGTCGACAGTTTCACGCCGGCGCTGGCCGGTCTCCGAGGTAGCGGCCCCCCGGCTTGGTGTGCCCCCGCCCAAGGTCGCCCCGGGCTAACGCGAGGCGCGGCCCTGCCGCGCTCAATCGCGCCCTCGATGTTGCCAGACGGGGCGCCGCGACCCTTCCAGGCAGGCCGACTACCGGAGCGCCGTCGCCGACCTGCTAAGTTTGCAAGCCGGCATGGGATCGTTGATCAAGAAGCGCCGCAAGCGGATGCGCAAGAAGAAGCACAAGAAGATGCTGAAGGCCACTCGTTGGCAGAGACGAGCCGGCAAGTAGGCGCTCAGTTCGCCGGTCAGCCCTCGGCACTATCCCGTAAAACCCGGACGACAACCCGGCTCTGCCCGGGGTGCGCGCCAGGAACGAACCATGTCGAACCGCTACCTGCAAGGACCGGACGTTGCCCTGTCGCGTCTGCCAGGCGGTCCCGCCAGCTCGCCAGTCGCGGCTCCACCTGGAGAGCAGCCGGCTCGAGGTCGTTGAAATTGTCGGAGACCGGCCCGCCCAGGACGTCCCAGGCCTGGTAAACGGCCGACGTGGCGACGCCGAAAGGCGGCACGAGCAATGTGTAAGTGACATTGGCAAGGTCTTCGACTGGTAAAGGCTCGAGGAGCTGACCGGTCCCGCGCACCCTGGCCCGGGCGCCACCGGCGAAGCAGAAGGGGACGTCTGAACCGAGCACGGCTGCCATTTCCAACCCGGCCGTCCCGCTCGCACCGGCCCATCGCAGGACCGCCGCTGCGTCGGCCGACCCACCACCGAGGCCCGCACCGGCGGGGATCCTCTTGACCAAGCGCACGTGCGCCTTACGGCCTACCAATAAGAGGGCCCTGCGGACGAGGTTGGAAGCGTCCGTTGGCACTTCGCCATGGCCGCCGGCGCTTGCACCTGCGTCGACGACCTCCAAGCCGTCACCGTCTGAGAAGTACAGCGTGTCGGCAAGGTCGACCGCGACCATCTCCGCGTCGAGGAGATGGTAGCCGTCCGGGCGTACACCGGTGACGCGCAACGACAGGGTCAACTTGGCGGGAGCCGTCACCTCGGCGACGAGCGAGCCTGAGGCACCCTCGTTCCTCACGACGCTCCCTGGCGACCCACGCCGGCAGCGGCAGCGGCAGCGAGGCGGCCCCAGTCGGCCACCGACAACTCCTCCGCCCTCGACTCCTCGTTGATCCCTGCCTGGACGAACGCTTCCGGCGGGATGCCAAAGGCTGCGAGCGCCCGACGAAGCATTTTCCGGCGCTGAGCGAAACCGGTCCGTACCAGGCTGAACAATTGGGCAGGAGCGACGAGGGCCGGATCTACCGCCGGGGTCCTCCGGCGCTTCAGGCTGACCAGGGCGGATCCGACTCGAGGTCTCGGCACGAAGACCGATGATGGCACGGTCCCCACCAAAGAAGCCTTCGCCCAGTAGGCAACCTTGACTGAGACTGCACCGTACGCCTTGCTGCCTGGGCCTGCGACGAGGCGCTGGGCCACCTCCTGCTGGACCATGAAGAGCATGCGTTCGATCGCCGGGACCTCATCGAGGA
>Ga0307477_10003058_pt1 | contig 12593 bp, 9 predicted proteins | sample atmos_gasesECM2C_FD_203316 | JGI IMG/M metagenome (GOLD analysis project Ga0307477, IMG submission 203316) | Hardwood forest soil microbial communities from Morgan-Monroe State Forest, Indiana, United States - atmos_gasesECM2C_515 | ecosystem: Environmental > Terrestrial > Soil > Temperate...
AGGAACAGAATGTGGACGAAGAGCCAACTTAACCAGGCAACGAAGCCTGAAATGTGAATCTTGCCAAATTGGGCGACCGCGGCAGCACGGCCGATCGTGGCCAGACTACCTTTGTCCCAATAGTCAAAGTTGGGACGAGAGTCAACCTTGCCAGCTTCGAGTTCACGACGAATCAGTTTGGCCACAAAGCGGCCTTCCTGGATGGCGACAGGGGCCACACCGGGGAGCATCCTGCCATCTGTATCTTTGGCTGCGGCGAGGTCGCCGATCACGAAAACTTCGGGGTGTTTGGGAATGCTGAGATCTGGCTCGACCACTACGCGGCCAGCACGATCGACCGGGACACCGAGTTTTTTGCCGAGAGGGGATGCCGCTACGCCCGCCGCCCACAATATGACTGCCGCCTCGTGACGAGTGTTCTCAAAGCAAACTGCGCCCGCATCGACCTGGGTCACCATGGTGGAAGTGCGGACGTCCACCCCCAGGCGCTGGAGTTGCTCCTGAGCGCTGCGGGAAAGGTCTTCCGGATAAGCAGGAAGGACGCGCGGGCCACCCTCGATCAGCAGGATTTGCGCCCGTGCGGGATCGATGGCACGGAATTCGTGCGTGAGCGCGTGATGGCAGATTTCCGCCAGCGTTCCCGCCAGTTCAACTCCTGTAGGGCCGCCGCCCACGATTACAAAATTGAGAGGAGGCGCTGATTCTCCGGCCAGGGACTGCCGCTCCGCCAGTTCAAAGGCGAGCAGCACGCGGCGTCGGATTTCGAGCGCGTCTTCAATCGTCTTGAGGCCGGGTGCGAAAAGCTCCCATTCCTCGTGGCCGAAATAGGCGTGGCTGGCGCCTGCGGCCACGATGAGGTAATCGTAGGGGATGGCGGACTCGGCAGTCTCGACGACCCGGCGGTCTAGATCGAATCCGGTAACCTCGGCCATCAGAACTTCGACGTTGTTGTGAGAGCGAAGAATCGAGCGAATCGGTGCGGCGATTTCTCCAGGGGAAAGACCGGCGGTCGCTACCTGGTAGAGAAGCGGCTGAAAGGTGTGGTAATTCCTGCGGTCGATGACAGTAATCTGGACCGGCGCTTTTGCCAGGGAAAGCGCCGCGTTCAGGCCTCCGAAGCCGGAGCCGACAATCACGACCCGAGGTTTTACCTTGCTGTTCATCGCCGTATATCTATAAGATTCGGCGCGATGGCAGAGGTTTCGGGAAGTTCTTCGAAAGTGGCAACCCCGGTATGGGCTTGTTGGGCCCTGCCTTCGGTGGCCGACTTGATTTTTGTCGCGCTGTTGGGCGCCTTGGTCTTCACGCCGCTGTCGGTGCGCCTGCTGGGCGACGCTGGGATCGGATGGCACATCCGGACCGGGCAGCAAATTTTGGCGACGCACTCTATCCCGCACGTCGATCCGTTTTCTGCCTCCATGAGAGCGAAACCCTGGTTTGCCTGGGAATGGCTCTATGACGTGGTTGTGGGTGAACTGGCAACCGCTCTGGGACTCAATGGGGTGGTGTGGTTCACGTCGGTCGTGATCGCGGCCGTGTTCGCACTTCTGTTTCGGCTGCTGACGAAGGGCGGGACGGATGTCCTGGTCGCGCTCGTGCTCGTGCTGCTGGCGTTGGCGTCGTCGATGATTCATTTTCTGGCGCGCCCTCACCTGCTGAGTTGGCTGTTTACGCTGATTTGGTTCTGGATTCTCGACGCCTCGGAGCGGGACTCGAATAGCGGGCGCGGCGGCCGAGGCCGGAAATGGTTATGGGCCTTGCCCCTGCTCATGCTGGTTTGGGTCAATGTCCATGGCGGGTTTCTGTTGGGGTTCGCACTGCTAGGAATCTTCTGGATGGGAGCGGTATGGAACTGGCTTCGCGCAAAAGATGGCAGGATCGAACAAGCCTTCGGGAAAATTGCGGCCGCGAAGCGCTCGTGGCAGTTGATCTACGTGGCGCTGCTCTCGGCAGCAGCGAGTCTGTTAAATCCTTATGGATGGAAGCTGCATTTGCACATTGCCTCCTATCTTTCTAGCCGATTCTTAATGGATCACATTGAGGAATTTCAGTCTCCCAATTTTCACGGCGTGGCGCAGCGGTGTTTTGTGGTGCTTCTGCTCATCAGTCTGACGGTTCTGGCGGCGCGGGGACGCCAGTTGCCCACGAGCCACGCTTTGACTCTGCTGTTCGCCGTGTACGCCGGCCTCTATGCTTCGCGAAACATTCCGGTTTCCTCGCTACTACTGGTGATGGTGATAGGGCCGCTTGTCCCCTTCACCGGGCTGGCCGGAAGATTTTCCGAGAACGTTGCGAGTGTCCAGGGCAAGTTGCTGGGGCACCTTTGGCCCGTAGTCGCAATTGTCATCGCCCTCTGGATCGCGGCCACCGGAGGCCGATTCGGGTCGACTAAAATCATGGACGCTCATTTTGATCCGCAACGGATGCCGGTCGATGCGGTGAGCTACCTTGAAAGGCATGAGGTGCCAGGACCGGTGCTGAGCCCCGATTATTGGGGCGGGTATTTGATTTACCAGCTTTACCCGAAGCGGCGGGTGGTGGTGGATGACCGCCATGATTTTTACGGCGAAGCGTTCTTAGAGTCTTACTTGAAGATGTTCCACGTGGAACCCGGCTGGCAGGAATTCCTGCGCGAGCACGAAGTTTCGTGTCTAGTGCTGCCCCGGAATGCGGCTCTCACCAACATTTTGCTCGAGACCCGGGACTGGACACCGATTTATACCGATCAACTCGCGGTCGCGTTCCTGCGTTCTTCCTCTAGCGCGGAAACAGAACCACGCTGACGCCGGAATGCCATTCCTACTCCTTGAGATTGCAAAAGCATTCACATTGACAGTATCGAAGGGCCCCTATATGTTCGCCGATACCTCGCGGCATTGCCTGCGGGCAATTTCCTGAATACTGCTGTCGAGTGTGTGAACATCGTGGCGTTCGTGATCTGCAAAACTTCTTTGACTGGGGAAAAACTGGAATGAATCAAGGCTTCTCCGCTGGCCGCAGAACGATGTTTGCGCGCTCAATATTTGCGCTGTGTATCGTGCCGGTCTTCATGTTCGCCCAGGCTCCTGTCGTGAGCCTGATCCGAATCAGCTCCGATCCTTTTAGCGTGGGGCCCGGACAACATGCGACCGAAGTTGAACCTCACGTGCTGGCGCACGGTTCGACGCTCGTTGCGGTTTTCCAGACGGGTCGCATTGCGCCGGGCGGTTCGACCGACATCGGCTGGGCGACTTCAACCAACGGTGGGACTACTTGGAGCCATGGTTTTCTGCCCGGTTTGACCAAGGGCGAGGGCTCAGGGCCCTACGATGCGGCGAGCGATCCCGCCGTGGCCTACGACGCGAAACACGGAGTGTGGATGATTGCGTCGCTGCCCATTTCCGGTACTGTGCGGACCCCGGCCGTTGTGGTGAGCCGTTCGACCGACGGGGGTTTTACCTGGGAGAAGCCCGTAAGCGTTTATCCAACCGCACCGAGTTCCGATAAGAATTGGATCGTTTGCGACAGCTGGGCGGGCAGCCCGCACTACGGCAACTGCTATGTGGAATGGGACGATCCGAGCAGCGGGGACTTGATTTTGATGAGCCGGTCGACGGATGGCGGGATTACCTGGTCGTCGCCGAGCGCGACTGCCAATCATGCCGCCGGAATCGGCGGCCAGCCGCTGGTGCAGCCGAACGGCACTGTGGTGGTACCGATCGAGACCAATTTCATGTCAGCATTCCGTTCGACAAATGGCGGCTTGAGTTGGTCGGTGCCGTTGGCGATCGGAACGATTCAGAGCCATAGCGACGCCGGAGGTATCCGCAGTGGGCCTCTGCCTTCGGCGGCCGTGGATAAAGCGGGAACCGTCTGGGTGGTCTGGGAAGACTGTCGCTTCCGGGCGCGCTGCACGACCAACGACCTGGTGTACAGCACTTCCACCGACGGTGCGACTTGGAGCACGGTGAAACGCATCCCGATTGATCTCACCGCGAGTTCGGTCGATCATTTCATTCCTGGCATTGGGATCGATCCGGTGACTTCCGGCAAAACGGCGCACGTTGCGGTGACGTACTACTACTACCCGCAGAGCAACTGCACGTTTTCGACCTGTCAGCTGGACGTGGGCTTCATCTCGTCGCCAAACGGCGGATCAACCTGGCACTTGCCGGTGAAACTTGCCGGGCCGATGAGTCTGAGTTCGCTGCCAAATTCACAGAACGGCCTCATGGTGGGGGACTACATCGCCACTGCTTTCGCGAACGGCGTGCCACACGGGGTGTTCGCCGTCGCCGGGGTCAAGTCGGGCACGACTTTCAAGGAAGCAATGTATACGGCCGAGGGATTGACCGTACCCGCTACGGGCGCGGTGCTCTCGTCGGCGGGCGACAAGCCTCTGCATTCTCTCTCCGACAAGATCGAGAAAGAGCGTCCGGAGAAAGGCGCGATTCCACCCCTGCGGCGGGCGGCCAGGCGGAGTGCGCAGTAGTTCAATGGTGTGGAGCCGGCACTTCTGCACGCTTGCCTCGAGCATAGGAAGAGCTTGCGCGGGCAAGGGTGCCCGCGCCACACAAGCCTTGAAGGTCATGCAAGAGTCACCGCTAGTAACGATGAATATTCGATTTTCCCTGTGCCTCGGCCCTGTCGTGTGAAAGACTGTTTCGCATGAAGGCAATGCTCCGCGTGTGTTTCCACGGAAGAGCAATCGACGCCCGAACACTTGTCGCTCCCCTGCTCGCTGTGTGGGCGCTGGCTCTGGTGGGTTGTTCCGGTTCGTCCCCAACCCCTCAGACAGTTCAGCCGGAGAACCCAATCGGCCCGAACCTTACCGAGATCAGCTCAGATTCTTTCACCGTCGCACCAGGACAGCATGCAACGGAGGTCGAGCCGCACGTTCTGGCGAACGGGAACACGTTGGTAGCGGCGTTTCAGACCGGGCGAATCGCTCCCGGTGGTGCAACCGACATCGGATGGGCTACTTCGACCGACGGCGGCACGACCTGGACCCACGGGTTCTTGCCTGGACTGACCACGGGGGAAGGAACCGGTCCGTACACCGCGGCCAGCGACCCCGCGGTGGCGTATGACGCGAAGCACGGAGTATGGATGATCGCGTCCCTGCCGATCCCGGCCACCGCCCAGGCCCCGGCGGTCGTGGTCAGCCGGTCGGCGGACGGTCTAACCTGGCAGAACCCTGTGCCCGTTGGTGCGCCCGTCGCGAGTTCCGACAAGAACTGGATCGTATGCGACAGCTGGGCGACGAGTCCGCACTACGGCAACTGTTATGTGGAATGGGATGACCCGGGCAACCCTGCGAACCCGGAAGAAATCCTGATGAGCACTTCCCCCGACGGCGGCCTGACGTGGAGCGCGCCTTTGCCAACGGCAGACTTGGCATTCGGCATCGGCGGACAACCGCTGGTCCAGCCGAATGGAACCGTCGTCGTGCCGATTTGGTCGACTGGAATGGAAGCTTTCACCTCGACCGACGGTGGCGCAAGTTGGAGCGCTCTGGTGACGATCTCAGATCTTCAGGTGCATACCGATCTGCCAGGGTTCCGAAGCGGGCCTCTGCCTTCCGCCGCCATCGACGGCGCGGGGAACATCTGGATTGTGTGGGAGGATTGCCGGTTTCGCGCCGGCTGCTCGATGAATGATCTCGTCTACAGCACTTCGCCTGACGGCGTGACCTGGAGTGCGGTGACGCGCATCCCAATTGACGATGTCTCGAGCACGGTTGATCATTGCATCCCTGGGATTGGCATTGATCCGGCGACGTCTGGCGCGGGTGCGCACGTAGCGATTCACTACTACTATTTTCCGCAGAGTAGCTGCACGCTGTCGACCTGCCAACTGATCGTTGGATTTATTTCTTCTGCGAACGGAGGATCGACCTGGAATGCACCGGTTACCATCGCCGGGCCGATGCAGCTGGGCTGGCTGGCGAATTCGCAGAACGGGCTCATGGTGGCAGACTACATTGCGACGGCATTCACCAACGGCATTCCGCACGGTGTGTTCGCCGTGGCCGCGGCGAACTCTGCGACGACTTACGACGAGGCCATCTATACCGGGCAAGGTCTGACGGTGAAAACCGTGGGACGGCAATTGTCTTCGGCAGGCGACCGGCCGCTGCACAAGATGTCGGACAAGATCGAGCGCGAGCGTCCTGAGAAGGGCGTGATACCACCGTCGCGGCGGCGGCAAGCGAAGCGAAGCGCAAGAAAGTAATTACGAGCCTGAACCGGCCGCCGCCGATACGGAATCGGCGGCGTTTCTATTTTTGGGTCGGCAGAGCCCTCAAAAGCGATCGCTGGTGTCGATGCCGAACCCGAGGATGGCTCTGACTTCGATCGGTTGGTCGCCGCGCATGGCAGGTTGAAGCTTCCAGCCGCGCAACGAAGCCACAACTTTGGCGGTCATCTCGGCAGGACCGGGTTCAAGCACCCGCACGTTCTTCAGATTTCCGGACGCATCGATGGTGCACGCGACCACCATACGGGCATGGGGCAGGCCCTCGGGGAGATCGGTGCGGAAACCGGTGGGCGCGACGATGGCCGCACCAGAACCGCCGACTGCGAACTCGACGACCACCGTACCCAGTGAAGTTTCGAGATAGGTGCTGTACTTCTCACCGTGCAGTTGACTCTTGTAAGGCTCGAAGACTCCGCCAGAAGTCGCTGTAGCAACGATAGTTACTCCGAGGGCGCGCCGTTGTTGCCTGGTGCTGGAACGGCCCGGAGTGGCAGGTTCGCCGCCAGACGGGTCCGATCCGAAACTTGGCAGGGTAACGATGCTGCTGCCTCCCTGCACCGAAACGCCTGGTACGGGTGGCGTCCCGTTCGTCGCGTTCCCAGTTCCTCCCGGGCCCGGATTCGGAGAGGTGCCAGGGCGCGCGTTCGGGTCGGAACCATGGCCCGGTCCACTCTTGCCCGCGCCCGGACCTTCGCCGTTCATGCCACTGCCCGGACCGTTGCCGCGGGCGATGCTGGTTCCTCCGCCGGTCCCGCCCAGTCCGGGCTTGTCTCCACCGGTGGGTGACGTCGCAAGCGAGCCTTTCCCTCCGACAGCCGGCAATCCCACCTTGGATCCGGGCTGGTTGGAAATCACGGCTCCCGCTCCCGTCCCGCTGCCGCCGTTCCCCGATGGGGCCGAGGGAGCACCGGCTTCCAAGGCCGAGCCGAGTCCGGGACCTTTGCGGCCGAGCCCGGAGCCAGTCGAATTGCCTGCGCCGCTCACCGAGGGAGGAGGCGGAACGACATTGTTGGCCAGCAGCGTTCCTCCGGGAGCACCCTTACCCCCGCCCGTGTCGCCGGTGCCGCCTCCGGGGCCGGACACAGAGGGCGGCGGAGGAACAACGCTGGGCATCCCAAGGGCAGGAGCAGTGGAGGCCGATACCGGGCGCATGCCGCTCCCACCGAGGACACCGGAGGAAGGCGGCGGTGCAATTACGGTGGAGCCCAATGACCCGCCCATCCCGTTGCGGTTACCCCGTGGTTTGGCATTGGCGGCGTTGGCCGAGACGGCTGGTGGCGGGGGCACAACATCGGGGTTGAGCGAAGTATTTCTTGATCCACTGCTGGTGTTGGCATTGACGGTGGGCGGTGGCGGCACAACCGCCTTCGACGGGTCGGGAGCGTTGCCACTGGCGAGTCGGCGCATGTCCTGCGAAATGTCGGCCGAAGGAGGCGGCGCGATGACCGACGGCGGTGGCATAGCCAGCCTGGGATTGCGATTGGTTGTCCGTTCGGGCGTAGACACCGGAGGCGGCACGATTGCAACGTTGGTCGTCTGGACGGGAGCGCTGGAAATCTCTCGGCTTACGGCGCCGGGTGCCGGAGGAATCACGGTCGCAGCGAGCGCGGGTCGAGAGCGAATCGTGTTGGCAGAAACGGTTGGAGCTGGCGCGACGACTGTCGCGTTCAACGACGGCGTCGCTGAAGTGCGATCGCGGGAGACGCTCGGCGCGGGTGGAATCACAGCCGGACCCAGAGCCGGAGCAACCAGGGTGTGATCGCTCGAAGCGCTGGGAGCCGGAGGGATCACGGTCGCGCTGAGATTCGGCGCGGCGCGGAACGGATCGCGCGGAAGCGACGGAGTTGGCGCAATCACCGTGTCGAGCCGCACTCCGTTGCGGGTGTAGTCGGGGATCACCTGGGGTGCGGGGGCGACGATCGGAGTCGAGTAAGTGAGAGTGGTTCGGGTCGAGCGCAACCCTTCCGACGGAGGTGGACCCGGATTGGGGTTGACCGCGAGCAGATTCGCCACCGCATCGCGCGACGACGGAAGTCTAAGGTTGGGCGCGTCCACCACCCTCTGCGCGAGAGAGCCGCCCCGCGCGATCCTGATGGTTTGCGTGCGGTGGTGGGCTTCTCCTCCGCCTGCGCGGCCAACCGTTCCGGCTTGCGCGCCTCCCAGATCCTCGGTGCGGGGAAGTTCATCGCCGCTGTAATAGATGACATCCCGGCTGGATAGCCGGGGCGCGACGTACGGACGCATTTGCTCGAGCTTCACGCGGACGACAATCGCGGCGACGATCAGAAAAGCTTCGAGTAGCAAGCACGGAATCATGCCGCGATACGGGAACATCCCGTACGGTGCTTCGCCCGCGAGTCGGGCGTCGGAACGAGCCAGAGCCGGGCGTATGGCGGTCACGAACTCGCGCCAGGGCGAGGACCACTCCACCAGCAGAACCGGGGCATCGTGCCTCTGCTCCACGACTTCTTCGAGTTGTGCCGACGCACTCACGCTAAGCGTGCGCTCCCATTTTCTTCTTGATCGTAATCTCAATTCTATCGCCCACAACAGTCCCTGTTTCGGCCACGGTATGGCACGGTAGTTCCAGTACAGACGTGGCCTGGGCGCGGACCGGGGCGAACCGCCAGGGCCGCAGCTGGCTCTGGACGTGAATTACGGTCATCTCATGATCGAGGTATACGACGTCGATGGGGAACCCCATACCTAGAGTATGAACGCCGTGGCAGGGGACAATCCAGAGGCCATTTCCGTTACGGAAGTCACTAGGGGCGAGCCCCAGCAGCCCGCGCAGTCGAGTCCAGTGCGTGTCGGCCACAGCCAAGGCCGTAGCCAAGTAGGCCTGCCGACTCTGATTAAAGGCTTGCCCTAGAGAGGAGAAAACTGCCATCAACCTCAACTGCCCCCCATGGAACTGCATGGATGCTTGCTATTTCCCTGAAACCGGTCCGAGCTGACGGATCAGCGAAATGACGGCTGGACCGATGGTCACAAAAATGATCGAAGGCAGAACAAAGATCACCAACGGGGGAACCATTTTGATCGTGGTTTTGGCTGCCTGTTCTTCGGCGCGTTGCCGGCGTTCCGTGCGGAGGGAGTCGGAATGCACGCGCAAGGCCTGTGCGACGCTGGTGCCGAAGCGATCAGTCTGAATCAGCGTACCAACCAGAGAACGGATATCGTCAACGCCGGTGCGGTCGACCAGATTGCGCAGCGCGTCTGCGCGAGGCTTGCCGGCCCGCATCTCGAGGTTGACCAGGTGAAACTCATCACTCAGATCAGGATGAGCGTGGTGCAGATCCTGCCCTACCCGCATCAGGGCCTGGTCGAGGGCAAGGCCGGCCTCCACGCAAATGACCGTGAGGTCCAGGGCGTCAGGCAGGGCGAGACGGATGCGTTGTTGGCGATCCTTGATCATGCGCTTCAGGAGGAAGCGCGGAAGGAAGAATCCGAGGCCGGGCACACCGGCCAGGAGAAAAGGATTATCAAAGCCGGAGAACAGCACCACACCCGCAAAGCCCGCCGCCGCAAGCAGAACGCGCGCCCCGAAGTAGTAGTTGACGTGCATGGCATCGCGGAGTCCGGCCTGGATCATCCATGCCCTCGTGCGCGAAACATCGGCGGTGGAGAGGGGGATGGCTTTGCTCAGCGGGTCGATGGCCTGCTCAATGCGTTCCCTGAGGGCGGGCTTGGCATCGGCGGCACGCGGCTGTCCCCCAAGAGCCCGTAGACGCGCGCCGAGGACTGAACTCGGCGTCACCATCGCTGCGCCAAAGAAGAAAACCACCATCACAATGGTGACGAACACGACGATCGTTAAGATCAGAGGCAACATCGATACACCTGCATCCTTAGACCTGCTTCTCTCAAGCCTGCTTCTCTCAAACCTGGATCCGGATGATCTTCCGGATCACGAAATATCCCACCGTTTGCAAAGTGATCCCGCCGACCAGCAGCATGTGGCCGATGGGATCGGAAAAGAGCGGCTGTATGAAAGCCGGATTGAGCGTCATCATGACCACCACAATGATCGGAGGCATGCCCATCAGGAGCGCCATGGTGAGGCGTCCCTGGGCAGTGTAGACGCGTACCTGGCGCTGAATCTTGAAACGTTCGCGGATCACGTAAGACAGGTTGTCAAGAATCTCGGCCAGATTGCCTCCGGTCTCGCGCTGCAGCATGACGGCAGTGACGAAAAATTTCACGTCAACCGAGGGCACACGCTCGGTCAGATTCAGCAGAGCGTCGCGCACGGGCATGCCGAATTTCTGTTCTTCGTAGAGCTGGCGAAACTCGCCCGCGACGGGCTCGTTGATCTCGTTCGTGATCATTTCCAGCGCTGTAGTGAAGGCGTGTCCGGCGCGGACGGCGCGGGCCAGGGTGTCGATGGCCTCGGGAAAAAGCTCGTCGAACTTGGTAAAGCGCTTCTGCCGCTTCATGGAAGCGTAAGAGTACGGCATCAGGAACCCGACAAACATGGCCGCCCAGGCGATCTCGATGTGCCGGCTGAGGACGTAGGCGACGATTGCGGCTGCGATTCCGACAAGGCAGCATAGCCCCAAAAAGTTTCCCGCTCGCAGGTCCATGCCCGCTTGCGCCAGCATTTTCTGGATGGCCGAGATGCGTCGCGAGCGCCGGAGCAAGCTGTCGAGAGCGGGAATCTCGCTCAGTTGCTCATCGCGCATCAGCGCCAGTTCTTCTTCCGGGCTGCGCTCGGGTGCCTTGCGTTCTTCCGTGAGACGTTCTTTGAGGAGACGGGCGCGCGCGCTGCGCTGATCGAAAAAAGATCCCAGGGCGAAGGCCGCGACCGCGACCAGGACGAAAACGAAAAACGCTAAGAGAGCCGCCGACATAGGATTCTCAGACCTCAGCTTTGGTTTCAAACAGCGCCGGCCGCAAACGGGCTCCTGCGGTCGCCAGGCGCTCGGCAAACTTCGGGCGAATTCCGGTGGCGCGGAATGCTCCCTTGACTTTTCCGTTCTCGTCGATGCCAGTGCGGTCAAACGAAAAAATGTCCTGCATCGCCAGCAAATCCCCGTCCATTCCAGTGATCTCGGAAATTGTAATGACCTTGCGCGTACCGTCGGAAAGACGCGCGATCTGAACCACGGCGGACACTGCGGAAGCGATCTGGTGCCGCACCGCGCGCTCCGGAATGTTCAGGTTGGCCATCGAAACCATGTTTTCGACTCGAGCCATGGCGTCGCGTGGAGAGTTGGCGTGCACCGTGGTCAGCGAGCCTTCGTGGCCGGTGTTCATGGCCTGCAGCATGTCAAAGGCTTCCTCGCCGCGGACCTCGCCCACCACGATCCGGTCGGGACGCATACGCAAGCTGTTAATCACCAGTTGCCGCTGCCGTACCGCCCCCTTGCCTTCGACGTTGGGCGGCCTGGTCTCGAGGCGGACCACGTGCTCCTGCTTGAGTTGGAGTTCGGCAGCGTCCTCGATGGTGACGATGCGGTCGGAGTTGGGAATGTATCCGGAGAGGACATTCAGCAGCGTCGTCTTGCCGGCGCCGGTTCCACCGGAAACCAGGATGTTGAGACGCCCTTTGACCATCGCGGAGAGCAGTTCAAGCATCGACTCGGTGAGAGTCTGATTGGTGATCATTTGCCGGGCGGTGACGGGGTCGCGCCCGAAACGGCGAATGGAGAGGCAGGGGCCGTCGATGGCCAGCGGGGGAATGATGGCGTTGACGCGCGATCCGTCGGTGAGGCGCGCATCGACCATCGGCGACGATTCGTCAACCCGGCGTCCGACGCGGGAGACGATGCGCTCGATGATCTGCATCAGGTGTACATTGTCCTTGAACGACAGCCCGGTCAATTCGAGTTTGCCCGAGCGTTCAATGTAGACCCGGTCAAAGCGGTTCACCAGAATGTCAGAAACGGTGGGGTCCTTAAGCAGCGGCTCGAGCGGGCCCAGGCCGAAAATTTCGTCGAGAATTTCGCGCGACAGGCGTTCGCGCTCGGCAAAGCTGAGCGGAACTGCTTCACTATTGACCGCGTTACGAATGATGACCAGGACTTCGTCGCGAGCCGAATCGCCCGAGGTTTTGCCCAGTTTTTCCAGGTCGAGGCGGTCGAGAATCTTGCGGTGCAGGTCCGCTTTGATCTGTTGGAAGAAGTTAGCGTCGGTGCGCTCGAAAGATTGAAGGTTTGCCATAGGGCCCTAACTTCCTGTATCGACGACTTCTATACTGACTTGAATAGCGACCACGCCTCGCGCTTTGAGTTGATGTCATTGCGGGTCAACTCTTGTGCCAATCCGGAAAAGCAACGGGCGATCTCACTGCCACGCTGATCCATCACGGGTGTGCCGCGATCGATTGCGCTGGATACTGCGAAATACTGGTT
>Ga0307477_10003059_pt1 | contig 12590 bp, 9 predicted proteins | sample atmos_gasesECM2C_FD_203316 | JGI IMG/M metagenome (GOLD analysis project Ga0307477, IMG submission 203316) | Hardwood forest soil microbial communities from Morgan-Monroe State Forest, Indiana, United States - atmos_gasesECM2C_515 | ecosystem: Environmental > Terrestrial > Soil > Temperate...
GGTTGTCGCCCTGCTGGGGCAGCGCGGCACGAATCCGCTGCGAGAAATCCGCGGCCTGATCCGCGGCCTGAGCACGCGCGTTGATATGCCCGCGCCGCCGCAACTCTTCAAAGGGCACGCTGGTATCGAGCTTGTCGTGCTCGTAGAGGTACTCCGGCACGTATCCACTGAGCAGGATCTTCCAGGAATAGGGAAGATGTCCCGGAATGACCCGCGAATGCAGCCAGATGTTGCTGGTGCAATTGGTGGTCAGCGCGTTGTACCACTGGGCATGCTCCTTGAGAGCGTTCAGCTCGTGCAGATACTCCAGAAATAGTTGCCGGCCGGCGCTGGCGCTGCCGCGCACTCGATACAGGTAAACCTGCTCCGGTGGATTGCGGCGGTAGTTCGTTCGCAGACGAATGAGGTCGCGCTCGTCCCCGACGGCGTAGTACAGCTCGTATTGCCGGAAAAATCCCTGCACCGACGAGTATTCCTGGCCGCGCTCGCGGCGGGTTTCGATGGAGATCGCTACATGGTTACCGTCGGTGAACCCGAAGCTGACGAACACGTGTGCGATCGCCGGACCTGCCCAGTAGGAAGTGAGCAGGTCGACGGTGCTCAGTTGCCGTAGATCGAAGCTGCGGTCGTAGTACGCAGGCGTAAAGTCAGTTTCGCTGCGGTAGTCGAAGTTTCGGACGTTGTGCAGCGTGATGCGCTCGCCGTCGACTGAGGCGTAGGCGAGCACCGCATTTTCAGGCACCCAGTTGCCAGCGTTGGAGGGCTCGATCGCTCTCCAGCAGACGACCAGCAGCGCGAACAGTGCCATGAAGATGGTCAACGCCTGCCACCGCCGCCGCCGCGATACGAATCCGGCGATGAGCACGAGCGCGACGACCCCGTAGACCGTTGCCAGACCGTGGCGCACTGCCAGGCTCGCATGATCCCAGTAGACGAGCGCCAATACCCCCCACCCGCTCACGATGAGCATCAGCAGCCCGAGCACTGCCAGGGCAGCCAGTTCCGCGGTGCGCTCGATCGTCGCCGGCATTAGTAGCCTCGGGGTCCAGCGGGACGATAGATTATCGGCACGGGGGTTACGGCGCCTCCTGAACATCTGATCGGCGGGCGAGCGCCCGCGGGGATGCAGGCGGGGACCGGGCAACCGCAGGTCGGCGGTCCGGTAAAGGGGGCACGATGTCACGTCCTGGGAGCGCTCCGCTGATCGCAGTAGGGCACCGGTGCCTGTTGGCCTGCCTCGCCGCGCTGGTCACCTGCGCTGCGGCGGCGCAGGAGAGCGGCACTGCGGCCGCATCCGGCAAGCGCCCCCGAGTAGGCCTGGCGCTCGCCGGCGGCGGGGCGCGCGGCGGGGCGCACATTGGCGTCCTCAAGGTGCTCGAGGAGCTGCACGTCCCGATCGACTGCATTGCCGGGACGAGCATGGGCGCCCTCGTCGGGGGCGGTTACGCCTCCGGCATGTCGGCGAGCGACATTGAAAGATTCGTCACGACGCTCGACTGGAAGTCGATCGTTGGGGGTGTCGGCACCCGGCCGCTGGAACCCGTCGAGCAGAAGCGCTTCAACGACGCCAGCGGATCGGTCGAGCTTGGGTTGAAGGGCGGCAAGATCGTTCCGCCGGGGGGGTTGATTGCCTCGAGCCGAATCGAAGACGTGCTGCGCACCTACGTGGCCAGAGCGCGCTCCGTGTCGGATTTCAATCAGCTGCCGATTCCTTACCGTGCCGTGGCGACCGACATGCTGAGCGGGACCATGGTCGTGCTGGATCACGGCGACATCGCGACGGCCATGCGGGCCAGCATGGCGCTCCCGGGCATCTTCCCGCCGGTCATCACCGACCAGTACGTTCTCTCGGACGGTTACGTCGTGCGCAACCTGCCGATCGACGTGGCGCGCGACACGTGCGCGGACGTCGTCATCGCCGTCAACCTCGTCAAGCCGACCGTGACGCGCGAACAGCTGCTCTCCGGCGCCAGCCTGGTCCTGCGCAGCACTGACATCACCATGGAAGAGAACGAGCGGCTGCAGCTGCAATCGCTGACGCCGCGCGATGTGCGCATCGATGTCGACACTACCGGCATCGGCGCGGGGGATTTCGAGCACACGGCCGACACCATCCCCCGCGGCGAGAAAGCCGCCCGGGCCGTGACGGATCGGCTCGCGGCGTTGTCGGTACCCGAAACTGATTACATCGCGTGGCGGCGCCGAGTGACACTCAATCAGAACATCGAGATCCGAATCGCCGAGGTCCGATTCGAGGGACTCAAATACGTCAATCCGGAGTACCTGCGGCAGCAGACCAGCGTACGTGCCGGTGACACCGTTGACATCGCTACGATCAGTCGCGATGCCGCGCGCCTCGCGGCACTCGATGATCTGCAGGGCGTCGAGTACCGCCTGAGCGGCGATCCGAACAACCCCGTCCTCGTCTGGCATCCGACCGAGAAACAAATCGGGCCGGACTACTTGCGCCTCGGCGGCGGCCTGTATGCTGCCGGGAGCGGCGTTCTGCTGTTTGAGCTGGATGCACAGTACGTGCGCCGTTGGCTGAATCCCTACGGCGGTCAGTGGCGCAACCAGCTCGAGGTCGGCACGACCTCGCTCGCTGCCACGAGCTTCTACCAGCCGCTGGAAGTGAGCCAGACCTTTTTCATAGAGCCGGGTGTGGTGGCCGGCCGCTCGCTGGAATACATCTACAACGACTACGAGCGCGTCGCACATTACTTCTTCAATGACCTCGGCGGCCGCGTCGATCTGGGCGTCAATCTTGGACACAGCAGTCAGATCAGGACCGCTTACTGGGCCGACCGCCGCAAGACGGAGCTCGACACCGGATCGCCGGAGCTGCCGACCGGCGAAAATACGGACGCCGGTCTTGCCGCGACGGCGTTTTACGACACGCGCGATGCGGCGAGCTTTGCGTCCAGCGGCACTGCCGCGGCGGTCGAGTACTTCTGGTCGAGCGATGCTCTCGGCGCAGATCGCGATTGGCAGCGGCTCGAGGCCGCCGTTCGGGAGGCCGTTAGGTTCAGCCGGACGTCGCTGTGGCTCACGGCCGCCGGCGGCTCAGACCTCAGCAGCACTCTGCCGGCGGATCGCGCGTTCTCGCTCGGAGGCCCGCAGAGCTTCGCCGGCTATTCTCCGGGCGAGGTGCGCGCACGCCGTTACTGGACCGTGAAGGGCGACATTGCCTGGCGCGTGGCCGACATTCTGCCGATCGCGAATCAGACTCTGTACGGCGGAGTTGGACTTCAGGGAGCGCACGTCTACGACCGCGTCGACCCGGTCCCCGACGGGACGCTGTATGGGGTGTCGGCTTACCTCGGCGGTCGGACACCGCTCGGGACACTGACCATCGGAGTCGGCAAGGCCACGCATGACTGGGCCGGATGGGTCACGCTCGGAACTCCGGTCGGCACGGGCTCAATCCTCGACCAACCTCTGTTTCGGTGAGTGCTCGGGTCGCCGTCTCGCCGGCGGCGTGTTTCGGAGCGACGCTACTTGAATGCAAACTCAAACAGAAGCCCAAGGGCGTTGATCGCAGCGGGAGTCTGATCTTCGCTGTCCTGGCGCTGATAGTAGAGCCGCATGCTCAGGCGTTCGCCGAACATGAGATTCAGGCCGGCCTGAAACCGGTTCCGGTAGAACTCGCTGACGGCAAACCGATAGAAAACCTCGTCGCTGCTGTACAGGTATGAGATCGGCCGCAGATTTTCGGTCGCCCAGCGGTATTCCAGCCGAAATCGCGCTATCCACGGGTTGCTCTCAGCGTTGATCGTGTTGTCGGCTCGGGTGCGAATGGCAATGGTGCTGCGTCCGAAGCGGCGCGTCCAAGTCGCACGCATCACCGCGAGCTGCGTGACCTTGACGTCCTCGCCCTCGCGATTGGGCGTCACCTGGTGTCGGTAGCCGCCGCCGAGCGTCCACTCGCCAGTCTTGTAGCTCAGCTCCACGCCCAACGTGGTGAGTACCGGATTGGACAGGCTTTCGCTGAGGCGCAGCTGCCCCAGTCCGATGATCGTCGTGTTCTCACCCAGCGGCGCGCTGACGTCGAGCTCTGACCACAGCTGTGTATCCGGCTCGCCAGTCGCAGCCCGCGTCGCAATCGGGTTCGCCGCGGCCAGCGCCATGACGACCAACACCGTGGCTGATCGCGACATTCGAACGGCGCTTGACATTCGAACGGCGCTTGCTGGCTGCAGGATCGGCGCGCGCACAGGAGTCACAGTGTCACCGGAGGTCATGCCGCGGTTCGCTAAGCATGCCGCAACCGGACAGGAATTTCCCCGGCAATACGGGAAGCTATCTAGGCCGTCGACCTGCGGCTGCCGAGTGAACGTTCCGTCGACGAAGCCGAGCTCGACTCCCGCACTACGAGCTCCGCGGGTATGAGAACCGACGCCGTATCCTCCCCGGCGATGCGACGCAGCAGCAGATCGACGAGCGTGCGAGCCGCGCGCACCACGTCCTGCCGCACCGTAGTCAGGGGAGGGGTCGTGTGAGCCGCGATGGGAATATCGTCGAAGCCGACGACGGCGACGTCCTGTGGAATCGAAACGCCCGCCGCCCGCAGTGCATGTATGGCGCTGATCGCGCCCACGTCCGATGCGGCAAACACGGCATCGAAGTGGGTGCTGCGAGCAAGAAAATCGCGCATGGATTGATACGCCTCATCGGGAATCCGCGGCGCGTGCAGGATTCGCGCACGGCCCGTGCCCGCCGGACCACGCGCCAGCGCGTGTGCATAGCCCTCGTACCGCTGCCGGACCGCCGGCGGCCTGGGATCCCCCATGAAGATGATCTTGCCGCGACCGGTCTTGAGGAGGTGCTCGGTGGCGGCGAGCGCTCCGCCAAAGTTATCGGTGCCGACAGTGCAATAGGTCTGTCCTTTGACGTGCGCGCCCCACACCACCACCGGTCGGAAGCTCGCCGCCATCCGCTGCAGCGTCTCGTGCCCAGCGCTCTGACCGATCACGATAATGCCGTCGGTGCGGCCCGTCGTCGCGAGATTCGCGAGCCCGTTGCGCATCGTCGTCGCGAACTTCTGCAAGGACATGGAATAGCCGCGCTCGGTGATGGCCTCCGCCAGGTGACCGATCAATCGCAGCACGAACGTATCGGTCAGCGGATGCGGTGACGGCGGCGCAACCGGAATGACCACGTCGATCGTCTGCGTGTGCCGCAGACGCAGATTCCTCGCCGCCGGATTGACGGCGTAATTGCGCTGACGGGCAAGTTTGAGGATGCGCTCGCGCTGGCGCGGGTCAACGAGGGCGCTGCCGGCGAGGGCGCGCGAAACGGTCGAGACATGAACGCCGGCGAGCCGCGCGATGTCCACCATCCTGATTGGTCTGCCGGAGCGTCGCCGATCCATTGGCGGCGGCAGTATACGGGATTCTTGTGAGTGACTTGTGAAGAGTTGTATCTCGCGGAGGCGTGATCGGCAGATCAGTGATCCGCAAATCAGTGAGCCAACCTGGGCGCCGTGCGCCGAGTCCTGCGCGGCTGAATTGCCCCCTGGGACACAAAAAATGCCAACACCGTCACGACCTGCGCGACGCAGCAGCGATCGAGTGTGACGTGGTTCCGGTGCGTGCGCGTGCGCCGTGGCGCAGTTTCATTGCAATCGTTGCGGACGCATCCGCAATCGTTTGCATTGCGTGACGAGCCTCTCAAAGCACACCGGCCGCTCCTCGATAGTATCGCCGGCAACGGTTTCTCAACACTGTTCGGGAAGTAACGTCATGCGGAAGGCAATCTTGACCAAGGCTCTATTGGCGCTGACGGGAGCAGTGCCGCTGGTATGCCTGGCAGAATCAACTTTCACGACCGGCGCCGGCTCGCCGCTTACGGCGACGGCGCACGTGGACTTCCAGATCACCATCCCGAGGTTCATCTTCTTGCGCGTTGGCACGGGCACCGGTACGGCAGCGAGCGGCTGGGCGACGGGCGGCTCCGTCGACCCGATCGCGTTTGCTCCCACGGCCGCGCAGGTGGGCAGCGGCGCGCTGGCTGCCACGGCGCTCAGCGGTGATCTCGGCAACGGTACTGAGACCGCTGTGGTGGTGGCCAACAACGGCAATGTCACGTTCAGCTCGCAAACGCTCGGCGCGTTGAGCGACGGCGCCGGCGACAACATCAGCTATACGCAGATCACGACCACACCGGCCCACAACACGACCGGGACGACGCTGCTTGCGCCGGCACTCGCCGATGCTGCCACGACCACCATCACGCTCACCGCGGTGGGCAAGGTCGTGCAGCAGGATGCCAAGTGGACCTACACCTACGTCAATACCCTGGTGCCCGCGCAGGGCACCTACGGGGGCGTCAACTCGAACAACAGCCGCGTCACGTACACCGTTTCGGTGCCGTGACCCTCGGCTGCATCGGATAAGCGGAAGACCATGTCCCCCGGGAGGCGCGTCATGAACGGGCGCCTCCCGAGACCCGACAACGCACGGCGCGCGGCCCGCTACGCCGCCCTCGCTTTTCTCCCGACGTCGCTGGCTGTGGCCAGCGGCGCGCACGCTTTCACCATTACGCTCGCCCCGGCGGCGCCGAAGACCGTGTACTTCCAGGTCGGCGTCGGCACTTTTACCGGGACTTACTGCCGCCGCAACTGCACCGTACCGCCGATCCTGCAGTCGGGGAGCAGCGCGCCCGGCACGAATACCACTATCAACCAGGTGTCGGTGAGCGTAAGCGCCAACGCCGTCGGTAACGGCACGGCGCAGAGCATGACGACCGACAGCACGCAGGCGAGCAGTTTCTTCGACGGCCGAGCGTTCTGCACCCTGCCGACTCAGCTCTACATTGGCGGCTACTATCGCACCACCGGCAACGGCGCCAACACCGCGCTCGTCACTGCCACGCTTGCTGCGTCGCTGATGGATGCGGCCGGCGACACGATCCCTTTCTCGCAGATCAGCTGGACCAGCGGGGGCAATGGCGACGCCGGGGCCGAGCCTTTCCCGGCGGGCAGCTTCACCGGGACTTCCATCGGCGTCGGCAGCATCGCCCAAAATCACTGGGCGGAAAGCTGCTGGACGTTCTCCTACAAAAACACTGTCGTACCCGCCGCCGGCACCTACACGGGCCGCGTCACTTACACCATTTCGGCGCCGTAACGCGGCTCGCAAAAGTACGCCGCGATGCGCCCGCCCTCAGTGTCGCCGTTCTGCATAATCTGGCTCGCTGCCGCGGCCGCGCACGCCGGCACGGTCGTCGACGATTCCGGCACGCTGCCGTACAACGCCGGGCTTGCCATGCGCTGGGAGCAGCTCGAGCCAGACGGCTCGGGCAATCACCGCATGGTCGGCACGCTGCAGCTGCGCGTGCGACTCAACGTCGCACCATGGCAGCGGCACAACGGTCACGTCTACCTGGTGCTTCCCGCCCAACAGCCGGGGGATATCAGCGCCGCCTGGACCACGCAGGGACGACTGCTGCCTGGTCACGTAGTGGCGGGCAGCCGCGCGCTGGTTTACGCGGGTCTGATCACGACGCCGTTCATCGAGGACGTCGTGCAACTGACGATCACCGTCGATGGCCGACGGATGCTCTCAACCTACCCAGTCAACTTCCGCTTTGAGATGGACGAGAACTGATCGTGCGACCTCATATCGTGTCAGTGACTTGCCTGCTGGCCTGGATGAGCGCGAGCCCTGCCTGGGCCGGCGGATTTGCGGCCGTGGTCTCGCCACCGCGCTTCGAGCTCGCGGCCAAGTCAGGCGCGACGCTGCGTCAGGTCATCGAGGTGACCAACCGTGATGTGACGCCGGCGCGCTACCGCATCCACACAGCGGACTTTGTCCTCGCGGACGACTACACCTTGACCTTCCGCGACGAGCTCGTCTGGGGCAGCTGCCGCCCGTGGGTCGCAATCGAGCGTCCGCTGATCACACTGCCCGCGGGCGCCACGATCCGCTACCGCTTCGAGGTGCAGGTGCCGCCGGACACCGCGGCACGCGAATGCCGTTTCGCGATCATGATCGAGGGCGATGAGCCGTCCATGGCCCACGCCGGCGCCGCGCAGCTGCCGATTGTCGGACGCATCGGGGTCATCGTTTACCTGAGGGTCGGTGATGTCGCGCCGCACATCGAGGTTGTCGGGCCGCTAGTCGTGACATTCAACGGCCAGCGGGTGCCGGCGCTGCGCGTGCGCAACGAGGGCACGGCCCATACCCGCACCAGCGGCTTTCTGACCGGCAAGGACGCGACCGGCAAGACGTATGACTTCACTCCCTCTGATCTGCCCATTCTTCCGGGCGATGTGCGCGACGTGGTCTTTACCCCCTCGGTGGGCAACACCGCGGTCGCAACGCTCGCCTTCCCGGTCTCGGTGCGCGGAACGCTGGAATGGGATGGCCAGAAAGTTGACCTCAACGAGACCTACAGATGAACGCGCGCGCAGCGCACGCTCTGCGCTGGGCGGCATGCCTGTGTGGTCTCGCGGGTCTGACCGTCGGGGCAATGCCTGCGCGCGCGCAGTCTGCTCTCGGCCCGCCGCCTGCGCCCGCCTATCAGGACCGCCTCATCGGCGGCGGGAACCTTGCCCCGGACGTCTCAGTCGGCGACTCCTACTCCAGTGACACCTCGGGACTCGCCCGGTCGGTGCGCATCGACGCGCTGGCGAGCACGCTCGAGGCGCAGGGCGCAAACCCAGCCCCGACGATTCACGAGAACGGCATCGTTGCCAACGGGCAGTGGGAGACGAGCAGCTACGGCACCTGGTCGGCGGATCTCGGCGTGCGCATCGGCGCGAGCGCCGAGTCGGAATTCACCAGTCTCGCAAACAACTACGCCTCCTTTACGCTGCGCCAACACGGCATGCCCTTCGACGGCGGCTGGCAGGCCGACACCGGGCTGGGTGACCTCAATACACCCCTCATCGACCTCGCGCGCCAGCAACCCCGTTTCATCCTGGCCTCCGGCGCCATGTTTGGTGCAGAGACCGAATGGCACGGGCCCTCGGGAGCTCAGATCGTCGCCGGTGGTGGTGAGCCAGGCGTGTTCGAAGGCATCAAAGTGCCGACCTTCGCCACCCTCGGCGGCACGACCGGCACCGTCGGTGCGCAGTGGTCACCGGCGCCGGCGTGGACCGTCGGCGGCGTATTCGCCGGCGCCCGCGATGCGAATCTCTACTATCAGCCCCCCGGCTCGATCCTGATCTCTCCGGAAGTCGCAAATGAGGGCATCTCATCGGACACCGCGCTGTTGAGCGCCGCATGGCAGGCAGCTGCCAACCGAGTGCAGATCAACGTCATCGACGGTACGCTCGACAGCAACGGCAACTCCTTCGGGGTTTGGGTCGATGGCTCGCATAGCCAGAATGCGTACACCCAGTCGTATGGCGCCTTTCGCATCGAGCCAAATCTGGCCTGGGGAAATCAGCTGATCGCGAGCGACGTCGAGGGCGGGTACTACCGCCTCGGCTACCAGACGCGCCGCTGGGTCGCCGACTTCGGCGTCGACGAGGCGCGGTCGGTGTCGGGCGAGGGCGCGAACAGCACGTTCCTCAATGGGGATGCGCGCTACCAGCTTTCGCGCGACACGGGCGTTGGCGGCGTCGCGAACCTGCTGCTTGCGAGTGACGGCGGTCGGCACACCGCCTGGTCGGTGCAAGGGTACGTCGACAACGCAAACCGGCTGGGCTCGAGCCGCGTGCAGCTCGGCTACGCCACCAACTGGCAGACCGATGACGTCTCCGCTTCGCTGCAGCAGACCTGGAGCGTGCCTGCCGGAGCCAGGCTCGCCACCTCGGTCGCCGTGGATCGCCTCTCCGCCGCGGCGCTCCTCGGCCTGCCGGCGCAGGACAGCACGGTCCTGCGCCTCGCCGCGTATGGCGGCGGTAACGTCACAGCGCGCCTGTCGCTCGACGGTAGCGTGCAGTGGGCAGCGGCAGTGCAGGGGCGCGCAGCTCCCTCGACTTCAGCCGACGTGTCGCTCTCATACGAGATCGCACACGCCTGGCAGCTGCTGCTCACATACTACGAGAACCGCCTCGGCTCCTGGACACCGCTGGTCGTGACCTCGCCCCTGGCACCGCCGGTTCCGACACTGCAGGCCTCCCAGGGCCAACAGGGATTCTTCCTTACGCTGCGCTACCAGTACGCGCGGGGCTCGCACTTCGTGCCGCTCGGTGGCCGGCCCGGGTCGGGCTCGGGGCGCCTTACCGGAGTGGTCTATCTCGATGCGAACGACAACGGGCGCTTCGACGCCGGCGAGACCGGAGTAGCGAATGTCACGGTGGTCCTCGACGGACGCTTCTCGACGCGCACCGACGCCAACGGCCGCTTCGACTTTCCGGCGGTCGCGGCCGGCCACCACGTGGTCAGCGTGCAGAGCGACAATCTGCCCCTTCCCTGGATGCTGCCGGGTGAAGGCCGTACCGAGGTCGACGTCGGGACGCGCGATCGCACCGACGTGAATATCGGGGCGGTGCGCATCAGATGACGCTCTGCCGGAGCGCGTTCCGCCCCGCAATTCGTTACCACGAAACTGACCGCCAGTGTGTCAAAATTCACTCGCGGCCGGCGAGTGGGACGCGTCGACACCGGGGTTCACACGATGGGCAGGAAGACAGTCGGCGAGGTAAGCCACAGTGGCGGCTCGGCTGCCATCTCGCGGCGGGAGTTTGGCGCACTGGCCCTCGGCGCCGGGTTGGGATCGGCGTTGGCGGGGGCGGCGGGAGCGGCCGAAGTGCGCGAGTCCGAGGTCGACATTCATACGCCCGACGGCACCGCGGACGCTTACTTCGTCTGCCCGTCTGCGGGCTCGCATCCCGCCGTAATCGTCTGGCCGGACATCCGTGGCCTGCGTGCGGCGTTCAGGCAGATGGGCAGGCAACTCGCCGAGTCAGGTTACGCCGTCCTGGTCGTCAACCCCTTCTACCGGAAGAAGCACGCGCCGGTGGTCCCGGAAGACGCGGACTTCAATGACCCGCCGACACGTGCAGCGCTGATGGCGCTGCTGGGCTCGCTGACGCCTGCGACCGCCGCGACCGACGCTACGGCCTTCGTCCAGTGGCTCGACAGCCAGCCGGGAGTGGACAAGCGACGCAAGATGGGCACCAGCGGGTATTGCATGGGCGGGCCGCTCACCATGCGCACTGCGGCGGCGGTTCCCGCGCGTATCGGCGCCGGTGCCTCCTTCCACGGAGGGGGGCTGGTGACCGACAAGCCGGAAAGTCCGCACCTGCTCGTGCCGAAGATGAAGGCGCACTATCTGTTCGCGATCGCCGCGAGCGACGATCAGAGCGAGCCGCAGTCGAAGGAGGTATTGCGCGCGGCGTTCGCCAAAGTGGGGCTGCCGGCCGAGATCGAGGTATATGCCGGCACCATCCACGGCTGGTGCCCGCTCGACTCGAAGGTCTACAACCGCGAGCAGGCGGATAAGGCGTGGGGCCGGATGCTCGTGTTGTTCAAGAGCGCGCTCACCTAAGCTCGCGTGCTCGTGGTCAGGCGTACGGCGCTCACGGCCGCTCCGGTCAGCGCCAGGAGAGCCGCGACGTAGAGCGCCAGGTACGAGCCGCTGGTCCCGGCGAGGCGAAACAATATGGCGACCGCGGCTGCCCCGAGTGCCTGCCCGAGCAGGCGCGCCGCGCTCAGCATGCCACCAGCGGCGCCGCTGCGCGCGCGCGGCGCGGCGGCCATGATGGTGCGGTTATTGGGCGTCTGGAAGAAGCCGAACCCCAGACCGCACAGCGCCATGCGCCAGGCGAACGCCGCAGCGCTGCCGTTCGCCGGAAAGAAAGCGAGCAGCAGCAACCCCGTAGACATGGCGAGCAGCCCGAGCGCCCCGAGGATTCCCGCGGGATGGCGGTCGGCAAGCCTGCCGGCGATCGGCGCTGCCAGCGCGAGGGCGAGCGGCCAGGGGGTCATGAACAGGCCCGTCTCGACCGCGCTGTGCCCCAGACGCTGAATCTCAAAGGGCAGCGCCACCAGGGCAGCCATCTGCGCCGTGAACGCGCAGACGGAGGCGGCCAGCGACAGGGAGAAGAGGCGGCTGCCGAGCAGATCAAAAGGAATGATGGGCGCTGCCCGCGGGCGCTCGTGGCGCGCGAGGAGCCACGCGAGTGCAACGCCGCCACCCAGCTGTGCCAGCGCGAGCGGCGTCGCTGCGTGATGCGCAAGCGACTGCAGTCCGCTCAGGAACAGGCCGAAGGCACCGGCATTCAGCAACGCGCCGACGGGGTTCAAAGGCCGCGGGGTGCGCTCGGTCTCGGGCAGCGCGATGAGCGCGATCGCAAACGCGACGATTCCGAGCGGTATGTTGACGCCGAACAGCCAGCGCCAGTGCGCCACGGCCAGCACTGCCGAGGCGATCGTCGGTCCCAGTGCGGAGGAAGTTGCGACCACCAGGGCGTTGATCCCGAGCCCGCGACCGAGGCCGCTCTGTGGGTAGGTGTAGCGAGTGAGCGCGCCGCTGACGCTCATGATGCCGGCGGCGCCGAGCCCCTGAATGACGCGCGCGAGGCTGAGTGTCGGCAGGTCCGGCGCGAAGGCGCAGCCGAGCGAGGCAAGGGTGAACACCGCCAGCCCGGCCTGTGAGACTCGGCGATAGCCGATGATTTCCCCAAGCGCTGCAAC
>Ga0307477_10003060_pt1 | contig 12586 bp, 14 predicted proteins | sample atmos_gasesECM2C_FD_203316 | JGI IMG/M metagenome (GOLD analysis project Ga0307477, IMG submission 203316) | Hardwood forest soil microbial communities from Morgan-Monroe State Forest, Indiana, United States - atmos_gasesECM2C_515 | ecosystem: Environmental > Terrestrial > Soil > Temperate...
GGGCCACCGCATGGAGCCCGACAGCCATGGGCTCGGTCAGGGCGGCCTGCTCGGCGTCAAGGCCGTTGGGCACCTCCAGGACCAGAGGGGCGCTCAACAGCAGTCGCTCGCCGTATCCACCCGGGAACTCGTTGGAGTAGGCAAAGGGCTTGATACCGTCCATCGTCAGCATCACCGGAACGGATGTGACGACGGTTCCGGGTTTGGGCCCGACCGTGTCGGGCCCGACCTCGAGCACCTCGGCTGAGAACTCGTGGCCCATGAACACATCGCGATCCAGGTCGAGCTCGGCCTCCAGGGGCGATCCCTTGGACAGTTCCACCAGGTGGCGGCCGTGCTTGACGAAGTGGAGGTCCGACCCGCAGATCCCGCAGGCCAGCGTTCGGCAGAGGATCTGACCGAAGGTAGGGACGGGATCGGCGACGTCGGCGGCGACCACGGCACCGCCTCGCAGGACAACGGATCGCATGCCAGCAGCATGACCGGCCCGACCCCGTCTGAAAAGCTGACTGCCATGAGCGAAGACGTGACGATGTGGTTCAACCCGAGCTGTTCCAAGTGCCGAGGGGCGCGCGAGATCCTCGACGAAGACGGGATAACTGCCACCTACGTCGACTACCTGCGCGACGCACCGACCAGAGCCGAGCTCGAGCGGGTGCTCACCCTGCTGGGGGAAAGCGACCCCAAGGCCATCACCCGCACCGGCGAGACCCGTTACGCCGAGTTGAGCCTTGACGATGCCGACCGCGACGCGCTGCTGGAAGCACTGGCGGCCAACCCGATACTGATCGAGCGGCCCATCGTGATCCGGGGCGGCCGGGCCGTCATCGGTCGTCCACCTGAGCGGGTGCGCGAGCTGTTCGAGTAGTCAGTCGAGGGCGGCCAGCCGGCGCCGATCGGCGACCAGTGCCGTCGTGGCGACGAGGGCGATCAGGGTGAGGCGGCCCGAGGCCGGCGCCGCCTGCCCGGGCCCGAGCACGGTAAGAGGCCGGCCGTCCTCGACCACCGCGACCGCCCCGGCGAGGGGCATCCACCACCAGCGGCTGGCGTCCACGTCGGCCCCGACGACCGCGCCGGCCTGGCACCAGACGATCTCGGTCACGGCACCCAGGCGGGCGAGCTCGTCGTCGCCGCAGTGGGCGAACGCGTCGCAGGCCCGAATGGCGGCGAGCTTGCCGTCCTTGGGACGGGGCGGCTCGTGGCGGGGTCGGAAGGCGAGGGTCACGCTGGTGACGGTAAGGAACGGCGCTGGTCACGTCGTCAGGCCGGAGGCCAATTGTCGGCTCCGTCTCGGGACAGATCCCCGTTATGACCGCGGGGTGACCACGCCGTGCTCGAAGGCAAAGATGACTGCCGCGGCCCGGTCCCGCAGATCGAGCTTGGTGAAGATGTGCCCGACGTGCGTCTTGACCGTGCCCTCGCTCACGAACAGCTCGGCGGCGATCTCGGTGTTTGTCAGGCCCGCGCCGATAAGGCGGAGTACGTCGAGCTCCCGCGGGGTCAGCTCGTCGAGACGGTCGGTGCCGTTGGCTCCGGGGGCACCCGCCCGGTAGGCGGCCAGGACGCGTGCGGTCACCGCGGTGTCGAGCCAGCCGTCACCGGAGGCGACCGCGGTCACCGCGCGGATGAGCTCCTCTCCGGGCGCATCCTTGAGGGCGAACCCGGAGGCTCCGGCCCGAAGGGCGGCGGACAGGATCTCGTCGTCGTCGAAGGTGGTCAGGATGAGCACAGGCGGGGCGTTGTCCCGGGCCCGGATGCGCCGCGTGGCCTCGACGCCGTCCATGCCACGCATACGCACGTCCATAACGACCACATTGGGCTGGGCCTCTTCGGCAAGGTGAACGGCGGCGGCGCCGTCCTCGGCTTCGGCCACGATGTCGAACCCGAAGCGGGCGTGGAGGATGCGTTCGAGCCCGGCCCGTACGAGGGGCTGGTCATCGACGAGCAGGACGCGTATCACGCCGGGGTGAGGGTCGCGTCCACGTTGGGCAGCGTGGCCTCGACGGTCCAGCCGTCCGGACCGGGCCCGGCGGTGCAGTTGCCCCCCAACAGCTCAGCCCGCTCGACCATCCCCGGTACTCCGAGGCCGCCTTCGGATGGGGCGGCCGAGCCGGTCATGCCGTTGCGGATCCAAAGACGAATCTCGGGTCCGAACGACACCCGGACGGTCACCCCGGCACCGCTGGCGTGCTTGGCCGCGTTGGTCAGCGACTCTTGCACGATACGGTAGAGGGCGAGGCCCACGGCCGGCGACGCGGCCTGAGGGTCGCCGTCGACTTCCAACACCACGTCCACCCCGGCGTCGGCGTAGCTGGCGACGAGGCTTTCGAGGTCAGCCACCCCAGGCAAGGGCTGGGTGCTGGAGCTGTCCGGCTCCGCATTGCTCAGCAGCCCGACGGTCCGGCGGATCTCGACGAGGCTCTGGCGCCCGGCCCGCTCCGCCTCCTCCAGAGCACCGATGGCTTCGCCCGTAGCCGAGGGATCGTGCTCGAGGGTCAGTCGGGCGCCGGTGAGATGCAGCATGGTGACGGTCAGCGAGTGGGCGATGACATCGTGGACCTCGCGGGCGATGCGGCGGCGCTCGTCGCTGGCCGCCTGGACAGCCAGCGACGCCTGAGCGGCCCGCAGCTCGTTGGTGACGCGGATCTGATGCTGACCCATCTTGCACCCCACGAAGCAGGCAATCGAGCCCAGGGTCCAGCCGACATATCCTTGCCACTGATTGCCGGGAGCCCTCAGCATCAGGACCAGCAAGATCGTCAACGCGCCGGCGAAGGTGATGCCACCCTCTTCCGAGGAGCCGAGCAGGCCCAGCTCGCCGACCCCCATCTGGAGGAGGAACCAGGCCACGGCCGAGTTGGGGAAGCGGGTCAGCTCGGCCAAGGCCAAGGCGCCGCCGACCGACAGCGCGCCCAGCACCAGGCGAGGCACGAACACGCCGATGCAGTCCAACCACCATGGGGCGACGGCGACGATGGCGATGACGATGGCCGCCCCGCGGCGGTCCGCCTGCCACACGGCCGCCGCGGCTAGCGCCGTCATGACCAGAGCCATCGCCTGCCCGAACGAGTCGCGCCACTGCAACCCGTGCAGGAGCATCTCGCACTGACCGTCGTCGGTGTGGATCCTGGTCGGTCGAGTGAGCAGATCCATGGACGTCGAGCGTACGGGCCCGACCCTTGCCCTGGGATCTGACTGCGGTAGGAGCTGTCCCTCTACCCCGAGGCAGAGGCGGTCACGTTCCCTATCAAGCGGCGGGCGATGACCTTCAGAGCGAGGGTCTCGTCCGCACCTTCGAAGATCGACAGCACGCGGGCGTCGACGAAGTAGCGGCTCACCGGGAACTCCTCGGCGTACCCCATGCCGCCATGGATCTGCAGCGCCTCTCGAGTCACCCATTCGGCCGCCCGGCACACGTAGGCCTTGATCATCGAGGCCTCCATCGCGCCTTCGCCCTTGGCCATGAGCCGGGCCACCCTGTAGGCGAACTGACGGCTGGCCTGGATGAGCACGGCCATGCGGGCGAGCTTGGCCCGAGTGAGCTGGTAGTCGGCGATGGGCCGGCCGAACACCTGGCGCTGGTGGGCGTAGTCGTAGGCCGCTTCGTAAGCCGCTTGCATCAGACCGATGGCGCGCGCCGCGGTCTGCAGTCGTCCGTTCTCGAAGCCCTCCATCTGGTAGTAGAAGCCGCGCCCAAGGCCGCCATCTCCCCCGATCTGGTTGTCGGCCGGCACCCACCAGTCCTCGAAAGCCAACTCGTAGGAATGCATGCCCCTGTAGCCGATGGTGTCGATGGCGCGGCCCTCGAGCTTTCCCCCCGTCTCCTGCGTGAACAGGAAGCCGTGGCCCTCACCGCGGGGCTTGGGCACGATGAACAGGCTGAGGCCTCGGTGACCTGCCCTGGGGTCGGGGTCGGTGCGGGCCAGCAGCATCAGCACGTCGGCCCGGGCCGCGAACGTGCACCACGTCTTCACGCCGTTGATGACCCATCCCTCGCGGGCGGGGCGGGCGCTGACCTTGACGCCGGCCACGTCGGAGCCAAAGTCCGGCTCGGTCACGGCGACTGCGTTCATGATCTCGCCGGAGGCGAGCTTGGGGAGCCAGGTCTGCTTCTGTTCCTCCGTGCCTCCGCGAACGAGGGCCCGGGTGAGGATCTCCGGTCGGGTGATGAGCGAGCCGGCGACGCCGAGGGAGCCGCGGGACAGCTCCTCGGTGGCGACCACCATGGCCAGGTATTCGCCCTCGCCGCCGGTCGAGAACCCGCCGTAGGCCTCCGGCACCGACAGGCCGAAGGTCCCGATCTCGGCCAGCCCGGTGATGATCTCCTCGGGGATGTCGGCGTTGTGGCGGTGGACGTCCTCGGCGACGGGGCGCACCCGGTCCTCGGCGAAGCGCCGGAACGTGTCCTGCACCAGCTCGAAGTCGGCGTCGAGATGGCGAGGGCCGGTGTGGCCGCACAGTTGAGCCAAGTAGTCCGCGTCACGGTAGGCCCGGACCACGTCCATGGCTCCGTCCATGGCCCCGGGTTGCAGGCCGAACTCCGCCTCCCGCCCGAGGATCCGGGTAGCCACGTCCCAGCCCGCGTCGGCCACGAAGGCGCAGGCGATGGCGGCTTCGATCGGACCGTGGGCGCCGTAGTCGAGCACAGCGTTGGCGGCCGCGACCGCGGCGGCGGAGTGAGAGAGGTCGTAAGCCACAACCTGGTGGGTGTCGACCCCGTCGGGCCCGAGGCCGGCGAGGTGGCGGGTGGCGGCGGTCACGACCTCCTGTGCGAGGTGGGCGGCCGCGCCGGCCGCGGTCAGGTCAGCCGGCGGTGCTTCGGGGGACATGGCCGCGGAGGTTATCGGGCGCTGGTTGGCGTGCTCATGCCGGGGTCAGCCGGCGTCGTGGGAGCGGCGGGCCACCACCGTGACCAGTGGAGGGAGCAGGACCGGATCGAGGCCCGGACTCACCTCAGTCATTGCTTCGAGGTAGTCGGCGACGGGCCCCGGGCCGACTCCCGCGGGCGCCTCGGCCCAGGCATCGACGAGGGTCAGGCCGGCGTCGCGAACCAACGCCGGGAGAAGAGCGCCGATGTCGGGGTGGCGGGCGTCGGGCATGGTGAGGGGCCGGCCGGCGATGCGTCCGGCCGAGGTGACCGGCTCCTGGGCCACGACCCAGCCACCCGGGCGCACGGACCCGGCCAATCGCCGCAGTACGGCGATGGGCTCGACGACGTGCAGGAGGAGGAACCGGCAAAAGGCCAGGTCCACGGGCTCGGGTAGGTTGAGGTCCTCGGCCGCCTGGGTGACGGCCAACACCTGGGCCGTGCCCGCTTCGGCGGCCGCCTTGGCCACCTCGTCTCGCGCCCGGGGATCGGAGTCCACGGCGTAGACCCGGCCGTCACGGCCCACCAGCGCGGCCAGGGCGACGGTCACGTCGCCGCCCCCTGCGCCCACGTCGGCGCAGATCCATCCCTCGCGCAGGCCGAGGCGGTCCAGGGCCGTGGCCAGCGGGCGCCGGTAGACGTCGTTGCGGAGTCCGAACTCGATCATCGATGAGATCATGCCCGTTCTGCGGTGGTACGGCCGTGGGTTTGGGCCCGCACGGCTCTGGCTCTTAACGTCTCGGGTGGTGACCACCTACGACCGACCCTTTGGCCGCTACCTCGAGGATTTCGTTCCGGGCGACGTGTACAAGCACTGGCCGGGCAAGACCATCACGGAGTACGACGACCACCTGTTCTGCATGATCACGATGAACCATCACCCGGTCCATACCAACGCGTGGTTCGCCGAGCACGAGTCCGTGCATGGCAAGAACCTCGTCGTCGGAAACCTGGTGTACTCGATCGTGCTGGGCATGAGTGTGCCTGATGTCAGCGGCTCGGCCATCGCCAACCTCGAGGTGGAGACACTCACGCATCAGCGCCCCACGTTCCACGGGGACACCATCTACGCGGAGACGCGGGTGGTCGACGTGCGCGGGTCATCATCCAAGCCAGATCGAGGTGTGGTCACGGTCGAGACGAAAGGTCTCAACCAGCGGGGCGAGGAGGTCTGCTTCTTCCGCCGCAAGGTCCTGGTGTGGAAGCGAGACAGCGCGCCTCCGCGGCGGCGACCCTACGAGGGCAACATCTGGGAGTGACCTCGCTGGGCGAGGACCTGCTGGGGTGGGCTTCTGCGCACGGTCGCGATCTTCCGTGGCGGCGCACCCGGGACCCGTGGGCGGTCCTCGTCAGCGAGCTCATGCTTCAGCAGACCCAGGTGGCGCGGGTCGTTGAGCGCTGGCCGGCGTTTCTGTCTCGCTTCCCCGACCCAGCCACGTGCGCGGCGGGACCGGCGGGTGAGGTCGTACGCATGTGGGCCGGTTTGGGCTACAACCGCCGGGCCCTCAACTTGCACCGGACGGCGGTTGTGGTGATGGCCGCGCACGGGGGAGAGCTGCCGGACCGGCTCGACGCGCTTCTGGCGCTGCCTGGCATCGGCCCCTACACGGCGCGGGCGGTGCTGGCGTTCGCCTTCGAGCGCGACGTCGGCGTCCTCGACACCAATGCGGCGAGGGTGCTGGCCCGCGCCGTGGCCGGGCAGCGGCTGGGGCGAGCCGAGGCGCAGCGGGCGGCCGATGCCTTGGTGCCGACCGGGCGCGGGTGGGCCTGGAACCAGGCGATGCTCGACCTCGGCGCCACCGTCTGCACGGCGCGGGCGCCAGCTTGCGGGCGGTGCCCACTGGCTCGGGCGTGCCGCTGGCATCAGGCTGGGAGTTGCTGGCCGGATCCGGCGGACGGGTCAGGCGGGACCTCGGGGCGTCAGAGCCGTTTCGAGGGCAGCGATCGCCAGGGTCGCGGGCGCCTTATCGACGCCTTGCGGGCCGCGCCCGTGACCATCGAGGGAGTGCCGGCCGCGTGCGGGTGGCCGACGGACGAGCCGAGATCGCGCCGGGTCGCAGACGGGCTCATCCTCGATGGCTTGGCTGTCCAGGAGGAGGGGACGTTGCGGCTGCCGTGAGCGCGGCCGCCCGTGCAGCTCGCCGCCCGTGACGCGGTAACGGTCACGTTCTCCCCTCGAAGCACCTACCCGGAAACGATGGCGGCCACGATCTCGGCGAGGGCGGCCGCGGCCAGGGCGCGGATCTCGTCGTCGGTGCGGTCCTGGATCGGATGCGGAACGAACACCGCGGCGGGGTCGAAGCCCAAGGCGTGGGCCTGGGCGTCCGCGGCTTCGACGAACTCGGTCGAGGCGACGAAAACGCCGGGCAGGCCTCGGCCCTCCAGATCGGTGATGTCGTGCACACTGCACGACGTGCACGAGCCTCAGTCGGCCAAGGCCTCGATCACCACGTCGCATTGCGTTGCGATCTCGTGGCGCAGGTCGACGGGCGCCGGCTTGGTGAAGGTCGGCTTGCGGTAGCGCTTCGTCGTCACGCCCCGTTCGGCCAGCAGCGCGTCGAGGTGGTCGAGGAAGACGTCGCCCCGGGCCTTGGTGATGTCGAGCAGCCCGACGGTAAGGCCGTCGAGGCTGGCCGGTCGGGCGACCCGGGCCCGGGCCACCGGCCGGCGTTCACCGGTGGGATCGAGGAGGCGCCGGTTCACGACACCTCCATGGTCACCGGCACGCTGCCCGTCGCCCCGCTGGCCCACCCGCCGATGATCGCGCTGAACAGCCCGGCCGTCCCGCCGGCGTGGACGATGAGCAGCCCACCGTCTCGGAACTTGGGCAGCGTCGAGTCCCTGAAGGCCTCCGGCAGACCCTCGGCGATACCACCCACTCCCCGGATGAGCTCCTGGCCAGGGAGCTTGAGCAACTCGTCGAGCTCGGCCCGCAGCCGGGCCTTGTCCCATCCCGCCTCCCGGAAGACCCGGCCGTGCTCCGGACTGATGACAAGCAGGGCGTCGAAGGCGATGACGAGCTTGGGATGCGCGTTGACCCGCAGGCAGGCAGCGAAGGTGCGGGCCAGCGACTCAGGCGTGCGGCTCAGCTGATCCACCACCGGCTGGACCCCGGCCGCGGCGAACACGGTGACCGCAGACGTGCCTGGCGCGAAACCTTGCTCGACGGAAAGTGGCTCGAACGGCGACCCTTCTTCGTCCTCGGCGAAGCAGAAGCTGTACTTCCCGGGGTTGCCCAGCGTGGCCCGATCGACTCCACCGGGCTGGCCGCCGCCGACGTTGCGCACAACCAGCTGGAGGGCTCGACCGATGGTCGCGTTGGCGCGATTGCCCTGGCCGAGGGCGTTCAGCCCGGAGTTCATGCCGATGGCCCGAGCGACAGGACCGTTCACGATCACCAGCGGACCGGAGAAGTACGTGGTGGCCAGCAGCCCGTGCATGTTGAACTCGTCCGTGCAGGCAGCCTCGACCGCGGCCAGCACCACGGGTAGGTACTCAGGCTTGCCGCCGGCCATGACCGTGTTGATGGCGACCTTCTCCACTGTGGCGTCGACCAGGTCCGGGGGGATCTGGGCCACGATCTCGTCGGGCGCACGGCTTGTCCCGGTCAGCATGCGCAGCACCCGCGCTTCGGTGGGCGGCACCACCGGGAGGCCGTCGGTCCAACCTCGGTCGAACGCGGCCTCGATCTCGTCCTCCTGGGGGCCGATCTCGACGCGGCGGCTGGTCAGCCGACCGCCCTCGAAGCGCACGGCCAGCTCGTCGGCCATCCCCGGGTCGAGGGTCCGTGACCCGCACCCGGGTCGATGATCGGGAAGGTCCGGTCCGAGGCCGGTGACCCCTGTGGCCGCCTCCCACTGCGCCCGGGACCATCCCACCGTGTGGGCGCCCGAGGGATCGACGAGGGTGGGCACGGTCTCGATCCCCAGGCGCCAACTGGTGTCGAGCGACGAGTCGTCGATGACGTCCAAGCCCGGAGGGAACGACGGATCGTCCTGCGAGTACACGGTGAGGGGCACGCCCGCATCCACGAGCTGGGTCAAAACGGGTGCGACGAGCCGACAGGTCGGGCAATCCTTCTTGACGACGGCGATGAGTCCGCGGGCCCCGTCCATCGTGGCGATGGCTACACCGTCATGATTTCGTCGACCCCGGCCTCACCATGGCGTTCGAGGGCCGAGCGTTCGAGCTCGAGCTCCACCTCGGACTGATCCTGGGCCATCTCGTCCATGCCGATGGGCCCGGCGGCCTTGCCGGCGAGGAACTGGCGGATGATGGCGTTGTCGGTGTTCTGCATCTCCTCTTTGGACGCGAACTTGACCAGGCCGGAGCGGAACAGCACGCCCATGTACTCGGCCGTGCGCATCACCGACGGGATGTTGTGGGTGATGATGAAGAAGGTGGCCGACGTCTCTCGCTGGCATTTGACGACGAGCTCGTCCAGGTAGGCCACCCGGACGGGGTCCAGACCAGAGTCTGGTTCGTCGAACAGGATGATCTGAGGTTTCATCACCAGCGCCCGGGCCAGGCCGGCTCGCTTCTTCATCCCCCCGGAGACCTCCCCAGGGGTTTTCTTGAGATGGTCGAGGAGGCCGACCAGGGCGGCGTTCTCGAGCACAAGTTCTCGCACCTCTTTTTCGTTCTTCTTGGTGTGCTCGCGCAGCGGGAAGGCAATGTTGTCGAACAGGTTCATAGAACCGAAGAGGGCGCCGTCCTGGAAAAGCACGCCGAACTTGCGCCGCACCCGGTAGAGATCCTTGTCCCGCATGCCGACGATGTTCTCGCCGTCCACAACGATGGCTCCCGCGTCAGGCTTGAGCAGCCCGAGGATGTTCTTGAGCAAGACCGACTTGCCGGTGCCGGACGGACCCAGGATGGCGGTGATCTTGCCTTTGGGGACATCGAAGGTGATGTCCTCGAGCACGGTGTGCGAGCCGAACCGCTTGGTGACGCCCTGCAGCGAGATGATGGCCTCCTGGGCGGATACCTCAGGCACGTTCGACCTCCCAGATCGCTCTTTGAGCCTAGCTGTGCCCGGCGTCACAGCCCGACCGGGGCGGAGCTAGAGTCCGAAGTCGGGCCGGTTTCTTTCGCACGTCGACCATCTGATGGGGGACACTCGCTGAGCCACGCTGTCGCGCCGAGCCGGACCTGGCCCTGTCGTGGGGACGCCTGAGATGGCCGCGATCGCCAACCCCGTCACGGACAAGCTCGGCGGGCTCGTTCGCCAGACCGGCGACATGTTCGCCATGGGGCTGGAGTCGATTCGGCTTCTCTTCCGGCCGTCGTTCCCGTTGAGCGAGTTCGTCGAGCAGTGCTGGTTCATCGCCAAGGTCACGACGCTGCCGGTGATCCTCATCTCGATCCCGTTCGGGATGGTGATCGCCCTGCAGGTGGGTTCGCTTCTGTCGCAGCTCAGCGCCCAATCGCAGCTTGGCGCGGTGATGGTGCTTGCCGTCGTCCGCGAGCAGGCGCCCGTGGCCACGGCTCTGCTCATCGCCGGGGCTGGCGGGTCGGCCATGTGCGCGGATCTGGGCGCCCGCCGCATCCGGGACGAGATCTCCGCGATGGAAGTCATGGCCGTCAACCCGTTGCAGCGCCTGGTCCTACCCCGGCTGCTGGCCTCCACCCTCGTGGCCGTCCTGCTCGACGGGGTCGTCAGCGTGGCCGGTATCGGTGGCGGGTGGTTCTTCGGCACCAGGGTCACGCACGTGACCTCGAGCGACTTCTTCGCCTCCTTCAGCCAGCTCAGCCAGCTGGCCGACCTCGGCATCGCCCTGGTCAAGGCGGCCATCTTCGGGTTCCTGGCCGGCATGGTCGCTTGCTACAAGGGGCTCTCCTGCAAGGGCGGTCCCAAAGGGGTGGGGGACGCGGTCAATCAGGCTGTGGTGATCACATTCGTGCTGCTGTTCTTCGTCAACTTCGTGCTCACCGCCTTCTACTTCAACTTTGTCCCGCAGAAGCTCTGACATGGCCTCTCCCGTCGCTGATCGCCTGATCGTGCGCCCCGTCGGCGCCATCGGTGACGTGTTGTCGGAGCTGTGGTCCCAGTTCGCGTTCTACGGCCGCATCATCGCGGGACTGGTGACCTTCCGCTGGGTCAAGTACTGGAAGGACATCATCGCTCTGATCTCCGACATCACGATCGGGGCCGGCGCGTTGATCGTCGGCGGCGGCATGTTCTTCGTGATCTTCTCTATGAGCTTCTTCACCGGGACGCAGGTCGGGTTGGAGAGCTTCAAAGGCTTGCAACAGATCGGCGCCCAGGCGTTCACCGGTCTGGTTTCGTCCGTAGGCAATGCCCGCGAGATCACGCCCCTCATTGCCGGCGTGGCGCTGGCTGCCCAGGTGGGCGCCGGCTTCACTGCCCAGCTCGGCGCCATGCGCATCTCCGATGAGATCGACGCCCTCGAGGTGATGGGGGTCGACAGCTTCGTCTATCTGGTGACCACCCGGGTGGTCGCCGCGCTGGTGACGATGGTGCCCCTCTACCTCGCCGCCCTCTTCGCCAGCTTCTTGGCCACCGAGCTGGTCGTGACCAAGTTCTTCTTTCTGTCCCCCGGCGTGTATCAGCACTACTTCCGGCTGTTCCTGCCGGCGCGCGACGTGGCCTACTCGTTCATCAAGGCGATGGTCTTCGCCGTGGTCGTGACCCTCATCCATTGCTATTACGGCTTCTACGCCCAAGGTGGTCCGGCGGGAGTGGGGGTGGCGGCCGGACGCGCCATCCGAATCTCGATCATCGCCGTCGTGATCATCAACCTGATCCTGTCGCTCATCATGTTCGGTAGCGGCGGCATCCGGCTGGTGGGGTAGCCGTGACCAAGGTCCAGCGCAGCGTGGCTGCCTTGTGCGTCATCGTGGCACTGGTCGGCGTCACCGTGGTCTCGATTCGCGGTGCCTACGGCGCTTTCAACCAGACGTACGCGCTCACCGGCACCTTCCAGCGGGCCAGTTACGGAGTCGAGCCCGGCACCCAGGTCGAGTACCGCGGCATCGGCGTCGGCAAGGTGACCTCGGTCAGGCTGGTCGACCACCAGGCCCGGTTGGCTCTGAGCATCAAGCGAGGGTTCCGGATCCCGGCTTCCGTCTCGGCCGTCATCCGTCCCCGGAGCATTTTCGGCGACCCCTACGTCGACCTGGACTTCAACCAGGACGCCCCCGGCCCGTTCCTGGTCAAGGGCGATCGTCTGGGCCTCACCGCCGTCGACTCGGAGACCGGGGACCTGGTCGCGTCGGCGGTCCCGCTGCTGCAGAGGATCAACGGCCAGGACCTCCAGACTGTCGTCGACGAGCTGGCCAAAGCCGGCCAGGACGAGGGCCCCACGATCAAGGCCGCCATCGAAAACGGGACCCAGCTGGCTGATCTCTACGCCACCACGATTCAGGACCAGCTCCGAGCGCTGGACTCCTTCGCCCGCTTCCAAGCCGCCATTGCCAGCACAGGGCCGGACTTCAACGCCATCGCGGCCAACTCCAACATCGCCCTTCCCACGCTCAACGCGGCGGAGGCCGATTTTCAGCGGGCTCTGGACTCGCTCACCCTCTTCGCGCAGAAGCTGGCCACCTTCATCGCCCAGGAGAAGCCCGACCTCAACCGACTCTTGGATCAGGGCGACAACGTCGTGCGCCTGCTGACCCTCCGGGAACCCCAGCTCGAGCAGGTCGTGTCGGGTCTGGCTGAGTACGTGTTCAAGTTCTCCATCGGACGGGGGCCCG
>Ga0307477_10003061_pt1 | contig 12581 bp, 11 predicted proteins | sample atmos_gasesECM2C_FD_203316 | JGI IMG/M metagenome (GOLD analysis project Ga0307477, IMG submission 203316) | Hardwood forest soil microbial communities from Morgan-Monroe State Forest, Indiana, United States - atmos_gasesECM2C_515 | ecosystem: Environmental > Terrestrial > Soil > Temperate...
TCCGCGCAGCACCGGATCCGTGACAACGAGCAGGCCGTCCAACCTGATCGCGGTGCAGCTGTGTCCGAGCCACGTGACGCTCTTCACGGTCGTCGCGTGGGCCGGCTCCGCAGAAGCCTGCATCAGGCGAAGGGGCGCCAGCGCGAGCTCTCGCGCCGGAGCGAGTCGACCGCATCCTTCGACATCGAGAGCGTGACACGGTCCGTCTCGATCCTCTCGACGGCATCCACCGGGATCGCCAGCGGCCGCGTTCCGAAGTGGTGCCCGGTCTGCAGCACGACGTGCGTCACCTGCTCCCCGGCGAGGAGGAGTCCGTCGACATGGCCGACCTCGTGGCCGTCGGCGGATGCGACCGGGCTCGTGCGGCGAAGCTCGGCCGAGCCGCTGGGGATGCGGTCGTACGTGACGCCGTACCCCTCCTCGAAGTCGCCGGAGTAGCCGGTGAGCTCGACCGCGCCGAAGCTCGGGACGACGATCGTCTCCTCGACGCCGACGTCCGAGCTCTCGTCGTCGCGTGGGAATCCCTGGATGCCGGCGTAGACGAACGACCGAATCGACTCGCACGCCAGGACGTCGGCTTTGGTGCACGCGAGGACGACCGTGAGGTCGCGCGTGTGGATCTGGCGGAGCACGTGCGCCGGGACGAGCCGCGCCTGCCCCTCGGGCTCCTCGACGACGAGATGCGTCAGCCGCGGCTGCTTCGGCTCGATCACGACGTCGGCCAGCCGGCCGACGACTCCGTCGCTGCACTCGACGGGCCGGCCCAGCTGGAGCGGCGTCGTCTCCGGCTCCCGGCGGCTCAGTCGGGGCACGGGAACGAGCGACGGGTCGAGGGCGCGCTGTCGTCGATGAACCCGAGATCGATCGCCCGTGCGATCGCGGCGCTCCTGCTCGTGACACCGAACTTGCGGTACACGGCAATCGCCTGCGTCTTCACGGTGTTGCGGGAGACGTACAGGCGCTCGCCGATCTCGCGGAAGGAGAGGTGAGTAGCGAGCAGCGGCAGCAGGCGGCTCTCCGCAGGTGTCAGGCTGCACGCCCAGCGTCCCGCCGGGCCGGCGAGGGTGTGCGTGCGCTGGTCGAGCTCGGCGCTGCGCTCCCCGAGCACTCCGAGCCTCGGTCGGACCCGGAAGATGTCGGCGACGCGCCGCAGCAGCGCTCGTGATCCCTCGGCGTCCGCGAGCGTGACCCGGGTGTGCGCGAGCTCGAGGAGGGCGAGCGCGGCGAGCCACGGCACCGCGGGCGTCGCGTGGTCGAGCAGCTGCTCGGCTCGTTCCAGCGCCGCCGCAGCTTCTGCGCTGTCGTCGCGACGGGCCGCGTTCCTCGCTGCGACCGCCTCGAGGAGGAGCGCGACGGCCGACTCGGCCGGCGGATCGGCGGCTGCGGCGGCGGCAGCCTCGGCCGCGAAGGCGTCTGCGTCGGCGTGGTCGTCGCCCGCGATGGCGAGGAGCGCCAGGCAGCAGAGCCCGACGATCCTCAGCTCGCCGGCTTTCGCCGCGGCGGCGAGCTCCACCGCCTCGACGAGCTCGCGCTCGGCCCGCGCGTCCCCTGCCAGCAGGAGCGCGACTGCGTTTGCGAGTACGGCGGCCGGCCGCCACGCCGCACCCGGAGGCAGGTCCCGGCACGCGGCGGTCGTGTCGTCAAGCATCTGGTCTGCCCCGTCGCGGCAGCTCAGCGCGTGCAGTACATGGACGCGCGCGTCGCCGGTGGGGAGGGCGCGGAGCGTGGCGTCGGCCCAGTGCCGGGCGTCGGGCGCCCGGCCCCGGACGGCGTGCAGCCACGAGGCGGCGAGACAGAGATCCGGATACGACTCCACGATTGGCTCGTCGTGGAGCAATACGAGGGCCGGCTCGAGCACGTCGAACGTGCCGGCTCCGCAGCTGGTTACGGCGAGCCTGTCGGCGAGCTCGGCGATCCGGTCGACGTCCGCGGCGGCGACCGCGTGGTCCAGCGCCTCTTCCGTCGAGCCCAGCTCGGCGGCGCGGGCCGCCGCTGTGCTGTGCAGGTCCCGCGCTCGCTCGGGCTCGGACTGCTCGAGCTCGGCGAGCAGGACGTCCCGGACGATGCGCGGGTAGCGGTAGTGGCGGTGATGGTGGTCCACGACCGCGACCACGCCTGCGCTTTCGAGCGCCTCGAGGAGCGCATCCGAATCGCGGCGTCCGAGGAGCGCGTCGCACGCCTCGGGCGTCAGCTCCTCGAGCACCGCGGCGCTTCTGGCGAAGCGCCTTTGTGCGCCGGCGAGAACCGAGAGGTGCTCCGTCTCGAGGTAGTCGGCGAGGAAGCCGTCGTCGCCGTCGAGTGTCTCGGGCGGCGTGCCGTTGCGCACCGAGAGCGCAGCGAGGAAGAGGGCGGCAGGCCAGCCCTCGAGCCGCTCTGCCAGGGCCGTCGCCTCCGGCCGCTGCAGCGCCGCTCCGGCCCGGCGGAGAAGCGTCTCGGCCTCGCGGTTCGACAGCGCGAGCTGGTCGACTCCGATCTCGAGCAGGCGCCCCTCGGCTCTGAGGCGGGGCAGCGGCAGCCTCGGCAGGCGTCGCCCCGAGAGCACGACAGTCGTCCCGCTCGTCATGCGGTCGAGCAGCCGCTCGAGCGTGTCGAGCGCGGCCCGGGACTGCAGGACGTGCACATCGTCGGCGAGGGCCAGGAGGTTGGGCTCCTCGGCGATCGCCCCGAGCAGGAGCTCGACGCCGTCGGCGTCGTCGTCCTCGGGCTCGAAGGCGACGCCGAGCACTTCGCGCCCGTCGCGCTCGGCGCACTGCGCCAGGAGCGTGGTCTTGCCGTACCCCGCGGGGGCGACGATCGTGGCCACGGAGGACGGTGGCGCGTTGCACAGGCGGTGGACGAGTGCCGTGCGAACGACCCCATGGCACGCCGCGGGCGGCACGGCGAGATCCCTCGGCCGCGCGACGCCCGTGCGGATCAGCGCTTCCACCACTGCCACACGATCAGCCTGCTCTCCGGCCCGGCGTCCGGAAAGGGGGCGAGCCGGTCGCGGGCATGCAGGTGTGCACACCCGGCACGGGACCCGCGCACCCCCGTGGCCGGCTGCTCGAACTCCGAGTCGCCGATCGCGCCCTGCGTCCGATTCCGGCCGCGTCGGTAGCGCGAACGACTCAGGTAAGGGCGATCCTCTTCGCGGCCTCGAACTCGTCGTCGCTGAGCTCGCCCGACTCGTGCAGCTTGCTCAACCGTGCGATCTCGTCCGCAGGAGATCGCGTGCGGGTCGGGGCCTCCTCGGTCCCACCGGATGGGAACTCGTGGAGGGTCTGCCGCCGTAGCGCGACGACTCCCAGTGCGAGCAGGCCGGCCAGGAGCAGGATGCCCCACCAGACGCGAAGCGCGTGCGTGGGGCCCCAGAGGATGAGTAGGAGGTAGACGAAGGCGAGCACGCCCCAGACGATCCCCTGCCGCTCGTTCAGCACAGGCGCAAGCCCCCGGCGCACTCGGGTTGCGAGCTGGCTCGGCCCGGCGAGCACGGCTCCGAGCGCAGCGATCAAGCCGTAGAAAAGGGTGGCGGCGCCGATCTGGCCGAGGATCGACGTCCCGATGAGCCACAACCGGTGAGTCGACGCCTGATAGCCGGGGCTGGCGAGAGAGTCCGTGATGTAGTTGCCGAGCAGGTGCCGGAGGACGAGTACGAGCAGCCCCACGAGGGCGAGCCCGACGCCTGCGTTGCGCAGCGTCGCCCGCCTGGCGCCGCGGGCGAGGTAGATGGCGAGCCCGTAGAGGAAGAGCACGCCCACGAGGAGCCAGACGCTCAGGACGCGAACGCCCCGGACGCCTGCCTGTGCGGCAGAGAGCTGGCTGGACTTCATCAGCGTGATCGTCCCGGCCTTGCCCGGCAGCTTCGCGATCGCGCTCGACGATAGTCCGAGCCGCGTGGCGACCTGGACGACCAGCTGGTGCAGGTCGAGCGTGACGACCCCGTTGCCGGTCTGGATGCCGTGGCCGGTCTTGTTCTCGAGCACGTTGACGAGCTTCTCGTGGGCGATTGCGCTGGCCTGGACGAAGACTTGCTGGAAGCGCGGGCGCTGGAGGAGAGCCTGCACGCCTCGCGTCGCCGGCTGCTCGAGGGCGCCGGCAAGCGGCCCGGCGAGCGGCTGGAGGTTCTTCGGCAATCGCTGCTGGAGCGCGTTCGCGACGTTGACGTTCGCGTACAACTGGTCGATCGTGTACGCGGCGATCGACGCCTGCACCTGCGGGTCCTCGATGATCTGGGTCGTCGCCCTGTTCCAGGCGGTGTTGTCGAGCATCTGCCGGTTGACCCAGGTCGTCAGGATCGACACCAGTGCGAGCACCGAGGCGAGGACGACGAGCGTCCAGACGACGATGCGCCGTTTCCGGCTCATGCGTGCGGCCGCCGCTGGCGTGGCGCTTGCCATTCCTGCCGAGTGTCCCGCCGCCGTCGCCGGCGAGCATCGTCCCATCCGGGTGATGCTGCCCAGCCGCCTCGGCGCGACCCTCGGGAGGTCGTGAATCCGGCGCCTGAGCAGCCGCGCGTCTACCGGGTCGTCGTCGCCGACGACACCTACCTCATCCGCGAAGGCCTGCGCCAGGCACTCGAGCTCGAGCCGGACGTCGACGTCGTTGCGTACTCGTCGGATCTCCCGTCGCTGCTCAAGGACGTCGAGGACAACAAGCCCGACGTCGTCATCACCGACATCCGGATGCCGCCGACGAACTCCGACGAAGGTATTCGTGCGGCGAGCGAGCTGCGCGAGACGCATCCGGGCGTCGGCGTGGTCGTCATCAGCCACTACGTGAGCCCGCACTACGCGCTGCGTCTCTTCGAGCACGGCTCGGCCGGTCGCGCGTACCTGCTCAAGGAGCACATCGGCCATCGCATCCGGCTGATGGAGGCGATCCGGGAGGTCGCCGAGGGCGGCTCGGTCGTCGACCCGACGGTCGTCGACGTTCTCGTCGAGGCACGGTTGCGCGCCCGCAACTCGCCGCTGGCCCAGCTGACGGCCCGGGAGCGTCAGGTGCTGGCGCACGTCGCCCGCGGCAACTCGAACGCGGCGATTGCGAACGACCTCTTCCTCACGAAGCGGGCGATCGAAAAGAACATCAACTCGATCTTCTCAAAGCTCGGTCTCGAAGACGACGTCGAGGTCAGCCGGCGCGTTGCGGCCACGTTGCTCTATCTCGCCGAGGCTCCGGCCTCGGATCAGGACACGGCGGCTTCGGTTCGCTGACGCATTGGCCCTTCCGGGCCATGTCCGTCATCGGGGAGCCCGGGTACGGTCCCGAACCTGTGGTCAGTGCCCTCGCATATCTCCCGTTCCGCGTGGTCTACGTGCCGACGGCGTTCGTCGGCCGAGTGGTCGCCTGGCTCGCCGCCGGGTATCGGACGGCCTCGCCGCTCGAGCGGGCGCTGATCCTGCCGACGTGGGCGGTTCTCCGCGGTGTCTTCCTCGTCGGGTGCTCGGCCGCCAACGCCTTGCACGGCGTGGCGAAACGGACGCTCGAGGACTAGCCGGGAACGGGCTGCGCAGCCGGAACGTCGGGCGCTGCCGCCTCCCGCCGCCGCAGAACGAGTTTGCGGGCCTCTGTGACGACCACGACGGCCAGCGCCGCGACGATGCAGATCAGCCACTGCCGGAGCGTCAGCGGCAACGTGTGCAGGATCCGGTTGAACAAGTTCATCTGCGGCCCCAGAACGATCGCGACCACCGACGCGCCGGAGAACATGAGAAACCTGCGGTCACGCAAGACGTCGAGACTGAACACCGACTCCCGCTCGTCGCGCTCGCAGAACGAATAGAAGAGGTTCGCGATGGCGAACGAGGTCATGCCCATCGTGCGCGCGACCTCGGTCGAGTAGTGATCCTCCGACCACTTCAGGACGCCGACCGTCACGCCTCCCATCACGAGCCCGACGAAGGCGAGCCAGAGAAGGAGCCCGCGCGGCAGGATCTGACCTTCCGGGTCGCGCGGCTTCCGCCTCATCAGCCCTTCGGTGGGCTCGCCGTACCCGAGGCCTATCGCCTGGAAGACCTGCGTCGTGAAGTTGATCCACAGCGTTTGCAGCGGGATGAAGGCGACGCCGCCGACGACGTTGAAGATCGCCGTGCCGAGGAAGGTGGCGACCAGGCCGAACAGCACTCCCATCTGGAAGCGGATGTACTTCGTCAGGTTGTCGTAGAGCCCACGCCCGAGCTCGACGGCCCGGACGATGGTGGCGAAGTTGTCGTCGGTCAGGATCATTGTCGCGGCCTCCTTCGAGACCTCGGTCCCGGTGATCCCCATCGCGATGCCGATATCCGCGCGCTTCAGCGCCGGCGCGTCGTTCACGCCGTCGCCGGTCATCGCGACGATGTGCCCCTTCCGCTTCAGCGTGTCGACGAGTCGCACCTTGTGCTCGGGCGTGACGCGTGCGATCACACCCACGTCGTCGATCGCGTCGAGTAGCTCGTCGTCGCTCATCGCGCCGAATTCGGCGCCCGTGATCGCCCTGCCCTGGATTCCGAGCTGCGTCGCGATCGCCGCGGCCGTCACCGCATGGTCGCCGGTGATCATCCGCACCTGAATCCCGGCGGCGTGGGCCGTCGCGATCGCATCCTTCGCCGTCGGCCGAGGGGGGTCGACGATGCCGACGAGGGCGAGAAGTGTCAGGCCGTCGAGGAGCGGCAGCAGGTCGGCGTTCGGGTCGAACGTCGCCGGATCGAAGTCCTTCCGGCCGGTGGCAAGGACGCGCAGGCCCTGCTCCCCGAGCCGCTCGTTCTCGGCCTCGTAGCGTTTGCGCATCTCCTCGTCGACCGCGAGGGGCGAGAGATCGTCCGGCGAGAGCGTCGTCGTGCCCCGCGCGAGAAGCTGGTCGGGAGCGCCCTTGACGAAGCAGCGGACGACCTCGCTGCCCGACTCGTCCTTCATGTCGTGGAAGGTCGCCATCATCTTGTACGCGGCGTCGAAGGGCAGCTCTGCCACACGCGGGTACGTCTCGCGCGTGGACGCGGTGTCGAGCCCGCCCTTCTCGCCGAGCACGACGAGCGCGCCCTCGGTCGGGTCGCCGATCAGCTCGCCGTTGTGCACGACCGCGTCGCAGGCGAGGATCAGCGGCTCCATGAACTGCTCCAGGTCGACGTCGGGCTGCCCTGCGACCTTCTTGATCAGGCCCTCGGTCGAGTAGCCGTTGCCGTCGATCGAGTAGCGCCGGCCGGGGATGGCGAGCTCGACCGCGGTCATCTGGTTCAGCGTCAGCGTTCCGGTCTTGTCCGAGTTGATGGCGGACGTGGCCCCCAGAGTCTCAGTGGAGCGGAGCCGCTTCATGATCGCGTTCGCCTTCGCAAGCGTCTGGGTGCCCATGGAGAGGATCGCAGTCACCACTGCGGGAAGCCCAGTCGGGATCGCGGCGATGGCGAACGCGATCGCCGCGAGGAAGACGGTCTTGAAGGCCTCGCCTCGCGACAGGTTGAGCGCGATCGAGATCACCAGCGCGGTGCCGGAGATGACGAGGATCTGCGCGGTCAGCTTGTTGAGCTGCCTCGTGAGTGGCGAGGCGGACTCGGTCTCCTGCGCGAGCAGGCCCGAGATGTGCCCGACCTCGGTCGCCATCCCGGTCGTCGTCACGACGAAGTCGCCCGCGCCTCGCGTCACGTTCGTGTTCATGTAGACCATGTCGGTCCGGTCGCCGAGCGGGGCGTCCTCCTGGGTGACGGCGTCGACGCTCTTCGACACCGGCAGGCTCTCGCCGGTCAGCGCCGACTCGGCCACCTCGAGCGTCGCCGCCCTCAACAGTCGCCCGTCGGCCGGGACGACGTCGCCGGCCTCGATCGACACGACGTCGCCGGGCACGAGCTGCTCGGCCGGCACCTCGACGAGCTCGCCGCCGCGGCGCACCTTCGCCTTGACGATCATCATCTTCTGGAGCGCAGCGACGGCCGCTGCTGCCTTGCCCTCCTGGTTCAGGCCGAGGACCGCGTTGAACAGGGTCAGTAAGAGCAGGACGAGCCCCGTGCCGAGCTCGTGCAGCGGCCAGATGCTGCCGATGCCGGCGACGAGGAGGACGATCTGCATCGGGTCGCGGTACTGGCGAAGGAAGGCGTGCCAGCGAGGCTCGACCTTGCCTGCCGCGAACCTGTTGGCGCCGTACCGCTCGAGGCGGCCAGCCGCCTCCTCCGGTGCGAGCCCCGTGCGCTCGTCGACGCCGAGCTCCTCGGCCACGGCCTCGCCCGTGACCGCGAACCAGGGAATGTCCGCGGGGTGCGGCGGCTCGACCAGCGTCGCCCTTTCGCCGGGATCCGCCATGCGATCATCGTTCGCCCGCCCTTTCGGCGCGGCATCACCCGAGCGGGATGATGTTCCGCAAGAGCCGAACGGACACGCTTCAGCCGGCGATGGGGCAGGCCCGTTCCGAGCAGACCCGGCTCTCGCGCGCGGCCGCGCATGTCGTGGTCGGCATCGACGAAGGAATCGCCGGCACCGTCTTCGGAACGATCACCGCGATGGCCACGGTCACGGCCTACGGGAAGGCGTTCCCGGACACCCCGTGGAAGCTCGAGGAGCTCGTGGTGTCGACCGCCATCGTCCTGTGGGTCGCGCACATCTACGCGCATGGGCTTTCGGAGAGCATCTCCGAGCGGCGCCCGCTGCGCCCCGGGGTCCTCGCGGCGCTCGGGAAGCGGGAGCGCGGCATCATCCTCGCGGCGGTTCCGCCGACGATCGTGCTCACGCTCGGGACGATCGGCGTCTTCAGCGAGAACACGTCGATCTGGCTCGCGATCGGAGTCGGCCTCGCGACGCTCGCCCTTGAGGGCTGGCGCTACGCGGAGCTCGAGCGGCTCCGACCGCCGGGCAGGCTGGTCGCGGTCGCGGCGAACGTCGCGCTCGGCCTCCTCGTCGTCGGACTCAAGGTCGTCATCCTGCACTGAAGCGCTCGACGAGCAGGCCGTGCCGGAGGCCGCGGTCGCTCACCGTCAGCTCGTCGCACTGCAGCTTCTCGAGCACGGTTCGGACGATGCAGGCACCCGCGAGGATCACCTCGGCCCGGCGCGGCTGCAGCCCGACGATCTCGCGGCGCCGATCCGCGGTGCGCGTCCGGTAGAGCTGGATCTGGCGCTCGAGCTCGCTGCGGCCGAGCACGGTGCCCTGCACGACCTTCGGGTCGTAGACCGCGAGGTGGTGGCGCACGGCGGCCATGTTCGTCACCGCGCCGCCCAACCCGACGAGCGCCGCGGGCTGCGGGCGACCGTCGAGGCGCGCAAGCTCGGCCGCGATTTCCTGCAGCGCCGCGGCGAGCTGCTCGTCCGAGACGACGCCGTCCAAACCGAAGCGCTCGGTCAAGCTCGCCGCGCCGACGTCGACGCTGAACTGCTCCTCGATGTGTCCGGGTTGCCCGAACGTGAACTGCGAGCTGCCGCCGCCGGTGTCGAAGACGGCGAGCGTTCCCTTGTGCACCGCGAGCTCCGACGTAGCCGCGACGTAGGCGAGCCGGGCCTCTTCCTCGCCGGAGATCACTTCGATGCCGACGCCGCAGCGATCCCGCACCGTCTCGATGAGCTCGGCGGGGTTCGCGGCTTTCCGCATCCCGGCCGTCGCGACGGCGGCGACCTCGGCGGCGCCGAGCTTCCGTGCCTCTTCGACCATGGCCACGACGGCATCGGCGGTTCGCCGGATCGGCTCGGGCTGGAGCTCGCCGGTCTCGTCCAGGCCCTCGCCCAGCCTCGTCACCTCGGCGCGGTCGACGATCGTGCGCCAGGAGTCACCCGCGCGCCGCTCGCCGACGTGGAGTTTGACCGAGTTCGTGCCGACGTCGATCACGGCAAAGCGGACGGGATCGAAACCGACGAGCGTCTTGAGACCACGTGCGAGGCAGACGTTGGGCCGGTCGGCGAGGTGGAGGCTGCGAACCGCGGCGGCGACGAGCACCGGATCCTCCGCCTCGACCGCGATCGTGCGCGCCGACCGCCGATCGGCCGAGATCTCGGAGAGCTCGGCGAGGCAGCCGCTGAGCCGATAGTGCGTTCGTCGCTTGTGCACCGCGACGTCCGCAAGCGCCGGACTCGGACGCACGAGCTCGTCCACGAGCTGTTCGAGGGTGTATGACTCGCGCTCCAAGTCCTGGCCGGAGACGCCGAGCGCGGCGAGCACGGTCGAGACGTCTGCGGCGCCGAGCGGGAAACCGGTCTTGAGAATGGGTCGCCACTGCTCGAGCCCGTTGCCGTCGACCGCCTCGAGCTGCTTCACGTCCATCAGGCCGTTGCGGACCTTCACGGACGCATCGCTCTCCTGCGAGAGAAGGTAGAGCTCGTCGCTGGAGTCCTCGCGCTCGGGCGTGCGCGCGGCGAGGAGCTCCTCGGTGGGGCCGAAGCTCTCGCCGAAGGTGCGCCACTCCCAGCGCGGGACGATTCCTATCGGGGCCGGAGTTGGCTCGGCGACCCCGGTCCCGCTGCTCACGATTTCGCCTCCAGCAGCTGTTGCGCGAAGAACTCGAGCGCCTTGCGCGTCTTCGTCTCCTGCTCGCCCGAGACGTCGACGCCTCGCTCGACGAGGAAGGCGCGCGTCTCGGCCGCCACCTGGAATGCCTCGGTCGTCTCGCAGCGCGCGGACAGCTCGAGGATCCGTGAGCCGTCGGGATAGAGCCACATCTCCGCCACGAGCCTCCGCCCGAGCTCCGGTGGGAAGAGCCGCAGCTTGAGAACGAAGATCGGGCCAAGGACGGCGAGGTCGTCGAGCGCGATGCCCTGGGGCGCATGCTTCGTGTAGAGCTGCCGCTGCTCCTTCGAGAAGAGCTTCCGCACCGGAAGCTCGCCGCGCGCCGCCCGGTGCACGTCGGCCGCCGCCGGCGCCCCCTTCAGCGTTCCCGAGCAGACGAACCCGCCGGGAAGCGCGTCCACTTCGACGCGGAAGGCGCCCGAGCGGCGTAGCTCCTCGGGGAGCTCGTTCGGCACGACGGGACGGAGCTTGACGATCGAGTCGCCTCCCTTGCCCTGGATCCGCCGCGCGCGGACGACGACTCCTTGCTCCTGGAGCGTGAGCTCCGGCGTGTCGAAGAAGAAGACCTGGCGGATCTGCGCTTCGAGCGGATCGAGCTCGAGGGCTGCGACGGTGGAGCGGTGATGGGGCTCCGGCACGGTGAGCTTCAGTTCGCAGCTGTCGGCGCCTTTGAGCATCTCGATCAGCCGTACGATCTCTTCGTCCGAGAGGACAACCGGTGCAGTCGTGGGAGAAGCCATCTCTGCGGGTCATGGTCTCAGCCGTGTGCAGGAGCCGGGGCGTGCGCGCACCCGCGCCCGTCTCGCACGCGCCTCACGCCCATGCGCGTGAACGCCGCCTGGGCAGCTGAACGGGGCGGTGCCACTCTCTCCGCGACCCGTCCAAGGAGGAATGGCAGTGGCTACCGTCACCCACCGAGACACGGTTGACGAGTACGGAGAGGGCTACGGCTGGCTCGTCTTCGCCGCCACGATGCTCGGGCTCGCCGGCGTCCTGAGCATCATCGACGGCATCGTGGCGCTGTCGAAGTCGAGGTTCTACGCAGCCAGCGCCACCTACGTGTTCAGCGATTTGCGCACCTGGGGCTGGATCACGCTCGCGCTCGGCGTGGTGCTGATCGTCGCCGCAACGGGCGTCCTCAGTGGCTCGTCGTTCGCACGCTGGTTCGGGATCTTCGCGGCCGGCCTCAACGCGATCGGGCTTTTTGCGTTCATGCAGGCGTACCCGTTCTGGAGCCTGGCCGTGTTCTCCCTCGACGTGCTGGTGATCTACGCGCTCGCACGGTACGGGGGAAAGCGCGTGGTCGCCTGAGATCCACTCGGACCGCCTGCTTGATCAAGGAGCCCCGGACGCCGGGGCTCCTTCAGCCGCCGCGGCGGCAGGTGCACGTGCGGTCGACGACGCCGCCGCAGCCACGGCAGCGGACCGGTCGCCGCTCGAGCAGGTGCACCTTGACGCCCTGAAGGATCATCACCCCGCCGACGAGCGAGGTGACTGCGAATGCGACTACGAGCTGGATCGACGACATTGCTCCCATGGTCGTCAGTGTGAGCGCGGACGGGGCTTGAGCACAGCAGGCGCTCACGCCCGCACGCGTGAGGTGCACACGTCAGTAGTCTCGTTCGCGTGGCCGGTCCGGCGCGGCTCGTCGTCGTCTCGTGCGCCTCTCGCGAGGAGGCGGATCGGGCCCTTGCGACGCTGGGCGCGCTCGACGCGAAGATCGCCGATGCGGCGGTCGTGACGTGCACGGCGAGCGGCCGGATCGAGCTCCAGCAGACGCGGCAGGTGGCGGCTGGCGAGGGCGTCGTCGCCGGCGGGACGGTCGGGCTCGTGGCGGGGATGCTGCTGGGCGGCCCAGTCGGCGTTGCGCTGCTCGGCATGCTCGGCGGCGGCATCTGGGGTGCCCGGGACACGGGCGTTCCCGACGCTCGCCTGCGCGAGCTCGGCGAGTCCCTGACGCCGGGGCGAGCACTACTCTGCGCGCTCGTCGGCGAGGAGAGCGTGGCAGCTGTCCGCGACGGGCTCGCGGCCTACGGCGAGGTCGGAGATGCGGAGACCTCCACCCTCCCATAGCGGCGGCGGTAGAGCAGGTACGCGATTCCACCGAGCGGGAGCGGAAGCCAGAAAACGAGTAGGCGGTAGGCGAGCGTCGC
>Ga0307477_10003062_pt1 | contig 12580 bp, 11 predicted proteins | sample atmos_gasesECM2C_FD_203316 | JGI IMG/M metagenome (GOLD analysis project Ga0307477, IMG submission 203316) | Hardwood forest soil microbial communities from Morgan-Monroe State Forest, Indiana, United States - atmos_gasesECM2C_515 | ecosystem: Environmental > Terrestrial > Soil > Temperate...
CCGGCGGGGTCGCGCCACACGGATCTTCCCCCCTCAGCTGGCACGACGCGTAGTTCCGGCGCGACGTGCGGCAGCACGGCGGTCACGTTCCTCATCACTGCGTCGATGTCGGTGAACACGTCGGTGTTGCACCGTTGGATCACGAACCCGCCCATGCGCCACGTCCGGTGGATCAGCCCCGCGCCCAGCGCCTCGGCCGCCGCCGGGACGACTTCGGGAAAGTGACGACCGGCGTCCTCCGGCGTCAACACGTCACCAAGCCGGCGTGCTGACAATCTGACGCACGGCGTCGAGATCGGAAGCGTGGGTGACGCCGACGCAATGGCCCGACGCGGGCAGCGCCGCGAACCGCACTCCGTTGGCGGCGAGGGTGCGGACCACGTCCGGGATCAGCACCTCGTCGGTCGTCGCTACCCGGTCCGAGGCCACAAACCGCTCGGTCGCGTCGGCGAACGCGACGGCCGCGTCGGGACGGAAGCCCCAGCAGTTCATCGACACCGGTTCGGACCCGTCGAGGGTCACGCGTCGTCCGGTGATCCCCTGCCAGACCAGCCCGGCCGAGGCGCTCGTCACCGTCCCTTCCTCGATGCTTCGCAGCATGCCGGCGCCGACGTCGCACAATGCCCGCGACACCGTCCCCGGGCCGAGCAGCGTGTTGGCTACCGGGAACGTCACCAGCGCGCAGTCCCGCTCGCGGGTCAGTTGAGCGGCCAGAAGCCGGTAGGGCTCCGATCCATACAGGTCGTCGGCGTTGATCACCACGAACGGCCGGTCGCCCGCCGCCTTGGCCCCGGCGAGCACGGCGTGGGCGGTGCCCAGCGGGATGGCCCGACCCCGCGCTGAAGCCCGCTCACCCAACTCGTCTCGGTCCTGGCAGACGATGCGGGTGTCGAGCCCCGAAGGCCAGTGCCGCGCCACGTGCTCGCTGACCAAACCCAGGATCTCCGATCGCACCACCAGCACCACGCGATCGAAGCCGGCCCGCGACGCGTCACTCGCCGAATAGTCGAAGATCGCCTCGCCCGACGGTCCAACCTGGGCCAGTTGCTTGACGCCGCCGAAACGCCGTCCCAGCCCGGCGGCCAGCACCACGAGGCTGAGAGAGGCCATGGCCCAGCCAGGCTAGCGGTGCCCCGCGAGGCCTCTGGGCCGGAAAGACTGCACTTGGGCGCACGCGGGCGGTACGGTTTCGGGTCATCTCGATCGAGGAGCTACCAATGAACAAGGCAGAACTGATCGCCAAAGTGTCGGAGGATGCGGGGGTCGACGCGGCCACGGCCGAGAAGGTCACGGCTGCCCTGTTCTCAACCATCACCGATGTTGCCAAAGCTGGCGACAAGGTCGCCTGGCCCGGCTTCGGCACGTTCGCGGGTGCATCCAAGGCCGCTCGCACGGGTCGCAACCCGGCCACGGGCGCGACGATCAACATTCCTGCGTCCAAGGTGTGCAAGTTCAGCCAGGCCGCAGGGCTCAAAAGCGCGCTCAACGGCTAGCGCTCTCTAGAGCACGACAACCGAACGTAGCACCTCGCCCCGCTCCATCTTGCGGAAGGCGTCCTCGACCTCGTCGATGGCGATGGTCTCGGACACGAATCCGTCGAGGTCGAAGCGGCCGTTGAGATAGAGGTCGACCAGCAACGGGAAGTCCCGGCTGGGGAGGCAGTCGCCGTACCACGACGACTTGAGCGCGCCCCCGCGACCGAACAGCTCGATCATCGGTAGCTCGATGGTCATCGACGGGTCGGGAACGCCCACCTGCACGAGGGTGCCGGCCAGATCGCGGGCGAAGAACGCCTGGCGATAAGTCTCGGGATGGCCGACCGCTTCGATGACGACATCGGCGCCGAAGCCATCGGTCAACCCACGGATGGCGTCGACGGGATCAGTGATGGAGGCATCCACCACGTCGGTGGCCCCGAAGCGGCGCGCCCACTCGAGCTTGCGGGCGTCGATGTCGACACCGATGACCCGTCTGGCGCCCGCGATGACGGCACCGGCGATGGCGGCGCTGCCCACCCCGCCGCAGCCGATGACGGCCACACGGTCGCCCCGGGTCACGTTCCCCGTGTACACCGCAGCGCCAAAACCCGCCATCACCCCACAACCGATCAGGCCGGCCGCCTCGGGGCGCGCCCGCGGGTCCACTTTCACCGCCTGGCCGGCGGCCACGAGGGTCCGCTCCACGAACGCGCCGATGCCGAGCGCAGGCGAGAGCGGGGTCCCGTCGGACAGGGTCATGGGCTGGACCGCGTTGCGGCTTGCGAAGCAATACCACGGCCGGCCCCGCCGACAGGAGCGGCACGTCCCGCACGGGGCCCGCCATGCCAGCACGACGTAATCGCCCGGGGCCACCTCCTCGACACCCATGCCCACCGCCTCCACCGTGCCGGCGGCCTCGTGCCCGAGCAGGAAGGGAAAGTCGTGGTTGATCCCACCGTTGCGGTAGTGGAGGTCCGTGTGGCACACACCGCAGGCCTGGACGCGCACCAGCACCTCTCCCGGGCCGGGGTCAGGGACGAGCACGGTCTCGACGCTCACGGGACGGCCCTGGGCCGCGGCCACCACACCACGCGTCTCGAGCATGGAGCGCATCCTGACATGCCCTGCCGTCCCACGCGAAGTGGCCCCCGCGTCAGCGGGGGCCACTCTGAAGGGCGCTCAGCTGCGGCGCAGCACGGTAAAGGGGACCTGGTCGGGGTGCACATCGTTGTGACCCAGGTCGACGATGCTCGCAGCCGCCGGGTTCCCATCGGTGCTCAGGGCGAAGTGAAGCGCCGGGGCGCACGAGGTCTGGAGGTCAACGCCGTCGACGTGACCGTAGTTGTAGAAGAAGAAATGCAGCTCGTGGCCGTCGGGTCCGACCCACATACGGTCGTTCTTTTCGAGCTGGAAGGGCTGGGCGGTGATCGTTCCCGAGGTCTCGATGACGCCACTGAAGGTTCGCAGGTCGTTGGTGGCATGGGTCACCCGGAGATGCCAGCCGTCCTCGCTGTGCCAGATGTAGAACCCGCTCTTGTCTCCGCTGTCAAAGCCGGCTGGGCGTCCGTCGACGTAGAGCGGCCAGTTGTCGTCGTGCTGGCCAAGACACGGCCTGGCCGCGGGGGCGGCCGTGGGCGTTGCCGAGGTGGTCGTGCTGCTGCTTGCCGCTGAGGCGATCCCGACGCCGCCCACAAGGGTGGCGCCAACGAGGGCGGTGATGACGCTGGACTTGATTCCCATGGTGCTCTCCTGAGCTCGTTGGGGTTGGGCCAACCCCGTTGAATCAGAAGATGCGCCCCGCCTGTGGGGATCCTTCGCGCCAGCTGTGAGGATTTGGTGATGGCCAGCCGGCGTGCAGTGCCGGCCGGCCCGCCCGGCGATTCAGGTGGCCAGCGCCGCCGAACGCTCGATGACCGCGTCCACGAACCCGTAATCCTTGGCCTCCTGGGCGGTGAACCACCGGTCCCGGTCCGAGTCGGCCTCGATGCGCTCCACCGGCTGGCCGGTGTGCATAGCGATGCGTTCGGCCATCATGCGCTTGAGGTACAGAATCTGCTCGGCCTGTATCGCGATGTCGGCCGCCTGGCCCTGGAACTGGCCCAGCGGCTGGTGCATGAGCACCCGTGAGTGGGGCAGCGCGTACCGCTTCCCGGCCTCACCCGCGCACAGCAAGAACTGGCCCATCGACGCGGCCAACCCGACGCATGTGGTGGAGACGTCACAGCTGACGTACTGCATGGTGTCGTAGATCGCCAGTCCGGCGGTCACCGAGCCCCCAGGCGAGTTGATGTACAGGTTGATATCCCGGTCCGGATCGTCACTCTCGAGCAGCAGCAGCTGGGCACACACGAGGTTGGCTACGGCATCGTCGATGGCCGACCCCAAGAACACGATGCGCTTGGCCAACAGCTGCTGGTAGAGCGCCTCTTGCGGGTTGGAGAACTGGTTGAGAATGGGGGGCACGAGGTCAGCCATGGCCGCCCAGCCTACCCGCCTCGGGTCCGTACGCCGGCGGCCCGCGCCGCAGCTGCTCAGGCCAGATCGACGGCGAGGTCGACGTCGCTGGCGGCCACGTCGACGTCTTGCTGGGCGCGACCGTCGCCCGGCATCCATGCCAAGAGACGCCAACTCCCGGCGATGGTATAGAGCTTGAAACACCCCTGGGAGTCGGCCCGGACCTCTCCGAGGAAGTCGTCGTCGAGGTTGCGGAGCTGCACGTAGGCGCCAGCCGCGGGGCCGGAGCCGGAACGCACGCTTCCCGATAAGCTCGGCATCGCCCCCATCTTACGTGTGTCCGGTTCGTCAGGATGAGACGGGTTGGGGCAGGCGCCGTCCACCAGTTGGCGCGGGCTTCACGGCGTGAGAGGCTGACAGGATGAGGGAACCATGAGTGAGTACCGCGGGCCCGACACCCTCGTGGAGACGGCCTGGCTCGCCGCCCATCTCGAGGACAGCGACATCCGGATCATTGAGGTGGACGAGGACACGACGGCCTACCACAAGGGCCACATCCCTGGGGCGGTCGGCTGGCACTGGTTCGAGGACCTTCACGCCGCGCCCCGGCGCGATTACATCGACCAGGCGGGGCTCAACGCGCTTCTGGGCCGCGCCGGCGTCGGGCCGGCGACAACGGTGGTCCTGTACGGCGGCAACAACAACTGGTTCGCCGCCTACGCCTATTGGCTGTTGCGTTATCTGGGGGTGGACGACGTGAAGCTGCTCAACGGTGGACGCAAAAAATGGGAGTTGGAGAACCGGACTCTGGTCGAGGACATCCCGGAATACCCCGCGACGGACGTCCACATCAACACACCCGTTCGCACCGAACTCCGAGCCTTCAGGGACGACGTGCTCCAACTTCTGGGCCGGGTCGGCTTCGTGGATGTGCGCTCCCCGGAGGAATATCGGGGCGAGCTCATGGCGCCCGCGCATCTCCCGCAGGAGCAGGCCCAGGTGCCGGGTCACATCCCGGGGGCGGCCAATGTCCCCTGGAGCCGGGCGGCCAACGACGACGGCACCTTCCGGTCCGCGGACGAACTGATCGCCCTCTATGGCGGCGCCGGTGTCGAGCCCAACCGGGAGATCATCGCTTATTGCCGCATCGGTGAGCGTTCCGCTCACACCTGGTTCGTCCTGCACGAGCTTCTCGGTTACCCGTCGGTGCGCAACTACGACGGGTCGTGGACGGAGTACGGCTCGCTCGTCGGCGTCCCCGTGGAGATCTAGCCGGTCTTCGCCGGCGGGAGGCCAGCGGTACCGGTACTCATCACAACGCTGCCGGCGCCTTCCAGCCATGCGGTCATCATCTGGGCCGGCTGGGGTCGCGACAACCAGTAGCCCTGACCCACATCGCAGCCCAGGCGTTGGAGCTCGTCGGCGACTTGTCGCGTTTCGATGCCCTCGGCAACCACCCGGAGGCCAAGATTGTGGGCCAGCTCGATCGACGAGCGCACGATGGTGGCATCGTCGCGCTCGCGGGTCATGTTGAGGACAAAGGTCTTGTCAAGCTTGATCTCCGCGAGCGGGAGGGCGCGTAGCTTCGACAACGACGAGTAGCCGGTGCCGAAGTCGTCGACCGACAACTCGACGCCCAGGCGGCTCAGCTCCGACACGACTTCGATCGTGCGGGTCACGTCCGACATCACGTGGCCTTCGGTGATCTCCAGGGCCAGGGCCCGTGCCGGCACGCCGTGCTTGAAGAGCAGCTTGGAGATCTCGCCGGGAAGGTCGGGGTCCGTGAGGTTGGCCGCTCCGAGGTTCACCGACATGACGAGCTGCCGGCCCGCATCGCGCCAGGCGGACAGCTGGCTGATCGCCTCCTGGAGCACGAAGCTGGTGAGCGGTCGGATGAGGCCGGTGCGCTCGGCCAGCGGCACGAAGTCGTCGGGGGCCACAAGGCCCCGTTGTGGATGGTCCCACCTCACGAGAGCCTCAACGCCCACGACCCGGCCGCTGCGCAGGTCCGCCTTGGGCTGGTAGTAGAGCCGGAGCCGCCCGTGGTCGATGGCCTGACGAAGCTCGGCCACGACGGCCAGCCGCTGGTTGTCGGAGCGATCGTGGCGCAGATCATCGATGGAACTGCGAAGAAGCGAATGCTTGGCCCGACCCAGAGCAGTCTCGGCCCGCTGCACCAGCTGGGCGCCCTCGTGCGCGGGACCAGGACCGATGGCTGCTCCCACGCTGGCCTCGACGCTGATGGAGAGGCCTTCGATGTCAATCGGCTCGGCCAGGCGTTTCAGTATCCGGGCCGCGGCCTCGGCCGTCGCCGCCTCCGGTTCCTGAACGTCGGCGAGCAGGACGGCGAACTCGTCGCTGCCAATGCGGGCCACGATGTCGGTCGGCCGGACCACGTCGCCCAGTGCCTCGGCTACGTTTCGCAGAACGACGTCGCCGGCCTCGGTCCCGAAGGCATCGTTGATCTGGTTGAAGTGGTCGAGGTCGACCACGAGTAGTGAGAGCGACGAGTTCGACTCGCTCGTCCGCTTGATGGCGTGGGTGATGCGATCCAGAAGCAGAGCCCGATTGGCCAGGCCGGTCAGCTCGTCGTGCGAGGCCTGGTGTCGTAGCCTCCGGTCCAGGCTGTTGCGTTCGGTAACGTCTCTGACCGATACGAGGGCCGCGTCGTGCCCAGCGAACGGCAGCCGATGCGACGCCAGCTCCACCTCGATCACGTTGCCGTCCTTGCGAACGTGGCGGGCTCTCCCGCCGTCGGCCAGGGTGGGCAGGGAGCCGTAGGCGTCGCCGAGGAGGGGCTCCGGCCGGTGGAAAAGGTCGGTGGTGCGCATCGTCAGGAACTCCTCACGGGAGTATCCGTAGTGGCTCGTCCCGGCATCGTTCACCTCGAGGATGCTCAGGCTATGGACGTCGTACACCCACATGGGCTGCGGGTTGGCGGCGAACAGGAGCCGAAACCCGCTCTCGCTGTCACGAAGGGCCTGCTCCTCGCGCTTGCGCTCGGTGACGTCTCGACCGACGGCCGAGGCTCCAACGACCGCTCCTCCCCCATCCCGGATCGGCGACACGGTCATGGCGACGCCGATGAGCGTTCCGTCCTTGCGGACTCTCACCGTGTCAAGGTCAGAGACCCGCTCACCGCGTGATACCGCGGCCAGGACTTGGGCAAGCTCGTCTCGACGATCGGGCGGGACCAGCATGGAGATGTGGCGCCCGACCGCCTCGTGTTCGGCGTAGCCGTACATGGCCGTCGCCGCCTCGTTCCATTGGGTGATCGTCCCGTTCAACGTCTTGGCGATGATGGCGTCACGGGAGGAGTTGACGATGGCAGCCGAGCGGCGGAACTGCTCCTCGGATCGGAGGCGCTCGGCGATGGCCAGCCCAACCTGGCGGGCCACCGCGTCGTCCACGAGCGCCATGGCCGCCCTCATGGGAGCAGCGTCGAGCACTTCCTCGGACGTCGCCGCGGCGACCGACACGATGGCGCCGGACAGCTCGCGTTCTCGGTCCAGCGAGTCCTGAAGTTGGCGAAGGGTGCGGCCGAGCAGATACATCACTGGCGCGGCGAGCGGGAACCCCGACGCCAGGAACAGCAGCTGCACGGGGGACTGGCGGGCCGGGCCGGACGGAGCGAGCAGCACCGCAGCGACGAACGCGGCTGACAGCAAGATCGTTCCGCTCGCCACCTTGCGGGGCGGCATGGTGACAGCCCGGAACGAGACGCGCGCGTAGAGCAGCAGCAGGATGTCCGCAGGGCTGTGCACGGCCAAGGCCACCCAGACCAGTGCCGCGGCCTCGCTCACGTCAGCCAGGACCGGCGGCGTGAGGCCGCTGTACTCCGCGCACCACTTCCAGACCACGACGACGACGGCGATGGCTGCCGACACGCGCTCCAGCGCACCGGCCGAGTCTCGCGAGACCACGATGACCAGGAGCAGAGCAGCCGTGGCCAGGCTGAAGACCATGAAGATCCAGCGCACGAGCGCAACGCGCTCGGTGGGGAGCCGCGGAGCGGCGCTCCACCGCCGGTGGGTCGGTGGCTCGTCTCTCACCGGCGCCGCGCCGTCGCTACCAGCAACAGCCTCATCGTCACTGAGCGGCAGGCTCTTGGGCATTCCTGGCCTGTTGTTTGACGTTGTACATCGCCGAGTCGGCGTCCCTCAGCAGCATCTCCGCATAGCACTCGACCCCGCCGCCAAAGGAGATCCCGACGCTCGCTTCGACCGTAACCTGATGACCCTCGACGACCAGCGGTTGCCGGATGGACGACTCAACCCGGGCCGCGATGGCAATGGCGTCCTCAGCTGAGCCCAGGTCGGGACACACCACGACGAACTCGTCGCCGCCGATCCGGGCGGCGGTGTCGACGGGCCGAATGGCATCGGTGATCCGCTGGCCCGTCGTGATCAGGACCTCGTCGCCGATGGCGTGACCGAGGGAGTCGTTAACCGCCTTGAAGCGATCAAGGTCGACGTAGAGCACTCCGACCTTTGTCGAACGCCGGGCCGAGCCCGCCAGGGCCTGGGCGATCCGGTCCATCAACAGGCTGCGGTTGGCCAGGCCGGTGAGCGGGTCGTGGAGGGCGAGATGAGCGAGGCGCTCTTCGGCTTGCTTGCGCCCGGTGACGTCCTGCACCTGGGCCAAGCCGTAGAGCGGGGTGCCTTCGGGGCTGCGAACGACCGACCCGTGAAAGAGGACCCAGATGGGGTGGCCGTCGGCATGGACGAACCGCATCTCCAGCTCATAGCTCGGGATCACGCCCTCGATCACCTCGCTCGCCCTGGCCGCGTTGGCCGAGCGATCATCAGGGTGAGTGATGGCTTGAAGCGTGAGCTGTTCCAACTCTGCGGGCTCGATCCCCGTCAGGTCGGCCAGCGAGCGGTTGACCTGCACCATCCGGCCGTTGGCCTCGTCATCGATGCTCAGCAGGGCCATGCCGACCGGCGACTCCTCGAACGCCAGGCGGAACCTCTCGCGCGCTTCCCAGAGGGCGGTGATGGTGTGGACTTCGCGAGACAGCGCCGTGTGGCGACGGTGACTGTGAACCGCAATGAGGGCGGCGGCGAGGACGAGGAGCAAAGCCAGCGCTGCCTCGACTTCGAAGCCCCGCCGGTGGATCGGGCCGAAGAACTCTGCCGACGATTGGGCGGTGATCCCACCCCATCCGGCGAACGACAGTGGGTGATAGGCGGCAACCAGGCCGCCCGCACTGGGATCTTGGTACGCGCCGAAGCCGGTCTGGCCCTTGAGCACGGCGGTGAGGGCAGGGCTGGTCGGGAGACGGCGGCCGATCATGGCCGGGTTGGCCGACACGACGACCGTGCCGTTCCCGTCGACCAGTGCGGTGTAGCCCGTGCGCCCGTAGTGAAGGGTCGCCACGTACTGCTGGAGCTGGCTCGTGTCCAGGCGGCTGAACGCGACGAGGATTGCCTTGGGCTTGTTGTCGATCATCACGGGAACGCCATACGCCACGAGCGACAAGGCGTGGACGGACATGACCGACGACAGTCCCGGCTTCCCGCCCAACAGTGCCGCCTTCAGGGGTGCGAACCCTGGATCCGTGGGCGACGGTAGTCCGGTCGAGGGCGCCCAGGCGTTGAGCGGGTTGCCAGCGAGGTCAACGAGAGCCGCGCCGTACCCCGTCAACGGGGAGTTCTGCACGAACCGGCGTAACCGGCCGGTATCGCCGGAATCGCCGGCGTGCAGGCTCCAAGGGCCGCTGGAGGCGAAGTCGAACTCCTCCTTGAACGTGAAAAGGATGTATTGGTCCCCCAGCCCGGAGAGGGTGGTCTCCAGTCGCTGGCGGTCGTCTCGGTGCGTGCGATCGGCCGTGGACGTGGCCGCCCGGGTCGCCAACAGGCCCACCATCGCCACTGCGAGGATGAGTACGAAGCTCACAACCGCCGGGAGCGCACCGCGAATTCGCGCCATTCGATCCCCCTTTCCCCCTGGTTGATCGGTTGCGGGGCCATCGGACCTGAGATGACCGGAAGGGAAAGCGGCCCGCCCACGATCGCCAACGGCTGTCCGATCAGGTAGACATGCTGGTCAGCGACGCACGCGGGCGTGGCGGAACTGGAAGACGCGCCGGGTTTAGGTCCCGGTCCCCTCGGGGGTGTGGGTTCGAGTCCCTCCGCCCGCACCCACCGCTACCAGGATGTGTCGATACGTCTCCAGCGGTGGGACCGACGCGCCGACCACCTTGGCCTCGTCGTCCCAACGCCGGAGTTGGACGGCCTCGGCGTGCCCCGGAACGCGTTCGAAGGCCGCTACCTCCGCCGGCGTCAGCAGGCCGCCCTGGCTGGCCAGGCTCCGCGTCGAACCGGCGGAAAGCGCTCGCTCGTACCCTTCGTCGACGGCACACAAGTAGCGCTTGGCCCGCACATGCAGCGCGATGGGCGCGGTCACGGCCGCGGGGAACAGCGGGCGCAACCACGCCGAGCCCAAGAGCTCGTGGGGGACCTCCATTTCGGGCTCGCCGCGGCGCAGGTCCAACAGGTGGCCGACGTCGTGCAGCAGCGCCGCGGTCACCAGCGTCGGCGGCGCACCCGCGGCCTCGGCCCGCGCCGCCGTCTGGAGCGCATGGGCCAGCTGGGTGACGTCTTCGTCGTAGCGATGGACACCCCAGTCGACGAGCAGGGCCATGACCTCGTCGAGGGATGCCGCGCTCACGTGACCGGACGGCCTTGGAAGTCCCCGATCAGCGAGACCTGCACGCGATCCCCTGAAGCCCCGGCGGCGGCGAACTCCTCCAGCTTTTGGCGGTAGTAGGCCGCCCGCATGTCGCCCTCGGCGGCGGCGTTGTAGGTGGGGTAGATCGCCCGGCGAGGAAGCTGGGACCGGTTGGGACCGCTGCGATGTGGGGTGCGGGAGTGGAACCACAGCGTGTCACCGGCCTTGACCGGCACAGCCACCCAGCAGAGTGAGGCCGCCACGTCCGAAGGGATGCACCCCTCGTCGTCGGTGACCAGCAGGTGCTCATGCGCGGCCGAGACCACTTCGAGACACCCGTTGTCGGCCGTCGCGTCGTCGACGGCGACCATGCAGGAGACGTGCACGTCGACGAAGCGGTAGGCGGGTGCGTCCTGGTGCGGCGAGTAGCCGGCCCCGCCGGGTAGCTTGTAGTTGATTTTCTCCTTGTAGAGCACGGCATCCTGTCCCAGCAGCGCCGAGGCCACGTCGAGCATGGCACGCGAGGTGAGCAAGGCTCCAAGGCCGTGATGGAACGGCACGAAATTTTCGGTTCGACAGATCCGCGGCCCATCGTCGGTGAGCTCCCGGTAGTGCAACCAGTCTCCGCCACCCTCCGGCCAGGCCGCGACCTCGTCAACCCAACGCTGAAGCTGCGCCACCCCGTAGGAGTCCATGGTCCTCGTCAGCAGCCACCCGAAGCGACGGAAATGATCGACGGCGGCGGCGTCGGCGAGAGAGAAGACGGTCATGGCTGCTGCACGCGCGATTCTGCGAGGGCACGGAGGTGCTTGTAGTCGACTTTGCCGTTTTCGGCGCGCCCGATCGACTCCACCATGAAGACATGACGGGGCGCCTTGTAGTGGGCCAGCCGCTCCTTGACATGGGCGATCAGGACGCCAGGATCAGCCGCCGACCCGGGCACAGGCTCGACCACGGCGGCCACGGCCTCGCCGAAGCGCTCGTCGGGGACGCCCACTACGACGGCGTCAGCCACGGCCTCGTGCATCTTGAGCACCTCCTCGACCTCCTCCGGGAACACCTTCTCACCGCCGGTATTGATGCACACCGAGCCCCGACCGAGCAGCCGGATCGTTCCGTCAGCCTCGACGGTGGCATGATCGCCGGGAATCGACCACCGCCGACCGTCGATGATGCGAAACGTGCTGGCCGTCTTGGTCGGATCCTTGTAGTAGCCGAGGGGCATGCGCCCGCCGAAAGCAACGACGCCCGATCGGCCCGACCCCGGCTCGACGTCCGTTCCCGTGCCGTCGTCGCCCAAGACACGAGTCTCCGGCCCGAGACGGAACCCTGCGGTTTGGGCCGTGGCCTTGAGCGACGAACGCGAGGCGGCGACGCCTACCGCCTCCGATGAACCCAGCGTGTCGACGCAGTGGAGGTGGGGCAGGTGCTCGACCAGGCGGGACTTGGTCTCGGCCGCCCACATCGCGCCAGAGGAGACGATCAGCCAGAGCGACGACAGGTCCCACCGCCGCGGCTCAGCATCCAGCGCCGCGAGCAGAGGCTTGGCGAACGCGTCCCCGACGATGGTCAGCTCGGTGACACGTTCGCGTTCGACGGAGTCGAGCACCTGCATCGCCGAGAATCGCCGGCCGGTGAGCACAATGGAGCCCGCGCTCGAGAGCGCGGAGAACGCAGTGAACGCGGCACTGCCATGCATGAGCGGCGGACACGGCATCAGCCGCACCGGCTGCTCGGGAAGGGTGGAGACGGCGGCGATCACGTCGTCGATCGAGCCGTCCTCGGGGTAGCGCACCCGGGCGGTCCGGTTGAAGAGGGCGAAAAGGTCATCCTGGCGCCACATGACACCTTTGGGCATCCCGGTCGTGCCGCCGGTGTACAAGAGGTACAGATCGTCACCGCTTCGCTTGCCCGCGCCCGGCGTGGCCCCGGACTCGGCCACGTCCTCATAAGGCTGGGCCCAGGCCGGACACGTC
>Ga0307477_10003063_pt1 | contig 12578 bp, 8 predicted proteins | sample atmos_gasesECM2C_FD_203316 | JGI IMG/M metagenome (GOLD analysis project Ga0307477, IMG submission 203316) | Hardwood forest soil microbial communities from Morgan-Monroe State Forest, Indiana, United States - atmos_gasesECM2C_515 | ecosystem: Environmental > Terrestrial > Soil > Temperate...
TGCTCGGTCAGAAAATGTCGGCGTAGAGTTTTGACAAACAGGAAGCGGATTGCGGATACATACTGGCTGACGCTAGCCGTCGACAATTTTTTGCTTTGAAACAGATACGCCTGGTATTGGCGGATGTGTTCCGGCCCCAGCTTGTCCGGTGACCGGTGGAAATACGCTGCGAAGTCGCGGACGATCCGGATGTAGGTTTTTGCGGTACGATGGGAATAGTCACGTCGCTGGAGTTCCTCCAGCATTTTTTGGCGAAGTTGGGTCATAGAGACCTCCTATTTCTGTGACCCAACTTATCTCAACTCTTTCCCTCTCCCTATCTGCCGAAGTACAAACACGCGGTAGCGTCCGCCGCGCCAGCGGCTTCGTCCAAATCTCTATAGCGCTCACCGAGGCCGAAAAAGGCGAAGCAAAAGCGCAAATTGTGAGAAGGCCTGTTTTCGTAAACTGAGCATCGCTCAAGTAAACTGAGCAGCGTTGAGGAGCCAAGATGACGCTGCTTGATGCAGTTGAGAGGCTAGATTCCCTCGATGATGACAGCACGATATACGCTGCCGAACCTTGGACTGAAACATCCCACGCAATCACTGTGACTGAGCCGGAAGGAAGATTCCCCTCAGCGCAAGCTACTAGGGCTGGGTTTCGATATTTCTTGGAGGTATCAATTGCCCGTGACTTCCTAGACGGATGGACGACGAACGTCGCTCAGGCTCCGAGTCTCCGAGAAAAATGTGCAAGGCTAATCAAGTACGCGATTAATGATGCGTAAGGGAACCTCGACCCCCGGCAACGGGGTTCTGAGCGAAATGGCCTTCTGTTTTCGTCAGGGATGTCAAAAGGGCCTAAGATCGTCTTCGACAGGAAGTGCGAAGTCAATGTGGGTGCGTTTCTGGGCGGGACCGAGCTCGATTATCGTTGCACTCTTTTCGCTGCGAACACCGGGGTAGTAGACGGGGACCGGAAGGGGTGCGAGGCCGGAGCTTCGGATTCCAATACCCACTATGTAACGCCCCGGCTCTATGCCCCTAGCCTCATAGTATCCGTCCTTGTTGTCGATTTCAGCAGTGGTCCACCGTTCTTCATCAACGGAAGCTATATCAACCCAGCGATGCACTACGTAAGGCCTTCCATCCGGTGTCGCGACGCGACCTGAAATACTGCCGTCAGTCTCCTTGGGAACCTCCAACGTCAGATCCCAGCAGGCACCCCGACCCACTTTAAGTTCACCGCCGCCCGCCGCAAGCGGAACAATTCGGTCCAAATCCAATTTGTACTTGCCGGGAGGCACAGGTGGAAATTCATATAGACCATCCTCATCGGTAATAGCCACGAACTGAATATTGTCCGATGTTCGGCGTTCATTGGCAAAGCTCAATCGCGGCAAGAAGTATCGCAACCGCATAAAACCGTTCGACTTCCTGTTGTCGTGTCATGTGAAACCATTTGGGTATCCACCCGACACTGATCCTGAAAAGTTTCATCTAGTTGCACCCTACGTGCCCGATCCCGAATGCTGGGTTGATTTGCCCTGGATCGATCAATATTCGGGAAAACAGTATGAGATCACGACGGAGGGCTTCCACGGCAGTCGAGGCGTTGCACGTGTAAAGACGTATGGCGAAGTCTTACGCGAGTACGAATTCCATCTGGGCGCGAAGAGCGCGGATGCGAAGGGAAAGCCCAGCGGCAAGCAAACCGTTGGACTCCTGCGCCGACGACACGTGCGGGTCGAGCGAATCGTCTATATCGGCAGAGAATCGAACCGGCTCGAAGAAATCGAAGCAGGCGTAATTCACTCACCTGAGAGCGTGTATACGGAATATCCAGATCCCAGCCGAGATGAGTGGCAGACCAGGATTCTGCCTGTATTGAAGAAAATCCCGATAGCGGCCCTAATAAGAGTGACTGGCAGATCCCGTTCAATGCTGATTAGAACATTGGCCGGGCGCAGTCGGCCACGCCGGAGGAATCAAGAATTGCTGAAGTCAGTGCTCCGCCGGCTTGGAGTGATCTAGTGTCGCGCGGATGTGCCTTGTTTTCCATCAATCCAAAGTTGTCGAGTGCGATACGAAATGACCTCTGATTGAAAAAGGTTGTTGAAGTGATCGAGATTTTCATCATGGACGAGCAGCCTTATAGCCGACAAATGGATAGCAGTTCGACGTCGCAACGAACAAATGGAGACACCTTGCGGATAGCACGCATTCAATCCGAGATGAATTCCTGCTGAATCCGCCAGGGCCGGGCGACGCGTTTGAGGGTCGGCATTCTGTTTAATCACTTTGCCAAGGATATGAGCCGTCGTTAAGGGGTAAGGCCGACGCGATGCAACACTTCGGCGAAGCGGGGGTCGGGTCGCAGATTGTCGAGTTGAGGGTCAAACCCCAACGAAGTCAGAGAACGGTCGCGGACTTGGAAAGCGCGATCGAGCCATTCAAAGGCCATGTCGTTCTGACCTAGGCAGGCGTAGAACTGCGCCACAATGTAAGGAGGTACGTACTTTTGCTTGGAAATACTCTTGACCTCCTTGAGCACCTTCTTCGCTTCGGCTTTCCTCCCCGCCAGCGCATAGGCTTCTCCGATCTCTAGCAGCATTTTGGGGGCGTCACCGGCGTCGAGGGTCTTCGCTTTCTGAAATTCTGCGATGGCGGCGTCATACATTCTCTTCTGTATGTAAATCTGGCCGAGCATATCGTGCGCGACAACAAAGTTCGGGTCGGCCTCCAAAAGGCTACGCAGTTTTTGGATTCCCGCGTCGTATTCGCGATTCCGAAAGTAAATACATCCTATGGTGTTGCTGATGATCGGCGAAAGCGGATCGAGCTCAAGCGCCCGCCGGATCTCGGCCTTGGCCTCCTCAAAACGACCGGTCTCGGATAGATACAAGGAATACCAGTGGTGAGCAGTGGCATAATTTGGATTCAGCTCAATTGCACGCTTAAACTCCTGTTCGGCACCGGTCTGATCGAAATCGAAATAATGCTTGACATAGGCGAGGGAGGCGTGAGCCTCCGCCAGACTGTCATCGATCTCTAGTGCCTTTTGTGCGGCAGCTTTGCCCACTGCAAAGGTCTCTGCTGGCGAACGATAGTCGTAATACCCAAGAACGTTGTAGCAATCGGCGAGGCCCGCGTAGGCGACGGCGTAGGTGGGATCTTTATCAATCGCAGCCTGGAAATAGTCACAACTTTTTCTCATTGCTTCTGTCGTTCTGCGGTTCCAGTAATATCGCCCCGTCAGATAAGCATCTTCCGCTTGCGGATCCACGCGGCGCGCATTGGTCAGGTGCAACTGTTCTTGAGGAGTCAGGGTGATCTTGATTTCTCCTGCTATCGCTTTAGCCACTTGGTCCTGTAGGCTCAAGACATCACGTAAATCGCCCTCGTAGGTCTCGGCCCAAAGGTGACGATCCTGCGCGGCTTCAATCAGCTGGGCGGTGATTCGCACTCGGTCCCTCGACCGCATTACGGTCCCCTCAACGACGGCTTCCACGTTCAGCTCCCGTGCGATTTGCGGCATCGGTTTGGGCTGGTTCTTGTACTGCATAATCGAATTTCGCGAAATGACCCGTAGCGCGTGAATCTTTGCCAGGTCGGTGATGAGTGCGTCGGTCATTCCGTCTGCGAAGTACTGCTGCTCTGGATCATGCGAAAGATTTTCCAGCGGCAGGACGGCAATAGCCCGAATGCTCGGCCGAATATCTGCGCGCCCTGGTCTTCCGTGGCCGATTCTCCAAACGAACGCAATAGCAGCAGCAACCAAGGCGAGACCGAGCATCGCAACCACGGGGCGGCGATGGGCGCTCGTGCGAGGATTTGCGGGGGGTGAAAGGACTACGGACTGCGGGGGCCCAGCGAGCGGAGCAATTGGTCCCGCCGGTTTTTCGGTGACTTGGCCAATGAATCGATAGCCGCGCTTAGGGATTGTCTCAATATACTGAGGCGACTCTGCGTCGTCGCACAACGCGGCGCGAATTTGCTTGATGGCGGCGTTAAGCCCCTGGTCGAAATCGACGAACGTATCGCTGCTCCAGATCTCGCGCTGGATCTCCTGCCGGGTAAATACCTTGTGAGGGTTGGAGGCCATCAAGACGAGCACCTTGCAAGGTTGCGGAGCGAGGTGAAGTGAGGTTTCGCCTTTTCTCAGCTCACAGGCTTCGGCGTCGAGTTGGAAGGGACCAAACCGCAAGATGAGCGAGTTATCGGCGGGTGCAGGCACGGAAACGTCCTTCCTGCGGATCGCTGCATTATATCGTCGTCGAGGCAAGCCGGCACGAGATCCCTTAAGTTCTTCTGCCTGAGCAGGTTGCCCATTCATAAAAAATTCAGCAAAAGCGCAGGCTGCATTTATTGACCCCACTCTGCGATCTCACTAGGGTGTGTGAACAGTTCGCGCGATTGCTCTTCGCGCTGAGAAGAACTCGACGCGAGCACTGGCGCAGCTAACAGGGTATTGCGCCTCTGTGGGTGGTCCTAGGGAACCTCTATGGGCATCCAGCTGCGCGTGCCATAGCTAGCCGATCCGAATCAGGAGAACATATGAACACGAAACACGGAATCGATTGGAAGAATATCGCAGTGCTCGCCTTGGTATGCATGCCCTTCAGCCTGGCGACACACACGCCCGCCATGGCGCAAACCAAGTACGGCATTACCGACCTTGGCACGCTCGGGGGCAATAATAGCGTTCCAAGTTGGATAACCAACAGGGGAGACGTGATCGGCGCTTCGGAAACCGGGCAAGTCGACGCGTTTGGCAATGCTATCGTCCATGCGTTTCAGTGGCGCAAGGGGGCCATGGAGGACTTGGGAACGCTCGGCGACATTGATAGTTCCGGCTTAGGCGGAAACAACCGAGGCGTAACAGTCGGCTATAACTCGTACAACATCAACCACGCCCTGCTTTGGTACCACGGAGCGGTCACGGATCTCGGCACGCTCGTTGGTCCCAGCGGATTCAGCCAAGCGCAACAGGTCAACAACGAGGGCCAAGCCGTGGGCACTTCCCAAGCCGCGGACGGAACGATTCACGCCGTCGTTTGGAGTCATGGCGCGATCAGCGACTTGGGCACCCTGGGTGGGCCGGGTAGCTCTACTTCCAGCATCGGCAACGGTATCAACGATCAGGGTCAAATCGTGGGCGATTCTCAGGAAGACACTATCTCTAATCCCCTCCTGGGATTCCCGCCTTTCTTCCCGACACTCTGGGATAAAGGCAGCGTCGCTAAACTCGGCGGCGCGCCAAGTTATGCCTTTGGTGGCGACGCATATAGCATCAACAACAAGGGCCAAGTGGTCGGCAGAATCGCAGTCCCTGACCCGAAGGAAGGTGCAGTTGGGCATGCCTACTTCTGGGAAGCGGGTGTCATGCGCGAGTTGGGTGTCCCCGCCGGCGACGACAATAGCGAAGCGAACTCATTAAACGAGCGTGGCCAGATCGTCGGAGACGCCGGCGTGGGTTTCATTTTTTATTCTCCAGACCGCGCGCTTTTGTGGCAGAACGGCGAGATGATTGACCTCAACACGCTAATTCCGCTGGGCTCCGGCTATAACCTGATCAAGGCTTTCGATGTAAACGCACGAGGAGAAATCGTCGTGTGCGCCGTTCAATTGAGTACCGGCAACATTCATGCGGCCCTGCTGAAGCCGATGCCCTCAGATGCGGTCGGGAGAGCTGTCGCATCGACGGAAGTATCCCGGACTGCGCCGTCCCTCTCAGAGCATGCGCGGCGATTGCTGGACCAGGCCAGGCGGCTGAAGTTGGGATTCAGGACACAACTGAACAAGTGATGGTGATGCCGGGAAGATCCGGCAGTGTGTGGAGAGCAAAATCCTCAATTCTAGGAGCGAATCACAGATCGTTCCTTTGGGGGAACGTCGCCTACGCCTTGAAGTGACCTCGCGACCAGCCGTTTAAGCGAGCCCCACGGGATTGTGCCCGAGTCACGCTAGTGCAGACCTGAAGGGGCCACCTTAAGTTAGCGTTGTGCTTTGAGCCACTCTGAACTTTTCGCAGGGTAACTCAATGCCGACTTCATTCGCCGTTCCCGTCCGAATCAGTCAGATCCGCCTCAGGCAAATAGCCTGTGATGCAGTTTGGGGTGGAACATCCGAAACCCCGGAGGGTCCAGCACGGCCCCATCGACGACAACGGGCACGATGTTTTGGCAATGTCTGAACTGGCGTCACATCATCCAAAATATCTCCACATGTTTATCAATTAATCAACATGATGTGTCGTTTCATCGTCTCTGTCTCCTATCCCTGTTGGCACTTGACGGGGTTATACATTGGGGGAAAAATTCGGCTACACCCCTCCCCCCCGGAATCCTCGATTTTGGCTTTGGCCCTGGGCCGCCCCGCCCGCGCGTGGGGCATTCGTGCGTGCGACGCGTGAGTGCGCGGGATCGCGCGTGTGCGCGTGCGTGCGAACTTTGGAAATAAATTTACGAAAATGGAACGCTCACCCGGTTCCCTTGAATAAGGGATATGGCACTTGTAGTATTCATCTTCCGCGTGCTGCTATGAAATCGTAAACGTTAATGAGAGATGAGAGTCACGCATCATGCGAGCTGAATCCTCAGACAAACGTACATTTAGAGATCTAATGTCACCGAAGAGCACCAACGACCACTGGAATCTGTGGACGTGGTCATTAATTGCTGTCGCTTCGATCTACGCTTGGCATATTGTCGGCCAGGGTTCGGTTTTGCGACTCATCCTCATCGCTGCTCTCAGCCTGGCGTCATTTTTAGTAGGTTGTTTGGTGGGCTTTCTGTTTACCAGTTATGGAGAGGCTACAGTCGGCAAAGTTCGAGATTGGTTGATCGGTGGCTTGACTGGTGTCACCATAGCTGAGGCAAGTCGAATAAAATCCCTTCTCCTGACGTTCGCCTTGGGTCCCGGGCCGAACGAGTTCGCCGTGGTCACCGGGACCGCTATTGTCTACTCGATCCTTGGTTTTTTCTTTATGTTTTTTCAACGCGAACTAATATTAAACGTTATTTTGGCTGAGAGTAGAGCTGTGCGGCTGAAACTTGAAGGAACAGGCCAAGCTGGGCAGGTGACGCTGCGGATGTCTGTAGCACTTCCTCCCAGCATCCTTTCAGGTGTAGACAATGTAGATGATAGCGCTCGGTTCAAAAAGCACGAAGCGGAAAGATTGCGAACACTTCTCTATTCACAAGACGTACAAGGGTTCCTAGATGCTTCTGAAGAAGCACTAAACTCCGGAAGGCCTTTGGATTGGGACATCGTTTCGAAGGTTGCAAATCTTCACTACTACCGAACGTATTTCGAAAAAGACGACAAGAAACATATTCAAACGTCTTTGGCAAACGCATGGATCATACGAGCCCTAAACATGAACCCGCTACACATCGATCTCACGGTCAAATACGCCGATACTCTCAGCATGATGGATAGGTATGAGGAAGCGGTTGCCATACTGGAGAGGCTTGAACAGACTCCCGACGCTCCCGCGTATGTAAAACAATGGCTCGGCTATTTTTTGCTGTTCATTGATAATCGGCTTCCCGATGCAATCCGGTATTCGGAAATTTATCATCAGCTCTTTCCGAACGAGTTTGACTCTGTTTTTAACATCGCTTGTGCATATGCCCAGATGTATTGTGATGAATTGCGGAGCTCTGGACAGAAGGAGGATCTCCACTCGAAAAACCGCAGACTCGCCTTGGACAAACTTAAAGAGGCATTGCGCTCAGACTCAGAGTATGCCGAGACTGTGGGCACGAAATGGACATTGCCGAATGAAAGCTTTCACTCTTTCTTGCATGATGCAGAGTTCCGCGCGCTGGTAGGGCTTCCCGCAGAACAGGTAACAGTAAACAAAGCTTAACCTCGTTCGTGACCCGGCTCATTTTAACGACGAAGCTACATAAGCACGGTTGGCTCCGCGAACCAAATCGCCGGGGACGATGAAGCAATCATAGTGGCCATGCTTTTAACGCAAGATCAGCCAGAATGTCGCCCTTCGTTGGGAGGATTTCGGTTCTGGGATCGGCTCAGGCCCCTATTTCTTGAACTTGAAAGTCTCCAAAATCTTATTGAATGTCTGTGCGTACAACGAAGCGTCATCGTTCGAAGGGTAGAACATCAACAGGTAGTAATAGCCCTCGCTTCTATCTTTCACAACGGCAACCCAGCCGCTTTCTCCGGACTTAAACACACTAGGGGATGTATAGCTTGCTAGTTTCCCCAGTATCCACGCGGCTTCTGGTACAAATCGGTGACGTGTGGCGACCTGTGGGGACAGCCCTAAAACCGTGGGCAAAGGTTTAAAACAGGTTTAATTCTACTTGCGTCGACGTCCCGCGCGGCGAATACCCAGCGCACGCACAGCTTGCAGAGCGTCGCACGTCGTGCTAAGTTCGTCGTGTTCGGTTCTGTGTTCATCGTCAGCGACGTGGCCGCCGACTCTGGAGTACTCACACCTTACGCGCAGGCTCTCGCCCCTCGTCGGGCACGGGACAAGGCGACTAAGATCGCGCTCGATCATCTGCCGTATTTTGGCGAGCAGGAGAGCTTCGATGGGAAATACTGATTTTAGTGATGATCCCCTCTCGGCTGGCGGTTTCGGACCGGGCGACAGCACGATTCGCGTTCGACCGGGGCCAGTCCGCACGACGTTCATCCGACCGCGCGTCCAACGCATCATGGCGAAGGACGGTTGGATCACCCCGTACCCGGCCTGCCCCTGCATCCGACTCATCGTCCCGACAGCATCGTTTGCCGTCACTCTGGAGAAGACCGGCGTTGGCGCGAGTCCCGACTGGGTTGAGAGAATGAAGGAAGGTTGGGAAACCGATGTCCTGGCACTGCTGGATGTGCTTTTCAACGGCACGTGGACCCAGAAAACCGTGTTCTCCGAAATCCAAAACCGCTGCGCAGCGAAGAATTTCAAGGTCTTCATCTTCCCCCGCGTATACCGCCCGGACTTGCTCCCCTCGAAAGGCAAGGACGAAGGGGAAGTAATCAACATTTACCTGAACTCTGTCACCTCGGGACCAGTGTCGCCAGAGGGCGAGAACCCAGCTATCTACTTCGATCCTGCCACATGGCGCTCCGACAGCATCATTCGAATCGACGGCGAGATCACCCAGCCCAACCGCTTCGGTGGGGCCGGCATGGAACCGGGCGACAACCTATTCCATGAGCTGGTCCATGCCGAGCGGCGTCTGAAGGGGGTTAGGGACCGGACCGCGACCCGGACGCGGGCTTACAACTGCGTCGAGGAATTCGCTGCCGTGTTGTTCACCAACATCGGAATCAGCGAGGCGGCATCGTTCCGATTGCTGCGATATTGCGAGACCACTTTCATGCCTATGCCGCCGCAGTACAAGACATCCGCGGGCTACTTGACGAACGCCGAGCACATCGAGCTCATCAAGAAAATCCAGAACCAGGATCCTGGACTGTGTTTGCGGGTTGCGTCCTCAGTTCAGCCCAATCCCTTCAACCCACTCCGGCGTCTGGTCAAGGGCCAGTTGTGGAACGGTCAGATGGCCGACTGGTAGGGATCACCACCTGCAGTTGAGTGGGCCGATTCGATCACGTTAGCGCTCTACCGTTCGCCCACTCGGCCGGTCCCGTGAAGCGGTTGGCCGAGGACGAGGGCAAGGTGACGACGGCCTCTGGCGTCCGCTAGAGCTCGATCCGGAAGCCGATCCACGCTTCGCGCGGCGCGAAGGTGTTACTGGCGAGGTATTTCTTGAGTGGCTGAGAAAGCCCGCCATTGTCGCTTAGTTGTGAGATGCAGCTGAGACTTTTTGTTCGCTCAGGGCAAGCCCACAACGGATACGGCCTTCATTTCGGCCCGCTCACCCCATCCTTGAACGGCTGTGGCTCTGTAGCGATGACGTGCGCCGGTACAGGCGCATCGGCGAGGGGCACTCCAACCTCCCGTTCCAAGCTGTGCGTTTCGGGGTTCTAAGAAATGCCTACATCACCACGTCGGCAGCGGACGAATTCGTCACCAAGAATCTCTGCGAGCCTACGGGCCCAGGTCTAAGTCAAAATCGGAGGTTCCGGGGAGCGGGGTGTAGCCGAATTTTTCCCCCAATGTATAACCCCTGTTGGCACTTGACGGGGGGTAGTACCTATCGGGAAAAATTCGGCTACCCCTCTCGGCTCCCCTGACTTGACCACCCGGCCCACCCGGAAAAACGGAATTGTTATTCTTGTCGCAATGCAACGGCTGGATCGATTCTCGAAGCGCGCCTAGCTGGGACCCAGCATGCCAGCGCGGCGGCGAGAATTACCGTGCCAGCTTCGATCCAGAGGTATGGAAATTCGTCGGAACTGATCCCCACCAGCACGCTCTGAAGGACTCTCATTAGGATCAGGGCTAGTGCCAGGCCTGACACCAGTCCGATCAATGCAGATAGGAACCCTTGGCGAAAGACGAGGATCTCGACGTCGCGCCGGGTCGCTCCCAATGCAATATGCACCCCGATCTCTTGCGTTCTGCTCGACGTAATGTACGATGTCACGCCGTATACACCGCCAGCAGCCATTACCAGGGCGAGACATCCTGCACAGGCAAGCAACCCCATGATGAAACGCCTATTCGCGAGCGAGTCGTCGATTAGGTCGTGCATTGTTGTACTCACGAAGACAGGTTGATTCGTATCCACATTCGCAACGGCATTTCGGATCTCCTTGTCTACTTCCTTCATCGGCAGATTACTCCGCACGACTACGAATGCGGCATTTTCCAGAGAGTGCGACGCCATGTACACGCTAGGTTGCAACGGTTCATCAAGAGAGCGGTGACGAACACCGCTAACAACACCGATCACGCGTTTCCAATCATTGGGTTTCTTTGAAGAACAATAGACACACATCAGTTTGCCAATCGGATTTTCTCTAGGCCACAGCTTCTGTGCAGCAATGTCGTTCACGATCACCGAGTCGCCAGAATCTTTCATGTCTTGTTCGTGAAACCATTCTCCCCGGATCAGCCGAACGCCCATTGCTTCGAGGTATCCGGTGCTGACAAGATCGATCTCGGCTGGCACACGATCATGGCTCTCCGATACAACCGAATCATTCACTCCGATCAAACCGCCGTGATTCTCGCCACTGAAGGGAAGCGCATCGATCGTGCCCGCGCTCTCAATTCCGGGAGATAAGCGGATTCCATCCAGAATCTGACGATAAAGCTGCGCGCGTAGTTCGGCTGTGGCGTAGCGCGTTTGGTCTGGAATGATTACAGAAGCGAGCACCCGGTCTGAGGCAAAACCCGGATCGACTCTCACGAGAGATATGAAACTTGCAAGGAGTTGCCCGCCGCCGACTACCAGAGCTGCGGCGAGTCCCATTTCGACTGCTACCAGAACCGCGCGCAGTCGGTCGCGCGGACGGGCTATGGGGACTATCAATTCCCGACCTGGAACAATTCGATTCCGAATGGCCCGAAATGCTGGAGCCATACCAAATAGGAGACCATTCGCGACGGCGACAGCCAGTGAGAAAGTGAATACTTTCCAATCCGCACGAGCAGCGGATAAACGGGGAATGCTTGTGGGAAAGACGGCAGGCAACAGTCTCCACGCGGTAACGGTCAAGCAATAACCCGCAACGCCACCAAGACTCGCTAGCACACAACTCTCGGTCAACAACTGCCGAAGAATGCGCGTGGCCCCAGCTCCAATAGCCATGCGAATAGCCATCTCGCGTTGGCGATTCACCCCTTTCGCCAAAAGCATGTTCGCCACATTTGCGCATCCAATCAGCAAAAACATCGCGGATGCCGCAAACAGGAGCCATAGAGCGTTCTTCGAGTCTCCGAGAGCTCGGTCCAGCAACAACCCCATCTTCATCGTGTGATCACGGTTTGTAGCAGGAAACTCGCGCGCCAAGTCTTCGCCGATGGAAGCGAGATCCTGCTGTGCTTGTCTGAGAGTTACACCGGGCCTAAGGCGCGCGACCGACAAAATACTATAGGTTGGACCAAGTGTTCCTGCGTTTTGCAGAGGTGCCCAGAACTCAATGTAAGGCCACGGTGTATGGACGTCGCCCTCGCGGAGCGGGAAGTTGAAACCCCTTGGCATAACGCCGATTACAGTACAACTTCGGCGATTGATGACAATGTTCTTACCAATGATTCCGCGGTCTCCCTGGAAGCGCCGCATCCACAATCCATAACTCAGGATCATCTCATTTTGCTGACCGGGCTGATCCTCCTGAGGAAGGATATTCCGTCCGAGCATTGGGTGGACGCCGAGCGTCGGAAAGAGGTTGGACGACACGCGCAAGCCCCATAAGGCTTCTGGTGGATTGACGTTGTCGCCGGGAAGGTCAAACACGTCGGTACGATAAAAACCGATTGACGCAAGCGTGCGCGTGCGTCGCACGAGTTCCTCACCGTCGCGCCACAACATCCAATCGGATACAGAAGTCAGGAATTTCGGAAAGTCGATTCTGATCTGGACCAATTCCGATTGACGAGTGTACGGTAGGGAATCCAACAACACCGACTTCACGGCGGTGAAGACCACAGCCATTGCACCAACGCTCAATGCGATAGACAGCAATGCAATCAGCGTGAACGACGGA
>Ga0307477_10003065_pt1 | contig 12570 bp, 12 predicted proteins | sample atmos_gasesECM2C_FD_203316 | JGI IMG/M metagenome (GOLD analysis project Ga0307477, IMG submission 203316) | Hardwood forest soil microbial communities from Morgan-Monroe State Forest, Indiana, United States - atmos_gasesECM2C_515 | ecosystem: Environmental > Terrestrial > Soil > Temperate...
CGCCGCAAAGCAGGAAGATGTGGACCTGTTCCAGCGTTTTGCGGTGATGCGCGATTGGCACGATGTGCAGCACCTCTCATTCGGCGCCTTCGTGTCGCCCGACCAGCTGCACATGAACGACTGGAGCTACGCCTGCCTGGCGAAGCTGCTGGGCGGCGCTATCGCGGAAGCAGCGACGCGGCCGATTGCGGCGGCGTCCGTTCATCCGGCCGCGATTTCGGCGCAGCCGGACCTGGTGCATTGACGGCACGGCGTTATTGCCGAGACCTGGACTAGGCTTTCAGTCCCCACTCACACCGCTTCCAATGCGCCCAGCACGTCCTCGACGATATCGTCGGGGTCCTCAAGCCCAACCGAGACCCGCACCAAGCCGTCGCTGATGCCGAGTTCGGCGCGCTGCGCCGGCGTCAGCCGCTGGTGCGTCGTTGTCGCCGGATGCGTGATCAGGCTCTTGGCGTCGCCGAGATTGTTGCTGATGCGGACGAGCTTGAGTGCGTCCTGAAAGCGGAAGGCGCCGCGCTTGCCGCCCTTGATCTCAAAGGCAACCAGCGTCGAGCCGCCGCGCATCTGCTTCTGCGCGATCGCGGCCTGCGGGTGGTCTGGGCGGCCCGGATAAATCAGCCGCGAAACTTTTGGATGACCGGCGATGGCCACGGCCAGCGTCGCCGCGCTGTCGGTCTGCCGCCGCACGCGTACCGCGAGCGTCTCCAGCCCTTTGAGCAGTACCCAGGCATTGAACGGCGACATCGATGGGCCGGTTTGCCGAAGCAGCACATGGATCTTTTCCATGATGAATTTTTGCGACGCGAGAATAATTCCGCCGAGGCAGCGGCCCTGGCCGTCGATGTGCTTGGTGGCGGAATACACGACGCAGTCCGCACCGAGCGCGAGCGGGCTCTGAAATAACGGCGTCGCAAACACGTTATCGACAACGAGCGTCGCGCCGGCGTCGTGCGCGATCTTTGCAACCGCCGCGATATCGATCACTTCAAGCGCGGGGTTGGTCGGCGTTTCCAGAAAGAAGGTCTTGGTGTTCGGCCGCACCGCGTCGCGCCAGGCATCGAGTTTGCAGCCGTCGACGAGCGTCGAAGCGACGCCGAAGCGGGGTAAAAAATCCTCGACCACATAGCGGCAGGATCCGAACATCGCCTTGGACGCCACGACATGGTCGCCGGCTTTGACTTGGCCGATGAGCGACAGCGTCACCGCCGCCATGCCCGACGCGGTGGCGCGCGCCGCCTCGGCGCCTTCGAATGCCGCCATGCGCCGCTCGAACATATCGACCGTCGGATTGGCGAAACGCGAATATTGATAGCCCGGGTCCTCGCCCTTAAACCGCGCCTCCGCCTGGGCGGCGCTGTCGTAAACGTAACCTTGGGTGAGGTAGAGCGCTTCCGAAGTCTCGCCAAACGGCGAGCGCAGGGTGCCCGATTGCACCAGGCGCGTTTCGGGGCGATAGCTCTTTTTTACCGACGCGGACATGTGGCCCTCCTTAGCCAACACGCGCTTTGGCCGCTCAAAAAGCGGCCAAAACAAAACCCGGCCGGGGAAATCCTCGGGCCGGGCTCACGCGTCCCCGGCCTTTTAGCGACTTGTTTTACGTGGCTGCAAGCCGGCCGGCTCAAATGACCACGGGATAACGTGCTGTATACGCTGCGGCCGTCTTTGCGTCAAACCGGGCATCGGATTAGATCGCAGCGGAGCGCCGACAAGATGGCTGCCGGTCCGCAAATGGCTTTGAGCTTTAAAACTTCGGAACGAGGAATTCTGCCCGACCGCATGATCGCGGCGCTGGCGGAAGCGGGCGGGATTCGCGCTGCCCGGCCGTTCGATGCAGACCAGATTCAGCCAGCCAGTCTCGATCTGCGTCTTGGCGCAATTGCCTACCGCGTGCGCGCCAGTTTTTTGCCGGGCCCCGGCACCACGGTGGCGCAACGCATCGCCGAACTGAAACTGCACGAATTCTCGCTCGCCGCCGGCGCCGTTCTGGAAACCGGCTGCGTCTATATCGTGCCGCTGATTGAGAGGCTGGCGCTGCCGGCCGACATCGCGGCGGCAACCAATCCGAAAAGCTCGACCGGCCGGCTCGACGTGTTCACGCGCGTGATTGCCGATGAGACCCGCGGCTTCGATCGCATTGCCGGCGGTTACCACGGTCCGCTTTACGCCGAGATCAGCCCGAAAACGTTTCCGGTATTGGTGCGTGAGGGTTCGCGATTATCGCAACTGCGCTTGCGCCGCGGCGACGCTGCGCTCTCAGGCGAGGCGCTCCGCGCCTTGCACGCACGCGAGCGGCTGGTCGATCGCGCCGAAGCGGTGATGGGCGACGGTATCGCGGTCTCTATCGATCTCGCCGGCTCCGGCGCAAACGATCGCGCGGGTTTAAACGGCGTCGTTGGCTATCGCGCCAAGCGGCATACCGGCGTTATTGAAGTCGAGCGTCGCGCCGCTTACGAAGTTGCCGATTTCTGGGAGCCGATCGCAGCGCGCGCCGATCGCAGCCTTATTCTCGATCCCGACGAGTTTTACATCCTGGCGTCGACCGAGGCCGTGCAGGTGCCGCCGGACTTCGCGGCCGAGATGGTCCCATTCGATCCGCTGGTCGGCGAATTCCGCGTGCATTACGCCGGATTTTTCGATCCAGGATTCGGTTATGCGGGGGCCGGCGGCTTGGGTTCACGCGCGGTGCTGGAAGTCCGTTCGCGCGAAGTGCCGTTCATCCTGGAACACGGCCAGATCGTCGGCCGGCTGGTCTACGAGAAAATGTTGGCTCGTCCCGACCAGCTTTACGGCAGCGGTATCGGCTCGAATTACCAGGCCCAGGGGCTCAAATTGTCGAAACATTTCCGTTGATGCGGGTGCCGCGCCGCCGTTGACGAGCCGGCCGGAGGCGGAAATTCTTGTGGTATTTCTTGAGGAAGAAAAGGTTCCTCGTGCCCAGCAGCGCTACACGAAATCGGGGAAAGCCCAAACGGCGCCGCAAACAGGCGGTCACTTTTGCCGTCGCCGCTTTGATTGCGATTACGCTGGGATGCGTCGGCAGCGCGTTGGCGCAAACCGGTTACGACCGCCCCGGCGGCGATTACACCAGCGCTCCCGTCGCCAATGGCGATCCGATGGTCTGCGCCGCCCGTTGCGAGCGCGACAAAGGCTGCCGTGCCTGGAGTTTCTCATATCCATCCACCTCCGGCGCGCCGGCGATGTGCTGGCTCAAGCGCGAAGTGGTGCCGGCCAAGGAATCGAGCTGCTGCGTCTCGGGTGTGCGCGGCGCCGGCGTGATCGAGCCGCAAGCCGGCGCGATCGAATATTCCATTGATCGCTTCGGCGGCGACTATCGCTGGTTTGAAACGCCGCCGGAGGCGAAGGGCAAAGCCTGTGCCGAAGCCTGCCAAGCCGAGCCGCGCTGCCGGGCCTGGACCTACCGGCGGCCCGGCTACGGCGCCGCTTCGGCGCGCTGCTTTCTAAAAGACGTGATCAAGCCGCCACGGCGTCGGCCGTGCTGCATTTCCGGCGTGGTGCGCTAGAGCTGCTCTGGTCAACCGGTGCCGCCCACCGTGATGCGATCGATGCGCAGCGTCGGCTGGCCGACGCCAACCGGCACGCCTTGACCGTTCTTGCCGCAGGTGCCGATGCCCTTGTCCATGACAAGATCGTTGCCGATCATCGAGATGCGGTGCAGGTCCGTCGGCCCATTGCCGATCAGCATGGCGCCCTTGATCGGCGCGCCAACTTTGCCGTTCTCGATGCGATAGGCCTCGGTGCATTGAAACACGTATTTGCCCGAGGTGATGTCGACTTGGCCGCCGCCGAAATAGGTCGCGTAAACGCCGTTCTTGACCGAGGCGATAATTTCGCCGGGTTCGTGACTTCCCGCCAGCATGTATGTGTTGGTCATGCGCGGCATCGGCACGTGGGCAAAGCTCTCGCGCCGGCCGTTGCCGGTCGGCTTCATTCCCATCAGCCGGGCATTCTGCCGGTCCTGGATATAGCCGACGAGAATGCCGTCCTCGATCAGCACAGTGCGATTGCTGGGCGTGCCCTCGTCATCAATCGAGAGCGAGCCGCGGCGCAGTGAAATGGTGCCGTCGTCAACGACCATCACGCCCTTGGCGGCGACGCGCTGTCCCATCAGCCCGGCGAAGGCCGAGGTCTTTTTGCGGTTGAAATCGCCTTCGAGACCGTGCCCGACCGCCTCGTGAAGCATCACGCCGGGCCAGCCGGGGCCGAGCACCACATCCATTTCGCCCGCGGGCGCCGGGACCGCTTCGAGATTGATCAGCGCCTGGCGCACCGCATTGTCCACCGCGCCTTGCCACGCACCTTCCGCGATAAAGCGTTCATAGCCCTCGCGGCCGCCATAGCCGTCACTGCCGGTTTCTTGCCGATTGCCATCGCCGACCACGACCGAGACGTTGACGCGAACCATCGGCCTGATGTCGCGATAGGCTTCACCGTCGGCACGCAGGATTTCGACCGCCTGCCAGGAAGCGGCAATACTCGCCGTAACCTGGCGCACGCGCGGGTCCTTGGCGCGGGCATAGGCATCGATCGTCTGCAGAAGTTGCGCTTTCGCTTCGAACGAGGGGCTTTGTAACGGACTGTCTTCGCCATAAAGCCTGACATTGCTGCGCGGGGGCGGCGCGGCGTAATGGCCGGAATAACCGCCCTTGACCGCGCGCACCGCGTCCGCGGCGCGCTCGATCGCGCCTTCGGAAACGTCGGACGCATGGGCATAGCCGACCGCCTCGTCCTTCACCGCACGCAAGCCGAAGCCCTGCGAAGTGTCGTAAGTCGCCTGTTTGAGCCGGCCATTATCGAAGGCCAACGCTTCGGCTTGGCGATATTCGAGGAACAATTCGCCGTCGTCGGCGCCGTCGAGCCCACGCGAAACAATTTTTGCGAGCCGTTGCCGGTCAAGCCCGGCCCGGTCGACGAGCGAAATCGGAGTGTCGGTCATGCGATGCCCTTGCGAGTGCGTTTCATCCCTAGTCGTTTCTAGATAGGCGCTTTGACGCGGGTCGGCGAGGGGCGCTTAAAGCGAAATAATTTTCCGTCGATCGGTATTTCGCTTTAGCTCGCTGTTTGAGCATGATCTTTTCCGAAAACCGGTGTCCACTTTTCGGGATCATGCTTTAGTCACGCTTGGCAATCCCGGACTTTTCGATGACAGCGGACCATTTGCTGATATCGGCTTTCATCCGGGAGCTCATTTCGCCTGGCGTGCTCCAGCGCATGGCCATGCCCATCTCCGCCGACCGCGTTTGAATGTCGGCCGATGGCATCACCTCTTTGATGGCTTGATTGAGGGTCGTGATGACCCGCGCCGGCGTCGCCGCCGGAGCGGATAGTCCATTCCAGCTCGTCACCTCATAGTCCTTCAACCCGCTTTCGATCACGGTCGGCACCTGCGGCAGATAGGCGGTTCGGCTTGGTCCGGCCGACGCAAGCGCGACGATTTTGTTGTCGGCGAGCAAGCCATGCACCGCGGCGTAGAATTCAAACGCCACGTCGATGTCGCCGCGCAGCAGCGCGCCGGCCATGTCGGGCGAGGTGCGGAACGGCACGATGGCGGCTTTGATCTCGGCGGTGCTGGTGAACAGTTCGGCGGCAAGGTTCTGCGTGCTGCCGGGATTGATGGTGCCGATATTGAGCTTGCCGGGATTGGCGCGCGCCGCCGCGATCACGTCATTGACCGAGTGCAGCGGCGAACCGGCCCGCGTCACAATGAGGAGGTCGAAAAAGGCCGCGGTGGAAATCGAGGTGAAATCCGTGAGCACATTATAGGGCAGCGATTGGAACAAAGCCGCCGCGATCGCCGTGTTGTTGCCGGTCATCAATAGCGTGTAGCCGTCGCCGGGAGCGGATGCGGCAGTTTGCGCGGCAACGATGCCGCCGGCGCCGGGCCGGTTCTCGATGACGAATTGCTGTCCGAGCCGCGTGGAGAGCTTGTCGCCGAGCAAGCGCATCGCGACGTCGGCGACGCCACCCGCGGCGTAGGGGACGATCAGGCTGACCGGCCGACTGGGATAATCATTCTGCGCCAGAGCCAAACGAGGCGATGCGGCATCGGCCAAGAATCCCGCTAAGCACTCGGCCAGGAACACCGCGGCTATGGCCGGCACGAAGCCTACGGCTCGCATGGCGTCTGTCCCTGTTCGCGGCTCTTAAGTCTGGCGGGTTGGCGAATGAGTTCGGCTATGCCGCGGCGGACGGGTTCCGGCTGATGAAAACTACGGCAACTGGTCGTAGCCTTCGCCAAAGCCTTTTAGGCTCATCGGGAAGCCGATCCCTTCCTCCGGCGTCTGGAAAATAATGAAAGTCGAGGTCTGACCGTTGCGCAATTGCTTGATCAGATTGTCGTCCATGACCACTTCGGCAACGCAGCCGCTCGGCAGGCAGCGCACAAAGCCGGCACGGCCGACGTCCTGATTGTCGATCTTAAGTCCAAGGCCGGACGGCAATAGAACGCCGAGCGGCGCGACCACCCGCATCAGCCGGCTCTTCTGGTCCGAGGTTTTCAGTACGATCACGGTCAACCCGATATTCGGGCGATCCTCCGCCGTGACGCTTTGCATCAGCGCGCACTGCTCGCTCTGCGCGCCCGGCGGCGTGTCGCAGCGAATTTGCCAGTCGCCATGTACCGATTTGACCGCGCCTTGCGCCCCGGCACGATCCGCAGCGGCCAGGATCAATCCCAGCGTTAGTCCGATGAATGCCGCGGCGCCCCCGAGCCTCATCAACGGCCGGATCCGGCAAGCGTCCTCACATTGCGTCATTATGAGTTCCCTCGATCCGCCACTATGGCGCCCCGGCAGGGTTACAGTCGCAGGCTTGCAAGCGTGGATCGCACGGCGCGATCCGGCCGCCGCGCCCTGCCTACAGCGTGGGCCCGGCCTGTCAAGGAATCAAAGTCAAGCTATTGTGGCCAGCCGAAGGTCAATTGAGGCCTTGCTGCGGTCGCCTTAGACCGGCGAAAGAGCGCCGATTGGCCTTATCCGCCGCCGCTGCCGCTGCGATCATGAGTGCATTGCAGCAGTCGCCGATTTGTGGTTTGGAGGAACCGGAAATTCCCTTATCGAGGCGAGGCCCGCCAGGGACATCGCGCCGCGGGAAAAGGCCCGCCAAACCGGTGGCGTCATCCGGTGGTGTCATGCCGTGGCGGCTCGCGCGAAATCCGGGTTTTGCACGCGCACCGGCGGTTGTTGCGGCGGCGGTTGTGACACGATCAGCAACAGGGGAGCAGGACGGGGTATGAAGGCTTTGTCACGTTTGGCCGCGATCGCGGCAGGCGCGGGTGGTGTATTGGCGAGCGCCGGCGCCGCCTGGGCCGGGCTCGGCCAGCCGACACCGTGGCAAATGGACCTGCAGGACTCGGCTTCTCCGGTGATGGCGGACGTCGCCGGTTTTCATTTTTTCCTGCTCTGGGTCATTGCCGCGATCTCTGCTTTCGTGCTCGCGCTCCTTCTCATCTGCATCGTGCGCTTTAACGCCCGCGCCAATCCGACGCCGTCGCGCACGACACATAACACGCCGATCGAGATTCTCTGGACCATCGTTCCCGTCATTATCCTGGCGGCGATCGCGGTGCCGTCGTTCCGGCTGTTGTTCGTCCAGCTTGAAGTGCCCAAACCCGATCTGACGGTGAAGGTGACCGGCAAACAATGGTTCTGGAGCTACAGCTATCCGGATAGCGGCAATTTCGAATTCAATTCGCTGATGGTGCAGGAGAAAGATCTCAAGCCGGGTCAGTTGCGGCTTCTCGCCGTCGACAACGAGATGGTGGTGCCGATCAACAAAGTCGTGCACGTGCTGGTGACCGGCGCCGACGTCATTCATTCGTTCACGGTGCCATCGTTCGGCATCCGCATGGACGCAATTCCGGGCCGCGTCAACGAAACCTGGTTCAAGGCCACCATTGAAGGCGTGTTCTACGGACAGTGTTCGGAACTGTGTGGCAAAGATCACGCCTTCATGCCGATCGCGGTGCGGGTCGTGAACGAAGGCGATTTCAATACCTGGCTCAACAACGCCAAGCAAAAATACGCGATCGACAACGACGCCGCGCATAATGCGCTTGCCGCGACCGCTGCGCCTGCGATCCGATGACGGCCGCAGCCGCGTCCGACCAGCGGTCGTAAACGAAGGGACTGGCAATGGATACGATGGCACATGCCGCGCATGGCGATGAGGAAGCCCACGAAATCCCGCACGGCTGGCGGCGCTTTCTCTATTCGACCAACCACAAGGACATCGGCACGATGTACCTGGTGTTTGCGCTCATGGCCGGGCTGATCGGCGGCGCACTCTCGATCGCGATCCGCGCCGAGCTGATGTATCCGGGCCTGCAAATCTTTCACGACACCCACACCTTCGACGTCTTCGTCACCGCGCACGGCCTGATCATGATCTTCTTCATGGTCATGCCGGCGATGATCGGCGGTTTCGGCAACTGGATGGTGCCGTTGATGATCGGCGCACCAGACATGGCGTTCCCGCGCATGAACAATATTTCGTTCTGGCTGTTGCCGGCGTCGTTCGCGCTGTTGCTGATGTCGATGTTCGTCGAGGGCGAGCCCGGAACCAATGGCGCAGGCACCGGATGGACGATCTATGCCCCGCTGTCGACCTATGGCCACCCCGGTCCGGCGATGGATTTCGTGATTCTGTCGATTCACCTCGCCGGCGCTTCGTCGATTCTCGGCGCGATCAACTTCATCACCACGATCTTCAATATGCGTGCGCCCGGCATGACGATGCACAAAATGCCGTTGTTCGTCTGGTCGATTCTGGTGACCGTGTTCTTGCTGTTGCTGGCATTGCCGGTGCTGGCCGGTGCCATCACCATGCTGTTAACCGATCGCAACTTCGGCACGACGTTCTTCACGCCGGACGGCGGCGGCGATCCGCTCCTGTTCCAGCACCTGTTCTGGTTCTTCGGTCATCCCGAAGTTTACATTCTGATCCTGCCCGGCTTCGGCATGGTCAGCCAGATCGTGGCGACGTTCTCGCGCAAGCCGGTGTTCGGCTATCTCGGCATGGCCTATGCGATGGTCGCCATCGGCGGCATCGGCTTCGTGGTGTGGGCGCACCACATGTACAACGTCGGCATGTCGGCGAGCGTGCAGGCCTATTTCATCGCCGCGACCATGGTGATCGCGGTGCCCACGGGCGTAAAAATCTTCTCGTGGATCGCGACGATGTGGGGTGGTTCGATCGAGTTCAAGACGCCGATGCTGTGGGCGATCGGATTCATCTTCCTGTTCACCATCGGCGGCGTCACCGGCGTCGTGCTCGCCAATGCCGGCGTCGATCGCGTGCTGCACGGCACCTATTATGTCGTCGCGCACTTCCACTACGTGCTGTCGCTCGGCGCGGTGTTCGCGATTTTCGGCGGCTGGTATTACTGGTTCCCGAAAATGACCGGCTACATGTACAGCGAAACAATCGGCAAGTGGCATTTCTGGCTGACCTTCATTGGCGTCAACGTGGTCTTCTTTCCCCAGCATTTCCTGGGCCTTGCCGGCATGCCGCGCCGCTATGTCGACTATCCTGACGCCTTTGCCGGCTGGAATCTCGTGTCGTCGATCGGGTCGTACATTTCCGGCGTCGGCGTGCTGGTATTCCTCTTCGGCATGGTGCTGGCCTTTGTCCGCAAGGAGCGCGCGGCGGCCAATCCATGGGGCCCCGGCGCCACCACGCTGGAATGGACGCTGCCGTCGCCGCCACCGTTCCATCAATATGAAACGCTGCCGCTGATCCGATGAGCGTTACCGTCGCGCACGCCGAACCGAGCGTCGCTGGGGTCGGCGACTACATCGAACTGATGAAGCCGCGAGTGATGTCGCTCGTGGTGTTCACTGCATTCGTCGGATTGGTGCTGGCGCCGGTGCATATGCATCCGGTGATGGCGTTTACGGCATTGCTGTGTATCGCGGTCGGCGCCGGCGCCGCGGGCGCGCTGAACATGTGGTACGACGCCGATATCGACGCGCGCATGGCGCGCACGGCGGCACGGCCAATTCCCGCAGGCCGGCTCGCGCGCGGGGAGGCGCTGGCTTTCGGCCTGACGCTTGCCGGCTTCTCGGTGGTCGTGCTCGGGCTTCTGGTCAATGTCTTTGCCGCGCTGCTCTTGGCGGTGACCATCGGTTTTTATGTCGGCGTCTATACAGTCTGGCTAAAACGCTGGACGCCGCAGAATATTGTCATCGGCGGTGCCGCTGGCGCGCTGCCGCCGGTGATCGGTTGGGCCGCGGCAACCGGTGGTGTCGCGATCGAACCGCTGGTTCTGTTCCTGATCGTCTTCTTATGGACGCCGCCGCATTTCTGGGCGCTGTCGCTTTATCGCGCCGACGACTATGCCCGCGCCGGGGTGCCGATGCTTCCGGTCATAGCCGGCGCGGCCGAAACGCGGCGCCAGATTCTCCGCTACACGCTGGTGCTGGCGCCGGTCGGCGTTGCGCCGTGGCTGCTCGGCTATGCCGGAGCGCTGTACGGCATTGCCGCCGTGCTGGCGGGCGGCGCGATGATCGCGCTCGCCATTCGCGTTCGCGCCGAAGCGCGCGGCTATACGGCCAGCAAACAAATGTTCGGCTTTTCGATTTTGTATCTGTTTCTGTTGTTCGCCATGCTGCTGGTCGATCGCATGGCAGGCGGATCGTTCGCGCCACTGTGGGGCCATTTGCCGACAGGAGCATGAGCGGCGATGAGCGAGCACAACACCGACCCAACGCCGGAGCCCGGCATCAGGCTGACCGAGCAACAGCGGCGCGCCCGCCGCGCCCGCTCGATCGCGATTGCCATATCGCTCGCCGTGCTGGCGGTGCTGTTCTACATCGTCACGCTGGTGAAAGGGCCGGGCGTGCTGGAGCGGCCGCTATGATCCGGCGACGACGCTCGACCCGCGATGCCGTCGTGGCCTTTGCCTGCGGCGGATTTGTCGCCGTGATGGTCGGCGTGTCTTTCGCCGCGGTGCCGCTGTACGCATGGTTTTGCGGCACCACCGGATTCGGCGGCACTACCCAGGTGGCAAAAACGGCGCCCAATCAAGTTTCCGGGCGCGTGATCACGGTCCGCTTCGACTCCAACGTCGCGCCTGGTCTGCCGTGGTCGTTCGAGCCGGAACGCAGAACAATCGACGTGCGGCTCGGCGAGGTTGTCGCGGTTTACTATGCGGTGCGAAACGAATCCGCGCGGGCGACCACGGGCCAGGCCGGCTACAACGTGACGCCGCCGACGGTCGGCGCCTATTTCGAGAAGATCAACTGTTTCTGTTTCACCCAGCAAACGCTGCAGCCGGGCGAGAAGCGCGACATGGCGGTGGTTTTCTATGTCGATGCCAAGCTCGCCCAGGACGCGGAACAGAACGCCGTAAACAATATCACGCTCTCCTACACCTTCTTTCCGGTGCGCGTTCCCGACCGGCCGGTGGCGGAGAGCGCCAACTCATCAGGGCACATCTAGAGACGATTCAACCGTAACCAGGACGGCGCGCTAGCGAAGCATTCGATCGCGCCAAGGTGGAGAAGACGAAAATGGCGACTGCGCATGCCAAACCGCATCACGATTACCACCTGGTCAATCCCAGTCCGTGGCCCGCGGTCGGCGCGACCTCGGCCTTCGTGGCGGCCGTCGGCGCCATTATGTGGATGCACCAGATGGTCCCTTACGCGCCATTGGTGCTGGGCGCCGGCGCCATCGGCATCGCCTATACCATGGTGGGCTGGTGGCGCGACGTCATCCACGAAGCCGAAGTGGAAGGCGACCACACCCGCGTGGTGCAGATCTCGCACCGCTACGGGATGATCCTGTTCATCGCTTCAGAGGTGATGTTTTTCGTCGCCTGGTTCTGGGCCTATTTCAACACCGCGCTGTTTCCGGATGAATTCCGCGACGTTGCGCGCATCGCCTATACCGGCGGCGTCTGGCCGCCCAAGGGCGTCGACACGTTCGATCCGTGGCACTTCCCGCTGTTGAACACGCTCATTCTGCTCACCTCGGGCACGACGGTAACCTGGGCGCATCACTCGCTGTTGGAAAACGATCGCAAGGGGCTGGTCTGGGGCTTGGCGCTGACGATCGCCTTGGGGTTGAGCTTCACCTGCGTGCAGGCGTGGGAATACATGCACGCGATGTTCCACTATTCGGGCAATATCTACGGCGCCACTTTTTTCATGGCGACCGGATTCCACGGCGCCCATGTGATCATCGGCTCGATCTTTCTCATTGTCTGCCTGTTCCGCGCCATAGCGGGACAGTTCAAGCCGACGCAGCATCTCGGATTTGAATTCGCGGCCTGGTACTGGCACTTCGTCGATGTCGTGTGGCTGTTTCTGTTCGCCTGCATTTACGTTTGGGGTGGCGGTCCGCAGGCGGGCTGATAGCAAAGCCGTCTCCGTTCATTCCCGCGCCAGCGGGAAACCAGCTGCAATAAAAATCGACTGGGTCCCCGCTTTCGCGGGGACCGGCGGAAATCTAAATTGCTGGCGTGACCGAGACGATCACCACGCTCTCAGGCGCCATCGCGGCGGGCCTGTCCTGCGCCTGTCCGCGCTGCGGCCGGGGCCGGTTGTT
>Ga0307477_10003066_pt1 | contig 12570 bp, 8 predicted proteins | sample atmos_gasesECM2C_FD_203316 | JGI IMG/M metagenome (GOLD analysis project Ga0307477, IMG submission 203316) | Hardwood forest soil microbial communities from Morgan-Monroe State Forest, Indiana, United States - atmos_gasesECM2C_515 | ecosystem: Environmental > Terrestrial > Soil > Temperate...
TCACGGGACGTTTCAGGAGTGTTGGGCCCGGGCAGGCTACAACGGATCCGGCGTGCGTGGGCGATGCTTCGGTCGATCTTTACAGGCCGACTCCGCCCTTACACCGTGAGGAAGCGGCGCACTCCGAGATAGCTGCCAAAGGCTCCGACGACGACGCCCCCGCCGCCGAGGATCAACAGCAGCGTGAGCGTGTACGGCGTGTCGAAGGGCACGCCGAACAGACTGCTGTGCGTGTAGCTGACGAACAGCTCGTACCCCCCGGCGACGATCGCCCCGGAGAATACGGCCGCGAGCAGCCCCCCGAGCACTCCTTCAAGGATGAAGGGCCAGCGGACGAACCAGTCGGTGGCTCCGACCAGCTTCATGATCTCGATCTCGGTTCGCCGCGCGTAGACCGCCGTGCGTATCGTGTTCATGATGATCACGACGCTCACGATGAGCAGTATCAGCGCGATCACCCCCCCCACCACCTCGATGATGTTGATCAGCGTGCGCAGCTTGCCGATCACGTCCGGGTTGTAGTCGGTCGAGGTTGCCTTGTCGACGATGGGCGTTTTCTTGGCCATCTCGTTGATGGCGGCGAGATCGGTGAGGCGTTTGACGCCCAGATTCAGTGACGCCGGCAGCGGGTTGTCGCCCTGCAACGCCTTGAGAGCATTCGCGATGTTGGGATCGGCAGAGGCCTCTTTCGCTGCTGCGTCCTTGTTCTCGAAGACGACCGATGTCACGCGAGCATCACGCTTCAACCGGCCTTCGAAGTTCGTGATCGCAGCAAGGGACGCGCTGTCCGAGAGATAGATCTTGATCTTGCTGGCGTTGACCTGCTGATGCTCGAGGACTGTGTCGACGGAGTGTGTGAAGAGCAGCGCTCCGCCCACGAGGAACAGGATGAGTCCCATCGTGAACACGCCCGCGAGCGACACGCCCAGGTTGCGCCGGAAGTTCTGGCCCGCGTTGTGCGTCGCAAACCAGAGCGACGCGATGACCCGCCTCATATGGTCGCCTCACCCTCGCGCAGGTAGCTGCCCTGCGCCTCGTCGCGGATGATGCGACCGTCCTCGATCGCGATCACGCGTCTGCGCACCAGGTCGACCACCTCGCGGTTGTGCGTGGCCATGAGCACTGTGGTGCCACGATGGTTGATCTGCAGGAGCAGTTGGACGATGCCCCACGAGGTGTCGGGGTCGAGGTTTCCAGTCGGCTCGTCGGCGAGGAAGATGCGCGGGCGATGCACCAGCGCGCGTGCGATCGCAACGCGCTGCTGCTCGCCGCCGCTGAGCTCGTCGGGGAACTTGTCGAGCTTGTCTTCGAGGCCGACGATCCACAACGACTCCTCGACCTTCTCTCGCAAGTGCCGCTGGCCCGGTCTCGTCACCTGCAGCGCGAACGCGACGTTCTGCGCCACCGTGCTCCTGGGCAGCAGCTTGTAGTCCTGGAACACGATGCCGAACTTGCGACGCAGCTGCGGGAGCTTGCGGCGCGGCATGCGAGTCACCTCCTGCCCGTCGACGAAGATGCGCCCCGTCGATGCCAGCTCTTCGCGAATCAGGAGCCGGACCAACGTGGACTTTCCTGCCCCACTGGCGCCGACCAGAAAACAGAAATCGCCCTGGTTGATGGCGAGGTCGACCTCGCGCAGCGCCGTGGTTCCGTTCGGATAAACCTTGTTGACGCCGTGAAACGAGATGACCGGTCGGAACGCCGTCAGCGGCACAACGGCCGGACGCTCTGCGACCGCAACGCTCATTCCTTGACTCCAATCGAACTCGATGTCAGGCCGGCCCGTGCTCATGAGGACCCCCACGGATCCATGCGTCAGAAGGACCTTCCGGGTGTCTCAGGCGGTTCGCAGAATTGAGAAGCGCATTGAGGACCGTGACCTGAGACCCGGGCAGTATACCGCCGGCCGCGACAAGCTCCTGTCGATTGTCACAAAAGGTTAACCGACGATACCGCTATGCCGCCGCGGGTGGTTCCTTCGCGGCCCAGCGCAGATAGCCCTCGATGAACGGATCGATGCCGCCGTCCAGCACCGACTGGGCGTTGCCCACCTCGACTCCCGTGCGGTGGTCCTTGACCATGGTGTACGGGTGGAGGACGTAGGAACGGATCTGGCTTCCCCACTCGGCTGGCAGTGACTCGCCCTTCAGCTCGGCGATGTGCTGCGCGTGGGCCGCCTGCTGCAGCGCCACCAGGCGGGAGCGCAGTACGCGCCACGCGACGTCCCGGTTCTGCTGCTGCGAACGTTCGTTCTGGCACGTGACCACGATCCCGGTGGGCAGGTGGGTGAGGCGCACCGCCGACGACGTCTTGTTGACGTGCTGGCCGCCGGCTCCGCTCGAGCGGTACACGTCGACGCGAACGTCATCCGGGTTGATCTCCACGTCGACCGAGTCGTCCTCGATCTCGGGGGTCACCTCCACGAGGGCGAACGACGTGTGCCTGCGGTGGGCAGAGTCGAAGGGGCTCAATCTGACCAGGCGGTGAACCCCCCGCTCCGACTTGAGCAGCCCGAAGGCGCGAGGCCCCTTGACCCGCACCGTGGCTGACTTGATACCCGCCTCCTCACCGGCCGACTCCTCGATGAACTCGACCGCGAAACCGCGCTCCTCAGCCCAGCGCAGGTACATGCGCAGCAGCATCTCCGCCCAGTCCTGCGAGTCCGTCCCGCCCGCGCCGGCGTGCACGCCGAGCAGCGCGGGGTTGTCCGCGTACGGGTCGTTGAACAGAAGGTCGACCTCGCGGCGGGCCAGCTCGCGGTCGAGCGAGTCGAGCTCGGTGACCAGCTCGGCGGCGACCCCCGAGTCGGGCTCCGAATCGAGCATGGCGCCGATTTCGGCGCTGTCGTTGCCCCGCCGGGTGAGGGTTTCCCAGCCGGCCAGCTCGTCCCGAAGGCGCGCCGCGGCTTGGGTCAGCTCGGCCGCGCGGCGGGGGTCGTCCCAGAGCCCGGGATCCGAAGTCTGCTTTTCGAGCTCAGTCAGGCGAGCGCGTTTACCGTCGAGGTCAAAGATGCTCCTGGAGCTCGGTGATCCGGCGGGCGATGTCGGCGGCGCGGGTGGAAATCTCGCTCATGCCAAGAGTCTATTGGTGGCGCGCCTGCGACGGACGGCGACGATCGCACCCAACGCCGCAGCTCCGGCCAGCGGCAGCGCCAACGTCAGCGGACCTTCCGGCGTGATGATCGACGGGCCTGCGCACGCGGCCGGAGCGGCGAGCGTCGACCCGCCGGTCTGGTCGACCTCGTACACCTTGGGCGATTGTCCACCGAGCTCGCCCGGGTTGCCGGCGAACGCGGTGTGGGCATTGCCACTGCAGTCGACGGCGACACTGATGTAGTCGAGCAGCGACCGATCCGAGCTGCCGCACACGATACCGTTCGTGCAGATCTCGCCGTAATGCGTGTACTCAGTCGTCAGCGGCACCTGCGTCCACGCCGGCGACGGGTCGAGCGCGTTGATGGACTGTGCCATCGATACACGCCACGCGGGCGGGTTGGTGGCCTTGTAGTCCGGGAGACCTTCATTGTTTGGGCAGGGCCCCTGCGCGGCGACCGACCCGCACACGCCGTTCGGCTCACCGGTGGCCGTCGTCCCGTAGAACACGATGTCGGCCTGGCCCGGCGAGGTCACTGCGATGTCCGACAGCACGTGCGTGCCCTTGCCGTCGGGCTCGTGGTCGACGACCACCGGGCGATTCCAGCTGAGTCCGTGGGTGGTCGATGTCAGCAGGTACACGTGGTACGGGTTCGTCGCGACCGTGTTGTCGTCAAGTGTCCCGGCCATGAGAGCGTAGTAGTTGCCCTTGCTGTCTATGGCAAAACTGGTCCAGAAGTTCGACAGGGTAGGGCTCTTGGGGCTGGTGTTGTCGGCGAGGTACATCGTGTACGTCTTCCACGTCACCCCGCCGTCGAGCGACTTCGACATGTAGTAGTCGTGCACCGGCCCGTACGGCGGCGACTTGGTGGCATCGGACGTCGTCGAGCACGAGAAGACGATGTTCAATGATCCGTCCGTGGGATCGACCCGCAGCGCCTTTCCGATGTCGGTGTTGCTGGTGCAGTTGGCCGTTGCGGAGGGATTGTTGCTGCCGAATGTGTCGACGCACGGCTGGAAGACGGCGCCACCGTTCGTGGAGGTGCAGATGAAGACCGTCTCTGAGGCGAAGTCGTGGTAGATGACGTGGACGGTCGACGCACTCTGCGCGGTGATCCACGGACGGTCGGCTTCCGGTGTCGACGGGCTTCCGGTCGTGAAGGTCTGGCCGTGGTCCCCAGACGCCTGCACCCACGTGTGCGTGATGTTGAGATCGGCGACGAACACAGTGCCGTCGGGCGCGACGGAGACGTCGACGTCGCTGCCGCGGCTGGGACCGCTGACGTCGAAGGGCACATTCTGTGACCAGGTCTGGCCGCTGTTGTACGAGTGCCAGAGGTTGGCGCCCGGCGAGATGCCGGTGACGTAGATGTTCCGGCCGTTGGATGCAGGGGAGTAGTCGATGGCGAGCGATGGCTCCGCGCCGCCGGACCCCTGAAGGATGGTCTCACGACCGAACTGAGGCGGCCCGCCGGCCCTGGAGGAGACCGGCGCCGAGGCCAGGCAACCGGCTGCGACGAGCGCGCCGACAGCCACGTGGTGAGCCATGGATCGCGCTGTGCGCATCTTCATACCCCGTTCGATCCCGACCTCCGTCACGGCCAGTGTACGCAAGTGAGCGAAAACACGGCTCAGAATGGCGCTGTGCGTCCGCAACCACTCGGCGAGCCGTTCGGCAGGCCTGAGCCCCTGGGTGACCTGCCGCTCGCGTTCGACTACGACGACCTGACCCTGGTCCCCCGACTCGTCTCGACGCTCGTCCACCGCGCCGACGCGAAGCCCGCGGTGGACGTCGGCCCGGCGCATCTGGACATTCCGTTGATCGGGTCGCCCATGCCGGATGTCTGCGGCGTCGAGATGTGCGTGGCGCTGGCGCATCACGGGGCGCTGGGCCTGCTCCACCGGTTCCAACCGCTGGGCGAGCAGGTGCGTGATTTCAAGGCGGCGTCGAGTGCTGCGGTCGTCGGGGCCGCCATCGGGATCACCGGCGACTATCGCGAGCGTTTCGAGCAGCTGCGTGACGCAGGCTGCCGCATCATCTGCGTCGACACGGCCAACGGCGCGCACGCGCAGGTGGGCGGTGCGGTCTCCTGGATCCGCAAGCACGACGACAGCGTCTTCCTTATCGCGGGAAACGTGGCCTCTGCGGAGGGTTTCGCGTGGCTCGAGGACCTCGGTGTCGACGCGATACGAGTCGGTATCGCGGGCGGATCTGTCTGCGAGACACGCACCGAGACGGCCGTGTTCGTGCCCACGCCGTACGCGGTCGCGGAGGCGGTCCAGGTCCGCCGGCGGGCGATCATCATCGGTGACAGCGGGGTGCGGACACCCTCAGACGTCTGCAAGCTGCTCGCGGTCGGCGCGGACTGCGTGATGGTCGGATCTGCGCTCGCGGGGACCAGCGAAGCGCCGGGCCGCGTCATCGTCGTCGACGGCAAGAAGTACAAGATCATGCGTGGCGCGGCGTCATTCTCGGTGCAGCAGGATCTCGGTCGCGACGACCCCGAGTACATCGAAGGCTCCGAGACGATGGTTCCGTACAAGGGTCACGTCGAGGATGTGATGCAGCGTTATCTCGCCGGGCTGCGCAGCTCGATGTCCTACATGGATGCGCGGACGCTCGACGAGTACCGCCGCAACGTCAGCGTGATGAGGCTGCGCTGAGCGCACCACCTCAGAGCCGGATCAGGGACCAGCCCGGGTAGCTTCCGGCGATGAACTAGCAACGTGGTGTCGATCGTCCTCGCGCTCGTGTCAGCGATCACGTACGGCACGTCGGATTTCCTCGCCGGCTTGATGACGCGGCGTGCCAGCGTCTTCGTCGTCACGTTCGTCGGCCAGGCCAGCGCCGGGATCGTGACGTGGTTCGCGCTGCTGTGGGCAGGCGGTCCACTGAGCAGTGGCGCTGCGCTGTGGGGCGTCGCCGCCGGCTCGGGGGCGTGGCTGGGAACAATCTTTCTGTACCGCGGGCTGGCCCGCGGAAGCATGAGCGTGGTCGGACCGGTGAGTGCCGTGATCGCCGCGGCGGGGTCAGCCCTGGTCGGTGTCCTCCTGGGCGACCGGCTCAGCGGCGTCGAGAGCTGCGGCGTGCTGCTGGCGTGCGCGGCGATCGCGTTGGTATCGGTGCAGAACGGAGAGGCGCCTTCGGTCTCATCGCTGTCGACCTCCGGATTGCTCGATGCGATAGCAGCGGGCGTGGGATTCGCAGCCCTGTTCGTTTCACTCAATCGCGCGGGCACCGGGTCGGGCGTCTGGCCGGTTGCGATCGGCCAGGCCACCGGGCTCGGCCTCGTCGTCGCGGTGGTGGCGGTGCTCGGGCTCCGGCGTGACGTGGACGTGCGCACGGTGAGCCGGGTGTGGACCGGCGCGGTTCCCGCGGGCCTTCTTGGCGGCGCGGCGACCATCGCCTTCTTCTACGCGACCCAGGCGGGTCTGCTCTCCGTCTCAGCCGTCATCGCCTCGCTCTACCCCGCGGCGACCGTGGCCCTGGCGATCGCTTTCCTGCATGAGCGCGTGCGACGCATTCAGCGAGTGGGGCTCGGCCTCGCGGCGGTTGCGGTGGCGCTGCTCGCGATCAGATAGCCGCCCAGGACGGCCCGGGCGGCTGACGGAGTAGCCTCATAGGCGAACCGCAAGGAGGTGTGAGGGAAGGATGTCGGGCGTTTCGCGACTGAGGACCATACGGCGCATCGCTGCAACCGCGATCGGGGCGACCACCACGTGGGCGCTGCTCGCCGGCAGCGCCAGCGCCGGTACACCGCCGCCACCGGCGACCTTCGGGCCCAATGTGCACGCGGACAACAGCGCTGTGAACAACGGTGCCAACGAGCCTCAGGTCACCGTCGATCAAGCCGGCACCAGCTACGTCACCTGGCAGACCAACGAGGGCGCCTCCAAAACGAAGGACGGAGTGCACTTCACGAGCCTTGGAGACCCAGACGCCGCCGGGCCTGGCGAGACCGGGGACGTTATGTTCGCGCACACCGCCTACTCGGATCTCACCCACGACATCGCGGTGGGCAGCGCCGGCAGCAACGCCGTCTTCTGGGGCGACATCGGTCCGAGCTGCGCGAACAACTCAGCGCCCCTGAACATCCGGGTCGGCGCAACGCAGGACGCCGCCACCTGGACGCGGCAGGCCGGCGCGGGCTGCCAGCCTGCACAGGTCGACCGCCCCTGGCTGGCGGCGTACACGCCACCGGCGTACCGGGGCACCGACCAGGCCGAGAACCACACCAGCCTGTACGTCGAGTTCCACGACTTCGGCGCGTCCAACATCTGGGTCGAGACCAGCACTGACGGCGGGCAGACGTGGGGCGCGACGGGCAATCCCGCCATCCAGGCGGGCTCGGTCGCACAGCAGACGTCGACGTGCAATACGACACCGGGCGGCATCGCGGTGGACCAGAACGGCTCCCATAAGGGACGCATCTACGCCACATGGCTCACGAGCGACCTGCCGAGCAACGCCGGAACGGGCTGCAACTACACCGAAGCTCAAGCGTTCGATCATCTCTTCATCTCGTACTCGGACAACGGCGGCGCGACCTGGATATCGAAGACGGTGTTCAACGACCCCTGCGCGCCGAACCCGCCGACGCCTCCGAATCCGACGAGCAACAACTGCCAGGACATGCAGGAGATCTTCGCCCCCGTCGCCGTCGACGACGCCGGCAACGTCTACGTCGCGTACGTCTACCGCGACGTCTCGAAGGCGCATCCGCAGTACGACGTGGACGTCGCGACCAGCACCGACGGCGGCAACGTCTTCACCCCCCACAGGGTCGACAGCGACACCGGCACGCACTACTTCCCGTGGATCGCCGCCGCGGGGAACGGTGGCGTCGACGTCGTCTACTACGACACCCCGTACGTGGAAGGTACCGGGATGTTCGGCAAACCGGCGGCGGCTCCGGCGACAGCACTCTGGACCGTGCAGATGTCACAGTCAGTGGACGCCGGTGGGAGCTGGACGCAGAGCCCGGTGTCGCATCACACCATCTATTTCGGAGACGTCTGCACCACCGGCATCTTCTGCGGCCTGGCGCCGGCCGCTTTCAACTGGGGCAACGACCGCATCCTGCTTGACAACTTCGGGGTCGCCGTCGGCCCCGACGGCGGCGCGCGCGTGGCATGGACGGACACCAGCGACTCCTTTGGCACGTGCCCGCCCGCTGGCACGATCACTTGCCAGCAACAGGAGATCCAGTTCGCCTGCCAGACCGGCGGCGTGGGCCTCACCGGCCAGGCGTTGACCGGCTGCGGCACGACGCTCGGAAGCAACATCCCCGACTCCGCCTGGGCGCCGGCTCTGCTCCTCGGTGGCACCGCGGCCCTCGGCACGACCTGGGTCGTCGTCCGCCGCCGTCGTAGAATCAACGATCCGCTGGAATTGCAGGGATGAGGGAGCGCATCATGAGATCAGGAAGGATCGCAGTCGCCGCCGGGATCGCCATTGCCGCTTTCAGCGCGCTGTCCGTGGGCGCGTCGCGCGTGGCAGTGCGCGCGACCGGTCCGTTCACGATGGGCACCGCGGTATCACTCCCGACCTCCGACGGCGGCACCGAGCCGCGCGAGACGGTCGTCTCGACGGGCGCGCATCCCGGCTATTACGTGATCAGCAATTCGGGTGGCACCGCTTTCGTCTGGAAGTCGAATGACGGTGGCAGAACCGACCCCTGGCACACGACCGACGCCACCGGCATCGCCAATCAGACGATGCCGAGCATCGACGTCGACCTCGTCTCGATGCCCGCAGGCTCGACGCACCCAGGCCGGCTGATCGCGGTCGAGCTCGACTTCGGCGGCATCAATTTCCGCATCTCGTACTCCGACGACGGCGGTGCGACGTGGATCATCTCCGGTACAGCGCCCTTCAACCTCAACACGCTGCCCGGCGGTCAGCTGGCGGACCAGGACCGCCCCTGGCTGGCGACGGGACCGGGCGACCGCGCCTATCTCCTCTTCCACAACCTGGCATCCGGAACCGCCAACCACAACATGTACGTGGAGACATCGACCGATGGCGGAGCCAACTTCGCAGCTCCCACGCCGGTCACCTCCCCTGGGACGCAGGCGTACACGGATCTCCAGTGCGCAGACTCAGGCGGACCGTCGAATCTGTTCGTCAATCCACGCGACGGACGCGTCTATGCGATCTTTGGAACCCGCAGCGCGCTCGTGGGCGGCGGATGCGCGGCGTCGATCACCGGTCCCTTCGAGGTGAACGTGGTCGCCGCCACGCGCGTCTGGGTGGCCACCGCACCGATGAGCGGCACCACCGATCCGACGCAGTGGCAGCAATCACTGGCCGTCGACGACCTCGCCAGCGGGAAGATCGTCGGCATGCAGCTCGGACCGGCTGCGCTCGATACGGCCAACAACCTCTACGTCGTCTACCCGGAGTCGGTGAACGTGTACCCGAACTACGACGGCGGGGCGATCAAGTACGTGCACGCGACGCAGGCGGACATCCTGGCCAACCCGTACGGCGCGCTGGGTCCGCCCAACCAGGTGTGGTCGGCGCCCGTCCCGGTCGCGCCCTCCGGTGCCGCCGGCCACCTGCTCCCGCACATCGTCGCCGGCGGGGCCGGCCAGATCGACATGGCGTACTTCGAGGGGGTCGAGACCGGGCCTCCTGCGACCACGGCGGGCTGGTTTCTGGTCACTGCCCAGACGCTCGACGCCCTGGACGCGCACCCCGCGATCGCGTACCAGACGATCAAATACCCGGGGACACCGGTTGCGCAGCAGCCCGCTTACTCCGGCTGGACCGCCAGCCAGATGATGGGGGCGTGCGGCACGGGCCCGGCGGCCGGCGTGGAGAACGGCACTGTGTGCGCCCGCTCGACAGACGTGTGGGCGATCGCTCTCGACAGTCAGGGGCGGCTGCAGGTGTCCTGGCCGTCAGCCAACGCGGGCCAGTTCGGCTGCGGCGGCACCGCGGGCAAGCCGCCCTGCACGACATGGACGACGACGCAAACCGACGGCCCGACGATCGGAGGCTTGCCGGGCAACGGCATCCCCGAGGCTCCGATCGGCCCCGCGATCCTCGCGGTGGTGGGTGCCGCAGCCATCGCGGTGGGTATCCGCCGGCGGCGAAGCTGACCCAGTTCGCCTGTCTACCGCCCGTGGCAGTACTTGTACTTCTTGCCTGAACCGCACGGGCAGGGCTGATTGCGTCCCACCTTGCGCTGGCCGTTGCCCGCCGGTACACCTGCACCTCCAGGTGTGTCGACTCGACGCGTGCCCTGCGAGGACGACTCGACGACATTTCGCACCGCGGGCCGCGACGGACCAGCAACCTGCGGCCGGCCGGAAGTCGCGCGTGCGAGCGCGCCGCTCGCCGCGGCCGCGGCTGGACGCGCGGCCGGCGCGTGCTGCGAGTCGGCGCCGTCATCGCCGTTGACCGGCAGGCCCGCCGGCGCTGCCGCTGCTGCGGCGCCGTCAACGGGCGCCCCTTGCGGCGCATCAGCGGTCGGTGTGACCTGCACCTGCACGCTCAGCAGCGCTCTGACGATGTCGCGCTGGATGTCGCCCGTCAATTCCTGGAATGACTCGAACGCCGCCTGCTTGTACTCGATGAGCGGATCCTTCTGGCCATACGCCTGAAGGCCGATGCCCTCACGCAGATGGTCCATCTGCGTGAGGTACGCGGTCCACTTCTGGTCGATCACCTGGAGCATCAGGGTCTGCTCGACGTGGCGCATCACCTCGGGTGAGTACTGGTTCTCCTTCTCCTCGTAGAGCGCAATCAGCTCACCGTTGATGGTCTCGACGACCTCGTCGACGTCTGCGCCCAGGCTTTCGACATTCACCTCAGCGAGATCGGGAAGCGCAGGCGCGAACTGACGGAGCCGCTCCCAGAGCCCCTCCATGTCCCACGCCTCGCGATGCCGGCCCTGGCAGTACGTGGGGACCTCTTCGGCGACGATGCGCTCCAGCATGGACACGAAGTTGGCGCGTGTGTCGGTGCCTTCCAGGATCTTGCGGCGCTCACCGTAGATGATCTCGCGCTGCTTGTTCATCACATCGTCGTACTCGACGACGTGGCGGCGGGCATCGAAGTTGTAGCCCTCGACGCGCGACTGCGCCCCCTCGATGGTGCGGCTCACCAGACGCGACTCGAGCGGCGTGTCCTCCTCCACTCGCAGCCGGTCCATCAGACCCTGCATCCGCTCGCCACCGAAGACGCGCATCAGATCGTCTTCGAATGACAGGAAGAATCGCGACTCCCCGGGATCGCCCTGGCGGCCCGAGCGGCCTCGCAGCTGGTTGTCGATCCTTCGAGACTCGTGACGCTCGGTACCGACGATGTAGAGCCCGCCAACGCCGGTGACTCCCTCGCCGAGCACGATGTCGGTACCACGACCAGCCATGTTCGTTGCGATGGTCACCGTTCCGCGCTGACCGGCCTCCGCGACGATCGCCGCCTCGCGCTCATGCAGCTTTGCGTTGAGAACGTTGTGCTGAACACCGCGCTTCTCGAGCATTCGTGACAGGCGTTCGCTCTTCTCGATACTCGTCGTGCCCACCAGCACCGGCTGACCCTTCTCGTGGCGCTCGCTGATCTCCTCGACGATCGCCCTGAACTTGGCTTCCTCGGTCTTGTAGATGAGGTCAGCCTCGTCTGCCCGGATCATCTTCTGATGAGTGGGGATCGGCACCACCTCGAGGCTGTAGATCTTGTGAAACTCCTCGGCCTCGGTGATCGCCGTACCGGTCATGCCGGCCAGCTTGTCGTAGATGCGGAAGAAGTTCTGGAAGGTGATGGTCGCGAGCGTGATGTTCTCCTGCTGTACCGGCACGCCTTCCTTTGCTTCGATGGCCTGGTGCAGGCCGTCCGACCAGCGCCGGCCGGGCATCGTGCGGCCGGTGAACTCGTCGACGATGATCACCTCGCGCTCGCGTACGATGTAGTCGCGGTCGCAGAGGAACAGCGCGTGCGCGCGCAGCGCCTGGTTGACCTGGTGCGCCTCGATGGCGTGCTCGAGATCGTAGATGTTGCCGATCCCCGTCCACTGCTCGATCTTGGCTGCGCCCTCATCCGTCAGCGCGGCAGACTTGGTCTTTTCGTCGATCGTGTAGTCGTCCTCGGCCACGAGACGCGGGATCAGCCGCGCGTACGTGTAGTACTTCTCGGTCGGCTCGTTGCCCTGGCCGCTGATGATCAGCGGCGTGCGCGCTTCGTCGACGAGGATTGAGTCGACCTCGTCGACGATCGCGTAATGGAGACGGCGCTGCACGCATCGCTCGAGGCTGAGCGCCATGTTGTCGCGCAGGTAGTCAAACCCGAGCTCGTTGTTGGTCGCGTATGTGATGTCGGCCGCGTACGCCTCGCGCCGCGTGCACGGGCGAAGATGCTGGAGCCGCGCATCGGGATGGGTCTCGTCTGTGTACTCGGGGTCGTAGATGAACGAGCCCTTGTCGGGGTCGCTGTCGACGCCGGGGACGATCACCCCGACGGAAAGCCCCAGGA
>Ga0307477_10003067_pt1 | contig 12569 bp, 8 predicted proteins | sample atmos_gasesECM2C_FD_203316 | JGI IMG/M metagenome (GOLD analysis project Ga0307477, IMG submission 203316) | Hardwood forest soil microbial communities from Morgan-Monroe State Forest, Indiana, United States - atmos_gasesECM2C_515 | ecosystem: Environmental > Terrestrial > Soil > Temperate...
CAAATCGGTATTTTTGCCAAGCCCGATAAAACAGAGAGAGGCTCCGATGATTGAAGACGTCCAGAAAATCACGCAACGTGGTATCACCTGCACCCACTTGCTCGAGGACCGTCGCCGTATACCATTGTGGCAGAGGCCCCTGCGGCCCGGTCATGCCCATGAAGTTGACGCTCATGAGCGGGATCTGCCCCTCGTCCCACTCAAGCGATTGAATTTCGCTGGCGGGGAAGCTCAGGGAAGGGTGTGTTGCGAAACGCGCGACTTCCCTGGATGGATGTCCGAAACCTCCCACGGGCGAGCGATCCGGCAACAGCTTTGCCAGCAGGCGCACCGCCTGAAAGAAGTCGAAGGTGAACGGCTCTTCTCGCAAGCGTGACTCGATCTCTGAGTCCGCTATAGGAGAATTGATTGGCCCGCTCTCGGTGGCCATTCTCTCAAGACTTCCTTTCTCTGCTGAGTCGTCGCTACGAGCTGCGTGAAGCTATTCAAAGAAGCATAAAGACCGAGAAAATGTTCTAGCACGCTGGCGAATAGGTATGCTCCTCCACCTATAAACTGTTCCTCGTCGAATTCCAGCTGAACCCTGGTACCGCGCACAAAACTGATTCCATGTTCCGAGACGACGCGAGCAAAGTGGCGGCCGCTATCCAAGCGCGTAATTCCAGCGATCTGCTTTTCGAGGTGCGCGGAATCGGAAAAATTGTAGAGGCGCAGGATCTCTTGCAATGGTTCTTTCCCCTCACTCACCAGCGACAAGTAGTTTAGAGAGAGGTGCGAGATAAGGCGCCACTGCACGCCCTTTCCGGTAGGGGGTCGGATTGTGGCCGTCGGTTTCCGCAGCGTCACAATTCGCTTAATGGAAGAGACTCCCTCAATCTCAAAGTCGCCTGCCTCGCCTCCAAACGGCAGACGCGAGGGCAGATCACGATTCGAGCACGTGCACCGCACCGTGACGGTATCGACATCAGGATGTGCCGGCCGGCCGGTCAAATCGACCAATGAAAGGAAGACTTCCGTGCCCTCATCATCCCTCCGTTCAGAAGGCCTTCGGCTCGCGTACCAAAACGCCTGTTGCCGCCTTTCTTGGCGGGTGGCGGCGTGCCGGAATCGGTAAAACGGCTCGAATTGCGTCACTTGGTCGGATTGAGGATCAGGACTCACCACGCTATCGATGGAAAAAATCTCGAACGAATGTCTCCGCCGGACGTCCGGGATGACTGCGTACTCGTGCGACGTCTGATCGAGCAGGATAGGTTCGGCGGTGACGGGAAACAAATTGATGATCGGAGAACAACCCAGGCGCAGGGTTTTCGGCGAGACGCCCAGCTCCAACATTTGCTCTCTGTCCTCGTGTTCAAAAGGAGAAATCAAGAAGATCAGTTCGACTTTATCCTTGAAACCCGCCTGGGCCAGTTGATCGAATCCTCCGACATCCACGAAAAGGAATTTCTCCGGAAAACAGAAATACTCCTGAAGCAACCGATAGGCCAGAAACGAACGCCGCGGATAAGGCAAGAGCGCTTCCTCCGCGGAAAACCCTACCGCCCGCAGCCGATTCGCAGCAAGGACGATCGGCGATTTCTTTGAATTCGGCGCCAGGTCACGAGCAACGATCTGCGTGCAATTATTGAACAACAGCTCGTAAAGCGTGTGGACGAGGTTGCCTTCCCCATCGAGATAAAAGCGCAAGGAGTTGATCCCGAGTTCCCCGAGGCTGGTGTCAGGCAGACAGTCGAGCTGTACTCGCAGCGCCGCGGCTGCCTCGGGTGCCTTAATGGCCGGCTTGATCCGGTCCGGAGTCGTCCACTGAGCGGCCGAGACACGCAGTGGCCACAGGGTGACGTCGTAACACGTGCGGAACCTGCACGGGAATCCGTTCACGGGTCGCGAGTACAGTAACGTTTCCCGTGGAATCTTCAATCCGGTGGACAACTTGCCTTGTTCTGGGTCTGTCTGAAACTCAACCACGGAAGTGGAGGGAATGGGCCGAAGATAGTGCGGATACAGGATCGATAAGAGCGCCTCGGTGATTTCCGGAAAATCGTCATCCAGCTTGAGATGAATGCGTGCCGCAAGGAACGCAAAGCTTTCGATGATTCGTTCGACATGGGGGTCTTCGCAACGGTTAGGTTCCAGGAGCAGCCGCGAAGCAATTTTCGGGTACTTCTCCGCAAACTCGGCCCCCATATGGCGAAGATATGCCAGTTCGCGCTCGTAGTATGTCAACAGCTCATCGCGCACTGGCATCTCCTTGAATCTGATAAGCGCCGCTGCTTAGCTCCAAGACTGTGTCGAATACAATTTGTTCTGGTACTGGATCAACCCGCAGCAAGCCTTCGATCACAAAGTGAAGCATCCTTCCCATACCAGCGATCGGCCGTAAGCTCACCCTGACCCTGGCAAGACGTGGCTCAAAAACGTCTATCGCGGATTCGATGGTCTGTAACAGGGCACTCTGGTCACTCGTCGAAAATGTGCTCATCGACGAAATATCCGGCAGGCCATAGTAATAGACAGAACGCCGAACTTCCGTGCAAGACTCCGGCAGATCTTTGGCAATCCGGCGCGTATTCATCAGCCACTCCAGTTCGGATCGAAGAGCGGCTTTCATCGCCCGCAAAGACTGCCCCGTCGTCGGCATGGGCTCGGACCGACTCTTCGGGTCGCGGTCAATTAACCGGTCCAGCAGCGATAGAGTGACGGTTCGTGTCATTTCCGATGGCGACATCTCTCCCTTACTACTCCTTGAGGCAAGCCAGAGCTTGCAAGGGGTCAAGACGGCAAATGCGCTGATAAATCTCCTGCTTCTCGATGGTGTCGCCGCCCATCTGGTTGAGACAGCGAAAAAGCAGAGTGAGTGAATTCGCCACAGTCGATGGCAGTTCCCACTCCTCGAGTTTGCGACGCTCGATCTCCTGGGCCAGCTCCCTCAAGATAGGGTAGGCAATCGGTTCATGCCCGGAGGCAAGGCAGATGCTTGCTAGTTGCAGTCTTCTTTCAAAACGTGCCCGGCCGGACCGTTCTTGAGCCATCTCCCGTGTCAGGATTTCCATTGCTTCCTGAATGCGTCCTGAGCGAGCAGCTTGCATAGCCACTTCTTGAGCGTCAGGTGTTTGCTCCTCCGTGGGGGTCGGAATTTCATCAAGAGACTGCGCAGCATTCGCGTTTTCACTCGAGCCATTAGAGGAATTGGATATTCCGTGCAACCAGGCCACGGTCTCCGGATTCGCTACGGGCGTGTCGTCCACAAACACCAATTGAGAAAGTGCCGGAGCGTCGACCAACAGAGCGCGCAGGACGGACCGAATCGCGCCAGCAACGGCATCGTAGTCGCTCCCCATCTCCTCGCAGGCCCTGATGCTATAGCGCTGCAGGTCGAGCCATGCCATTCCATACGACTGAGCCATGGCGCCTTCAGAGGCTTCGAGCAACTCCTTCCATTGTGCCTCGCGCGCCAGATGTTTCAGTGCTTGGCGCGTTTCGCTGGGCGGAGCTTCGAGATCCCCGATGGCTGCCAATAATCCTTGCCCATGCCGTTCTCCCCATCGCAATCCACGCAGGACCAGATAAGGCGCTGGGTTGCAGGGTTCCAGACGCCGTAAGAAATTGGCGGCCGCGATGATCTTGCAGATGGCGTCCTCACGGTCAACAGGTTCACCCGACGCGGCTCGTTTGCGAGCGGGTGCTGAAGGCTCGACCGCAGCGGGAGCCGATTCGATCTCTGCTGGTTCTTCCTGTTCCTCTGGCTGTGGTTCTTCCTTGCTCTTCAGGAAGGTTCCGACCAGTGACTGAACGTCTTCCAGAGCACTGCGCAGCTTGCCAAAATTCGGCCCATCTCTCCCGATCTTTTCATTACACAGATCTTCCAAGGACTGCAGCGATGACTGGGCTTGCTCAAGATCATTCACGAACTGAATGTAGAACTCGCGAGAGGTCGCGTTCACGTCTTGATCAAACGCTTCCGGTGTCAATTTCTTTTCGCTGATGGCGGTTCGCCGCGCCGACATTTTTGCATCATTGCCGGCGCACGCTTCTTCATATGCGAAGGCTCTGGACTCCAAGTATTGAAACCAATCGTAGCGAGTTCGAGTCAGGGGAGTTCTTCTCACTCGATCGTCGAGATAGGTGCCTATCCAGTTAAGCGGAGCAACGCGTAACTCCACGTCTCCGTCTTCGGCCTCCGGATAAAGAGTGACCCAAAAGTTCGAGACCAGGCCGCGAAGCAAATCGAGCCCCTCCCTAAGCCCTCGGATTCCCTCTTGACGTAATAGAGCTTCGGTAAGCCACGCAGCCAACTGTAGATCTTTGGTCTTCGTCGTAAGCACTTCGGTGGTCAGCCGGATGACCTGAACCGGATCCGCGGTTTTCACGACCCGTGACCACTCTCCCTGCGGCAAGTCTTCCTCTTCCCGCCGGGCCTCTTTTACCTTTTCGTAGATGGAGTTGTACCGCAGGTTCTGACCGCTGGGATTCACTCCTGGGATGGGGCTGAGGATGTTGCCAGGAAGTGTCATGATTACCTAGGAAATTGGAGGGGCAGCAGCAAAATCCAATTTGCGCACATCGAGAATGGGTATTTCTTGGTCATCCACTAACAAGATTTTCTGCCCGACCGGATACAAACCCCCGTCCTTCTCCTCTTCCCACACCGTCTCCCTTCCGAGCCGGACCGTGCTGTTGGAGTGTTTCGCGGCGAATGGTGTAAGTGCGGGTAGTATAGTTTCGGCCAACTCTCTTCCCTGAAATGCGGGTGTAGTGCGGATCGTGGCAGGGATCCACAGCAGATCGCGCAGACGGTGAGGAGAACCAATTTCGACGGAAGAAATCAGCGAAAAAGGGATCCGCAGATAGCTGCCGGCGGCAAACACCTCCAGACTTGCTCCGATTCGAGCATCGGCGTCAACGAGTCTTTGAAAAGGAGATCCGTTCAACGTTCCGCCCGCGATGTTCGCAGAGTTGGACTCTGGCGGAGGCGGGAGTTTCTCTTTCGGGTAGACATCCTCACGGGTCTTTGTGGCGTGGAGAACCCCACGGTAGAAGACCGCGCCCATTTCCGAATGGGGCCCAGCGTGACCCAAGACGTCCAGCTGCTTCTCCGCCCTTGCATAGTCCCCAGAGAAACAAAGCAGCTCGAAGAGAAATGTGCGGTTCTTCGCGTCGGTCGGATTGCGACGCAAATCCTCGCCCAAAGCCCCGATGGCTTTGTCCAGCTCTCCCGCCTTGAACAAATCCAGTGGCTTGCTCATCTTTGTACGATCGCTCTGCGTGTTCGACGGCAGACGCCTATAAGTTTCCGCAAACTGCAGCCATCAGCACGTCACTCCCTCCTTTGACGTGCACCGCTCACGGACTCGCAGCTCTCCTCGCGAGTCGGCTCGAAACGTCCTTGATAAATTATGCGACGGCTTTGTTCGCCTTGACGTCCCAGCCGGCCTTTCCCGCCGAAGTCATGGTGCCCTTGTTGTCCTGTTCGAAGTACTCGACCGTGATCTTGCCGAAGGTCAGAGAGATGTTCTCCGTTGGCGCGTCGCCGCCACCGGTCCCAGACGTCGAATAGTTTGAGACCATCACGTCATCCAGCTCGATCTTCAGATACTCTTTCTGTTCTCCGCCGGCCTTGCGCATGGCCAGCTCGGCCTTGGGAATGTGCTCGCCCTTCGCGCATGCGCTGATGAGCTTAGGCGTCGCCTTGTCTACGTGCTTGGTGAAGGTCATGTCGTGCATTTCGACCTTTCCGGATCCCATTCCACCACCTCTCGATGCGCTTCCCGTTTGTGACTCGGCCCAGCTCCATGCCAGCAATTCGATCTCGTCCTTGTGCTTGTCGTCCTTGCTCTCACCTTTTATGCCGTCGATCTTCAGAAAGATATCCGCCGCCATTTTCATCTCCTTTTTGAGTATTCGAATGGGCCCGAAACCAATCTCAAGGAACAGCCGGCGCCGGAGTGCGTCTAACTTCGGATGGACTTCGGCAACTCCGCCACCAACCGCAATGAAACAGTCAATTCGTCCAACTGAAAGTGCGGTCGCAGGAAGGCAATCGCCTTGTAGACTCCGGGTTTGCCGGCGACTTCAGAGACCTCCACATGAGCCTCCCGGAGCGGGTGTTCGGCTTTGACTGTTGGTCCAGCATTGTCATCAAGCACCACATATTGCGCGATCCATTGGTTGAGAAACTTCTCCACTTCCAGGCGTGAAGTGAATCCGCCGATCTTGTCGCGCATGATCGCTTTCATGTAGTGCGCGAACCGCGAGACCGCCATAATGTATGGGAGTTGGGCAGAAAGGCGCGCGTTTGCGTTAGCCTCGGGCTTGTCGTATTTCTTCGGTTTGTTCGCTGATTGAACGCTGAAGAATGCAGCGTAATCCGTCCCCTTGCAGTGAACCAGGGGAACGAGCCCCTGATCCGCTAGTTCCTTCTCCCGGCGATCGGTGATGGCGATTTCTGTGGGGCACTTCAGCGCCACATCGCCCTCGTCCGTGCGGAATGTGTGTGCAGGGAGCCCCTCCACCAAGCCTCCTGCCTCGACTCCTCGGATGGAAGCGCACCAACCGTACTTAGCAAAGGAATTCGTGACCCGTGCCCCAAGGGCGTATGCGGCGTTTCCCCACAAGTACTTGGAGTGATCCGTCCCATCGACGCCTTCCTCGTAATTGAAGCCATCAACCGGCTTGGTATCTCTCCCGTAGGGAAGCCGCATCAGAATACGCGGCATGGTGAGCGCAACGTAACGGGAATCCTCACTTGCCCGGAACGACTTCCACTTCGCATATTCCGTGCTATCGAAGATCTTACCGATATCCCGCGGTTCGCCGAGATGGGCAAAGCTATCCAGATTGAGTAGTTCAGGTGAGGCAGCGGTCAAGAAAGGAGCATGTGCCCCAGCTGCGACCTGAGAGATTCGTTCTAAAAACTCAATATCCTCCGGGTGCCGCCCGATTTCAAAGTCTCCCATCAGCGCGCCGAAAGGCTCACCGCCGAACATCCCAAATCCTTCCTCGTAAATCTTCTGGAAGAGGGCGCTCTGATCAAATTCCGCAGCTCGCTGCAGATCCCGGAGCAAGTCTTTTTTGCTGGCATTGAGAACCTTGATCTTCAGGGTCGAACTCGTCTCCGTCTGATCCAATAGGTACCTGAGGCCACGCCACGCAGATTCCAGCTTTTGGAAGTTGGGATGGTGCAAGATTTCATTCAACTGAATCGAGATGAGATGATCAATCTGGGCGATGCGCGCACCAATCATGGCCTCCGCATCGCGCGACAGTGTCATTTCGCCCTCAAGGAATTGAGAGACGAATTCCTTGACGAGATCCCGTCCCCGCTCGCGGGCTTCCGGCTCCCGACCAAACCGGCCCTGCTCAACAATTTGATCCAGTAAGCTCGTCTCGCTGGATTTCGTGGACGGCGTTGCTTGCGCCGCAGATTTCTCAGGCGAGCTCATTCATTTCCTCCGTGGCCCTTGTCCTTTTCCAACTCGCCCTTGATCTTGTTTAGCTTTTCGGTATTACCGATGGCGTCCATCAGCACGTCATCAAGTTTCTGATTTGTTTGCATCGCTCCACGCAGGTCGGAAAGCTTGGTCCTCAAATCCAGCAACTCCCGCAGCGGCTTGACCTTACGCGCCACTTGCTCGGGCTCAAAATCTTCGAGGCTCTTGAAATCGAGGTCTACTTTCAGCTGGCCCGCCTGCGGATCGTCGGTGAGTTTGTTCTCCACGGAGAAGGCGGCGTGGGGTCTCATACTCTCCAAGACGCTATCGAAATTGTCAGGCGTAACTTCGACAAAACGCCGGTCTTTGAGCCGTGCCAAAGGCTCAGTCGGCTGTCCGCTCAAGTCCGCCATGACTCCCATGACGAACGGTAGCTCTTTAACCTCGATGGCATCGCCCACTTCCACGTCGTAGGTGACATGCACCCTTGGCGGACGAACGCGTTCCAGCTTTTTGTGTACACTCTCTTTGGCCATTGTTTAATACCTCACTGTCCGAATCAGGGGGACGTCTCGGAGTTGGATATCGCAAGTATCACGTAACGCAGCTCTTGTCAAGTAATGAGCGGCGCTTTCAGCGCTTTCCCCGGGTCGGCTAAACTCGATAACTGGTGCGGATGAGCGTTAAGGCACCGTTACTCCGATCGACGTGAAATACATGAAATACCGTACGATGTCATTGACGTCGGACAATCAGCGTTGATACCACGATCACTCCCGACCACCTCCACATTCTTATTGGTGTACTGTCCCCGGATGCAAAGTCGAACCACGGACCGGTCTGCCTGTCCACTTGCCAGTTTCAGGCATATTGCCTAGTTGTTGCGCCAGAGCAACGCATGTCTCACCTCTTTCGGAATCTCGCTTCGCGGCATGTCCGACATGTTTGACGGGATTAGGAATCATCTAAGCCATATCGTCTCCTTCATGGAGAGTAGATTCAGTATCGAATTCGCGTTAATTCGGCGTCCGATTCGGCACCGCTTGAGCTTTCTTTGTCCTCCTTAACCCTTCCCCAGCCGGCTCGTTTTGGGGCTCACATCGAAGGATTGCGTTGTATTGTCGTTCCGCGTCGGCATAATTGCCCTTCGCCCGATTGTCCCCTGCCATATTGAGGTAAATCGAAATATCACTCGGACGCAAATCGCAGTTCGCACTCTTGGCCTCGGGAGCCTCTGTGACGATTGGTGGTTGTGGTTCAGGCGGCTTCGGCTGTTTAGGCCCGGTTTTCCCCCTGCGAGCGGATTGGATGGGGCGAGCTTGAGCTTGCAATTGCTTGACCCTCTCCACAGCCTCCATAGCCTCCTGCTCTTTGTCTCCCTGGAGGCTGGCTGCCTGCTCGTAGAACTGCTGGGCTTGAGAGATATTGCCTTTGATCTCTTCTTCGCGCGCCGTGCTCATAAGCGCCTCTTCTTGCTCGAGCAATTCTCTCAACCTCGTGGCGTCCCCTGACCCGATGGCCGCCAGGGGACCTCTGCGCTGCGCCAGCTTTTCGTATTGGATTAAAGCTTCTGGCCACTCTCTGTGTTCTTCAAGCTGCTGCGCGCGGTCCCGCAAGGCGATCTCGGCCTGGTTTCGCGCGTGAAGAATCATAACGGTGACGCCAATCAGCACCAGAACACCCAAGCCAACTCCCATGACCAAGAGTCGCGACTGTTGGAATATCTCGCCCAAACGCCGGAGGCTCGGAATGGCCCCCTTCTCAGCTCGGGAGATTTCCGAAACTTCCAGTAGGTTTCCATCGCCGGGAGAGTGCTCAAGCTGATATGGCGTTTCGCTAACATTAACGCCAGGCGAGGAATTAGACTGCGCCCGAGTATCAACAACGACGGTAGCCGATAACGCCACGTCGACCGAGTCCACTTCCAGCGGTTGCTCCGGCACAGGCGCTGTCTGCTGGACTACGCTAGCGGCTTCGTCACGCTGGGGACTCACGGCCTCGCCGCTAGGCGCCGAATCATTTGTCGGCTGCGATCGTAATTCGGCGGCTGCGGCACTCGCGGATACCCTCCTTTGCTCTATTTCGTTCAACAGTTGCCGGACTCTGGAACTCTTTCGGGGCAGCAGTTGCATTTCAATTGCACCCCGCAGAAAGTCATCGGCCTCTTGGAAGCGATCTTCTTGGAGCAGCGATTGAGCTGCCGCCAGTTGCTTGTCCTGCTCTTCTCGTTTCTTCCGTTTCTGCTCGAGTTCCATCTCGGCAGCTCGCAATAACTGAGCGACCTCCGCGCTGGGTCCGAGAGTGGTGAGCGTCTGGCGGGCCAAATCCACTGCGTCGGTATGCTGCCCCCTCTTGATATTTCGCTGGATTTCTCCAATGCGCTTCTGGAGCAACTGAGTGGCCTCTTTCTCCTTTTGTTTCGAGCGCGCCTCCCCAAGTATGGCTTCGAGATCGGCATTGCCCGGCGCCCCGATCAACGCGTTCTCTGCAGCGCCGATGGCATCTTGGAATTTCCCGGATTGCATTTTCCTTTGAATGGCCTGCATCGCCTCATGGATTTGTCGCTTGCGTTCAAGGTGCTCCATCTCATTGCGAGCGAACCTTGCAAGACCCTCGAGCTCGGCTTGGTCAGGAAACTCCTGTAGCAGTTCTTCGCTCTTCGATGCCGCCTCTCGGAATCTTTCCTCATTGATCAGGGACTGGACGCTTGCAAGTTCCCTCGCAAGTTTCTGCTTGCGGACGAGAGTTTCTTTTTCTTGGCGAATGTAGGAGTAGAGTTTATGAACAGCTGGATCTGCAGAGCGACCCGAAAGGGTCTCAAGCAATACTATCGCCTCATCGAAGCGCTGATCGGCGGCAAGCCTTCTTGCCACCGCGAGTTTCTGTTGTTTTTCTTGTTCCGCGAAGTCTTCCCGGACGGCTTCCAGCACTTTCGCAATTTCAGGATCGGCGGGAAATTCCTTGTGGGCATCGGCTAAAAGTCGGATGCTATCGTCCAGCTGTTGCTCGCCCCACAATTCTCGTGCTTGGTGCAAGAGGTCGTCGCGCCGCTTTTGTTCCTCTCGACGAGTCAGTTGCTCGCGAATCTGCCTGTGAAGTGTGTGCGCCTCTGTGTTATCTGGATCGAGCTCCAGGACCTTTTCAATCCTCTTTGCTGCCTCGGCTAACGCGTCTTCAGCGAATCGTTGTTTGGCGCTCTGTAAGTTCTCTCGCAGCAAACGAGCAGTCTCGGCTGCTTGCGTGGCCGTTCCTAACAATTCGCGGGCAGGGACAGAATTTGAATCAAGTTCCAAGGCTGCTTCGGCTTCCGCCTTCGCTTCCAAGTGGCGACCTTGCTTCAATAGTTCACGCGCTCTCTCCAGTGCTTTCTCGATCTGGGCTCGATCCTGGATTCGCCTTATTTCTGTATTTACCTGTTCGAGAAGCGGCTTGACCCGGCCGTGGCTGTTATCGATCTCGAGCGCCTTCCGAAGCACATCGTGGGCGCGCGGTAAGTCGTGGCCTTGAATGGCCGCCTCCGCGTCCGCGATCAGATTCGAGATGCTTACTTCCTGCATGTTCTTCCAGAGCGGCTCGAGCTCAAATCGAACCTCTTCCATCGTCTGGAACCTGTCGGCCACGTCTTTCTGAAGCATCTTTTCTACGATCTTTTCCAATGCGAGAGGACAATCCGGCAACAGATCTCGCAAAGGAATTGGATTTGCCGCTATCGTGTTTAGCATCAGTGCGGCCGCGTTCTCACCGTCGAAGGGACGCCGATAGCACAGCAATTCATAGAAAGTGACGCCCAAGGCCCAGATATCGCTCCGAACGTCTGCTCGCTGCCCCCGGATCTGCTGCGGAGCCATGTAAGCGAGCGTTCCTATCAAGACGTCCGTTCGGGTCTTGGACATGTCGGCGATGCGCGCGATTCCGAAATCGACGACTTTGACCGTACCGTCTTTGGTGAGCATCACGTTAGCCGGCTTGACGTCACGATGTACAACGCCCCGGCTATGTGCGAATTCCAAAGCACGGACCACGGGAACGATCAAGCCAACTTTTTGCGAAAGACTCAGATCGGTTCGCTGATCGATTAGGTTCTCGAGACTCTGGCCTTCCAGAAACTCCATTGCGATGAAGGGGGTTTCCCCCTCCTGCCCTAGCTCATAGATCGTGACAATATTGGGGTGTTGGAGTCCGCCAGCGGATTGCGCTTCTCGATAGAACCGTTCGAGCAGATCTGTATTGCCGACCAAGGAGGCGGAAATAGTCTTTAGAGCTATAAGACGACCGATCGAGGGATCATGGGCCTTATAGACAGAGCCCATTGCGCCCCGGCCTACCACCTGAATCAGTTCGTACTTGCCCAATTTCTTGAGCACGCTTCACCTTCGTCCTGGGTTACGAAAGCGCGCTGACGAACAGCACGGAAAACGTCCCCGTAAGCCGACCTAGATAGGCTTAAGGAATTTGGCGAGCCATTCTACCCCCTGCCGGGGGAAAGGCAAGCATGTCAAGGACCACTCGCCCGTCAATTCCTCCGCAAGCTATTGCCCGCGGACACGTTTGGCGCAACCTTCCCATACGCGCTGTGCTGCAAGGTACTGACATCACGATAAAAAAAAAGAAGATCAAAGGGCTCAAAAGAAGATGCGTTGACTTCTAAGGCGTTCCCTGTATTATATGGCACCGTTACTACTCATTAGTCTCGGTCTTCGTCCCGTCCCGGAGATCATGATGCCCTCTCGTTCGTATCTACGCCTGATAATTCTCTTATATTTATCGTTTGTCTTGGGGGCAGCGGTTGCGCTTCGCGCAAAGAACGCCTCGCTTACGGCGATCGAGCTGTACACGGGGCCAAATGGCCCGGCCTACGTCCACATAACGGATGTCCTAATCAACGGCAAATTTGAATTGCGCGTTTGCGGATCCAGCCCAAAGATCGATAAGTCGATCTATGGGAAGTTGCCCAAAGTCACTTTAACTGTGGGATCAAGCATTGAGTATGGATCGGATGGAGTCCTGACGTTAATTAAGGATTCGGCTCCCGCTTGCGTCGTCCCTAGCGAGCTAAAGTTCGAGAAGAATGGCCCCTTCACGCCGGCCGAACTTGCCGCTCGAGCCGTCCTCGAGGGCAAAGTGCTTTCCCCAGGCGCC
>Ga0307477_10003068_pt1 | contig 12568 bp, 13 predicted proteins | sample atmos_gasesECM2C_FD_203316 | JGI IMG/M metagenome (GOLD analysis project Ga0307477, IMG submission 203316) | Hardwood forest soil microbial communities from Morgan-Monroe State Forest, Indiana, United States - atmos_gasesECM2C_515 | ecosystem: Environmental > Terrestrial > Soil > Temperate...
TGGATAAGAAGGCCGCTCGCGAGCCGTTCCTTGTCTCGATGATCTATCACGACGAGGCGTTTACATACATCAAGTGTTCCGCCCCGGAAAAACCAGCCCTCTACGAAATCAAAGACGGAAAGCCCAACCTCGTCAACTTCCAGGTTGAGAACGGCGTTTACATCGCTCCCAAGGTGATTGATGACGGGTATCTAGTCATCGGCAACAAGAAAGTAACCTTCAAGCGGCACGACTGAGAACCACCAAAGAAACCAATCGGGTGAGAGGGAAAACATGAACGAGCCTATTCAAGAAAAAACTCCAAAACCGCCTGGCCTTCTTCCAAAGCACGTTCAGTCTTGGCTGATCCTGGGACTCGCGGTACTGATGATCGTGATTATGTGGCTGACGGGCGGCAAAAAGCAGCAGACTGCTGCCAAGGCGAATGCTCCCGTACAGCAAACGCCGCTGCCGGTCGAAGTCAATGAAACAAAGATTGCCGATCTCCAAAATCGAATCCAGGAACTGCAGCGCGAGCAGCTCGCCGCGCAGGGCGCTCTCGCTCAACAGAATCGCCTCCTTGCAGGAGCGATTCCCGACCAGCAGCAGGCGCAATCGAGCTACGCGCCCAACAACCCGCCGGGCGAACACACCGAAGATCCGATCAAGGCTGAACGCAGGAAGCGCGAGTACCTCTCACTATTTGCTTCAAACATCGCTTTGAGCTATCGCAAGGCCTCGGCTGTGAACCAGCCCGGACTGTCCGAGCCACCATCTCCGACACCGGAACAGCCTGCGAGCACCCCAACAGAGGCTGCGTTATTGTCACAAATGCTGAAGGACGCACAACTTGGCATTGGTGCGCAACCGATCTCGGCCACTCAACCCAACCTCGTAACCTCGACCCAAACTCACAACCCTTCGGCGAACGTTGTCGAAGCCAACCAGCAACCAAAGGAGGTAAACAACCCTGTCGCCGCGAAGATCAACACGTCCCCCGCGGCGACAGGGAAGAACTACATCCTCTTCGAAGGAACCGTTCTCGAGTCTGTTCTCATAAATCGGCTCGACGGGCAATTTTCCGGCCCTATCGAATGCCTCTTGACGAACGACATCTACTCACACGATCGTCAACACCTTCTCATTCCGGCAGGTTCGAAGGTTCTAGGCGAAACAAAGAAAGTGGACGCCTTCGGCCAGACGCGCCTGGCCGTTCTCTTCCACCGCCTCATCATGCCCGACGGTTATTCCCTGAGCCTCGACCAATTCAAGGGGCTTAATCAGACCGGCGACGCTGGCCTTCGCGACCTGGTGAACAATCACTATCTCCGCATTTTCGGAGTCTCCCTGGCCATCGGCGCACTAGGAGCCGTTGCGCAGGGCGGAACGTCAGGCCCCCTGACCGCGTCGGGTACCGACGTTATGCGCCAAGGATTCGCTCAGAGCACTGCGCAGTCTTCGGCGCAGATCCTCGACAAGTTCCTCAACATCATGCCCACGGTGACCATCCGAGAAGGCCACCGAGTCAAAGTCTATCTCTCAGGCGACCTCGCGTTGCCCGACTACAACAACCACAAATTGCCCTCAGACCTCTGAGGCATTTAGGAGGAGAAAAATGAAAAGAAAAATTCTCGTCTTTATGCTCGTAATGGGCCTCGCGGTTGGCACCGCGTCGGCCCAGCTTGGAAGTGGGATTGTCTACGACCCGACTAACTACCACAATGCGTTGCTTCGATACTACCAGCTCCAGCAACACCTTCTTCAGCTGCAGAAGAGTTACGCGAAGATCACATCTCAGCTCAATCTCGCCATGCAGATGGCCACTTTCGTCCGAAACATGCCGGCGCGCTACCGCGCTGTGTTTTCCCAATGGAGAAATGTAACTTCGCTGAACACGTTCGGGAATACCGGCTCTTGGATTAGCGGCATCAACTCCGGTCTGCTTCCCAACATCAACACCGGTTACCTGAAGTCCACAACCCAACTGCTCCCGTACAGCGCGGACCACCTCTCGGGCATGGATGCTTCAGAGCTGGAGCGCGTCCAGTCCCGATACGCGTCCATTCAACTCACGGACGGCGCGAACATGAACGCGATGGCCACCATCGGCTCAATCCGTGGCAACGCCGAGAGTGTCCAGGCGCAAATTGCAAACCTCGAGCAGGATTCGTTCTCTGCCGATCCGAATCTGAACACGGAAGTGTCGGTACTCAACAAGATCAACGCCGCCAATGTTCTGACGCTTCGAACAGTACAGGATTCCAACAAGCTCCTCGCCTCACTCCTTGAACAACAGACCATCCTTGCTAAGCAGCAGCGTGAAGCGACCACCAACTCGATCAACGCCGACATTTCTAGGCGAGCAAATCTCTCTGGAAACATGTCGCAAGTTACAAGCACCTTAACCGATTCACTTCGAAACTTTCGGATGCCGTAGCACGCACGCCGCAAATCAACCGTCGCGTCGAAGGAGCCATCACAATGGATTATCTGCAGTTCATTTTTCAGGCCATCAACAACCTGCTCACTCAGAATCTCGGCTTCTTCGACGCAATGGGACAAAACCTTTTTCGTTCCTTCGCCACAATCCTTGTGGTTTGGTACGGAGTCAAATCGGCTCTCTCCTCAGCTAGCGGCAGACACTTCCTCCACTTCGACAATTTCGCGAGCCTTCTCCTGACCATCAGCTTTGGCTTTGGAATGATGAATTACTACAGCGCACCCATTCCGGGTGTGGGCACCAGTTTTCACAATCTCATTACCGATGAGTCCCAATTCCTGGCCAACAAGATCAATCAGACTGAACTACAGACAGTGGAGGAGCGGATCGCCGACTTCGAGATTCGGATGGATTCGCCGGGTATTGCGGATGTCCTTGGAACTGTCATCTATGTGGTCATCATCATTCTGCTCGCGGCGGCGCAAGCCATCGCCATCGTTGTAATCGCCTTCGGATTTATCGCCACTGCTGTATGTGTCCTAGTTGGACCTGTTTTCATACCTTTTTTTATCGTTCCTAAATTGGAGTGGTTGTTCTGGGGTTGGCTTCGCTGCTTCATTCAATATGCGTTCTACCAGGTAATCGCCGCTGCGGTTGTCTATGTCATCGCAAATCTTATTCTCGGAATCATGGACCTTCAGCCGAAGGGCACTATTTCGACCGTCCAACTCTTGGAAGCTTTCCCCGTCCTCTTTATTACGTTCCTTGCCTCAATTTACTCGCTCCTGAAGATACCCGCGCTCACCAATCACATTTTCAGCGGTACCGCTGGTGGGTCTTCCGCCGGCATCGTTGGCAGCGTTGTTGGAGGCCTTCTGCCATGAGCGATGACCGTACATTCCAAGATGCCAAGCGGCTCTATCTCGAACAATACGGTGACCCCATGGTGACGAACACATATCTCAAAATTGCTCTGACGCTTGTCTCCCTCATCGCTGTGGGCCTCCTGGTCCTTGACTGGAAAACGATCAGAACCTTTGAGAACTTCCGACCACTTGTGATTCGCATTGATGACCTCGGCCGCGCCGAAGCCATCAACTACCACAACCTCGAATACAAACCTCAAGATGCTGAGGCTAAATACTTTCTGAGCCAGTTTTGTGCCCTCTACTATCGGCGCAACCGATACACCATTCAGAACGACTTCTCAAAGGCTCTTTATTTCCTTGATGGAAAGTTGGCCGACGGCATCCTCGACGCTTACCGCAAGGACGACATCATCAAGAAATTTCTCATGAACACATCTGCTTCAGAGATAGATGTGGAAGTGAAGAAAGTCGCTCTCGAAGACATGCAAATTCCGCCTTTTAAGGCCCGAGTCGATTTCTACCTTGTTTATTACTCTGCTGCCGACCACAGCGAGATAAAACGCGACCTTTACACCGCGAATTTCGTGTTCGTTTTTAAGAGCAAAGTTCCAAACGAACTCATCCCCATCAACCCTTTGGGACTTGCCATCACCTATTTCCGAGAGGATCAGGCCTTCAAATGAAAAACCGGCTGAAAACACTCCGCGAGAAAGCCGGCTGGACTCCAACTGAATTGGCAGACTCCATCGGTGTTTCCAGGGCCTGCATCACGGCAGTCGAAAACGGGAGCTACGACCCAAGCCTCTTTTTGGCCTACGACATTGCGGAGGCTCTGAACGCCAATGTGACCGAGGTCTTTCCCCCGGTGTCAAGAAGAGTGCGACTCGAAGAGCTAGCAGCAAGACCGTGGTACGTCAGGCTGTTTTTCGACTGAGGTGAATGATTCCGATGAGGACGAAAGAAAGAGCCAGCACGGAACCGACGCCTCGCCCTCGGCCCAACCTCACCGCGCCACGCCTTCCTTTCCCCTTCGATTGTGCCTCTCAGTTACGCCACAGCCCACACCCACCGGTCTTTGCCACTAACGACAAACGGCACGGTTCGGGAGAGCCTTCGGGCTTAACCGGCTTTCCGTTCCGCGGTGGCAGAAAACGAGGCTGTTTGTTGGGAGACCAGATCCAAAAACCGCCAAAGGAGAAACGCCAATGGTTGCAAATTCACTATTCCTGACAATCGCCATTCTCTTAGCGCTCGGCTTTTGGCTTCTCGGCGAACTGAAGTTCTTCATTCCCTATAAGACAGTTCTGTTCCATGAATATGGGACCGCGATCCTGGTTTACCTCGCCACGCTGTTCCTCAATCTCTTTGCCGCCGCGTTCGTTCTCAATCGCAAATTCTTTCTTAAAGACACAGGCCGAAAACTCTCCCATCTCGACAAGCAATTACACGTAGGGCAGACCGAAGTACGCGCCCCATCTCTCGAAGAGGAGGTGGATTAACGTGTCCCGCAGTCACGGTCCCGACGAGTTCCTCGACCCGCGTGGTACTTCTGCCGAAGCCATTCGGAGTGACCGTCCCGAGCCTTCTCGGGAACAGGGTCAAGGGAGCGAACCGCAAGAGGATGGTCGGCTACCGCCGAGCCGAGCGCCGGAGTCAACACAGCCTCGATCCCCCGAGCCGCGGGAGGCATTCCAAGTGCGCGGGAAGACCTACCGACTTCGCCCTTCAGAAATTCGCACTCTCACCGAGCTCGGCAAGTTTCGCGCCGTTGCTTCTAAGGACTTACAGGAATTCGCTTACGACGGGGACAAAGACCGCGCAAAAGCGGATGTGCAGAACCTCATCCGCCAGGGCCTGGTCGCTGAGAAGCGGATTCCACATTCCGACATAAGTCCTCGCCGGCTCCTTACCCTGACGAGGCAGGGGCACCTAGTTCTCACCTCCACGAAGGATGTTCGGACAAATCAAGCTATCCATCACGGCTTTACCAAGCCGCGCGAAGCCCATCACGATGCAGACATATACAGGATGTATTACACCGCAGCCTCGAAAATAGAACAGCAGGGTGGGCGGAATCTTCGCGTGATTCTCGACTACGAACTGAAGAAGCGCGTTTACCACGACCTCGCGAAGCTCGGACCGCAGCGGGAATCCACTGCAAAGAAAAAAGAGATCGCGGAAAAACACGGGCTACAACTCGTCCGCGGAAAGATTCCGCTGCCCGACCTCCGCATTGAGTACGAAACCCGTGAAGGTGAAATAGCTCGTGTCGATCTGGAGCTTGCGACCGAGCACTACCGCGGACGCACCTTGGCTGAAAAAGTGCGCGCCGGATTCTCTATCTATGCTCACGCGCAGGATGCTACTGGCCTCCGCCGCGTCATGGACCAGAACGAATTAACCGCGGAGATTTTGTCCTTATGAATCTTCCATCAGCTCACATCGAACGGATCAAGGACCTCGGCTACGCCGACTCTGAAGCTCGGTTTCTCTATATAGTGGCGGTGTTCTCGGGCTACTTCACTCTGGGGCACTTCCGGGTTTTCACAGGCAGCGCGTACGGAAAACGCCCCACCTCCTTTGGTCAGAAACTTCTTAAGCAGGGTCATGCCACCGTCCGCGACTACATGCGGAGAGGCTCTATTTATCATCTCTTTTCCCGGACTGTTTATGGGCAGATCGAGAAAGACAACCTCCGCAACCGAAAAAAGCACTCGTTTGATTACATGCGCACCCGACTGGTCCTCCTAGACTTCATTTTGGCCAACCAGGAGCTGGCCTACTTCGAGACCGAGCAAGACAAGGTTAGTTTTTTCTCCGAACAACTGGGTGTGTCCAAGGACTTTCTTCCCGCCAAGGTTTACGAGGGCTCCTCACGCACCCAGCCAACCATTCGCTATTTTGTCGACAAGTTTCCGCTTTTTCTTGCTTCTCCTGTCTCAGGTGCTCCGCCTGTGGTCACCTTGAGTTACGTCGATTCGGGGTTTGAAACACCATCACATTTCGTTTCGCACCTTGCGGCCTATCGGGGACTCTTCGAGCAACTCAAGTCTTTCCGGTTTCTATACATCGCGGCGAAGCAGGCCTATTTTCACAAAGCGGAAGAGATTTTCCGCTCCATGGTGAAACGGCCCTTGGAATCCGATGTGTCGAGCGAAATCCTGCGTTACTTCCAGATCCGCAAGAAGTGGGACAACCATGAGTATGTGATCCCCGTGACGGCCGATCTTGAATTCTTGAATGAGGCGCGCCGGCGTTTTCATGGGGAGAGATTCGAGACCCTGTACCGGGCCTGGCGCTTCGGCGAAGTTGGCGAGCGGGAGTTGCGAGCAGAGTTTTCCCAACTCAGGCCTGATCGTGCTGTGTTCTTCCAGACGTTCCTGGTAAATCCGCATGGTTCTCCGCTGGCTGTGGCTTCTGGAAACGGTGACGGGTGCATAAAAGACACAAATCACCTTTGGCGTCACCGTTCGCGTCACCCCGAGGGTGACGCGAAGTTATTGGGAGCGTAGAGGTTGCGCATGGCGCGACATTCAATTTGGACACGGGCAAAACACCGGAATGGGCTGGAGCGACCCCGTTTTTGGGAGCCTTTGGCTGCCCAAAAGAATCGTGGGGTCGCTCCAGCCCCGCAAACAGGGAAGTGCTCTGTTTGCGAAGTGTTTTGCCCGTGTCCAGGTAACAGAAAGAAGAGAAAAGGAGGAAACACATGTCGATCATCAACAAGCCCCCGCAACACGTGAAGCGAGAGTACGAGTTGGAAGAACCAGTCGCTCTCGTGGTCGAGAAGTACGCCACGTTTATCGACAGTACCCCGGATCACGTCGTCAATTCCGCCCTGAAGATGCTGTTGTGGAAGGACAAGCACTTCATGAATTGGAGAAAGCAGCAACAGCAGACTGCGCGGAAAGAAGTCCCCATCACTAGCCCGCAAAAATCACAAGCAAGAGCATGATGCAGAGAATCCTCAACTCGAAGAACCTCGTCGCGTTCGTCTTGGCGGCGGCCACTGGGATGACCCTCTATTTTCGGGTGCCATTCCCCGAGGGCAATATCTTTCTGCGGGTCATGGCTCTGCGGTCGCCGTCTGCCTTTGAGGTCCTAAAGTACTCGTACTCTTTATTTCTGTTCTCGACCCCGTACATTGGCTACTCCGTTGTGCTCTCAGGGTTGTACATTTTTGCACTCAAGGCCAAGCAACGAATCCGAGCTGGTAAATTGCCCCTCTATCCCGATCCTCGGAAAAGAGACGATCTTTTCCTCGTCGTAGGCGAAGTTCACAATCCCCGCAAGCAACTGCCAGCCGAAAACCCGCAGTGGCTCGTCATCCCCGAGAGGGGCCTGTTCACTGGCGTTGCCATCCTCGGCGCAATCGGGTCGGGAAAAACGAGCTGCTGCATGTATCCATTCGCGGAGCAGATTCTGGCTTACCGCGCTGGCGACACGGAAAGGCGGATTGGTGGCCTCGTCCTTGAGGTAAAAGGGGATTTCTGCCACAGAGTCAAAGAAATCCTCGCATGCCAGGGCAGGGCTGAAGACTATATCGAAATCAGCCTCGATTCCAGGTATCGGTACAACCCCCTTCAAAGTGACCTGGACGCATACGCTCTGGCCTACAACATCGCTTCGCTCTTAAACAACCTCTTCGGGCGTGGCAAGGAACCGTTTTGGCAGCAGGCGTACACAAATCTGGTGAAGTTCATCATCCTTCTTCACAAGGTCGCGTTTGAATATGTGACGCTGTTCGATGTTTACGAATGCGCGATCGACAATGCCACACTCGAAAGGAAAATCAACGAGGCGGAACGCAGGCTCATCGAGACCGATTCCGTCTTACTTTGGGAGGAAGAGTTTCTCAAGCACCCGCGTGATCTGGAGCCGTTCAAGTTTCGGCTCGATGAAGAATCGAAACGCTACAGAGCCCCTCTTACCCCAGGTCTCGCTGCGCTACTAAAGGACAAGGCAATTCAATGGGAAGCGGAGAATGAAAAGGGCAAGAAGCCCGTTCCACAAGATAAAAAGGACCAGCTCGAAGCAGTCAAGCGCTGGTTCAATCACGACTGGCGCCGGATTGAACCAAAACTGCGCACCTCTATCGTCGAGGGAATTTCCGTCTTTCTATCTCTCTTCGATGACAACCCTTCGGTAAAACGAACCTTCTGCCCTCCGCCGGAGTGCTACGACCCCAAGGCCAATGCCGATTTCAAATTTGGCAAGCCTCTACCGTCCTTCAAATGGCTCATCGAGAACGGGAAGGTTTGTGCGCTCAATTTTCCAATAGCCATGAACGCAGGCTTGGCAAAGGCCCTCGGTGTAATGATGAAGCTAGACTTCGAGCGAGCCGTCCTAAACCGCGTGCCCCAGATGGAGGCCCATCCTGACCAATATTTCCGGCAGGTCATGTTCATCTGTGACGAATACCAGCATTTTGCTACCGTAGGCGAAAGTGAGCCCACAGGAGACGAAAAGTTTTTCAGCCTTTCCCGCCAGCCAAAATGTATTCCGATCATCGCCACCCAAAGCATCAGTTCTCTGAAGTCTGCGCTACCAGGTGAAACCTGGCGAACACTGCTCCAGACATTCCGAACGAAGATTTTCCTAGCTCTGTCAGATGATTTCTCGGCCAGAACCGCCAGCGAACTCTGTGGGCGCGAGGACAGACTTAAAGTGAGCTACAACCTTTCCGAGAGCGGCCACGATGCACGGGTTAGCTTGCTCACGGGGAAGGCCCTTTCCCACAAGTCCAACATTACAGCCTCAAAGAGCTACAACACCCACACCGATTTTCGATTCGACATGAAGACGTTCACAGAACTTCGCAACGCGCAGTCCGTGACCATCGCCTACGACGGCACGAACCCAATGCCACCGATGTTCTGCTACTTGAAACCCTATTACAACGACGCCAACAAATCTTACTTTCGGCAACTCGCCGATGGAGAACTCTGATGAACGGATTCGAAACGATACTGCCATTTCTAAAGCCAATCGAGCACCTCATTCTCGACGACACAATCAGCGAGGTGATGGTGAATGGATCGCATCGTGTGTTTGTCGAGAAGGCTGGCTTTATCGAAGAAGTCCGCGGCCTCGCGATAGGCGAAAAATCGCTGATGATAGCTGTAAAGAACATCGCTCGTCGCCTGGGCGACGATATTTCTGAGTCCAAGCCGATCCTCGACTCACGCTTGCCGGATGGAAGCCGGGTTGCCGCTGTCATTCCGCCTTGCAGCTTGAATGGCGTCACGCTGACCATACGCAAATTCAACACCAAGCACTTCGGTATCGAGGACCTCATCCAGGCCGGAACCCTAGAACGATGGCTTGCGAATCAACTGGAGACCTATGTCCTAGCGCGGAAAAACATTCTGATCGCCGGAGGTACGGGAACTGGCAAGACAACGCTTCTGAATATTCTCGGGAAATTCATTCCCGCCGACGAACGAATTCTCCTCATTGAAGACACCTCCGAAATTCAAATGGATCAGGACAACGTTGTCCGCTTTGAAGCCCGGCAGCCGCAAAACGGCCTGCAGGCCGTCAGCATCCGTGATCTCTTGAAAGCAGCGCTCCGCCATCGGCCAGACCGAATCATTCTCGGCGAGATACGTGGCGGTGAGGCATTCGATCTTTTACAGCTCCTCAATACGGGTCATTCAGGAAGTATCTCGACCGTCCACGCGACTTCAGCGAGGCAGGCCCTCGCACGATTCACCAGTTGCGTTCTCCAAAGCGGAGTTGACTTGCCCTACCGAGCGATCAAGACCAACACCGCTGATTCGCTTGGCGTTGTCGTGCAACTCGAACGGCGACCAGGCAGGCGCTTTGTTTCCGAGGTGGTCGAAATCAATCGCTACGATCCCGATCTGGACGAGTACGACTTCGGGGTCATCTATCAAGCACGGCGGGAGCAGCCATGAACGCTAATGAGAAACTCGAACGCCCGGTGCCATCGGCGTCTGAATATATCCTCGACAACTTCAAGCCGACAGACCGCATTGCTGTCCTGGTTCTCAACCGGCAGCTAGGTGAAACCACGCAGCGGATCACGACAGCAGAAAAGGCTTCTAGCCCTGAATTCCAAGCATGGCTCCGGTACAAGAACGCAAATGGAGCCGACATCTATGTAGGAATGAACGCTCTGAAACACCACGCTTCGACCCGTACCAAAGACGATATCGAAAATATCAGTCACCTTTACCTTGACTTGGATCACAGTGGGGCCGCTTCTCTTGAGGCGCTAGAGAACAGCGAACTCGTTCCACGTGCGAACTACGTCCTTAATACATCACCGGAAAAATTCCAGGTAGTTTGGAAAGTGGAAGAAATGACCATCGAGGAGGCTGAAGCCTTAAATCAGGCGATGGTCAGAGAATTCGAAGGTGACCCAGCAGCAACGGATTCAACACGCGTACTGCGCCTTCCCGGATTTGCCAACAAGAAGTACGAAGAAGATTTCTATGTGCAGGCCCGCACCCAATCGACGCAGACTTACCACCTCCGCGATTTCAAGCTCCAGATCGACTCGCAGGACGCTCCCCGGCACCATGAGGAAGTTGCCCGTAGACAATCAGCCTCAAGCAGCGCACTGAGCCAGTCTGAGCACGATTGGGCCTACGCAAAACGCGCCTTGGCGCGGGGTGACGACCCCGAAGAAATCATCCGCCGAATTGCCGATTATCGAGCTACGGACAAACATGACCCACATTACTATGCACAACATACTGTTACGAAGGCTCAATCCGAGTTGGCGAAGAAGAGCAGTGTCGGAACCACGGTAGAGACGGAACTGCGCGAACAGAGCGAACGACCAGACCATTTTTGACCTGTCCCTGGAGGGTGACGAGCGCATTGAGACTCGTTTCCACAGACAGGCAAAGTTGATGCCTCACTTTATGCACCACGACTCTGCTAAACTTTTGCCCCATAGGGCGATTGAGTCATCGAGAGAAAGAGACTCGATGGCGAGACGCAGGTATCAAAAGGGACAGTTGTGGCTTGACGAAAAGACCTGGTATGGCCGGTGGCGTGAAGATGTTCTCGTGGGCGGGGTTCGGAAGCGTATCCGACGCCAAGAGGCGATTGGGTCGTTCAAGGACTATCCAACAAAACGGCTTGCTCAGCGTGCGTTGGATGACCGAATCGCTCACGTCAACAAAGTCAGCTATAGGCCAATGCCAACGGCCAAATTCGCAGACTTCGCTCTGAATTGGGAGCAAAAAGTGCTAAGCCAATACGGGGATTCAACGGCGATCAATTATCGGACTCACATTTGGAAGTACCTTGTTCCGTTTTTTGGTGAGTACCCGATGAAGGACCTCAATCCCGAAATGGTTCAGCAGTTTGTTTCCGGCTCTGTAGTGAGCGCGAAGACTACCCGAAACATTTGCATCACACTCCGGAGCATGTGGACCACAGCAAAAGCGTGGGGCTATGTCGCTCACAACCTCATGGAAGGCGTCGTACTCCCGGACGTAAAACGAGTGCAGCGATTCTTCCTCTCTCAGCGAGAAATTCAACTCATTCTTGCCAAGGCTCAAGAGCCATACCGCACATGGTATGGACTTGCGGCGGAAACAGGCCTGCGAGCCGGCGAGTTGTGCGGACTGACAGTCGATGACATAGACCTGGGACGCGGAATGCTTCAAGTGCGGCAGAGCGCATGGCGGGGGAAACTAGGCGATCCGAAGACAGATGATTCAATTCGGGTGGTCGAGCTATCGCGTCAGGCTTGCGGGCACCTGAGCAAGTTCTTTGAGTCCTGGCATCCAAACCAACGTCGGTTACTCTTCGCCACTCGCAGCGGAACTCCGTGGGATCAGAACTTGTTGCTCAAACGAAAGTTCCGACCTTTGCTTCAAGCCCTCAGCATCCAGGTGCCACGCGGCAATGGTTTCCATGCTTTCCGGCATGCGAATGCAACTCTGATGAGCAGTTTCGGAGCATCGCAGAAATTGCGTCAGCAGAGACTGGGCCACGCTGATGGATCGCCAGTCACGGAGACAATCTACACCCACGTGATTAGCGAGGATGGGAAGCGGATTGCGGCGCAACTTGGCAACGCAGTTTGGGGAGTTTTGGACGCAATTGGACGTAAAAAGCGAAACGGCTCAGAGGGAGCATCCTCTAAGCCGTTTCTTATCAACTAACAAATGGTTGCGGGGGTCAGATTTGAACTGACGACCTTCGGGTTATGAGCCCGACGAGCTACCAGGCTGCTCCACCCCGCAGAAGCATCATAACACACAACTTAGATTTTTCTGCAAATGCCCGTTTGCAG
>Ga0307477_10003069_pt1 | contig 12568 bp, 10 predicted proteins | sample atmos_gasesECM2C_FD_203316 | JGI IMG/M metagenome (GOLD analysis project Ga0307477, IMG submission 203316) | Hardwood forest soil microbial communities from Morgan-Monroe State Forest, Indiana, United States - atmos_gasesECM2C_515 | ecosystem: Environmental > Terrestrial > Soil > Temperate...
CACGCGGCATTTCCGGCTGCGACGTCAAGCTCTATCACGACCCAAGCGCAATCAGGTGCCATTACCACAACGTCTCCTTCGCAAACCACGACTAGTCAAACTCCTACTGGCTCGATTACGATTACGACTCAGTCAACGACAACGACGACTCCGACGCAAACAGGTTCGACCACAATTACCACTCAAGTAACTACGACTACGTCTTCGACACCTGTGACAACCACAACAAGCACCACCACAACAACGACGACGTCCACTTCAACCTCTTCGACAAGCAGCACGTCAACTACAACAACGACAACAAAGTCGACGGCCTCGACGACCGGCGGCATTGGCCCAGCAGCAGTAAGCCTTGGGACTGCCGGCAGTTACGTGGTCCTTGCGAAGTCAGGAATATCGACCACCGGAACGACCTCGATCACCGGAAACCTCGGAGTGAGCCCCATCGGTAGCACCGCCATCACGGGATTCGGGCTAATCATGGATTCCTCGGGTCAGTTCGCCACATCCTCTCTGGTGACAGGAAAGTTGTATGCGGCCAACTACGCCGTTCCAACTCCAGCCACTATGACAACGGCCATTGGTGACATGCAAACCGCATACACGGACGCCGCAGGACGGACGAACCCGACAGCAACTGAGCTGGGCGCCGGCAACATTGGCGGGATGACCCTCACTCCGGGCCTTTACAAGTGGGGCACCGGTGTTTCGATAAACAGCGTCGTCACCCTCGATTGCCAGAGCAACCCTAATGCGGTCTTCATCTTCCAGATAGCCCAGACGCTCACTGTAGGCAGCGGTGCCGCCGTGACACTGACCGGTGGATGCCAGGCAAGCAACATCTTCTGGCAGGTCGGCGGGCAGACGACCCTTGGGACGACTTCCAGCTTCAAGGGAATAATCCTTTGCCAGACAACAATCGTGTTGGGCACGGGAGCTGCGCTTGACGGCAGAGCGCTGGCGCAGACTGCAGTCACTCTTGATGCGAACGCGGTAGCATCTCCATAGAGTCTGACTGTCGAATGACCCCACTCCTTGCCCTGCCCTCGCTTCCGACTACCCTCTCTGCGACGCTAGTCTGGGTGGTCGGTCTGCTGATACTTTGGGTCGTGATCTCCATCCCAGTGTACTTTGCAGGGAAGATGATCAACGAGGGAAAGGCACGCTTCGGCCAGGCGATGGGCGCCACTCTGGGCGGCGAGCTGGTCTACTTCGTCATCCTCTACGGAGTAGCGTTCTTTCTAGGCGCAAGCCTGGGACCCACGGCTGCGCTGTTAGGACTGGGATTGGCTCTGATTGCATGGCTGGCCGTATACAGAGCCTCGTTCGACACGAGCTGGACGCGTTCGTTGGGGATAGTGTTGGTCGCTTGGCTCGTCCTGTTCGTCTTGGACGCTTTCCTGGTCGCATTCCTAGGCGTCAGCATCCCAAAGTTCTATCCGTTCTGACCTGACGCAATGCAGCTCGACAACCGGGCATCCACAAGGAGTCGCTGCGCCATGAAGTGGCGCAGCGAATTACAATTTCTTGCAGAAAATACGTCTCCCTTAAGCGCATCTTCACGATATGTTCTTCGATAGAATTTGATGAGCGCAAACACTACAACAACGATACCCAAAGATGCGGCAGCGTGGTTGAACCTGAGCTTCACGGGGAAGAACAGGGACCTTGACCAGCTTTCCCAGCAGATAGAGAAGCAGCTAAAGACCGATGGATACAAGACCCAGTCGACGAAGGCGCCCATCGGTAACATCATCCAGGCCCAAAAGGCGGGAGTCCTCAGGGGAATCGTCGACGCGAACAGGGCGTTCTCTATACTCATCGCCGGACAGCCCAACGACTTCTCTGTCCACATAGGCATCGGAAAGTGGATCCAGAACGTCAGCGTCGCGGTCGTCGAGTCGTTGATCTTCTCGCCGCTCGTATTCGTGGTCGATGGCGCAGAGATCCTCTGGACGACCCACGTCGAGAGCGGGTTGGCCAGGCAGATAGCCCAGATCGTCGGTTGACCATCCAGACCTCACAAGCCAAAGCGGAGACCTTCGACATGAGCATTCCATCAGTCGCCCAAGAGGTGCGCCCAGCCGGCGAAGCCGCGACGACGATGAAGGCAATAGTACGCACAAGGTACGGGTCTCCGGACGTTCTTAAGCTCAAAGAGGTGGCCAGACCTACTCCGAAGGACAAAGAAGTGCTGGTAAGAGTTCATGCGGCGTCCGTGAATGCAGGTGACTCGCACCTCCTGAGAGGCAAACCGCTTTTGATGCGCCTGATGGGCTTTGGGCTTCTAAGACCAAAGAACGAGATCATCGGAGCAGACATCGCGGGGCGGGTTGAAGCGGTCGGCAAGGACGTGAAGCAGTTTCAGCCAGGTGACGAGGTGTTCGGGGACCTGGCCAAGTGCGGTTTCGGCGCCTTTGCCGAGTACGCAAGCGTCCCTGAGAATGCGCTGGCGCTAAAGCCGGGGAACATCTCGTTCGAGCAGGCAGCGGCCGTACCTAGGGCGGCAGTCGTCGCCTTGCAGGGTCTCCGCGAAGGCCAGATTCAGAAGGGGCAGAAGGTCTTGATCAACGGCGCGTCGGGTGGCGTGGGCACGTTCGCGGTGCAAATAGCCAAGTCGTTCGGGACGACGGTGACTGCAGTGTGCAGCACGAGGAATGCGGACCTGATGCGCTCGCTCGGTGCAGACCATGTCATCGACTACACGCAAGAGGACTTCATCAAGAATGGGCAGCGTTACGACCTGATCCTTGCCGCTAACGGATACAACTACATCTCAGACTATAAGCGCTCACTAGGTCCTAATGGTACCTATGTCATGAGCGGAGGTTCCACATCTCAACTATTCCAGGTCATGCTCGTGGGACGATGGATGTCAAGGACCGGAGGCAAGAAGATGGTCGGCGTTAGCCTCCAGCCAAACCAAGACGACTTGGACTTCATCAAAGGTCTTCTTGAAACCGGAAAGGTCGTACCTGTAATCGACAGGCGCTATTCGTTGAGTGAGACTGCCGAGGCCATCAGATACGTTGAGGAAGGACACGCCCAAGGCAAAGTCGTCATCACCGTCTTGCCTTGAGCCAGTCGTTTACAATGCTCATCACCTCTTCTCTGTTTGCTTGATTATTCCCCGACGCGAGTTCGGGAAGAAACATCTTGAAGAAGTCATGGTCAGCTCCCTGGAGAGTACGAAGGGACTTGTCCTTGACGGTCAGCGCCTCGAAAAGCTCCTTCGCCCCAATAGGCTGGACCCAGATGTCTCTGTCTCCCTGTAGTATCAGGGTGGGCTCGCCCACCCTCGAGGCGTTGCCCAAGGCCTTGGTGAACAACGGTCGGGTCCCTGACAGGTACCGAGCGCTGAGCCTCTTTGGGATAAGGGGGTCGCCGAAAAGAAGCTCCGTCTCGTCGCTCTTCTTGATCTCCTCCGTGAGCAGGGCCCGCATCTCGAATTGCTTTGCGGGGGTGAAGGCAACGGCGAAGAGGAACGGCAGCAAATCCTTCGCAGCGATGTTTGAGTTCCGCCTTATCGCCGGCGCCACGAGTATCAACCCGTCGACTGAGTCGGGATGTCCTGCCGCATACCACAGCGCATAGTTGCCGCCTACGCTGTATCCAAGGACGAATAGGCGCTTCCCAGGATGATTTTTGCGGACCTGCCCAACGACTTCGTCGATGTCCTGTAGGTGCCGGTCGAAGTCTTTGGTATCGCCGCGCTCCAACCCGTCCTCCACCGAGTTCCCAAAGCCCCTGAGGTCTATCGCATAGACCTCGGTCCCTCTTGCAGCCAGACCCTGGCCGATGAGGTCGAACTGCGCCGACTGGCCGGGTAGGCCGTGGATGCACACCAGCGCCCTCTCGGCCTCGCCGACAGGCCGCCAGCGCCTATAGAAAATCCCGAACCCGTCTGTCATCCTTAGTCTGTCTTGGATGGCGCCCTCAGTCAGGGCCAAGTCAACGCGACGACAGGCGCCTCACGGGCTAATAACGTTGGTTTCGGGTCGCGAAACGCGTCTAGGCGGAGACGTAACCCACCGTCAGAGCCCCGCTCGAGGTTGTCAGTTCGAGCAGCCAGAGCCCGCTCATCGTCACCGAGACTTGACTCCCGTCGTCCTCGCCCGATTCGATTGTGATTATCGTGTTGCCCTTGGCTGCGGAGTAGTGCGCGTGCCCCATGGTCCCGATCGCGTGCGCGGTCTGTTCTAGCGTGTTGATGCTCCCGTCCTTGGCAAGGGAGTACTGGAAGTCGAGCGAGTCATGTCTAGGGTGAATCGTCGGGCCGCTCCCGTATTTGATCCCTAGGACGTCTGCCTTGACCTGGTGGCCATCGTCGTTGACGCTGACCGTCAGCGTCAGGGTGTGCCCAGCCGAATCAGAGATGGCATAGACTCGTTGGGACTTGCCGTTGCCATGGTCGCCGTGTCCATGCCCGTGGCCCTTCTCGTCCTGCCCTTGGCCGTGGCCCTGAGTCGAGGTGCTCATTGTCACCGAGGTCGGCGCGACGCATCCGGTGCCGCAGAGGGCGTTGACCACGATATCATGGTTTGAGGGGTTGAATGTGATGGCAGCCTCGAGACCCTGCGATGCGGTGGAGACGGGCGCGTTGACCCCGACCGTCTCGGTCCCCGAACCCGTGTTGCCCAGGCTGTCGCTAGCGGTGACCGTCAGCACCTGGTTGCCTGTCTGGTCCGACTGGAGCACCGTGTACGACCCAGTCCACGCGTTCAGGGACGGATTGAAGGTCAAGGTGACCGGTGCCGAGGCGATGCTGCTTCCTGTCAACTCGAAGCTCACCGAGCCGGCCTTAACGGCGGTCCCGTCCTGCAATCCGACCTGGGCCTCGACGTACATCGTCTGCCCAGCGTTGAAGCTCGACCTGGGCACGGAGAAAGACTGCGAGTCGAACGTCGATACAGCGACCTTCAGGGCGCTCGAGACTGTGAGCGACTCCTGCGAGACCGCCGACTGCCCGTTCTGGGTCGCAATGACCATCATCCTCCACGTCGCTGCGGGGTCGCCGCTGGCGATGGTGTATGTGCCCGAGTAAGTCCCCCCGGCGGTATTGGTCAGCGTGATGGCCGAACCGCTAGGAGAGTTAGCAGTGACGATCGCCGCGGAGACCGGCGCACCCGCTAGGGTCAAAGTCGCGGCGATTGTCGCGGTCTCGCCCCGGTTTATGACGGAACCTGGGGCTGGGCTGCTTATCGATATAGCGAGGCCCTGGGACGAGGTCTGGATCGCGATGCCTTGCGTTCCGCTCCCCGTGTTGCCAAGGCCGTCGGCGGCAGAGGCGGAGACCGTTTGGGTGCCCTGCGCGTCTGTCGCGAGTATCGTATAGGAGCCCGTCCAGGCGCCCAGGGAGGACGAGAATGCCATCGTGACCGGGGTTGCCGCGACGCTCGTCCCGGTGATCTCGAATGAAACTACTCCAGAAGAGACGACGGTGCCGTCATGCAGTGAGACGGTGGCTTTCACGAACGCGGTCTGCCCGGAGGCGAAGGCGACATCAGGTGTGGTGTACGCATTCGTGGAGTAGGTGGAGACCCCCACTAGAAGGCTGCTGAACAAAGTGACGTGCCGGGTGGCAGTCCCACTGTCACCCCCAACGTTCGCCGAGACGGTTATCGGCCAATCGAACCCCTGGGTGGGCACGTCCGCGCTGGTGATGGTATGAGCTGTAGTCCACGTCTTCCCAGACGGGTCCGTCGCGTCGAGGCTCATCGCCGACGCGGTCCCTGCAGGGTTGGTGAAAGTCACCGACGCCGAAGGCGGGACCGCCGTGCCGTCTTGGTAGGTTACTGTGGACTTTATGATCGCGGCCTCCCCGATGTTGAATGTAGTCAAAGCCGGGGGCGAGGTGAAAGTGACGACTAGCGAATTAGATATCGTGACCGAGAGCTGGGCTGAGGCTATCTGCCCCCCGCTGGATGCGGAGATGGCGATCATCCAGGCCCCGACCGGGTCCGTCGGAGATATCACGTAGCTAGCCGAATATGTTCCTGCGACGGTCCCTGAGAGAGTGATCGTCGCGCCCGTGGGGCTGTTCGCCGTGACGGTCGCGCCGGAGACTGGGTTGCCCCCGTCCGCGAGGGCCGCAGTCAAGGTCGCCGTCTCTCCCCTCTCGAAGGTCGTCCCAGGGATAGGGCTGGACACGGCCAAAGACAGAGTCTGCGCGACCGCCGGTTTTGTTGTTAGCATCATTCCGACAGTCCCAGACATTGTCAGTAGACACAACAGAGCAAGGACGACTGCACGCGAAGCCAAATTTTCCCCGGACCTCAATTGTGGCCTTCGCTTATAGCGACTCAGTTCCTGGAATTGGAATAAGGAAAATTTTGGTGAATTTGGATTTCTCTAACATTAGAGTCGCCCCTAACAATCTTCTTCTGGAATCTAGGCGCCCGCTGGTAGCCCTCTACCCATGCGGTTGGGGGCGTTGACTCTTAGGGCGGACCAGGAGGCCGCTTACAAGGCGCATGAGGAGGAGCTGTGCAGCCTCGAAAGGGTCGAGTAGATGAAGCCCAACATCCTCTTCGCACCCGCGCTCTCGACAGCTGCGCTGAAAGCTGGGCCGAGCGGGAGGATCGCCTTGATCAGGCTTGGGAGGGCCTCACCTCCTCCTTGTAGCCTCTTGTCGGAGCGGATCAACTGGAAAGTACGGTATCGCAGCTCTGGCGCCAGCGCGTCCAAGGCCCCCGACTCGTCCGCTTCTCGAAGGGAGAGGAAACTGATCCTCCTCGACCGGTCGACGAAGGATACCGCGCGCCTGAGAGCCTCGCATGGCCCGCAGTCTGCGTCATAAGCAAGCACGTACTCTGACAATCGCTGGACATTCGGGCCGCCCGCCTAAAAGGTTTAAGCTGCGAACCTCCAACAAGCTATTTACCGGGAAGATTGGCCCGCCTCGTCCGCTCTTGCCAGCCATCGAGGTGACCTCCCTCAGAAAGTCATATGGGAACCTCCACGCCGTCGATTCGATCTCTTTTGTTGTCAACAAGGGCGAGGTCTTCTCCCTGCTTGGCCCAAACGGCGCCGGGAAGACGACGACCATCGAGATCCTGGAAGGGCTCAGAGAGAGGGACGGCGGAGAGGCAAAGGTCCTGGAGCTTGACCCATGGAAGGAGGGCTACACGCTCCACAAGAAGATCGGGGTCATCCCTCAGGGGTTTCAATTCCTCCCCTATTCGACGCCGCGGGAGGCCGTGAAGTACTACGCGGCCCTTTTCGGGGTGAACGCGGACGTCGAGGGCATCCTTCGGAAGGTAATACTCGAGGACTCCGGGAGCAACTACTTCATGAAGCTCTCCGGGGGCCAGAAGCAGAAGATGGGCCTCGCGCTCGCGCTAGTGAATGAGCCCGAGCTTGTCTTCCTAGACGAGCCGACGACTGGCCTGGACCCGCAGGCGCGGAGGGCCGTCTGGGAGGTCATCCGCAATCTGAAGAAGGAGGGGATAAGCGTCCTCCTCACGACTCACTACCTCGAGGAGGCCGAGGAGCTGGCGGACACCGTGGCTATCATGAACAAGGGCAAGATCATCACGTCCGGAACCCCCGCGGAGATTATCGCCGAGCACGGCTCGGGGGAGAAGCTCAGAGTTCGCGCGGGGGAGGATCTCCTGAAGTACCTGAGGGAGAACACGAAGCTCCGCTCAGAGTACGTCGGAGGGTTCGTCACCATCCTCCTTCAGAGGAAGGAAGACGCGCTCTCCGCGCTCGGCGCCATCCAAGAGTCCGGCGCGAACTGGGACGACCTGAGCATGCAGCGGGACAGCCTGGAGGACGTCTTCGTGACGCTGGTAGGCAGCAGGATCGAGGAGCAAGGAGAGGCAAAGGCGAGCTAGCTGGTCAGCCCCAGAAGGATCGGCGCGGACATTCTCGTGTACGCCCGAGGGTATACCCGGAGCAGGGTCGGACTCTTTTTCTCCCTCGCCTTCCCGATAATCCTGATCCTCCTCTTTGGTGCCATATTCTCGGGCGGAAGCTCGGGGCCCACCACTGTCTACGCGCAGAACAACGACCCGGGACCTGCGAGCGTGGCTTTCATCCAGGCTCTGAACAAGACCGGTGCGATGCAGGTGGTCTCGGTCGATTCTTCCCAGGATTTCTCGCAGTACCTCTTGTCGCACTCGGCCTCCAACGGCATCGTGATCCCGTCGAGCTTCAGCGCTAGCTACGCCTCGCACAAACCGGTCAACGTCACCGTCTACGGCGACCCCGCATCGTCGACAAGCGGGATCATCTTCGGGGTGACTGCTGGCGTGATAGACGCGTTCAACCTGAACGCCGCGAAGGGGTCGCAAATCATCGGAATCAACCAACTCTCGATACAGTCCTACAAGTACATCGATTTCCTGATACCCGGGATGGTGGGGTTCGCAGTCCTCTTGAGCCCGATGTTCGCGCTGGTCAACGTGAGCTCCCAGTACAAGCGAGACAAGATCTTCAAGCAGCTCTCCCTTACGCCGCTGACCAAGACAGAATGGCTCATCTCGAAGATACTTTTCTACTGCGTCTTGACCCTGATCTCGTTCGCCCTCATGATGCTCTTCGGGCGGTACGCTTTCCATGCCCGGGTGGCGCCTGCGCCGGGGGTGATCCCTTTCCTCCTGCTCGGGCCCTTCTTTTTCGTCTCCCTCGGCATGCTCGTAGGGTCCGTCTCCACGAGTGTGGAGTCCGCGGCGGTTGTGGGGAACCTCATAACCTTCCCGATGATGTTCCTATCGGGGACGTTCTTCCCGGTCAGCAGCATGCCGATCTATCTCCAGAACATCGCCCACGTACTCCCTCTCTACTACGTAATTGACGGCCTCAACGACGTGATGATCTATGGGAACTACGCCGCGGTCTTCGTCGACATGGCGATACTGGTGGGGGCGTCGTTGGTGGTCTTCGGGCTGGCGATCCGGTTCTTCAAGTGGCGCGAAGACTAGGCTCTGACTTCCCTGAAGCTAGATGTTGCGCGGCTCTCTGACGTTCAGGTCGACCGCGATCTCGGCGATGTCGGAGCCGTACTCGGCGACCCTCCTTACGCTCTCGAGCACTAGCCTGAGCCACCCCGCCGTGGTCGGCTCCATCTTCGGAGCGAGGAGCTCGACCGTCATCTTCTCGTCCATCTCGATCACCTTCTTTGTTAGGGCGATGGCTTCGTTGGCGACCTTGGTGTCGAGGTTCACGAGCGCGTTCACCGACTGGCTCAGGACCTTCAGCGAGATCTCGCTCATCTTGAGTATCTCCTTGGAGAGCTTGCCCAAGGCCTCAGTCTTGAGTCTCGGGACCAGACGGGCGATCGAGGCCGCATGGTCCGCGACCCTCTCGATGCTCTTGACCGCGAGCCTGTACCCGAGGCAGTCCCTGGCGGCAACGAGCCCCACCTCCTCGATTATCGCGCGGTTTCGGACCGCGAGGTTGAGCTGTCTCACGATGAAGTGATAGAACCTGTCGACCTCGTCATCCCTGAGGTTCACTTCCTCCGCCAGGCTGAGGTCGCCAGACTGGAGGGCGACGACCGCGTCCTGGAGCATCCCGGCAGCGATGATCTCCATCCTCTCGAGGGCCTTCTTGAGCGGGAGGTCGGAGTATCCGGAGAGGCACTGCGTCGTGATCCCGTTTGAGGTCTCCTCGACGATCTCTATCCCGATTAGCTTCCTCCTGATGCTCTCTTTCACGTGGGTCCTCAGCCCCAGTCCTCCTCCCGCGATCCTCAGACGGATGACGTCGTAGCCCGCGAGGTAATGCGAGATGAACATGCGCAGCGCTGCATCCCTGTCCATGCTCTCGGCCATCTCGATGGTCGCCTCGTGCTTAACTTCCTTCCGGAGATCGGACTTTGGGACGACGAGCAGTGACATGTCTGCCTGAGGCAAGACCAGGACCGCATCCTTCGCCTTGAGGCCTGCGTCGTTGACCCAGGACTTTGGAAGTGATACAACGTAGCTGTTCCCGCCGGTAATCTGTATCTTTCTAATCTCCATAATCCAACTTTGCATATAGTGGCTCTATATATCTTACGATAGCGCCATGATTTGTCGAACTGGGCCAGCGTCCGCCCCTTTTCCCCTTGTTTAGCCAGCCTTCCACCAGTCGGCCCTGCCCGGCTCGCGTGCTCCTTGAACGGGGAAAACCGGTTTTTTGGGGCGATTTTGACCATTTTCCTGGCAAAAGTATAGTGCTTATAGAGTCACCAGGGTTCACAATAGAGCACATTATATCAAGTCGGAGAGCCATATATCGAGTGTAAAGCTCGTCGGCACTGAAGATGAAATTCCAAAAGGAAGGCATTAGCACAGCAGCAATTGCAGGGATTGTCGTAGTCGTGGTAGTCGTGGTCGCGGTGGGCGGTTATGTCGCGCTCTCCCCAGGCCAAATGCCTCCCACCGCGACAATCACTAGCACCACAACAACTTCGACCGTCTCAACATCCACCGTTCCGGGTGGGCCGGTGACGGCCTCAGTCGTCTTGAACGGTGCGGGCTCCACCTTCATCCAGCCAGTCCTCACAGCCATGATCTCCCAATACCAGATGACCAACCCAGCCGTCTCGATCAACTATCAGGGGATAGGTAGCGGCGGCGGAATCTCTGCCCTCGAAGGCAAGACCGTCGACTTTGCAGCCTCGGACGCCCCGCTCGCGGCGGCAGACCAAGCGAAGGCCCCAGGCGCACTCACGATCCCAACCACCATCGGGGCGGTAACAGTGGCGTACAACCTGCCGGGGATCAAGTCGAACCTCCACCTGACAGGAAAGACGGTGGCCGACATTTTCGCAGGGAACGTCACCATGTGGAACGACCCCGAAATCGCTTCGCAGAATAGCAACGTCACCTTACCAGCAAAGAGCATCCTGGTAGTCCACAGGTCTGACAGCTCTGGGACGACGTTCACCTTCACAGGATACCTCAGCCAAGTCAGCACCGCCTGGAACAAGTCCATCGGTCAAGCAAAGTCTGTCGCGTGGCCAGTGGGTCTGGGCGCCAACGGCAACCAGGGTGTTGCGGGCGTCGTCCAGGGAACCACCTTCACAGTCGGATACGTCGAACTGGCTTATGCGCTCTCTAACAGCATGACGGTCGCCTCGATCCAGAACTCTGCGGGCAGCTGGATACTCCCCACCCTCGCCTCGTCGGCCGCAGCGGCAGCAGCGATGACTGTCCTCCCAGCGGGGGCAGCTGACTGGTCGAAGATCAACCTCCTCAACCAGCCAGGAACCACAACCTACCCAATCGTAACCTACAGCTACGTCATCGTCTACAAGGAGCTCTCGACAGGGAGTGGAATGACACAATCCAAGGCAGCGGCGCTCGTAAAGTTCCTTTGGTGGTCGGTACACGACGGCCAGGGACAGGCGCAAGCCCTCTCCTATGTCCCGCTTCCCGCGAGCGTAGTGACGCTCAACGCAGCGACAATCAGCTCGATCACCTTCAACGGCCAAACACTCCCAACGACGTAAGTGGTGCAAGGATACGCGCACCACTCCCGGATTTTTCTTCCACCCTTCATCCGAGATGCTCTAGTTGACAATCTCCGGAGACAGGGTCTTCAACCTCACTTCGGCGATAATCGCAGGCTCGGCGCTGGCCATACTCGCCGTCACGGCTCTGACACTCATCTCTGGGTCGATTCCAGTCCTCAACCAGTTCGGCCTCGGCTTCTTCACCGGTGAGAAATGGAACCCGGTCGTCGGAAGGGAAGTCTTCGGGGCTCTACCGTACCTCCTGGGTACACTGGTGACCTCGGGAATCGCGCTCCTCGTCGGAGTGCCGCTAAGCCTCGGGATAGCAATCTTCCTTTCCGAGATGTCACCGCCCGCAATCCGAGTCCCCATCTCCTACCTAGTCGAGCTGCTCGCGGCGGTCCCCAGCGTTATATACGGACTTTGGGGCGTCTTCGTATTCCGGTTCTACGTCCGCGACTATCTCGAAGTGCCAATGAGCCGGTACCTGGGCTGGATCCCTGCGTTCAGCGGGACCCCCTTCGGCCTCGACGTCCTGACAGCGGGGCTGATCCTGACGATCATGATCATACCTACCGTCTCCTCGATCTCAAGGGAAGTGCTAAGGGCAGTGCCGAACTCGATCCGCGAGGCAGGGTACAGCATCGGCGCCACCCGCTGGGAGGTAGTCAGGAACTGGGTCTTGAACTACGGCCGCTCAGGGATCTTCGGGGCAGTGATCTTGGGTCTGGGGAGGGCGGTGGGCGAGACGATGGCAGTGACGATGGTGATCGGGAACACCGTCGGCCCAGCCGCGATGCCCACCTCTCTCCTGAAGGGAAGCCAGACGATGGCCTCGCTGATCGCGAGCAATGTCCGAGACGCTGGCGATCCTCTGGTCTTTTCAGCCTACATCGGCGTCGGTCTGATGCTAATGATTCTCGGGCTCTCGATCAATGTGATAGCCCAGCTCATGGTGTCCCGTCTACTCAAGGTGAAGGGAGGGGCGGTGGAATAGGATGGCGAGCTACCAGTTCAGGCGGCTCAAGGATAGGTCCTTCTTCTTCCTCGGCATGGCGTGCGTCGTCCTTGCCGTCCTTCCGCTCGGAAGCATCCTTCTCGAAGTCATATCAAAGGGGCTCC
>Ga0307477_10003070_pt1 | contig 12568 bp, 12 predicted proteins | sample atmos_gasesECM2C_FD_203316 | JGI IMG/M metagenome (GOLD analysis project Ga0307477, IMG submission 203316) | Hardwood forest soil microbial communities from Morgan-Monroe State Forest, Indiana, United States - atmos_gasesECM2C_515 | ecosystem: Environmental > Terrestrial > Soil > Temperate...
GCGCCGTATGCAACCGCAGCGGCGCGAGGTTCGTGATCGCGTCATACACCCAGCACAGCCATACGATCACCAACGCCTCCACCCACCAGCGTGTGCGGGTCGCCTGCACGCGCGCAAACGCCGCGACGGGACCAGCCGCCATGGCAGAGCCGCTGCTTGTGTCGATCGAAACGGCGCTGGACAAGCGATTGATGTTATCCAGCGGACCCGCGATCACGGTTCATGTGCAGGATGCTCATCACATCCTCAAAGCGAGACCGGCCGCAGTCCCCGCCGCGCGAGCGTGTCGAGCACGTGCGGCAGCGCCGCGACCATGCGTCGCCAGGAATCGGGCGCCGAGTAGTCGTCGGCGTCGTGCAACAGCAGGACCGAGCCCTCGCCGGCGTCCGCCGTCACGCGCGCCGCGATCGACTCGGGCGTGGCCCGCGCCTGCCAGTCTTTGCCCCACTGACTCCACAGCATCGTGCGCCAGCCGTGCAGGCGCGCGCACCGCAGGGCAGCGGCGTTCAGCACGCCGTACGGTGGCCTGTACAGACCGATCGCGCAACCGCCGGCCGACTCGATCGTGTCCTGCGCACGAGCGATGTCGGCACGTACCTGTCGCGGAGTCAGACGCAGCAGATTACGGTGGCGGTCGCAGTGCAGGCCAACCTGATGCCCGGCGGCGAGGATCTCCGCGACCAGGCCTGGGTTGCGCCGCACCTGCTCGCCGACCAGAAAGAACGTGGCCCGAACGTCGGCGGCCGCGAGAATCTCGAGCGTCGCCGGGGTTCCCTGTGCGTGCGGACCGTCGTCGAAGGTCAGTGCGAATCCGTGGCCGCTCGCGGTGTGGTCCTCCACGCCGAGCGGCCCGCGCAGCGCCGGCCAGGCGCCGGCGAGACCGGGCAGCAGATAGCTGCCCATCGCCAATCCGGCGATCGCGCCGGCGGTACGGCGGCTGCGAGTGCGATGATCGTCGGTGGACATGGTCGATCTTGTGCTGGGAATCGGGGCCGCAGTGGGAGCGTCGGTCTTCTACAGCCTAGGGATCGCTCTGCAGGCGATGGACGCGAAGGAGTCTCCGCGCGAGGCCCACCTGCGTTTGGCGCTCGTGTGGGGACTCGTCAGGCGTGGGCGCTGGATGCTCGGCACCGGACTTTCGATCCTCGGCTGGCCGCTGCAGGTGCTCGCGCTGCTGCTCGCGCCGCTGGTTGTGGTGCAGCCGGCTCTGGCGATGGGTCTGATCGTGCTGCTGTTCCTGGGACAGCGTATGCTCGGCGAGCACGCCGGGCGCTACGAGCACATCGCCATGGCGGCGATCGTGATCGGCGTGATCGGCGCCGGCCTGTGCGCGCCACCGCGTAGCACCGGCCATACCTCCGAGCGGCTGACGATCGCGCTCGTGCTGCTCGGCCTCGGAGTCGCCAGCCTGCTGCCCTACATGCTGCGCGCGATCCATCGCTCGCCCGCATCGGTGACGATCGTGTGCGCCGGATTGGCGTTTGGATGGAGCGGGATCGCCACCAAGCTTGCCTCCGACGACCTCTCGCATGGACACCTCGTCGTGGCGGCGGCGTGGGGGCTGTCCACGGCGGCGGCCTCGGCCGTGGGGGTGCTCAGTGAGTCGAGCTCGCTGCAGGCGCGCCCAGCGATCCAGGTGGCGCCGGTCGTGTTCGTGACTCAGACGATCGTGCCAGTCGTCGTGGCGCCGCTGCTGTTCGGCGAGAGCTTCGCCGGCACTCCGCTCGGGGGCGTGCCGCTGGCGCTGTCACTGGCGCTGCTCGTCGCGGGCGCCGCCGCCCTCGCGCGCTCGCCTCTGCTGCTTGCTCTGATGGCGGGCGAGCCGATCAGCCACGACAGCGGCTCGGCCCCCAGCCCGTCGGTGCCGAGCCAGGACACGACCCGCTCCAAGCCCGCCACCGAGGCCGCGGACCCGTCGAGCGTGACGACCAGCACTTCCCCGGCGCGCGCGGGCCGCTGAGGCGGCACGCCGGTGGCGCTGAAGCGCTGCGCCCCGCTCACCGGCTTGGCGCCGGCCGTGCGCGCCAGCACGAGCTGACCGACGGTCAGTCCACCACGCGGCTGCAGGAAGTAGAAGTGGTGGCGCAGTCCCAGCGCATGTGCCTGCGCGCGCAACATGCCGCCCGCTTTCATCCAGCGCAGCAGCGCACCCGAGTCGGGTATCGCCGGCAGCAGTTCGTCGCCGAGCGCGCGGACCCCGGAGATCGTCGCGAGCTTGGGCACCACACCGGCGTCGGCGAACGAGACGTGGATACCACGCCTCGCCAGTTCGGCCGCGACGAATACCTGAGCCGAGCTCGGCACACGCACGATCACACCGACGTCGTGTTGAGTGGTGTTGACTCGTGCGAGCGGTTTCTCGTGCAGGATCTTCGCGGCCAACACGCTCACCTCGTCGGTCGACAGCGTCCACATGCTCATTCCCAGCAGCAACACCAGCGGAGTCAGGAGCGCCACCAGCCGCAGTCGCCACAGCGGGATCGGGATCACGCGCCGGGGGGCATCGAGCACTAGCGCGGCGGCCGTCGTCTCGGCGGGCATCGCGAGCCCCAGCGCCGCGGGCTCCTCGAGCGTCGTCGTGGTCCGAATCCCGGCGCCAGCTCCGACGAGGGCCTCCCCGACGAGTGCTGGAGTTGGGGTGTCCCCCGAGATTGCCGGGGCGACTTCGGCGAAGCTCGCCCGTACATGCGCGCGCAGCTCGCTCGTATCGTTGGCCAGCCGCAGTAGGTTCAGGTCGGCCATCGCCCGTGTGTTCAGCCGCGCATGCCCGACCGGCAGTCCGTAGGAGACCACCGGGGTACCCGCGGCCTTCGCCTCCAGGCAGGTGACGCCACCGGTGGAGTGCACGAGCACGTCGGCGGCAGCCAACAGTCGGGGCATCTCGTCGGTGAACCCGTACACGTGCACCCGTCCCTGACCGGCGAAGTCGGCGTTCAACCGTTCGCGCAACTGCTCGTTGCGCCCCGCCAGGCACACGATCGCGCTGACCTCGGGCTCGTGCAGCAGCTCGCACACGGCGCCCGTGATGTCGCCCACGCCCCAGCCGCCGCCGGAGACGACGACCATCCTGCCCGCCTCGGGCAGGCCCAACGCGCGGCGCGCTTGCAAGGGACAGCGAGGCGTCGTGAACTCCGCGGAGATCAGCGGGCTCACCAGCTGCGCGCTGCCCGCGCCGGCGATCCGCTCGACCGGGCTCATCGACTCCCCGTACATCACCAGGTGCATGTCGATGCCCGGCTGGGCCCAGAAGAACAATCCTGTCAGGTCGGTGATCGTCGCGACCGTCGGGCACCGGATCGCGTGGGTGCGGCGCAGACGCGCGAGTACGACAGTCACGGCGGGGTAAGTGGAGACCACCACGTCGGGGTCGTGTTCGGCGATCCGGCGCGCCAGCGGGCGCGAGCCGAACAGGCACAGCAGCCGTCGCGCCGCCCAGCGAATCGGCCCGACGTGCTCCAGTAGCCAGTACACGACGGTGTACGTCCAGGGCATGAACCGCAGCTGCACCCTGTATCCATCCTCGACAACCGGCTGCAACAGGCGCCCCATCGCCGCCAGCCCATCGATCACGGTCACTGCGGCCGGCTGTCCGGAGTCCTCGATCTGACGCGCCAGTGCGCGGGCGGCGGCGGCGTGTCCCTCGCCCACGTCCGCCGACAGGACCAGCACGCGCTGCGGATCATGCGCTGGGCGCGGGCGGGATTTGCGTTGACGGCGTCGCATGTGCCTGATCAGACCTGCGCCCGCGCTGCGGGCGGTCCTGCTCTCGAACGCGTGCCCACGGTCAAAACGCTCGCGGGAGGCGTGGGCCAGCCTCCTCAGAGTACCTGGCACCTTTGATGCTTGCAGGCCGGGTAGACGTAACAATGAGCGCATCGAGGCCACTACTCCGATACCCGGGCGGACAGGTAGCGCCAGCCGGCCCGCGGGCGCGACCGGCGAGACCGGCCCGATCGAGGGCCCACGACGCTCACTACGACGCCCCTCGCGGGCGCTGAGCGCGCTTGGGGCATTCGGCGTGCTCGCGATCCTGGCGAGCGTCTTCCTGCTGAGCGCCGGTGCGGCAACGCGCCCGAGCACATACGTGCCAGCCCGCACCGGGGGCTGGCCGGATTGGCTGGCCGGGCCATTGCGAGGTCTCGGCATGGGCGCAGCGATCTCCTCGGGCGAGTTTCAGACGCTGACCCTGATCATGTGCGCCGGATATGCCGCGGTGTTGGTCGCGGCGCACGCACGCGCACTGTCGCTGCGCGCGATCCTCGTGACGGTCGCGGCCGCGAACCTGATCCTGCTGCTCGGCCCGCCGCTGATCTCTCAGGACGTTTTCGGCTACCTCGCTTTCGCCCGCATGGGCGTGCTGCACGGCCTCGACCCCTATACGCACGTGGCGTTTCAGATGCCCACCGACCCGATCTACCCGTTCATCGGCTGGCCGTTTCAGCATTCTCCCTACGGGCCGCTGTTCACGCTCGCAAGCTACGCCACAGCGCCGCTGGGGCTCGGCGGCGGACTGTGGACGCTGAAGGCAATCGCGGTCGCGGGGAGCCTCGTCGCCGTGGCGCTGACCACACGCGCGGCCGGTGCGCTGGGGCGCTCGCGTCGCTACAGCGCGGCGTTCGTCGGCCTGAACCCCGTCATGCTGGCGCTCGCCGTGGGCGGCGCGCACAACGACACGATCGTGCTCGCATTCCTCGCCGGAGCGCTCGCGCTGACCGCGGGCGCCTCACCGCGCTTGCTGGCCGATCAAAGATCTCGTCGATCTTGGATCGGTGGCGCGCTGGCGCTGGCCGCCGGGATGGGCGTCAAGGTCACCGCGGGGATCGTGCTCCCATTTCTCGTGCTCGCCCCCTCCGGCTGGCGCGCGCGCGCGCGGGTCGCCCTCGCCGCGGTGCTCGGCCTGGCGCTCGTGGCGTGCGTCGGACTGATCGGTTTCGGCTCGCACGCGCTCGGCTTCCTCAATGCCGTCGGCGAGCAGCAGCAGCTGGTGGCGGTCCACAGCATTCCCGCCGAGACCGCCCGCCTGGTGGGGCTGCACGGGACGCCCGGCTGGTGGCGGCATTGCTTTGTCGCGGCGTTCGTACTCGTGCTGACGTACTGCTTGTGGCGCACGGCGCGCGGCGCGGACTGGCGGGTGGCCGCGGGTTGGAGCACGTTGGCGCTGTTGCTGTCCACGGCCTGGCTGCTGCCGTGGTATGCGATCTGGCCGCTACCGCTGGCGGCCGTCGGCGGCAATCGGCGCTTGCGCGCCGCCACGCTCGTCGTCTGCGCCTACGCGATCCTGATCCACCTGCCGCTCGCCGACCCGCTGCTCAGCGCGCCCATCCTCCACGAACCCCACCATGGGCACGTCGGGGCGCTCGGACGTTGAGACGCTCCGCGCCGGTGGGGCCGTCGGCGATGGGGGATCGTGGGTCTCTGCGCCGGACACCGTCTGAAACTCGCCTGTCTCGAAGTCTCGAACCACATCCCGTTCGATCTCCGCGGGCGAGGCGTCGGGCCGCAGCCGGCGCAGGCGGACCGCGTCCAGGCGACGGAACTTGAATATCTCCAGCACGTACACGAGATATACGCTGGCCGCCACCACGACCAGCCCGATGGCGATCATCACGAGCGCCCAGCCGGTGTGCAGGTGCCCGTGGTGGTCGCTGTAGGGGACGAACCGCAGCGCCAGCGCGAGGCCGGCGAGCAGCAACGTCCACGCGTACAGGTAGGCGATCGTGCGTCTGCTGGAGAAGCCGATGCGGGCCATCCGATGGTGGAAGTGCTCGCTGTCGGGCCGGTATATCGGCTGCTTGTACTTCAGCCGCTTGAGCACCACGAACGTCGTGTCCAGGAACGGCACCGCGAGCAGGATCAACGGCAGCACGAACGAGACTACGGCCGTCGTCTTGACCGCGGCCTCAACCGTGATCACGCCCATCAGCAGCCCCAATAGGTTCGCGCCGCAGTCGCCCATAAAGCTGGAGGCGGGCGGGAAGTTGTAGATCAGGAAGCCGAGCGCCGCGCCCGCTGTGAGCGCCGCGAGCACCCCGGGCTGCTGGCGCCCGAGATCGAAGGCGATCACCGCCATCGCCGCGGCGATGATCGCGCACACCCCCGCGGCGAGGCCATCGACGCCATCGGAGAAGTTGACGACGTTCATCATCGCGACGAGTCCGATCACGGTCAGGATCGGGCCGGCGTTCGTGACGCCGGCGTTGGGCAGGGCGAGTTTGCCGATGAACGGCAGCGTGATCGCCTTCACGGCCACGCCGTAGTGCACGACGATCACCGCCGCGAGCACCTGCCCGGCGAGCTTGATCGCGGGCGGCAACTCGAAGCGGTCGTCAAGCGCTCCCACGAGCGTGATCAGCACGGCGCCGAGCATCACGCCCTGCCACAGGTGACGCTCTTCGTAGTAGCCGCTCGGCAACCACAGGAGCATCGCCACCAGCACGCCCGCGAAGATCGCCAACCCTCCGAGCAAGGGCGTCGGTTGTTCGGACAGGCCGCGCTCGCGTGGTTCGTCGATCGCCCCCACCGTCCGGGCCAACCGCATCGTCAGCGGCGTCAGCAGCGCGGCCACGGCCGCTGCCACCAGGCCGGCGTAGAGCGCGTCGAGTGGCGTCGGATGAGACATCGACTCGCGCACAGCATCGCAGGCGCCGGGGTCATACGCGAGCCAGAACGCCCGTCTTGCGCCGCGACAGCCGCAGCACGGCTGCGACAGCTACAGCACGCGCTCGATCTCAGCGTGCCCGATCGGGCCAGTACGCACGATGCGCCACTCTCCCGAGCGCTCATAGTCGCGCAGGTCCAGAACGGTCGAGGCGAGCCCGGGCAGCTCCCCGCCGTCGAGCGTCAGGTCCGCGTCGGCGCGGACCGAGGCGGGCACGTCGGCCAGGCACCGCGCCTCAGGGCCGCCGGAGAGGTTGGCGCTCGATTGCAGCAGCGGGCGGTCCAGCGCGGCGAGCGCCGCAAGGCGAGGCGGCAGCGACGGTATGCGCAAGCCAAGGGTCTCCGCTGCGCTCAGATCCGGCCCGCCCGCGAGCGGAAAGCGGCGGGCGGGGTTGGGCAGCAGCAGCGTCAGCGGGCCCGGCAGCAGTGCTTGCAGCGCCGCCCGCTCGCGCGGTCTCAGCTCCGGCAGCGCATCGAGAGCGATGTCGAGCGCAAAGAACATGACGGCGGCCGGGCGCGCGGGAGGGCGGCCCTTCAGCTCGTACAGCCGCCTCACGGCCGACTCACTGTTCGGGTCGCAGCCGAGGCCGTAGACGGTGTCGGCGGGGAATATGACCACGCCCGCGCGTCCGACGCACTCCCTCAGCGCATCGACTTCGGCGATCGGGAGCGGCTCTGGATCCAACGGAGCGTTCATCGGCGACCCACGCTCGCGCGCTCGATCCCGGCCAGGTCGCACTCGCAGCGCACATCGGGAAAGCCAGCGGCTGCCATCAGCTCGCTCACGGCCGGCGCCTGCCCGGCCCCGTGCTCCAGTGCGATCGTCCGCACCCGCTCGCGCATGCCCGCCGCGGCGATCAGCGCGCGGAGGCAATCGAGTCCGTCAGCGCCGGCGAACAGCGCGCAGGGCGGCTCGTGGCGCACGATCTCCGGCGCGAGCTCCGCCCGCTCAGACGCGGCGACGTAGGGTGGGTTGGAGAGGATCGCGTCGTACTCATCGGGGATCCCGGCAAGCAGGTCGGCGTACAGCCAATCGGCGCTCAGACCGAGGCGCTCACCGTTGACATGCGCCAGCTGCAGTGCGTCCTCGCTGAGATCGCTGCCGGCGACGCGCAGGTCCGGACGCTCGTCCGCGAGCGCCAGCGCGACCGCGCCGCTGCCGGTGCCGACGTCGAGCACGCGCGCGCCCGCGGGCATCTGTGCGACGGCGATCTCGACGAGCAGCTCGGTCTCCGGACGCGGGATCAGCGCGCGGCGGTCTATGGCCAGCTCCAGCCGGCGAAAGGCGCGCACGCCGGTGATGTAGGCGACGGGCTCGCGTTCGACAGCGCGGCGGCGCACCGCGTTCTGCACGGCTCTCACGTCGGGCCCGGAGACGGTGAGGTCGCGGTCGGTCAGCAACCGCTCGCGTGAGACCCCCAGCACGTGTGCGAGCAGCAGCTCGGCGTCCAACCGGGGCGTTTCGCAGCCCGCGGCGGCGATCGCGGTGATCGCCCCATCGAGCGCGTCGCGCACCGGGGTACCGAGCATCCCTTCCTCGATCTCAGCGGACACGACCATGCGAGGTCCGGTCCTCGCCCGTCCTCATGTGGCGGCGGCCTGGGCCTGCAGCCGCCGCGCCCGCTCGTCCGCTTGCAACGCCGCGGTCAGCTCGTCGAGCTGACCTTCGAGGATCTGGTCGAGATTGTGCACGGTCAACTTGATGCGATGGTCGGTGACGCGGCGCTCGCCGTAGTTATAGGTGCGGATCTTCTCGGCGCGATCGCCGGTGCCGACCTGTGAGCGACGGTCGGCGGCGAGCTCGGCCTGCTGTTCGGCCAACGCGCGCTCGTATAGGCGGGCGCGCAATACGCGCAGCGCCTTCTCGCGGTTCTGCAACTGAGACTTCTCGTCCTGCATCGAGACGACGATCCCGGTCGGCTTGTGGGTGATACGCACGGCCGAGTCGGTCGTGTTGACCGACTGCCCGCCGGGTCCGGAGGAGCGATAGACGTCGATCTGCAGCTCGTTGGGGTCGATCTCGACATCGACCTCCTCGGCTTCGGGCAGCACGGCGACGGTCGCGGTGGAGGTGTGCACGCGCCCCTGGGACTCGGTCTCGGGGACGCGCTGCACGCGATGGGTGCCACCCTCGAACTTGAACACGGAGTAGGCGCCGTCGCCGCGGATCGCGAACGTGTACTTGCCCTCGCCGATGTCCATCGACTCCGCGCCGAAGTGCAGGCGTTCGGCGTAGCGGGTGAACATCCGATACAGGTCGCCCGCCCACAGCCCGGCCTCGTCGCCCCCGGCGCCGCCCTGGATTTCGACGATCACATTGTGCTCGTCATTGGGGTCGCGCTCGATCATCGCCAGGCGGATCTCCTCCTCGACCTCCTCGATGCGGGTGCGTGCGACGGACAACATCTCGCGCAGCTCGGGGTCGTCTCCGCTCTCGGAGATCAGCTCCTCCGCGCCGGCGGCGTCGTCGCGCGCGCGCCGCCATTCGCTCGCGAGTGCGGCGGCGGGCTCGAGCTGGCTGTAGGCGCGACCGGCGGCGGCGTAGCGCTCGCGGTCGGAGATCACCTCCGGGTCGGTCATCTGCGCGCCGAGCTCGGCGAAGCGCGACTCGATCTGCTCGACGAGGTCTTCGATCACGCTCCGAGCGTACAACGCGCATGCATTGCGACCGAGGTCGCGGCGGTTCGCACGCATGGCGCAAGGGCGAGAGCTTCCCCTCGCTCCACTCATAAAGAGGCTCGGCCGTCCCACTCCGGCAGCGCTGTCGGATGGAGAGTATGGGCTCCGACCATGAATGGGCTAAGCTATGCACATGAGAATGCACCTTAATCTGGACGATGAGCTGGCGCGGGAAATCGACACCCTCGCCGGCAGCCGTGGACGCAGCGCGTTCATTCGCAACGCCATAGCCACGGAGATGGACCGCCGCCGCCGCTGGGCCGCGTTCGACCGCGCGCTGGGTGGAGCGCCGGACTTCGGCTCGCACCTGCCCGAGGATTGGATCCACAAAGAGCGTCGCGCCGATCCCCGCCGCGTCGGCTGAGGCCCGTCGTGACGCTGCTCGTTGACACGACGGTGCTCGTCGGCGTGCTGCGCGGGCACGAGCCGACGGTCGCCCGATTCAGAGGCATGGTCGACCCTCCGCTCGCGTCGGCGATCACGATCGAGGAGATCCTGCGGGGAAGGCGCTCCCACGAGCGAAGCGCGACCGACGCGCTGCTGCAGTGGCTCATCGTCGCCGACGTCGGCGAGCGCGAGGCGAGACGGGCCGCTGCATGGCGCAGCGATTATGCGGCCCGCGGCATCACGCTGTCGCAGGCCGACGCGCTGATCGCGGCATGCGCCCACGAGCGGGGAGCCATGCTCGCCACCGCGAACGTCAAGGATTTCCCGATGGAGGAGCTGCGCGTCGAGCGCTGGCCCTGAGGACCGAGCCCGGACGCGAGCGCTACGCCACGACCTCCACGCCCACGAGGTCGGCGGCCGATAGATCGCCGGGTGTCTCGCGCTCCAGCACCGCTCCCAGCGCCGCGATCGCCACCGCGAGCTGGTCGAGGTCGGGCTCGCGGGTGGTCAGCAGCTGCAGCTTCAGGCCGGGCCACATCACCGCGCGCACCCAGCGCCGGCTGCGGTTGCGTCCGGCGAACTTGATCAGCTCGAAGGAGATGCCGGCGATCAGGGGCACGCCGAGGATGCGCGTGAGCACCAGCCAGTACCAGGCGGGCAGGCCGATCGGGGCGAAGACGAAGATCGCGACGATCATCACGACGAGCAGGAAGCTCGTGCCGCAGCGCGGGTGCAGGCGCGAGAAGCGCTGGGCGTTGGGCGGCGTCAGGGGGAGGCCGGCCTCGAAGCAGGAGATCGTCTTGTGCTCGGCGCCGTGGTACTCGAACACGCGCCGCAGGTCGCGGATGCGCGAGAGCAGGAACATGTAGCCGAGGAAGATCGTGGTGCGGATGACGCCCTCGATCACCCAGAAGAGGACCGAGCTGTGCAGTTGGCCCTTGATCAGGCTCGTGAGGCCGACGGGCACGAGGAAGAACAGGACGATCGCGAGCAGCAGCGCGACGACGACCGTGCCAGCCCACACCCCGCGGGGGATCTCCTGCGGCTCTGCGTCCTGCTCGTCGGGCGGGAGCTGAGCGTTGGCGGAGACCTCCAGCGCGCGGAAGCCGATCGCCAGCGACCCGCCGAGCGCGACGACGCCGCGAATGATCGGCAGGCGCAGCAGGCGATGGCGCTGCATGACCGAGGTGAGCGGGAACGTGCTGACCTCGATCTCCCCGGGCGCCGCCTCCTCGGGCGAGCGGTGGTAGGGCTCCTCGCGCAGCTGGGCGGCGCTGGGCTTGCGCACGGCGACGGCCCAGTTGGACACGCCGCGCATCATCACGCCCTCCAGCACGGCCTGGCCGCCGACGGGCGCGTCGCGCTGAGCGTGCTGGCCGATCTCCGATCGGTCGCCGTCGGGCTCGAACGCGACCTCGGCGCCGACGGGAACGTCCCCGAGCGCGCCGCCGGCGCGCCCATTCGCAACTGGCGCCGCGGGCAGGGACTGAAGCGCGTTGGCGCGAGGCACCCCCTCACCCCCTGACGGACGAGAGGCCATAATCGGACTGCTTAGGAGGCCTTGGCCTGAGCGGCGGCGCGGCCCTTGGCCATACGCCGCTGGAAGCGCTCGACGCGCCCGCCAGTGTCCACCAGCTTCTGGCGGCCGGTGTAGAACGGATGACAGTTGGAGCAGACCTCGACGTGCAGCTCCTCTTGCGTCGCGCGCGTGGTGAACTCGTTGCCGCAGGTGCAGCGCACGTGCGCCTGTACGTAGTTTGGATGGATGCCCGTCTTCATCGTTCGATCATTCTAGCGAGGAGGACAGTGAGGGAGTGCTCGTGGCAGGCGCCGGCTGCGAGCATCTGCGCGTGCGCCGTTCGTCGCGCTTGAGCGTCCGCCCGCGAGCGCCCTGCCAGCGGAAGGTGACGAGCGCCTTGTAGTCGGCCGGGGCGGAGAGGTTGGTGACCTGCTTGACGTACTTGTAGATCCTCACGCCCTCCTCGGACGCGCGCCAGACGCCGAGGCCGGGCGCGGTGACCGTGTGGAAGCTCGTTTCCCCGGGCATCTGCTCCAGCAGTTCGATCCGCATCGCCATGCGCGCAGCCCCGGGGATCGTCGTCATTTCGGCGGAGAACGTGGCCGAGCGTTCGGCCGGTTCGCTCGCTGTCAGGCACTGCACGAGCGACGCCGAGTCCGGCGGCGCGGCGCCACCGCTGAGCAGGTCGGCGCTTGCACCGACGGTCTGTCCGTGGGCGCTGCCTGCAAGCGCCGCCGGCAGCAGGGCCAGCACGCACGCAACAGCGAGGAGCGGGCGCCTGCCGCGGATGGCGGTCCTGGCGGAGGTCAGATCCATGACACCCCTCTAACACCGTTTTCACGCGCATGTTTCGCACTGCGTGCCCGAACCCGGCGCTCAGGTTATTTGATACAAGGGCCCATCGCCCCCCTCGGGCGTCGTCAGCCGTCCGCCCTTGGCGGTGATCGCCCCGCACTGCACGCAGTTGGTGTAGTTGACGATCACGTCGACGTCGCCGTGCTCGGGCGCGTCCTCGGGGATCTCGTACACCCCCGCCGGACACATCCAGCGCCACGTTTCGGCGACCTCGCGCGGGACGTGCTTCTGCACGCGGATGTGGTTGGGCGCGTCGTCGCGCGTGGCGTTGCCGGTGATGAACACCGAGGAGAGCTTGTCGAACGTGTATTTGCCGTCGGGCTTGACATAGCTGTCCTTGGTCTTGCCGACGAACATTCCGATCGAGTCGTTGCGGTGCCAGGCCGCGCGGCCGGGGAGCTTGCCCTTGGTGATCTGCTGAATGCCGGACAGCGGCCCGCCGATGGGCAGGCCCTTCTGCAGCGGCTGGCG
>Ga0307477_10003071_pt1 | contig 12564 bp, 13 predicted proteins | sample atmos_gasesECM2C_FD_203316 | JGI IMG/M metagenome (GOLD analysis project Ga0307477, IMG submission 203316) | Hardwood forest soil microbial communities from Morgan-Monroe State Forest, Indiana, United States - atmos_gasesECM2C_515 | ecosystem: Environmental > Terrestrial > Soil > Temperate...
AGCTGCCGTAGATGCGCATCTTCTCCGGCATCCAGCCCACGGGCTCAAAGCACCTGGGCAACTACATCGGCGCGATCTCCCAGTACGTCGCCGGGCAGGAGCGCGGCGAGGCGCTGTACTGCATCGTCGACCTGCACGCGATCACCGTCCCGTATGAGCCCGCCCGGCTGCGCGAGAGCCTGTATGACCTCACCGCGCTGTTGCTCGCGGCTGGGTTGGACCCCAAGCGCTGCATCCTCTTCAGACAGGGTGACGTGCAGGAGCACACCGAGCTGTGCTGGTTGCTGAGCGGCGTGACCGAGCTGGGCAGGCTGCAGCGGATGCACCAATTCCGCGACAAGTCGACCGTCCAGCGCGAGCTGGTGTCGGCCGGGCTGCTGATGTATCCGGTGTTGCAGGCCGCCGACGTGCTCGCCTATCGCGCCGACGAGGTCCCGGTGGGCGAGGACCAGCGCGAGCACCTGGAGCTGATGCGCGACGTGGCGCGGCGGTTCAACGCGCGGTTCGGTGATGGCGATGAGGTGCTGGTCGTGCCCGAGCACCGCATTCCCGAGGTGGGAGCGCGGATCATGGACCTGCAGGATCCGACGCGCAAGATGTCGACCACCGGTGGCAGTGAACAGGGGACGGTGTACGTGCTCGACGAGCCGCGGACGATCGAAAAGAAGATTCGCAGCGCCGTCACCGACTCCGGTACGGAGATCAGGCGGGCGCAAGACAAGCCGGGCGTATCGAACCTGATCGAAATCCTGGCGGTCGCGCGCGGGAGCACACCCGACGCGGTCGAGGCGGAGTTGGCGGACGCGCGCGGATATGGCGACCTGAAGGCCGCGGTGGCTACGGCGACGGTCGAGTATCTCGAGCCGGTGCGAGAGCGCTACACCGGACTGCGCGCCGACGAGGACGCACTGGAGGCGGTGCTCACCGACGGCGCGACGCGTGCGCGGGAGATCGCCGCCGGCACGCTCGCTGACGTGCGCGAGCGGATGGGCATAGGCGCAGCGCCCCGTCGGGGCTGATCGGTACGGTGAGAGTATGAGCGCCGAAGGTGCACATACGGTTAAGGGCGAGGAGATGTCGTCCGACACCATCGACCGGGCCGACCGGAAGGAGGCCCGAGCTATGAACACCATTGCGACGCTCGATCTCGACCTCGACGTGTTCAGCGGGCCGTTCGACCTGCTGCTGACATTGGTGCTACGCGAGGAGATAGATCTGCTGGAGCTGTCGCTGGCCGATATCGTGCTCTCCTACCTCGATCATCTCGAGGCCCGCGGAGAGCTGGACCTGGAGACGGCGACGGAGTTCATCGTGCTGATCGCGGCGCTGCTGGAGCTCAAGTCCAAGCTGATGCTCGCCAGCGAGGACGAGGATGAGCTGCTCGACATGGAGCCCGAGGAGGCAGCGGAGGAGCTGCTCGCGCGGATGCTGGATGCGCGCCGCTACCGCTCCGCCGCAGGCCATCTCAAGGAGCTGCTCGTCCAAGAGCACGGCGTCCGCTTCCGTGAAGCGCCGCCGCCTGTGCACCTACGCCGCACCGAGCTCGCGCCCGAGGAGGGCTCCCAGAATCCGGACGTTCTGGGGGAGGCGATCGGACGGTTGCTGAGCATGCCTCCGACGATCAACCTGCGTCATATCGGCACGGCGCGAGTGACGGTGTCAGAGCGCCTGACGCACCTGCGCGGGCTGCTGCGCCGGGGAGCGTTCAGCTTCGAGGAAGCCGTAAGTGGCGCCGATCGTATGACCGTCGCGATCACATTGTTCGCGCTGCTGGAGCTATACAAGCGCGGCGAAGTCGACTGGCGTCAGCCGGAGAGTTTTGGCGAGATCGCGATCGAGGCCGTCACGGCACAGCCCGTCGCGGCGGTGGCGGGATGAGTGACGCGACCGATCTGGCGAGCACGATCGAGGCGCTTCTGTTCCTCTCGCCCGACCCGTTGAGCGTGGCGGAGCTGGCCGAAGCAGCCCGGGCCGGCGAGTCCGACACCCGGGCGGCGCTAGGCGTGCTCGCCGGGAGATATGTGCCCGGGGCTCATGGAATCGTGCTGCGCGAGCTGGGCGGCGGGTACACGTTCGCGACCGATCCGGCCACCGAGGACGCCGCCAAGCGTCTGTTCAGCCGCCCGCGCACGGCCACGCTGACGCCCGCGCAAGCCGAGACGCTGGCGATCGTCGCCTACCTGCAGCCGGTGTCGCGTCCGGAGATAACCCGCATCCGCGGCGTCAGCGCCGACTCCGCCGCGACCACGTTGCTAGAGCGCGGCCTGATCGAGGAGGCCGGACGTTCGCAATTCGGCGCGGTCACCTACCGCACGAGCACGCTGTTTCTGAAGTTGTTCGGGCTGCGCTCCCTGGTCGAGCTGCCGGACGTTGGACGCTGGGACCCCACTCCCGAGGAGCAGGCGGAGCTGCGCGAGCGGTTGCTGCGCGCGGGGGAGACTCGGGCGGGGGAGGCTCGGGCGGGGGGCGTAGGACCTACGCCCGAGTAGGCCCGTCGCAGTCGATGCGCCTGGCCAAGTATCTCGCCCATGCGGGCGTAGCCTCCCGCCGCGCCGCCGAGGCGTTGATCGCCGCAAGGCGGGTGGCGGTGAACGGGGAGATCGTGACCGACCCCGCGCGGGACGTGGGGCCCGGCGATCGCGTCGAGGTCGCGGGACGCGCGGTTGAAGGTGTCGAGTCGCGGGTCGTGTACGCGGTGAACAAGCCGCTCGGCGTGGTCTCCACGGCCCGCGACACGCACGGGCGCCAGACCGTCGTTGAGCTGGTGGGCGCGGAGGGACTGCGTCTGTATCCCGTCGGGCGGCTCGACGTGGACAGCAGCGGGCTGATCCTGCTCACGAACGACGGCGAGCTCGCCAACCGTCTGACGCACCCGCGGTATGAGGTACCCAAGACCTACCTCGCGCGCGTCGGCGGCGGGCGTGTGGGGGAGGGCGCCCTGCGCGCGCTGCGCGGCGGCGTCGAGCTGGAGGACGGCCTCACCGCTCCCGCTCGGGTGCGTCGCCTGCAGCCCGAGGAGATCGAGCTGACGATCTACGAGGGCCGCAACCGGCAGGTTCGGCGGATGTGCGAGGCCGTCGGTCATCCGGTGTTGGCGCTCGAACGGATCGGGTTCGGCCCGCTGCGCCTTGGCGCGCTCGCGCCGGGCGCACACCGGCGGCTCAGCGAGGGCGAGATCGGGCGCCTGCGCGCGCTCTGACAGAATCGCCGCCATGCGACTGTTCGCCTTGCGCGGCGCCACGAGCGTGGCCCGCAACGACGCCCAGGAGATCCTGGACGCGACGACCGAGCTGATGAGCGCGATCATGGAGCGCAACGCGCTCACGCCGGAGCACGTCGTCAGCTGCATATTCACAGCCACCAACGACCTCAATGCAGAGTTCCCCGCGGTAGCGGCGCGGGCGCTGGGGTTCGAGCGGGTGCCGCTGCTGTGCTCGCGGGAGATCCCCGTACCGCGCGCGATGCCGCGCGTGATCAGGGTGCTGATCCATTACTACGCCGAGGACGGGCACGAGTCCAGGCACGTGTACCTAGGCGACGCCGCCGAGCTGCGCGCGGACTTACTAGCCGCGCAGTAGCCGCCTGTTCGCCTCAGTCCGGGCCGTGGTCCGCCGGCGCGCCGGGCCGGTCTGCGAGACCTCGCCGCGGCCGCCGGCTGCGGCGCCGGTCGAGCTCGCTGACGACTGTTCTCGAGCTTGCCGACGACTGTTCGTCACAATAGGGGGCGCCATGCCGATCGAGTTCGCCGAGCGCATCCGCCGGATTCCCTCCTATCCCACCGCGGGCGGCTACGCCGAGCAGGCGCCGATGGTGCGCCTGGCGAGTAACGAGTCGCCCTATCCGCCCTTGCCGGCGGTACGCGAGGCGATCGAGCGCGCGCTGGCCTCGTTGAACCGCTACCCCGACCCGTCCAACTCGATCCTGCGCGAGCGGCTGTCCGATCGCTACGAAGTGCCGGTCTCGCAGATCGCGATCGGCAACGGCTCGTGCGACATCCTGCTCGCGGCCGGCGAGGCGCTGTTGGAGCCTGGCGCGGAGATCGTGCATGCGTGGCCGTCGTTCTCGGTCTACCCACACCTATCCGCGGCGTCGGGCGCACGCGCTGTGACCGTCCCGCTGGACTCCGCAGAGCGCCATGACTTGCAGGCGATGCTCGCCGAGATCACCGTCGCGACGCGCCTTGCGATCGTGTGCAATCCCAACAACCCCACTTCGACCGCGCTCCCGCTGCAGGAGATCGCCGCTTTTATCGCCGAGGTCCCGCCGCACGTGTGCGTGATCGTGGACGAGGCCTACTGCGAGTTCAACCTGCTCGGCGACCCCGACGCGTCGATCGAGTTGCTGCACTCCCACCCCAACCTCGTGCTGTTGCGGACGTTCTCGAAGGTGTACGGCCTATGCGGGCTGCGCGTCGGGTTCGCGCTGTGTGGCTCGGAGGAGTTGCCCCAGGCGGTCGATCAAGTGCGCCAGCCGTTCTACTGCAACGCGCTCGCCCAGGCCGCGGCAGTCGAGGCGCTGGCACATCAGGACGCGGTGCTCGAGCGCGTGACGAACACCGTCGCGGAGCGCATCTCCGTCGGCGAAGAACTCCGCGCCCTCGGCCTGCGGGTGGCCGACTCGCAGGCGAACTTCTGCTGGATCGACCTCGATGGCGATCGCAGATCGGCCAGCGACGAGGGTGAGATCATGCGCGGGCTGGAGGACCGGGGCGTGCTCGTGCGTGGCGGCGGTGCGCTGGGCAGCCAGACGCCGGCGCTGCGAGTCACGTATGGCACGCCACAGGAGAACGCGCGCTTTCTGGAGGCGCTCGGCGAGGTGCTGTGAAGGAGCGAGAGCGCCCGGCTCGCCCTCGAGATCAGGCGAGATCGTGGGCGCTCCACGGCCGCAGGCCGAGTCTCTCACCGCTGGACGGAAACATGCCGGTCTGCTACAAAGACTCCCAGACGACCATGACCGTGGCGGTTTACACATCCGGCTGCACATCCCGCGCCCTCACCGCGTGGTCTTCGTCCTACGCCTATTACGCCTGGCGATTTATCTAGGCGCTTCGGCCCCTGCCCGCGCGGTGTGAGCGCGGGCGCCGGCGGCCGCACTGGGTTCGAGCACCGGACCGAGCGCCTCGCACGGCGTGCACAACGCCCGCTCACACACGCGGCTTCACATCCGCGGCACCTTAACTTCCAGGCGTACATGAAAGGATGAGTCGATGATGATCGTGATGAAGGAGACCGCGACCTCCGAGGAGGTCCAGGCGGTCATCGAGAAGATCGAGCGAGCCGGGGCGCTCGCCCACCCGATCGAGGGCGCCCGCCTGACCGTGATCGGGGCGATCGGAGATGTCGAGCAGGACGTGAACATCGAAAGCTTGGGGCTGGAGGGACAGCCGGGGGTCGACCGCGTATTGCCGATCCTCAAGCCCTACAAGCTCGCCTCCGAGCAGATCCGCCACGGCGAGCGTACCGTGCTCGACATTCAGGGGCGCAAGATCGGCGGCGATCACTTCGCGCTGATCGCCGGTCCCTGTACGGTCGAATCGCGCGAGCAGACGTTGCAGACCGCGCGCGTGGTGCGCGACGCGGGCGTGTCGCTGCTGCGCGGTGGCGCCTACAAGCCACGCACGTCGCCCTACGCATTTCAGGGTCTCGGCGTGGAGGGGCTGCGGCTGCTCGCCGAGGCGAAGGCCGAGACGGGCCTGCCGATCGTCACGGAGTTGATGGATCTGCGCGACATCGATGACGTGCTAGAGGTCGCCGACGTGATCCAGATCGGCGCGCGCAACATGGCGAATTTTCCATTGCTCACCGAGATCGGACGCTCGGGGTGTCCGGCGCTGCTCAAGCGTGGGCTCTCCTCGACGCTAGATGAGCTGCTGATGGCCGCCGAGTACATCCTCAAGGAGGGCAACCCCAACGTGATGCTCTGTGAGCGGGGCATCCGCACGTTCGAGACCGACCACCGCCGTGTCACGCTCGACATCATGGCGGTGCCGATCCTCAAGGAACTGTCGCATCTGCCGGTGATCGTCGATCCCAGTCACGCCGCCGGACGGCGCGACCTGGTGTTGCCGCTCTCGCTCGCGGCGGCTGCCGCCGGGGCCGACGGCATCATCGTGGAGGTGCACCCCAACCCCGACGAGGCCGTCTGCGACGGACCCCAGGCGCTACTGGCCGACACCTTCGACGAGTACGCCGCCGCCGTACGGCGCACCGCCGAATTCGCGGGCAAGGCGCTCAGCGCGGCGTGACGGTCTCGGGCCCGAGCGTTCCGTGAAAGTCGCGGTCCTTGGGGTCGGGCTGATCGGTGGTTCGATTGGCCTGGCCGCGCGCGCTCGCGCGGGCGCGCGCATATGCGGGTATGACCCCGATCCCGCGGCCTGCGAGACGGCACTCGGGATGGGGGCGATCGATCGACAGGCGCCGGATATCGCCACGGCCGTCGCCGAAGCCGACGTGGTGTTCGCCGCCGCGCCGGTCGGCGCGCTCGCGCAGACCGTGTCCGAAGCGCTCGCTGGCGCCGGGCCGGACTGCGTGATCAGCGACGTCGGCTCCACCAAGCTGGCGTTGGAGGAGGCTCGCCGGGACCGTCGCTTTGTCGGAGGTCATCCGCTCGCCGGGGCCGAGACGGCCGGCGTTGGCAGTGCCCGCGAGGATCTGTTTGAGGGCGCCATCTGGTATCTCACGCCGGCCCCGACCAGCGACCCGGCATTGTATGAGCGGCTACGGGACCTGATCGAGCGCCTGGGCGCTCGTGCGCAGGTCGTGGACGCCGGTGCCCACGACCATCTGATGGCCTGTATCTCACACCTTCCCCACGTCCTCGCCAACGTGCTAGTGGCTCAAGCCGTCGGTGCGTTCGAGCGTGAGGGCTCCCCACCGACGGCCGGCCCCAGCCTGCGCGAGGCGATCAGGGTGGCCGGGGCCAACAGCGCGATCTGGACGGACATCTACATGTCCAATCGCGACGCGCTCATCGAGGCCATCGACGAGTTGACGGAGCGGCTCGCCCAGGTGCGCGCCGACCTGCAGGGCGGGGACGCTCGAGCTCTGCGCGACTGGATTGAGCGGGCGCGCGTCGAGCGCGAGACGCTGTTGCGAGCAGGCTCGTAGGGTTCGCCTTAATGAAGCTGCGCTTCGAGCCATCCAGCGGGCTCGTCGGTGAGCTGCGCGCGCCGGCGGACAAGTCGATTTCTCACCGCGCCGCGCTGCTCGGGGCGATGTCCTGCGAGCCCGTGCGGATCGAGAACTACCTGCACGCGGCGGACACCACCTCGACCCTGGAGGCGGTGCAGGCGCTCGGCGCGCTCGTGGAGATCCGCGACGCAGAGACGACGATCCGCGGCACCGGTCTGCGCGAGGCGCGTGAGCCCGACGGGATCATTGACGTTGGTAACGCGGGCACGCTGATGCGCCTGCTGCCCGGATGGCTGGCGGCGCAGGAGGGCCGCTCGTTCACGCTCGACGGCGATCACTCAATCCGTCGCCGACCGGTCGACCGCATCGCCCTCCCGCTGCGTCAAATGGGCGCCGAGCTGGATGCGAGGGACGGACGTTTCCCACCCGTGACGGTGCGTGGCGCGCGCCTGCGCGCGATCTCCAGCGAGCTGCCGGTGGCGAGCGCCCAGGTCAAGTCGTGTGTGCTGCTGGCGGCGCTCGCAGCGGACGGCGCCACGACCGTCGGCGAGCCCGAGCGCAGCCGCGATCACACCGAGCGGATGCTGTTGCGCGCCGGGGTGAACATCCACCGCAACGGCCGCCACGTCACCGTCGTCAACGCCGACGAGCTGATTCTCGACCGAGTGTGCGTCCCCGGCGATCCCAGCTCGGCCGCGTTCCTGGTGGCCGCGGGCGTGCTCGTACCCGGCTCGCGCCTCTTGCTGCGCGACGTCGGCGTCAACTGGACCCGCACCGGCTTTCTGCGGATCGTGCGACGCATGCGCGGGATCGTGCTCGGCGACCTCGAGGATGAGTCCGGCGAGCTTGCCGCGGATGAGCCCGTCAGCGACCTCGACGTCGCCCACGGCGCGCTGGAGGCGACCGAGGTCGAGGCCGACGAGGTGCCGCTCGCGATCGATGAGTTGCCGCTGGTGGCGCTGCTCGGTTGTTACGCCGAGGGCGAGACGCTCGTACGCGGGGCACAGGAGATGCGCATCAAGGAGATCGATCGCATCGCCGGCGTGGTGGAGGGCCTGCGCGGTCTCGGGGCGGACATCGAGGCGACCGACGACGGGTTTGTCGTGCGTGGCACGGGCGGGTTGCGCGGCGGGAGTATCGACGCGCGCGGCGATCACCGCATGGCGATGATGGGCGCCGTCGCCGGCCTCGCCTCGCGCGAGGGAGTCGAGGTCGTCGGGATCGAGGCGGCGGCGGTGTCTTATCCCGGATTTGTCGAGGATCTCACCGGTTTGAGCTCGTGACGGTGGCCGCTCAAAGACGGTCGTCCGGGCGCTCTGCGACCCCATCCGGGCGGAGCCTGTGCTCGTAGCGATCGACGGACCCGCGGGTGCGGGCAAGTCCACGGTCGCTCGTGCGCTCGCGCGGCGCCTTGGCTACACCTACCTGAACAGCGGTGCGATGTATCGCTGTGTCGCCTTGCTCGCGCTCGCCTCGCCACAGGAGGAGGCAGCGCGGCTGGCCGAGCGCGCGCACATCGAGCTCGGCGCCCGTGTGCTGCTCGACGGTCGCGACGTGACCGAGGAGATCCGCGGCCCCGAGGTCTCCGAGGCCGCTTCGCGCGTGGCCGCCGAGCAGGGGGTGCGCGCGGCCCTGGTAGCAAAGCAGCGAGCGTTGATCGCAACCGGCGACTGGGTTGCCGAGGGACGCGACATCGGCACTGTCGTGGCGCCCGACGCGGAGCTGAAGATCTTCCTCACGGCCGCTCCCCGTGAGCGCGCGCGCAGACGCGCGCACGAGCTCGGCGCCGATCCCGAGGCGGTCCTCGCCGAGCAGGCGCTGCGTGATGAGCGCGACCGTACGCGCGAGCACAGTCCGCTCGCTCCCGCGCCGGGGTCCGTGACGCTGGATACGACCGGGTTGAGCTTGGAGCAGGTGATGGATCGCATCGTCGCGCTGCTGGCGCGCTGAACCGCGCCGATCGCCACCGCCCAGAGCCGGCCCGCCCGGGAGTCAAGCCGCGGATCCGGGACACGGCACCCGGGTGGTCATACTGGCTGGATGCTGAAGGTCGCGATAGTCGGCTATCCCAACGTGGGGAAGTCCTCCCTGATCAACCGGCTCACGGGCACTCGCGAGGCGGTCGTGCACGAGCGCCCTGGGATCACTCGCGACCGCAAGGAGCTCGACTGCGAGTGGAACGGGCGCCAGTTCAAGCTGATCGACACGGGTGGAGTCGATTTCGAGGACGAGGACCCGCTGGCGGGCTCGATCCGCGATCAGACGCGCGCCGGGCTCGCCGCCGCGCGGGTGGCGGTGCTGGTCGTGGACGCCCGCGCGGGAGTTCGGCCCGGCGATGAGGAGATGGCCGACCTGCTGCGTCGCTCACCCGTCCCGTCGATCGTCGCGGCCAACAAGTGCGACGGCGTCGGCGACATTCCCCTGGCGGCAGAGTTTCATCGTCTCGGGCTCGGCGAGCCGCTGCCGGTGTCCGCCGCGCAGGGCCTGGGCTCGGGCGATCTGCTCGACCGCATCGTGGGGCTGCTGCCCGAGGAGGAGGCCGAGCCGGACGAGGATACGATCCGCCTGGCGGTGATCGGACGGCCGAACGTCGGCAAGTCCTCGCTCGTGAACCGCATCCTCGGCGAGGAGCGCACGATCGTCTCCGAGCTCGCGGGAACCACGCGCGACGCGATCGACACACCCCTGATCGTGGACGGGCGCAAGCTGACGCTGATCGACACGGCCGGCATCCGCCGCCAGTCGAAGGTCGCCGACTCGGTCGAGTACTACACCACGCTGCGCTCTCATCGCGCCGCCGAGCGCGCCGACGTGGCGCTGGTCGTGTGCGACGCGCGCGACGGCGTCAGCACCCAGGACCTGCGCATCGCCGAGCTGGCGATGAAGTCCGGGTGCGCGACCGCGCTCGTGCTGAACAAGTGGGACGTGTACGAGGGCGACGAGGACGGGCTCGAGCACGAGCGCGCGCGTGTGGCCGAAAAGCTGCGTCTGCGCCCGCGCGTGTTGACGGCGAGCGCGAAGACCGGCCGGCACGTTGCGCGCCTGTTGAATGAGGCGATCGTGTTGGGCGATCGTATGTCCGGGCGGATCCCCACCCCCGAGCTCAACCGTTTCCTAGCCGAGGCCGTACAGGCGCGCCAGCCACCGGTGGGGACGCGCCGCAGCGCCGGTCAGCACCGTCTGAAGCTCCTTTACATGGCCCAGATCGGCGAGCGTCCCCCGCGCTTTGCGATCCAGGTGAACTCCCGCACGCGCGTGACTCGCGACTACGCCTACTTCTTGGAGAACCGTCTGCGCGCTCGCTACGCGATGGACGGCGTGCCGCTGATCGTCGACTTCGTCAAGCGCGGTGAGCGCGGGCGTGGGGGCGACACGGCGCGGCATGCGCGCGCCACTGGCTGAGATCCGGGCACAGAACTTCGAGAGCTCCGGTGTTGACTCTGCGCCCAGGCCGCAAACGGCGGTGCGGGAGCGTGGATATAGACTCTCCCGACTTTGATCGCAAGCAACGAACGCGGAGCCGACCCGAACCCATGAGCCAGCACGCAGACAACGAGTTCCTGTTCACCTCCGAGTCCGTCACGGAGGGGCACCCGGACAAGATCGCCGATCAGATCTCCGACGGCGTGCTCGACGCCGTCTTGAAAGACGACCCCTATGGGCGCGTGGCCTGCGAGACGCTCGTCAACACCGGCCTGATCGTCGTCTCGGGGGAGATCTCGACCGACACCTACGTCGACATCCAGCAGATCGCACGCGAGACGGTGCGCAAGATCGGCTACACGAATGCCGACCTCGGCTTCTCGGCCGACTCGTGCGCGGTGCTCAACGCGATCGACAAGCAGTCGCCTGACATCGCCCAAGGCGTCGACAAGGCCTACGAGGCGCGCACCGACGCTGGCGACGAGGACGAGCTGGACGTTGCGGGCGCGGGCGACCAGGGCATGATGTTCGGCTACGCGACGAATGAGACGGACGCGCTGATGCCGCTGCCGATCTCGCTCGCGCACCGGCTCGCCGAACGTCTGGCGGCGGTGCGCAAGGCGGCCACACTCGACTACCTGCGCCCCGACGGCAAGACGCAGGTCAGCGTTCGCTATGAGAACGGCAAGCCCGTCGAGATCGAGAAGCTTCTGATCTCGACCCAGCACGCCGAAGGTGCCGAGGCGCTGATCCCGGACGATCTATGGGAGCACGTCGTCGAGCCGATCCTGCCTGCCGGCCTCTACGACGCTGGCAAGCTGCGCAAGAACTTCCTCGTCAATCCGACCGGGCGCTTCGTGATCGGCGGGCCCGTCGGCGACGCGGGGCTGACGGGACGCAAGATCATCGTCGACACTTACGGTGGGATGGCGCGCCACGGCGGCGGCGCGTTCTCGGGCAAGGACCCCTCGAAGGTCGATCGCTCGGCGGCCTACGCGGCGCGCTGGGTCGCCAAGAACATCGTTTCCGCCGGGCTGGCGCAGCGCGCGGAAGTTCAGGTCGCTTACGCGATCGGCGTCGCACACCCGGTTTCGGTGATGGTCGAGACGTTTCACACCGAGCTCGAGGGCCGCACGCGCGGTCAGATCGCAAAGGCCGTCGACGAGGTCTTCGACCTGCGCCCGGGCTCCTTCCGCGAGGAGCTCAAACTGCATCGGCCGATCTACCAGAAGACCGCCGCCTACGGTCACTTCGGTCGCGAGGATCACGATTTCACTTGGGAGCGCACCGACAAGGCCCAGGCGCTGCGCGCTGCCGCTGGACTCTGAGCTCACAAGAACTCCCGAGAGCGGTCCGGTTGGCCGTCTAGAGTCGAGGATGTGGCGGGAGATTCGCTCTCGTCTCCGTCTGGCCCTGGGAGACCACGGGCTTCACTGCTGATGTCCGCTATCGCTCAGGTAGAGCCATTGACGACCGCACGCGCGCTGCGCGGCCCGTTCGACTACCGCCTACCGCAGGAGTTGCGCGGGGGCACGGTCGGCGTCGGCTCGATGCTGGTCGTGCCGTTCGCTCGCCGGCAGGTGCTCGGTGTCGTCGTGGGCATGTCGGAGCGCAGCGAGATCGCCGAGGAGAAGCTGCTCGCGCCGTTGCGCGCCCTGGAGCTGGGTGTGCCCGTCGAGCTGGTCGCGTTGGCCGAATGGATCGCGGCCGAGTACTGCTCGACGCTCGCGCGGGCGTTGACGCTCGTGCTGGCCCCCGGCGCGGCGCGCAGGCTCAGTGGGCGCAAGCGCCGCAAGGTCGTTCGCGCCGAGCGCCCGTCGGTCGGGGCCCGTCGCCCGCAGCCGCCGCCGCTCACGCCCGCGCAGGAGCAGGCGCTCTGCTCCCTCCAGGACGCGCTCCAGGGGAAGCGCTACGAGCAAACTCTGCTGCAGGGCGTGACAGGCTCGGGCAAGACCGAGGTCTACCTACGCGCGGCCGCCAAAGCGCTGGAGCAGGGGCGTGGCGCGATCGT